>Ga0075163_10007566_pt1 | contig 14357 bp, 18 predicted proteins | sample JI1023141ADNA_FD_71478 | JGI IMG/M metagenome (GOLD analysis project Ga0075163, IMG submission 71478) | Wastewater effluent complex algal communities from Wisconsin, to seasonally profile nutrient transformation and Carbon sequestration -... | ecosystem: Engineered > WWTP > Effluent > Algae...
CTACAATTTTAGGGAATTTGTAAGGAACGTTTACATCCCACTTCCAAGAATCGCTGTTATTGTCGATATAGTAAGGGGTTGACTTCTGAATCATGTTCAAGAAATCATTGCTATACAGAGTAGACTGTGTATAGAGGCTAATGATTTTCTTGTCATAGTCAGCAGGTTCTGAAGAATGAAAACTCTCCAAGTGATTTGCGTCTGTAAGTTTACCTATAGCACGTTTATCCATAGATGCAACTCTACCGTAGACAAAACCAGTTAGGCCAGGAATTTGTTGAACTGCCATTGTTATTAATTTTTAGATTTATTGTTTATGAAAACCAAGATTTACTACTTGGCTGAGTATTACTTTTTTGAGGTGTTGGGTTTTTTTGAACTTTTCCTGATTTTTGAACTTCACTAAACAATTCATCTGTTCTTTTAGTAATTGCAGTTTTTTGAATTGTACTTAGTGTAGGATCTTTTTCAAGAATCTTTAACAAAAGCCCTATTTTAACTTTCTTTTCATGATTCTCAGGTTTCTTCAAATTTAAGATGGCTACATCAAAATCTGTAAGACCTTCACCAGAAGGAGTTTTGTATTTTTCAGTTACTAGAAAATCTCTTACTTCTTTAGCTAAATTAAGATTTAATGGAATACCATCAAATACTTTATCTTTTAGCTTATTTTCAAGAACTGTATTTACGTTAGTTAAATATTGTTGTTTAAAAGCTTTTTGTGCTTCTAATTTTTTTTGATTATCAGATTCTAATTGTTCAAGTTTACCAGATTCCTTTTTAACAAGAGCTTTATGGTATCTTTGGGAAACAGCTTCTAGATCCCCATTGTTTTCTAGTCTTTCAAGTTCGTTAGTAATGTCAGCTTGATCAAAATCCTGATCAATAAGGAATTGCCTAACTACGGCTTTTTGATTTGCTCCTTGAGTGAGATCTAATTCTGCTAAACCTTCAATTTTATTAAAGGTCGTAAAATACTCTCTAGGATTAACCCCATTTGCAAAAATTGCATTAAAGGCATTTTGATATTCTTCTCCAAATTGCCCAATGAAATCATTTACAATTTGTACTGCTCCTTTCTGCTTTTCAGCATGAAAACGAGCTAAAAAATCCTCTGGATTTTCAATATCAATTTCTTCTCCTTCTTCTCCTGTGAAAACTCCCAGCTTTAGGAGATCTTTTGCAAGAGCTTTAAAATGACTTTCCTCAGGTTGATCATCCTCTGAACTCTCATCTTCATTAGCTGTCTTAGCTTTTTTCTTAGGCTCTTCTGTCTCTTCCTCCTCCAAAAGCCCTTCTTCCAAAGTTTTCTTAACTTCAACATCTTCTTTCTTAGGCTCTTCTTTCTTAGGAGCAGGTTTTGCTGTAGTGACTTTTTGAGTAGTTTTTGGCTCATCTATCTTTTGCAATTCCTCTGGAGAGGCTGTGCTAGTTTCTGGGGACATAAGTCCTTCTATCAATTTTGTGCCTCCAGTACCCATTTCCAGGGTATCTTGAATACTAAAAAAGCTAGTAGATGGCTCACTTGAGTTATCTGTAATCATGTAGTTATGTATTTTTTGTTGGTTTGAATCTTAATTCGAGTGTAAAAGTAGAAAGGATATTTTTAAGATTAAAGACAAATCTGATAAAATCGTTGTTTTGTAGAGATAATATAGCATTAAGCATATTTCTATCTAATGAAATATGTTACCTATTTTTTCTTTTTAGCAGTTGGCTTTTTAGCTTTTGCAGCTTTAGCTTGTTCCTTTGCAATTTGAAGATCGTTCTTCATATTAAGTCTTTCATTTTTTAAAGACTCTTTTTCGTTTTTAATCTTCTCAGCTTCAAGGTCTAATTTTCTATTATCAGTTCTATCTTTAGTATTAGTTTCAATTAATCGTAATTGATGTTCCTTATTGGCCATATCTCTTTCAAGTCCAAATCTAGAAGCCTCAAATACATCAGGAATTGTATTTGTATTGGTATCCTCTCCCTTAACTTTACCAAAACCAAGAGCACCAATAATTGCAATTTCTTTCTTATTGATACGATCCATCTCTTTTTGATAATCATCATGGATTCTATCTTGTTCTTTTTCATAAGTCTGAGCTTCAATTTGAGCTTGTGCAATTTGTTGCTGTTGAGCCAATCCTTGTTGTTCAGTCTGTAATTGCTGATTTTGGAATTCTTCTTGTTTTTCACGAAGTGTTTTAAACACTTTCTTCATTTGTCTAATTGAATCAGTAGCATACAATTCAATAACATCATGGAAAGAACCTCCATTTTGAAGCATTGGTTGAGCAAGTAATCTGATTTCTTCGAATAACTTCTTATCCTCAGGTCTATTAGTAGGAAATACTTTTAAATCCCTAAATTTGAGATCTGCTCCATTTACTTGTACAAAGGCTGATTCGCCTTGGGATGTAATGTAGGAAAGTGTGGATAGAGGTTTTGAACTAGCTACATACAAGGCAGCATCAATAATTGCCTGATATAGTTGACCAAGTACATATTCATGAGCTACAAATAAAGGCTCAGTTTGTGAATAACTTTGAGTAATAGCAGCATTAGTTCCAGTAGCAGACTCAGAAGCAGAAATACTTCCCAGTCTTTGTTTGGACATACCTATTAATTCCCAACATTCGTTTTTAATTGCAGTGGCCAGATTATACCTAGATTGGATTTCTGCTGATCTAGTCAAATCCACATTTCCAGCAATAGACTGATTTGTAACTGCTGATTTAGTGTTTTCTGGACTGTCATCATCAAACATGATACCTTTCAATCTTGCTTCTTCTTCCCAAATATCAAGATCATCCTGGGCATCCCCATCTTTGGTTCTTGGGATACGTCTAATATTTACCCTAGCAACATTACCAATTTCCTTTTTTAAAAGTTCAAATAATTGGTTCATACAGACATTGTAGATAACCTGAAAAGGTTTCATCATATCCACTAGAGATCTGGCTTCTGTATTTTTGATTTCGTAATCAGTACCAATGATAGGGCAGTAATCCAGAAGCTTAAAGGGCTTCATGTGATAAATATCTGCTCCTATTTTACGCCCTTGATACCATTGATTTATCCAACCCCATTCTAAAGAAATTTCAGTAGGTATTGTACCTGCTATATAATTTTCATCTACAATTACTGACTGAACATTATCTAATTCATCTAAATAGGTTAGCTTACCTATTTTCTTTTTTGATAGCCAATATGCTGTAACTACGACATACTTATATCCAAATGCAGATACACTTCCTGATAATCCCAGAAAGTCTCTTAAGCTATCATTATTTTCTTTTAACTCAGATTCTATAATCGCTCTTTCTTGAACTACAAGAGGATCGTATGTATCATACTTGATTGTACCAAATCCAGGAGTTATATTATTATTTCCTAAATTTGATTCTGAAACATTGACAAGACCATTATCATTTAGTGCTTTTCTTAAATGATCAATTTCATCTTTAGTTAATTCTGGAACTGCTTCTATAATTTCAGAAAGTTCCATTACATGTACAGTTCCAGCAGCGTAAGCTCCTATAGCCCTGCCTGAAGGATCTGAGGTATATTTCTTATCAGGGGTTGTTAGTTTCCAAATATTCTTTGGATTTTCTCCTACAACATTAAACCCTAATTTAGAATTATCTTCTTTAATATGAAAGTATTCTCTTGCAGAAATACAAAGATCCCTGAAGTTATCCTCACTTTGTTCTTTAATACTAAATTCAACTTTTGAACAGGTTAATACATGATTACACCATTTTTCAGCTGTAGAGGTATATGTATCAATATCATCCTTTACTTGATCAAAAGTTAATTGCTGAACTTCTTCCTCTGATACATCCTCTCCAGATAATTCAATTTTTTCTTGTATTTTAATTCTAGCATTAGACATTACATAGTCCTCTAGAATTTGAGTTTTAAATTCTAATTCCTCTGATCTGCTGTCGTCATCAAAAGCCTTAACTCTATATCCATCTGGTCTTTTTGATAATTCTCCTATAAGTTCATTAATAGGAGTAGTTAAAATAGAATAATGTTTTACATAAGCAGGTAATGCTAAATCTTGCTTTAATGTATCAATAAAGCTTTTAACATGTTCATCCTGATAAAAGTCTGCTGGTTCTAAAATACCTTTTACTAAATTATAATTCTTAACAAATGTATTTCTATTTTTGGTATATTCTGCATAAGCTTTTGTTGCAAAATAATCCATAGTTTCTTTTACATAAATATCTTTTTCCTTTTCTTTCTCAGTTTTGAATTGATCAGGAAAGATACTTAAATATGCATTATTAGCAATTGCTCCTTTAACTGTACTTATTATCGCCATAATTTATTTTGTCTTTTTGAAAATACTGGACGAGAATTATTAAACATTCCTTTATCCTTTCTTTTACCTAATGATTTAACTATTGAATTACTATTTTCTCCTACCTTACCAAAAATGGGATCCATCTTAAGTGCCTGAGCAATAGCTAATTCAGCAGAGATTACACGGTCATAGTTTCCTTCATTCTCATTATATTGAATTACTTCTTCTAATAATAATGGATCCAGGATCCTATGAATACCTACAATTTGTTTTGTGATATTTCCGTTTTCATCTTTTTCTGTAACTAATTCTTCTTCTAGATATTTTTTTAAACAAGAATGTAAATAATCCCTGATTTTATCTGAAGATCTGTGTATTCCATATTCCCTAGTTACAGTAGTATTTGGAACTATTTCTTTTAACCACTCAGGTTGCTTTTCTAAATAGTGAGCATCCCCTTTGGCTTTCATATACTCTATAAATGATATTTCATCATTTTCACATAGAGTACGTGCATTATAATATTTTATTAATAATCTAGCTTGTTCCTCCCATTTCTCCTTCTTATCTGGTCTTGCACAATAAGAGGCCACAAACATGTCTTGATACTTCTCTCCAACTAGACTATGCATCCTTTTATATATATGCACAGATCCTAAAGATTTACTGTATTCAGATTTACCTTGTCTGTATGGATCGACTCCAGCTACATAAAGACCATATGGTGCATCATTTACTGGGAATTCATATATAACTATAGGGGCATCTTTATTTTCATCTGTCCCAATTGGGAAATTGGAAATAGGTAGTTTATCTGTAAATTCGTGTTTAATCCCATCTTCGTCCTTGTACAGGACTACAGGAGTTCCTGTTCTACCCTGTTCTACTAATCTATTTTTCTGCCTTTTAGCAGCTTCAATATCAAAGATGTTATCTGATTCTGAAAGAAAACATTCATCCACTGTTAATGGACGATACATGATTTCTTTTAAATATATAGTTTTATCAGGATTCTTTTTAGCAGCTTCCCTTTCTTTTTCTATTAAGAGTTTTGCTTTTTCCTTATTAGAAACACGAATAGAGATTTTCTTTAATTCGGAAACATCACCTTGCAAGGTTTTACCTAATACTTCTATTAGGAATCTATCTAAAGTTGTTTCTTCCTTACAATCCTGTCTATATAAACCTGATAAAAATAAACAACTTTCTTTTCCGGTAATTTCATCTTTAAATGCAAGAAAGTTATTTGCTGAAGGATTTAAAAAGAAATTCTCAGCATCCATTCCATTATCAAAAGATCCTCCTGTTCCAACTAGAATAGGTACGGCTCTAAAGCCATTGATACCCATCATGGCAGGTACACCTGCTTGATATGCCTGAGAAAAAGGATACTTTCCTACCTCATCCATAATAAAGGTTTTTGCAGTTGTACCTGCGGCTACCTCAGTATTATGACCATCTTTAGCATTTCGAATAATAATATAAGACCAGACATCATCCTCATTATTTTGAGTCTTGTATCCAAGTCTAATTTGGTTTGATCTCCAAGTTTTATCCAAACGAGGAATATTCAAACCACTCCAAATATTTTTAAGACCAAAGTCAACTTTATCTTTTAAAAGGGAAAGGTCATTATCATTACCACAAACAATTACATTTTGTGTTAATCTAAACATGATAGAGTTCATACCAAAATAAGAGGCTTCCATTTCTGATTTACCTCCTTGGCGTCCTCCAATCTCCATGTATCCCTTCTTCTCTACTCTACATCTTTCTAAGGCATCCGCTCTAATCCATTCATTATCTCTAAGAGTAGGTAATCCTTCTGTACGGATTTCATTACCATACTCATCAGTAGCATCTAATCTAATCTTCCAATGATTCAAATGCCAATAGAGCCATCCTGAAATAAAAACACCATTAACAGTAATTCCTCCTTTTATTTTTTCTTCTTCCCATTTAATCAGGTCATTATATTCCTGAGTCCCTGGAGGAGGTAGCTTTTTTATATTCTTAAAAAATTCAGATGTAGTTATTTCCATTAACTTTCCATTCTCTGCATTCTAGCAGGAACTTCTCCTTTACCTCTTGCTTCTTTTTTGGCTTCTTCTTTTTCACGAAGCTTATCTACAATCTCTAAAAGAGCTAAATAATTCTTCATAGTATCTTGAATAAACTTACCTTGAGATTCAATAGAGGCAATTACCATAGGTAACATTCCTCCTTTAGCAGTTGGTTTCCACTCAATTCTATCTTTTAATTCATGAAGTGGGTTTTTATCTACATAAGCTCTCCATGTAGTTAATTGCTCTTCGGCCCATTCTAATTCTGTAGATACGTAGTTATTTGCTTTTTTAGCCATTATAGCTCTATTTTTTTAAATCCAAAAAGACTTATTAATATTTTATTAAAAAAATTATCTTTTATAAAAAAACCTTCTCCCAAACCTGAATTTAACCTTCTAATCATTGCCTCACTTCTAGCAAGTTGATTTTCCTCAAAATGTTCCTCATAGGGTTTGAAGGCATCTTTACCCATTATTGGGTAGAATGTACGATTTGTACTCATAATGTAGTTATTAATCTTCCTCTTCTTCTAATGAAAAGTCTTCTTGAAAAGTCTCTTCTGTTTCGAAAAGTTCAAATTGTGCTTTATATTTGGTTAAGGCATTTAGAAGTTCTTTATCTGAAACTCCCCAGATGTCCTTATATTCTGAAGTTGCTGTGGCAATGTGATTACCTAATTCAATTTCAGGCTTTAGAGTTTTAAGCTCTTTTAAAAGCTTTATAATGTCATTGTAATAATCTCGTTCTTTGGTTTTCATACTCCTACAATTCCTGCTGCTTTACCTCCTAATGAAGTCACGGAAGTTTTTATAGGACCTTCAATTAGTTTTTTAATTTGCTCATCTGCTACTTTTCTTGTTTCTTCAGAAATAGAAGAAGTGGCTGTTACTGCTGCTAATCTCTCAATTATAAGAAAAGCTTCTTGTGTGGTTTTTGGGTCAATCATAATATTTGGTTTAAATCTTCATCTGTTAGTTTTTTAACCTCTATTTCAGGTTCCTCATTATCCTCCAGATCTGTCTCATCAAAGGTATCAAATGTTTCAGCAAACTCTGGATTCATATATTCCCTTTTAAAGGATACTCCAAGTTTATCTTCTGCTTCATCCATTTCTCCTTCAAAATCTATAAAGTCTACACCTCTTTCATAAAGGTCTGTAAGAATCTTTAATAGGATATTTACAGGGATTGCTCTAACTCTTATTGGTGTTGCCATTCAGTTCTAATTTTATTTGATCATGTTCCTCCTGAGTTGTTACAGGAAGCCAGTATTGTTTTGGACATTCACAGGATAAACATTTGGTTTTAGCTGAAAGAGTGCATCCACAATCTGTACAATGGGCATCTATTCTTAATGTCTTATACCCTGCTTTCTTTTTGTTCTCAGAATATAATGGACAGTTTTTACAGATCTCCAGCCTCTCCTTGCTCACTTCCTCTATCAAGTCCTTTAGCTTCGATGAGGGAATTAACTTGTTCCTCCAGCCCTCTAGTACTTTGCTGAATTCCATGTAATTTTGGTTTTATGGTTTCAATCACTTTTAATGTATTTTCTAATTTCAATTTGTAAGATTGAAGCTTTTGATCTGTCAGAGTGGGATCTTCAAGGGCCTTGGAGAAAGCTACTACTTTACTTTCATTCTTTTCCAATTTCTTTTGAGCCTTTTTCTTATTATACCAGAACTTCCCAAATCCAGAAATCTCAATACTGTTATTGTTTAACATAGCATCATGGGCTTCTTTCATCTGAAAATCCACTACTGCTTCTACAGTAGCTTTTGGCACATTCATTCTTACAGAAAGGATCCTAACTAAATAGTCCTTTACAGACATTGATTTAGGTTTATCCATGAATCAGAGAGATTTGTAAGATAATGTCGTTTTCAAAATTAAGCAAGATTGCAGGATTAACCTTAATCTTACCAGAGTCCTTAATTAACACATGTAGCTTCTTAAGCCTAGAAATGATGTTATTTATAGTTGGAGAGGATGAATGGTACAGAGTACAGAATTCCTCTCTATTTGAAGAATATGAGATATTCCCTTTAATTGCAGTAAAGGCAATTAGTTGGATTTCCCTCTCAGTCAGCTTTAAATCGTTAATAGAGGATAGCAAGGAATAATACCTTTTAGCAATTTCCATTGATTCTTTCTCTGACTTCTTTATTCTTTGGACTATGGTTTTTCTTTCTTCCATGATGTAATTACTCACAAATGTACGATCTTTTTTAGAAATAACAAAATTTGTTAGAAAATATTGCCATATTATGCCGTAAATTCTTTACTTTCTTTACAGGCTACCCCATAATTAGGGGAGCTAATCTCATTTATTTGCTCCAATCTCTCATAAGTGCAACAAGGACATATTCTTCTTTTAGGATCTCCAGGATACCTACCCCTAATTGAAACTTTGAAAGATCCACAAATTGAGCAGTGATTGCCATTATCACTTTCTGTATTTTCTATTTCTGTCATAATATTTAGTTTAGTGATCAAGGTTGGATTTGAACCAACGGCTTTACAGTTTTGCAGACTGTTCCATTTGACCGCTCTGGCACTTGATCTTTTCTAATTCCTTTTGATAATGCTTAATTTGGGCATTTAACCATTTGGTATATTTGAAATCCCAAAATGAACAGTTTCTTAATTCTATTTCGAAATCTGTTATTGTTAATATAATTGCTTCTTTCATAATCTTACTTTCTGTCTTTGGAGGCCTTGATAGTTATGACCCTCCCTTCCACCCTGCAAAGGTAGGGCCTTTTTAATAGAAACCAAAACTAATAAGATTAATTAGAGTGTAAAGAACTGACACTCAGGGGGAAATAATTTTCAAAAATACTTGACAAAAGTGTACTAGGTGAGACTCGAACTCACAGCCTGCTACTTGGAAGGAAGCCGCTCTAACCAATTGGGAGCTACTAATACATATGTACTTCCTGCTAGACTTGAACTAGCGACCTTCTCCATGTAAGGGAGTTACTCTACCAACTGAGTTAAGGAAGCATGTGTGGACCCCTCTGGTTACGCTCCAGATCTTCTATCTCTTCAGGATAGCACTTCTACTAAGTTAGTTTGAAGTCCTTGTGTAGTGAGTGCTGGCTATGATCCAACCACCTCTAAAGTATCAGTTTAGTGCTCTACCAAATGAGCTAACCCACTATAATGTTCTGCTGGTGGGACTTGAACCCACAACCTATCGGTTAAAAGCCGATGGCTCTACATTGGAGCTACAACAGAATAAATCTTGTCGTAGTCCTTCTTGTCTGTTTCCATAATTGTATTTTAATGTTGGCCCTAATAGTACTGATCTATTGTCCTCCTTGTTATGAGCAAGTTGCGCCTCCATTGCGCCAAGGGCCAGTTTTTAAGATCCCCATCAGTGACTCGAACACTGTCTGCTAGTTTACAAGACTAGTACTGCACCATATCAGCATATGAGGAATATAAACAATAGCTGTTGGTTATCAGCCCACTATGGATTATCCAGCCATTACGCACTATTGTTTTTGCACACCCCCAGAGAATCGAACTCAATGTCCTACAGTTTTGGAGACTGTTTGGCTACCTTAGCCTGAAGTGTGTGTGAGCCAAGCCCTGGACTTGAACCAGGAACCAAGGACTTAACAGGTCCCTGCTCTACATTAGAGCTAGCGAGGCTAATTTTAAAAAGCAGTCCTGAAGGGATTTGCACCCTCTCCTCGCCCATAGACAGTGGGGAATCTTAACTATTTGACCTCAAGACTAAATGTGGAACGTGTGGGAGTCGAACCCAATCCTTACTCTTTGCAAAAGAGAAGGGCATCCTTTGCAACAGCCCCATATAAAATAAAAAAGGTCCCATTTGTGGTGGGACCTTAATCAACAAAAGTTGTATTAATATTCTAGTCCCAATATAGTATTCCCACCTTGCCACAATCTGTAGCAAACGCTGTGAATATAATATTGGTCCAATTGTTTCTCATAATTTTTTGTGCTCCTGAGGGGTATCGATCCCCTGTTTTAACATTGAAAGTGTTATGTCCTAGCCATTAGACGACAGGAGCATAAGCTCTTCTACCTCTTTTTGTTCACTAAAACTTATACTACCGTCTTTCATAATGCAAATGTAGGAGGTTATTTTGTAACTTCCAAATTTTTCTTCATTTATTTTCAGTCTCCAAGGTAGGATTCGAACCTACTGTGTTTCTAATGTGCCAGATTTACAGTCTGGTGCTAGTCCACCATCCTAGCAGCTTGGAGATGTATGCAGAGAGTAAGAGAATTGAACTCTTGGACCCTTTCAGATCGTCAGTTTAGCAAACTGATGGGGAAAACCAACATCCCACGTACTCTCTATTTAGCAAGCCATTCCTTGTTTAAGGGTGCTACGGATTATCCAGCCGTTGGTCACTTGCTATGAAGAGGGTAAGGGATTCGAACCCTTGGAACTTTTACATCCTCCAGTTTTCAAGACTGGTGCAATAATCCATCTCTACCAACCCTCTTTGTATTTATTATGAAATCCTTTAATTTGACTTTCCAGCTTTTTAATGAAATCTTGACTATCTTCAATCATTTTATTAATTCCACTAATAGCCCCTGGGTGAAAAGCTTTACTATTTTCATGCATCCTGATCTGCCTATAATGGCTATATATAGTTGCCTTTGTACTCAAATAGACTTGAAATTCGATTCTTCTATTATGTTCATCACACCATTTTTGATGGATTCTATTACAACTCCAATCACATTTAGGAATAGGAAAATTCATATTTAATTATTATGTCGGACTAGAAGGACTCGAACCTTCATCCCAGTTTCCCAGGAGCAGATTTTAAGTCTGCCGTGTATACCATTCCACCATAATCCGAAGTGTGTTCCAACCCAGACTCGAACTGGGACGCTACTTAATTCGCATTCGTTTCTAAAACGAAGTTGTCTACCGTTTCAACATTGGAACTTTAATGAACAGGATGATTGATTCGAACAATCACTATTGGTTTCGTAAACCAAGGTTCTTCCTTTAAACTAATCCTGTTTATGATGTCTTCGTCTATGGCAATTAGCACACAAAGGAATACATCCTTCAATTTCTTTTATAAATCTTTTAAAATTATTTCGTAATGACCCAGGATTATAGACTTTTGTGGATTCATCAATATGATGAAAATCACACAGATATGGTTCCGTTTTAAAGCTTATTCCACAATCATTACAACTTAATGTCTTTTTGTATTCATCATATTTAGTAACATCTATATTTCTAGATTTAGTAGCTTTATCTACATAATATTGTTTGTTATTTCGGTAATGTTCTCTTAATTTTCCTCATCTGCATTCTTTACAATAGCCTGACACTAAACCATTTTTCTTTATATCAAATTCACCTAGTTCCTTTGATTCATTACATTCTGTACATATTTTCATGCAACAAATATACATATAAAATACGAAACATACAAACTGTTTCGTATTTATTTTAGGTGTTTGATGGGACTCGACCCCATACCCTTGTACTTCACAGGCACAAACTCTACATTAAGCTACAAACACAGTATCAATGTTGGGGTATGATCCCAAACTCCAAGATTCAAAGTCTTGGGTGCTAGCCAATTACACCACATTGACAGTATACTATCCAAGATTCGAACTTGGGTTCTCCTGATACCAAGTCAGGCGAGGACGACCAAACTCCTCCAATAGTATATAAAATAAAAAACCCCTTCTTTTTAGGGAAGGGGCTCAAGTGAATAAGAGAAAATGAATTTTTCTATTTACACATAATTCGCCCCTTCTCTGACTGGAGATAGCTATGAAGCGATAAGGGGCGTAGATTCTTATTCATGGGTACAAAGGTAATACTAATATTTAACATTCCAAATTATTCTTTAATTATTTTTGCCTCCAGATAGATAATATCCTTAATACAGCCTTTTGGAATTCTGGTTACATGGCTTAAAAGGGATTTATCCTCAAATACAGCAGAAGCCACTAGGACATAATCCTCCTCATCAGCAATTAGGGTTCCATACTGGTGAACTGTGAATTTAGTAGAATCCTCCACATTATCATGCTCCAGGGCATCATCAATTTCCAACCATCCTCCAGGTAAATCTATAATATCTTCCCAAAGGATTAAAACGGGTTTATGTAAAGAAGTCTCCTATCATAAGGCAAAATTACTAAATTTTTTTTATTTTTCAAAATATTTTACGTGAGAAAAAAAGGAGGGGACTTCCAACTGTCCACCCCACCTAGAATTGGGGAGTTGGGGATAACCCCCTATTAAATAAAACGAAAAACTAAAATTAACAATTATGAATAAGTTAGAATTTAAAAAGTATGATGGTGTTGAGATGGAAACACTTGGCACATTGGCTGAACAGGTTGGCAAGAAAGGCACAGCAATGTTTAGCAAGAAGAACTTTAACAACCCTGAGAAGCGTGTTGTTGTAGTAGCTTACAATGAAAAGGGTGAAAGTGTTATTGTGAGTTGCAGTGCAGCATTGAGCACAAGCCTGAGAAAGGCCAAAGCTGATGGTATTGATAAGAATGAGCTTTTGGCGCAAGTTGTGCAATTGCCAATTTATGATACTGAACAAGGCTTTTTTATTGGCTTTAATGCAGGTGAGCGTAATGAGGCTACAAGCATTGCTGACCTTGGAAAGGTTAAAGTTGGTAGCAAAATTGAGAATTTGGCTGAATTGACCTGGTAATTGATAATGAGGAGCCCTTAAATGGGCTTCCTCTTTATTATATTCATATATAGGGTGGGAAATAAGCTCTGCTTGGGTGGGAATAATAAAAAACTCATATATAATACACATTTTATATGAAATAATACACAAATATTGAATAAAAATACCCAAAAGTGAAAATAAAATGTACAAATGTGAAGAAAAAGTGGGGTATTATACATATATCCACTATTCCTCAAGATTAGAAATTATCGATAAACGATAACCACATACATCTTATAGCATTAACTGAGTGCAAAATAAATATTATACTCCTTAGGATAGGAATTAATATTCTATTTGGTCTACATTATATTATGTAGGTTTAGGGAGACTTATCCGCTTAAACTCAAATCCAATTATTATGAGAATTGTCATTCCTATTAGTCTTTTAGTCCAATATCAAATAGCTTATGGATATAAATGGTACTATTCACAATTGTAAAATAAAGCGATATTATGAACCAAATAGCTGATTATTATATATCATTATTAGAAGATAAACAATTAGTTATTCATTGGCTTATTGATGGATATGGTCAAGCTCCTCATATGTCCAACTTGAAATGGTTGACAATGGATTATATTAAAAACAACTATAATTATGAAAATTGAAGATATGAACCAATATACATTAAACTTATTAGATTCTGGAGAAGAAATACCACCAGCACAATGGTTTAATGACAAAATCCTAATGGATAATTTAAATAGCAAGGTTATAGATTCTAATCCTTATTGGAAGGATAGAGATCCAACAGGAGAAGCATTTATAGAATTTGCTTATTTACATGTTAAAAAAGCCTTAGAAGCCGCTTCAAAGGGAGATAATGGTCTTTTAACTAAAGAGCAAATATTAAATTCCTATAAATTATCAGATATAAAATAATTCCATTGTATTGAATGCAGAGGGATAAATTAATCACTAAATCTATTATTATGGAAAGAAAATTTACACAAGAAATTAAAGATAATTGGTTAAAAGCCTTGAAATCTGGTGAATATAAGCAAGGATTTGCTGAATTATTTACTAGAAGTGATAATTCTCATTGTTGTATTGGTGTTTTAGGCTGTGTTATAGGCTTAAAAGGGGGAATCGGTGAAGACTATAATCTAGATAATTCAGCTTATAATTTTCTTGAAGACACAATTGGAAAGGAAAAATTGCGTGATTTATATACAACAAACGATGAAATGTATTACAGAAAAGAGGGTAACAGAGATTATAGAAATGTAATTCCTATGATTGAATTATTACCTGTAACTGAAT
>Ga0075163_10007568_pt1 | contig 14355 bp, 11 predicted proteins | sample JI1023141ADNA_FD_71478 | JGI IMG/M metagenome (GOLD analysis project Ga0075163, IMG submission 71478) | Wastewater effluent complex algal communities from Wisconsin, to seasonally profile nutrient transformation and Carbon sequestration -... | ecosystem: Engineered > WWTP > Effluent > Algae...
CGCCACGCGGGTGAGCGCGCGCACCTTCGAGTACGACAGCCGCCCCGCCGCCAGCGCCGCGTCGATCAGCGGCAACCCGCCGAGCGCCCGCGCCACCCGCACGTGCTCGCGCGCCGTCCCCGGATCCCAGCCGACCCGCCATCCCAACCAGACCGCGCACGACGTCGCGCCCGCGTCGGTCCAGTACCCCGCCGCATCGAACGCCCGCACATCGGTCAGCAGCCGATGCAGCGCCGCGTCGAGCTGATACGCCTGCTCCGCGATCCGATCGCCCAGCGCCTGTCGCGCCGCCTGCCGCGCCCGCGCCGCCTGCCGCGCCGCGACCACGACGTCGCTCGCCGCGTCGCGCTCACCCGCACTCACCACGTCAGCCCCTCGCCACACCATCCCATCCATTCAGTGCTTCTATCGCACTTCCATATCATCGTCAATGGCGATATGCCACGTCGTCATTTGTGCGCACGTCAAACGGATTGCAGCATGTCACTCGTCCTCGGCTATCGGCCCGAGCGAAGGGCTGCACGAGCTGCGCTTGGCGTTCGATCCATCGGGCCGTGAGCTGCGCGGTGGCCTCTGAGGATCGCGCGCAGATCTGACGGGCCAGCGCTTCGCGTGCGGTTCGATCCGCGGCAGATGAAGCCTGGGCCCTGACAGTCGACCAGCGCCGCGCAGCGGCTCAGCCATGCAGCCGCGCAGCGGCGCAGCGGCTCAGCACCACGACAGGCCGGCGGCCAGGGCGGTGCGCCAGGTCGGGAAGCGCGGCGTCCAGCCGAGGTCGCGCTTGAGGCGCGCGGCGGAGATGCGGCGATCGGCGGTGAGCATGCCGGCGGTCTCGGGCTCGATCGCGGCCAGCGGCACGCGCGGCGGCGGCGGCAGGCCCAGCGCGGTCGCGGCGGCGTCGGCCAGCTCGGCCGAGGGGCACGGGTCGTCGTCGGCGACGTTGTAGACCCGGGCTGGCGCGGCGGCGTCGGCGCAGGCCAGCAGCGCCGCGACCAGATCGTCGACGTGGATCCGGCTGACCGCGGTGGCGCCGTCGCCGATCACCCGGTAGCTGCCGGCGCGCAGCCGGGCCACGACGCCGCGATCGGGGCCGTAGATGCCGGGGGCGCGGACGATCACCGTCGACACGGCGGCGGCGGCGATCGCCGCCTCGGCGGCGACCCGGGCTCGGCCGGCGGCAGTGGTCGGCGCGATCGCGAAGTCCTCGTCGACCCAGGCGCCGGCGGCCGGCGCGTAGACGCCGGTGGTCGAGACGTAGACGATGCGCGCGACGTCGGCGCGATCGGCGGCGGCCACCAGCGCGCGCTCGCCGCTGCCGCGATCGTCGATCGGCGGCGCGGTGACGATCACCCGATCGCCGCGCATGAACAGATCGGCGAGCGTCGACGGCAGCGTCAGATCGACGCCGCACACGTCGAGCGCGGCCCGGCGCCGGGTCGCGACCACCTCGTCGCCGCGCGCGGTGGCCGCCGCGACGACGCGGCCGCCGGTGTAGCCGGCGCCGATGACGATCGTGCGGCTCATGACAGCACCGCGCAGTGCGGCGCCAGCTCGTGCGCCTTGGCGTTGGCGGCGGCCGCGGCGTCGGCGTCGCCGAGCTTGGCCTCGCACGCGCCGACGATGGCGTAGAGCTGGGCGCGGGCGCCGGGCCCGAGCCGGATGTCCTTGAGGCCGGGCCCGACCAGCGCCTTGGCGCCGGCGGCGTCGCCCTCGGCGAGCCGCACCCGCGCCTCGCACTCGGTGGCGATCAGCTCGATGCCGCGGCCGGGCAGGAGCAGCGTGAACGGCTTGACCACCTGTTCGTAGGTCGCGCGCGCGCCGGCGGCGTCGCCGAGCCGGGTCCGCGCCTCGACGTCGGCCGCGCCCCACAAGAGCTGCCAGCTGCGCGACTTGCGCTTGCCCGGCGTGACGCCGGCGGCCTTCAGCGCGGCCAGCGCGTCGGTGGGCCGCCCGAGCTGGTTGAACGCCATCGCGCGGTAGATCTGCAGCGACATGGTCCCGGTCGACAGCCAGCGCCGCGCCAGCTCCTCGTCGGCCAGCGCCAGCAGCGGCTCGGGCTCGCCGATGCCGGCGTAGCGCGCCGCCGCCGCGTGGACCCGCAGCCGGCGGAAGCCCAGCCACATCGCCAGCGCGACGAACATGAACATCGCGGCCAGCACCTGTGCGATCCCCTGCGCGTTGGAGGTGAGGGAGAACGTCACGTAAATCAGCACCAGCGCCGCCGGCACCGCGACCGCGTCGCCGTAGTAGCGCACCCAGCCGGGCAACTTCACGACGGCCTCCGCAGGTGGCGCGCCACCAGGAGCGCCAGCTCCAGCGCCTGCTCGTAGTTGAGGCGCGGATCGACGCGCGACTTGTAGGCGCGCTCGAGATCGATCTCGGCCAGGCCGCGCGCGCCGCCGATGCACTCGGTGACGTCCTCGCCGGTCATCTCGAAGTGGACGCCGCCGAGGTGGCCGCCGAGCTCGCGGTGCAGGCGGAAGCTGTCCTCGATCTCCGACAGGATCTTGTCGAAGCGGCGGGTCTTCACGCCCTGCGGCGTGGTCTCGGTGTTGCCGTGCATCGGGTCGCACATCCACAGGACGGTGCGGCCGGTGGCGCGCACCGCCTCGACCAGCGCCGGCAGATAGGTCTCGACCTTGCCCGCGCCCATGCGGTGGATGAGCGTGATCCGGCCGGGCTGGTGCGCGGGGTCGAGCACGGCGAGCAGCTCGGTCAGCCACTCGCGGGTCATCGCCGGGCCGATCTTGATGCCGAGCGGGTTCTCGATGCCGCGGTGGTACTCGACGTGGCCGCCGTCGACGGCGGCGGTGCGCATGCCGATCCACGGCATGTGGGTCGACAGGTTGTACCAGCCGGGGCGGCGCGGCACGGTGCGGGTCTGGGCCGCGTCGTAGGGCAGCGCGAGCGCTTCGTGGCTGGTGTAGAAGTCGACCCGCTTGAGCGGCGTGGCGTCGATGCCGGTGACCGCGGTGACGAACGAGATGCCCTCGCGGATCTGATCGACGATGCGGTGGTACTCGTCGACGTGGCGGGCGCCGTGGGCGAACGAGATGTCCCAGTACTCCGGGTGGTGCAGGTCGGCGAAGCCGCCGTCGGCCAGGGCCCGCACGAAGTTGAGCGTCAGCGCCGCGCGCTCGTAGCCGCGCAACAGCAGCAACGGATCCGGCGTGCGATCCTCCTCGGTGAACGGCTCGCGGTTGACGCTGTCGCCGCGGTACGACGGCAGGCTGACCCCGTCCTTGGTCTCGAGGTCGGCCGAGCGCGGCTTGGCGTACTGGCCGGCGATCCGGCCGATGCGCACCACCGGGCGCCGGGTGCCGTGGACCAGCACCAGGCTCATCTGCATCAGGATCTTCAGCTTGGCCGAGATCGACTCCGAGCGGCAGTCGTCGAAGCTCTCGGCGCAGTCGCCGCCTTGCAGCACGAACGCCTCGCCGCGCGCGGCGGCGGCGAGCTGGTTGCGCAGCCCCTCGACCTCCCACGACGTCACCAGCGGCGGGAGCTGGCGCATCTCGGCGAGCACGCGCGCCAGCGCCGCGGGGTCGGGATAGCGCACCGACTGCGCGACGGTCTTGGCTTGCCACGATTCGGGAGTCCAGGCTGACACGGGCGCAGCCTAGCAGGGGACAGGCGACGCGTCGTACCTTGCGGCAATGTCGTCATCGCGAATCGCGTTCGCGCTCGCGCTCGCCGCGTGCGCCTCGCCGCGCACCCGCCCCGCGTCGCCACCGCCAGCGCCGGTGCCCGCGGCCGCGTCGGTCGCTTCCACGCACCTCGGCTGCGACGGCGCGCGCTGGCCGGGCGCCGCGGACGCGCCGCGCGAGCGTCGCGGCGATCGGCCGGTCGGCGCGCGCACCGTCGAGCTGAGCGGCCTGACGCTGGAGGTCTGGTACCCGGCCCGGCCCGGCAGCGACGTCGGCGTGCCCGCGGCGCAGTACGACCTGCGCGAGCGCATGCCGCCCGTCGAGGCCGCGAAGATCCCCGACGCCGACAACGCGTGGCTGCCGTGCGCGTGTGCGCGCGACCTGCCGGTCGACGACGCGCTCGGCCCGCTGCCGGTGATCGTGTTCCTGCACGGCGCGGCCAGCTTCCGCGCCCAGAGCGTGACGCTCGCGACGCACTGGGCCAGCCGCGGCTACGTCGTCGTCGCGCCCGACCTGCCGGGCGTCGGCCTCCTCGAGACGCTCGGCGGCGGCGCGATGGAGTTCCCGTTCGGCGTGCCGACCGAGGTCGTGCGCGCGGTGGTGGCGGCGCCGCCCGGCGATCCGCTCGGGTTCATCCGGCCGCAGCTCGCGCCGCGGGTCGCGCTGGTCGGCCACTCGCTGGGCGCGATGCTGATGGGCACCGTCACCGACACGCCGGGCGTCGCCGCGATGGTGTCGCTCGCCGGCGCCGGCGCCGCGGCGCCCGAGGTGCCGCTGCTGATCGTGGCCGGCGAGCGCGACGGCGTGGTGCCGTACGCGGCCAAGCGCGACGCCGCGCGCGACGCGCGCCGCCGCTTCGTCGGGCTGCGCGGCGCCGGCCACCTGGCGTTCAGCGACCTGTGCGCGATCGGCGCCGAGCGCGGCGGCGCGCTGGCGATCGCCAAGGCCCACGGCGTCCGTGTGCCGCCGATCCTCGACACGCTGGGGCGCGACGGCTGCGACCCGCCGGCCGCGCCGCTGGCCGCGACCAACCCGCCGCTGCTGGCCGCGACCACCGCGTTCCTCGACGAGGTGCTGCAGTGCGCCGACGCCACTGCGACGTGGCGCGCGCTGGCTGCGGACCCGGCGGTCGAGCTGGTCCCGGCGCCGTAGCTACAGCCCGAGCCGCGTCGTCAGGTACGCCTTGCGCTCGGTGACGAACGCGCGGGCCTCGGCCACCGCAGCGTCGAAGCGGCCGAGGTTCTCGAGCGACGCGCCGGTCAGCGGCCGCGCGTGCATCGTCGCCACCGCCCGATCGATGCGCGCCTGCAGCGTCGGCACGTCCCACGCGTCGCGCGCCACCCGCACCAGCTCGGCGCGGTAGCGGGCGGCCAGCGCCGGGAGGCGGTCGATGCGATCGCACAGGTAGCCGGGCGGGGCGCTGCCGCCGGTGCCCCACGGATCGGTGTGGATGTCGAACGGATCCATGTCGGCGTGCCAGTACGGCCAGTTGACGCCGTGGGTGAGCAGCACGAACTTCCCGCCGGGCGGGTGGTACAGGTAGAAGTTCCACGCGACGATCGCGTAGTTGTCCCACAGCGCCGCGACCATCTCGACGGCGTAGTTGGTGAGGAACCGATCGAGATCGAGCAGCGGCGCGAGGGTGGCCTCGAGCTCGGCGTCGGGCGTGTCCATCACCGCGGCGGTCAGCGCCTCGAGGTCGGCGCGCGACCGGCCGTCGACGACCTCGTCGCGCAGCTCGGCGGCGGCGGCGCCCTTGGGGAAGTCCCACGGGCCCTCGTAGACGTTGCCGCTGCCGTCGCCGAAGTGCGCCGCGAGGTAGTCGTCGTTGGTCGGCTCCTCGATCACGAACAGGCCCTTGTCGACGCCGTTGAACGTGAGCGTCGCGTGGGCGGTGCGCGGCGCGGGCAGGCCGGCGCGGCGGTACACCTCGTACGACAGGTGGCCGGTGAGCAGCGACGGATCTTCGATCGCGTTGTCGATCGTCAGCTTCTTCAGGCCGTCGAGCTTCTGGCCGGGCACGAACTCGTTGAACTTGACGGTGAAGCCCGACTTGCCCGACAGCGGCCGGCGGCTCGACGCGCCCTTCTTGCGCAGCCCGACCTGCGCGACGACGGTGCCGTCGAACGAGATCGTCGCGGGCACCCGCACGGTCGAGCCGTCGTCGTCGAGCGTCGCCAGGTATTGCGCGTCGACTGTCAGCTCGATCGCGTGCAGCACGTCGGGGGCGAACACCGCCTGGCCGGCCGGCGTGACCGCGCCGTCGCCGCTGCCGCCGCCGTCGCCGTCGGGCGGGCCGCCGTCGGGGCCGTCGCCGCCGCTGCCGCCGCAGGCCAGCGCGGTGGCCACCATCGCGATCAGCGGCGCGCGCAGCAGCATCGGGCCAGCCTACCGGAGCCGCCCGCGGCGGACCAGCGGCGCGGCGGTGAGGTGCGTCACCACGGCGGATCGCGATCGCGGTATACGAAGGCGTGTCCGCGCGCGAGGTCCTGGCCGGCGTTCGAGCGCAGGTGGCGCAGGTGTCGGCGTGGCCGGGGCAGGAGGGCGCCGCGGCGCCGTGGCCGGGGCTGATCGTCGTGATCGCCGGCGTGGTGATCGGGCTCGCCGCCTGGCTGTGCGGCCGCGGCATGCTGGCGATCGGCGTGGCCCCGGCGATCGCCGGCGCGGTGGCCATCATCGCGGCGCTGCTGTTCGGCGCCGCGGTGATCGAGCGCGGCATGGCCAGCGCGTTCGACCGCTGGCTCGGCACCCGCTGGGCGCCGCTGGCCACCGGCGGCGCGCTGTTGCTGCGGGTGGTGGCGCTGTGGTCGACGGCGCCGGCGAGCTGGTGGGCGGCGGTGATCGTGCCGGCGGGGGCCGGGCGGCTGGCGGCGGTGGCCCTGCAGCGGCTCGGCGACGTCGCCCCGGCGCCGCGCGGGCGATCGTTCGTGCTGCGCGGCGTGTCGGCGGTCGAGCTGGTCGCGGCGTGCGGCGTGGTCGCCGCGCTGGCGGTGGCGGCCGCCGGTGGCAGCGGCCTGGCGGTGCTCGGCGTCGCCGCGGCGATCGCCGTGGTGCTGGGCCTGGCGCTGGAGATGGGCGAGGGCGAGCTCGCGGCCGACTCGCTGGCGGTGGCGGCGGCGGCGGTCGAGCTGACGGTCGCGGTCGGCCTGGCGGCGGTGGCGCCGGCGATCCGGTCGCCCTTCGTCGGCTGAGCTGCAGCGGTGCGGCGCCGCTACGGCAGCGCCGCGAACCAGTCGAGGCACAGCGCGCCGAGGTGCGCGTTGTAGTAGCCGCAGTGCGGCTGGTCGGGGACGTGGGTGATCGCGCAGTCGTGCGCGGGGTCGGCGTCGAGCAGCGCGCACAGATCGGTGAACGGCCCGGCCGGCACCACGTCGCGCTCGCAGCGGTTGGCCAGGTCGTCCTGCCAGCGCTCGCCCTCGGTGACCAGCTTCCAGTGCGGCACCGCGAAGCTGGCGGCGGTCACCCCCGGCGCGAACCGCGCGCCGGTCGCGTCGCGCGCGACGATCGAGTCGAACTCGACGCAGTCGCCGTCGGCGCAGTCGCCGGGGTAGGCGAGCGTCGCGTGGCCCGGGTCGCACGCGCACTGGCCGCCGTCGCTGGCGCTGCACCCGTGGGCGGCGCTCGGCGCGTCGCGGGTGTAGGCGTGGGCGATCCGGCCGTGGCGCGCGGCGCAGCTCGGGCCGGTGCCCGCGCCGATGAACGCGTCCTGGGCGCGGATGTCGATCACCCCGTCGCTCATGCACACGGCGTTCTTGCCGGCGCCGAGCCAGCCGCCGTCCTCGGCGTAGCGCGCGGCGACCACCGGGTAGCGGGTGGCGCCCATGCTGCAGCCGCCCATCAGCACGTTGGCGCCGCTCCACACGCCGAGATCGCCGCCGGGGCGCAGCCGCGTCAGCGCCGCGGTGATCACGCGCTCGTCGCGCTCCGGCGCGCCCAGCGACGTCGGCAAGATCTCGCCGGGGTAGATCGGCTGCGCGCACAGGATCACGGTGCGCGGATGGCTGGCGAGCAGCGCGTCGGTGGCGGCGATCAGCGCCGGCGTCTCGCAGTCGTACGCCGACCAGTACAGGAACAGATCGTCGCACGGCGCCGCGGCGGTGCACTGATCGCCGCGGAAGCGCGCGCGGTACTGGCACGCGCCGCAGCGCGGATCGTCGGCGTCGGTGCCCTCGCAGCGGCGGTTGAAGGCCCGGCAGTCGTCGAGATACACCGCGGCGGTGTCGACGATGACGGGCGCCGCGTCGGGGCCCGCGTCGAGGACGGGGGTGGCGTCGGGCGGCTGCTCACCGCCGCCACCGCAGGCGGCCAGCATCGCGATCACGAACGCGCTCCAGCGCAGGCGAGTCATGGGGCGTTGGACCCGGCGCGGCGGCGGAAGTTAACGCTACCATCGCGCCCGATGAGCCCGCGCGACCGCGCCCCGGCCGAGGAGCCACCGCGGCGGCCGAAGGCGTCGCGCCACGACACCCGCGCCGGTCGCGCGCGCTTGCTGATCACCGCCGGGTTGCCGTGGCTCGGCAGCCAGCCGATCGCCGCGACCGCCGCCGCGGTGACGTTCCGCGATCCCGCGAGCGGCCAGGCCCACGCCGTCGATCGCGCGGCGCTGGCCGCGGGCACCCGCGCGCTCAAGCGGCTGCTCGGCGAGCACCGCGCGGCGCTGCCCGAGGTCGTCGGCGACGTCCGCGCGTGGCAGGCCGGCGTCGAGGCCGGGCTGGCGGTGGCCAAGCGCGCGATCCACGACGGCGAGCGCGACCTGCCGTGGTGGCCGGCGAGCCACCCCGCGCCCCTCGCGCGGCGGGCGCGCGCGCTGGCCGAGGCGGCGCCGGCGCTGGCGGCGACGATCGGTGCGCTCGGCTGGGTGCGCGCCGCGGCGCCGGCCGCGCTGCCGACCGACCTGCGCTGGCTCGAGCGCCACCGCGCGGCGCTGACCGAGCTGGCGCGCCACGTCGCCGACCTGCCGGCGGTGACGCTGGCGCTGCGCCGGCTGGCCGCGCTCGACGGCGACCGCCTGGTCGATCCGTTGCTCGCGGTGGTCGGCACGGCCGCGGTGCACGAGGTGCCGACCGAGGCGCGCGACGTGTGGAACGCGTGCGGCGAGCGGCTGGCCAACGCCGACGCGACGCGGGTGATCGAGCTGCCGAAGGCTCGGCTCGGCCCGATCGTGCTGGCGTGGGCGACGGCGCTCGCGGCCCGCCCCGAGCTCGAGCGCCGGCGCGCGCTGCGGGCGCTGGCGGTGCTGCGGCTCGACGCCTGCGCCGCCGCGTGGGCCGCGACCTGGACCGATCTCGCGCCGGTCCTCGAGCGGCTCGCGCGCAAGCGCCCGCTGTCGTGGGACGAGGTGCGCACGCTGCGCGCGCGCGTCACCCGGGTCGCGGCGGCGGCGCCGCGGGCGGTGGCGCCCCACGACGTCGGCGCGCTGCTCGCCGAGCCGCTCCACGACGATCTGATCGCGCTGGTGGCGCGGTGGCCGGACGGCGGCGCCGTCACCCTGCCGGCCGAGGCGCTGATCGGCCTGCACGACGAGGTCACCGTGGCCAGCTCGGCGCGCTGGCTGGGCGCGCTCGTCGAGGGCGCGCTCGGGGCGCTCGGCGTCGACGGCTGGCCGCGGCTGTGGCGCGACGTGCTGGCGCGGACGTACCTGGCCGAGCCGGCGCGGCGCCTGCCGCAGCGCGCGCAGGCGATCAAGCTCGGGCAGGTGATGGCGCGGCTCCTGCTCGAAGATCGCGAGGACGTCGACGCGGTCGCGCGGCAGGCCGAGGTGCTCGCCGCGACCGGCGACGTCGAGGGGACGCTGGCGCGGCTGGCGGTGGTGCGGGCGGCGGTCGGGCTGCCGTGGGAGGAGGGCGTGACCGTCGCGCTGGCGCTGGGCCCGACGCTGCCGACGTTCGCGGCGGTGGCGACCGCGCTGGCGCACCGCCCCGACGAAGATCTGGTGGCGGCGGTGGGCGCGCTGGCCGCGGCGCTCGGTCCCGGCGGCGCCGACGTGCTGCGCGCGCTGGTCGTCGCCGATGACCGCGCCCGGCTGGCGCGCGCCGCGGCGCGCCTGGTGCTGGCCAAGGCGTGGCGGCTGCCGGCGCCGGCGCTGCCGCCGCAGCCGCGCGCGTCCGCGAGCGATGATCACGCGCGCTACCCGGCGGAGCTGCGCCCCGCGCTGGCGGTGCTCGACGCGCTCGCCGCCGGCGCGACCGCGGCGGCGATCCTCGATGAGACCTTCCCGCCGCCCGACGCCACGCGCCGCGAGCTGGCGGCGATCGAGGCGCGGCTCGCGGCCGGCCACGGCGGGGACCGGCTGGCGCGGCGCGCCGCCAACCTGCGCGCGCGGCTGACGACCCCGCCGCCGCCGACGCCGGCGCGGCTCGCGCGGCTGACCGCGCGGCTCGAGCTCGCGATCGCGACCACCCGCTTCGATCGCTGGCACGCGGCGCTGGCCGTCGCGGTCGACGCGGCGATCGCCGATGGCTTCGCGCTCGCGACCGCGGCGCCGCCGTGGCTGTTCGATCCGCGCTACCGCAAGGTGCTGGCCGGCCTGGTCGACCTCGACGGCGACATCCGCCGGCTGGCGCGCGAGCTGCTGGTGGCGCGCGCCGGACCGCCACCGTGGGATCTGCGCGATCGGCCGTGGAACCGGCGCTGGCTGACCCGCGTGGCCGCGCGCGGCGTCGACCTCGGGCCCTGGCTCGACGGCATCGGCCCGCGCGCCGCCGGCACCGGCGTCGGGCGCCTGACGCTCACGCTCGAGGACGATCCGCTCGAGGTGCTGCGCATGGGCGAGCACTACCGCACCTGCCTGTCGCCCGGGGACGTGAACTACTTCGCCGCGGTCGTGAACGCGGCCGACGTGAACAAGCGCGTCATCTACGGGCGCACCGACGACGGGCAGGTCCTGGCGCGCTGCCTGATCGGCCTGACCGACACCGGCGGCATCGTCACCTTCAACTGCTACAGCCACGGTCGGCTCGGCACCGCCACCGAGGTCGCGGCGTTCATCGCCGAGCTCGCCGCGCGCATGGGCGCGGTGGTGGTCCCGCGCGGCGAGATCCGGCCGCTCGCGACCGGGCGCTGGTACGACGACGGCCCGCGCGATCTGACCGGCGCCTACGGCTTCCTCGCCGACGCGTCGCCGTTCCGGACGCAGCTCGCGACGATCGCGCACGACGCGCTGCTCGAGCACCTGCGCGCCGCGTTCGCGCCGCTGCCGCTGTCGGGGCTGGTGCTGTCGCTGGTGCTGCCGCTGCCCGAGGTGCAGGCGCGCCCGTCGCTGATCGAGCCGATGCTGGCGATCCTCGAGCGCAGCGACGACGTGCCGCGCGCGACGCTGCTGCAGGCGGTGCGCCTGGCCGAGCGCGCCGGCCTGGCCGATCGGCTCGGCGTGCGCTGCGTCGACGCGCTGCTCGCCGGCGGCGCCGAGCTCATCCTCGAGGACGACGCGGTCGAGTGGCTGGCGACGCGGGCGCCGCAGCGCCTGCTGGCCACGCTGCGCGCCGCGCGGCGGCGGGTCGCGTCGTGGTGCCTGCCGTGGTGGACCTACGCGATGGGCCGCGGGCTCGAGGCCGTGCATCGCGCGAGCCGCGCGACCGCCCTCTACCGCGAGGTGCTCGACGCCAGCATCGGCGAGCCGCTGCGCACGCGCTGCGCGACCCGCCTGCAGGCGCTCGGCCGCTGAACCTCAGCGCGGTCGCAGCTCGACCACCGTCGCGCCCCAGCCGCCCCGCCGCTCCTCCGCCAGCGCGAACGACGCCACCGCCGGGTGGCGCCGCAAGATCGCGTGGACTCGCTCGCGCAGCACGCCGGTGCCCTTGCCGTGGACGATGCGCACCCGCGCGAATCCCTCCGCCTGCGCCGCCTCGAGATACTCCGGCACCAGCGACCCCACCTCGCGCGCCTCGAAGTGGTGCAGATCCAGCTCCTCCCCGATCGCCACCGCCACGATCTCCTCGCCCGTCTCCGTGCCCGTGCCCGTGCCCGTGCCCGTGCCCGTCTCTGTCTCCGTGCCCGTGCCCGTGCCCGTGCCCGTGCCCGTCTCTGTCCCCGTGCCCGTCCTCTCCCTCTCCCTCTCCGCCCCCGCCATCCACCGCCGCAACCACCCGATCACCCCGGCCACGGCCCGCTCGGCGCGAACACATGCGTCTTGGCCCGCAGCTCCGCCGGCAGCCGCGCGTCGAGGATCGGGCCGACCTCGTGCGGCTGGTACAGCTGCGACACGTGCATCAGCGCCAGCGCCGACGTGGGGGCGAACGCGTCGGCGCGCTCGACGATCTCGTCGAGGTGCACGTGACACCCGGCGCGCGCGGCCTCGCGCGACTTGCGGTCATCGAGGAACGTCGACTCGAGGATCAGCGTGCGCGCGGCCAGCACCTCGGGGCTGTGATCGATCACCGAGATCAGCGTGTCGGTCAGGTAGGCCAGCTCGACGCGCTCGGTGCGGTCGAACAGGTCCTCGCCGGCGGCGCGGCGGCGCGCGATCTCCGGCCCCGGCAGGTCGTGGAAGTCGCGCTTGAGCTTGTCGACGCGCCGGCACAGCGTGAACCCCAGCGACGGCACCGGGTGGAACGTCTTCACCGCCCGCACGATCAGATCGCCGCGCAGCGGGTAGGCGTCCCCCGGGCGCAGGCCGATCGCCTCGATCGCCAGCGGCCACCGCTGCAGCGCGGTCATCGCCACCAGCGCGGTCTGGAGATCGTCGACGATCTCCGCCGGCATGATCACCCGCAGCGGGCGCTTGCTGCCGTGCAGCGCGCGGATGCCCAGGAACGTGGTCAGCGCGCCGACGTGATCGGCGTGGCCGTGCGACAGGAACAACGTCCCGACCGCCGCCGCCGATCGCAGCGCGATGCCGACGTCGAACACGCAGTCGAGCTCGGGCACGTGGATCGACGTGTAGACGCCGCCCAGCGACATCCCGCGCAGCGTGAACGGCCCGGCGCGGAGCTCGGCGAGGACCGGCACGCGCTACTGGACCGTCAGCGCGATCTGCTTCCAGACCACGCCGCCCTTGCCGTCGCGCACGACCACGATCAGCGGTCCGCTCTGGGCGTCGCTCGGCACCACCAGCTCGCACGGGTTCGTCTGGTAGTACTTGATGTCGCCGACCGGCGTGTACCAGGCGAAGCGCGCGTCCTCGCCGGTGGCCGGATCGGTCGTCACCGACAGCGCCACGGTCGCGCCGCGGGTGACGGTCGCGCCGGCGAGCCCCGACGCCCCGCCGACGTCGAGCGCCGTCAGGGCCGGGTTGGTCGCCGCGACGTCGATCACCGCCATCGCCTTGATCGCGGTCAGCGGCCCGGTCGCGGTCTCGACCGTCACCGACGCGGTGTCGACCGGCGGGATGTCGCCGCGGTCGGGCAGGGTGGCCGGGGCGGTGTAGGTCGCGCCGGCGGCGTCGCCGCTGATCGTGCCGAGCGGCGCGACACCAGGGTACGCCTCGACCAGCGACCAGCTCGTCGGGGGCGCCAGCACCACGCCGCTGGCGTCGGCCAGCACCACGCTCACCGCGGCGGTCCCGCCCGGCGGGACGATCGGCGGGTCGGACACCACCGCGACGATGGTCGGCTTCTCGAGCTGGTTGGGCGTGGCGAAGTCGGTGCACGCGGCCGCGAGGACGGCCAGGATCAGGGCGAGGCGGGACATCGGTGGGGCGGCCATTATAGCGGTGTCCCGGCAACCGGCACGCCCGGTCGCCGGCCCGCGGTGATACCATCGCCCGACGCCGTCGGCCGCGACGGCTGGAGGCACGATGCTCTGGTACGTCCTCGCCGTCGTCGGCGCGCTGTTCATGTTGACCCTGATCCTGCCGGTGACCCGGCGGATGTGGGCGTTCACGCTGTTCGCCTGGAAGTACATCGGGCTGTGGCTGCTCGACGTCACGCGGCTGCGCCTGGTGTGGTTCAAGCTCACCGGCAAGGGCGACAAGTACCGCCGCCTCGGCCGGCCGGTGCTGCTCCGCAAGTTCTGCGAGGACATGGGCCCGACCTTCATCAAGTTCGGCCAGATCATCGCGTCGTCGGCGGGGCTGTTCCCCGACCCGTACGTCAAGGAGTTCGCCAAGGTCCTCGACCGCGTCCGGCCGTTCCCGTTCCCCGAGGTCCAGCGCATCCTGCAGGAGGATCTCGGCGCCGAGCGCGCCGCCCGCCTGACCAAGATCGTCGAGAAGCCGCTGGCGTCGGCGTCGATCGCCCAGGTCCACACCGCCGAGCTCGACGACGGCACCCAGGTGGTGTTCAAGGTGCAGCGGCCGGGCATCGACAAGCGCTGCGCCGCCGACATGAAGATCATGCGCTTCATGGCGCGCATCCTGTCCAAGCTCAAGCGCGACGCCGAGCTGGCCAACCCGGTCGGGGTCATCGACGACTTCACCGCGACGCTGGAGGAGGAGCTCGACTTCCGCAAGGAGGCCGCGAACCTGTCGCGCTTCAACGAGATCATGAAGGAGCTGGGCCACCCCAACATCCACGCGCCGGTGCCGCACGACGGGCTGGTGACCAAGCGGGTGCTGGTGATGACCCGGTTCAGCGGCGTGCGCGTCGATCAGTACGACGAGATCGCGCGCCGCGGCATCAACGGCGAGGAGAAGCTGGTGGCCGGGCTGCGCGCCTGGTTCCAGTGCGTCGTCTTCTACGGCTTCTTCCACGGCGACGTCCACGCCGGCAACCTGATGCTGCTCGACGACGGCGACATCGGCTTCCTCGACTTCGGCATCGTCGGGCGCTTC
>Ga0075163_10007569_pt1 | contig 14352 bp, 9 predicted proteins | sample JI1023141ADNA_FD_71478 | JGI IMG/M metagenome (GOLD analysis project Ga0075163, IMG submission 71478) | Wastewater effluent complex algal communities from Wisconsin, to seasonally profile nutrient transformation and Carbon sequestration -... | ecosystem: Engineered > WWTP > Effluent > Algae...
TCGCGAGACAAGAGAACCTCCGAGCCCCACGTGTCGTGGCGAGGCTCGGAGGTCCAGACGTTCGGGATTCCCGACGGTTACAGGGGGCGGAGTGCGTTCGAGCACATCCAACGGGACCAGTTTCCGGTGGGGGTCACTTCTTCCGCGCCTTCTCCAACACCTTCTCAATCCCCAACGTCTGCAACACCTCCGGCGCCGTCTCGTCCACCGCCGCACTGAAGTGGCACACATAGCAGTTGTTGGAGATCGGCTTCCCCTCGGTCGTGGTGTGGTCTCCGCCGTGGCAGCGGAAGCAGCCGGGGAAGTCGGTGTGGCCGATGTTGTCGGGGTAGGTGCCCCAGGTGACTTTGAGGTCGGGGAAGACGTTTCGGTTGTGGAGGTCGGCGAGGACTTGGCCGGCGGCGGTGATCTCGGGTTGGCGGGCGGCGAAGACGTCGGGGTGGTCGCGGCGGTAGGTTTCGAGGAGGGCGGCGGGGATGCGGGTGGAGGCGTCTTCGTGGGAGGTGTAGTCGGTCTTGAGCAGGCCCAGTGCGATCTTCTTCAGCGAGGGGAGCGTCGTGGGGAGTTTGCCGCTGGCGAAGGCGGAGTCGAGGGCGCGGCCGGGCAGTTGGAACGGGTGGGCGGGGCGGTTGTGGCAGTCGACGCACTGCATCGAGATCTTCTTGAGGTCCTTGTACTGATCGGGAGTCGTGCCCGACTTCGTCCAGGTCTTCGTTTCACCCGTGCGCGAGTTGTGGGACTCCACCCACACGATGTCCTGGCGGGCGGGATCGGTGCTGGCGAAGCGAATGTCGAGATCGGGGTTCAGGTGTCGTCCGTGGATGCCGCCGAGCACGTCGCCGCCCACGTGCATCGTGAGCACGGTCTGGCTGAGCGAGTTGGCTTCGTCCTCGCCGAACGAGTCGATCACGCGCACGCGCACGTCGCCCGGCTTGGATCTCCGGTGGCATTCCTCGCACGTCTGCTTGGCCGGCACGAGTCGATCGGTCGCCAACGCCGACGGAATCGGGCGATGGAACGAATCGGAGAGGTTCTCGAAGAACTGACGCGACCCGTTGATCTTGCTCGCGACCCAGCCACTCGCGCCGTCGCCCACGTGACACTCGGCGCAGGTGACTTGCGAGTGCGGTGAATCCGCGTGCGAGCGTGCTTCGGGCGTCATCACGTGGCACGAGCCGCAAAACTGCGGCGTTTCCATGTGATGCACGGCGCGGTACGTGACCTGCGATCCCACCGTCAGGTTGACGACGGTCGCGGCGCCGAACGTGAGCGCGAAGCGCGTCCAGGCCGTCTTCTTGTCGACGACGGTCGCCAGTTGGCGTTGCACGCGACGGCGCGCGATCCAGGCGCCGAGCGGGACGAGCGCGAGTCCCGCGAACAGAACGAGCGGCACGAACAAGAACGCGAGCAGACCCAGATACGGGTTGTCCGCCGATCCGCTCATTTGGAGCGGAAGAAGGAACGCCCACGTGCACAGTGCGGTCAGGATGAGCACGACGCCGACTTGGCTGATCCAGTGGCTCGTCAAGAACACGAGGAACGGGCGACGTTCGGTGGGGGAGGAACTTGGCGAGGTGGGGGGCGTGTTCTGGCTCATCGTCATCGTCACCTGAGTGCGTCGGTCCAGGGGCGTCGTCTCCAGCACTCGTCAGGAGCCGCGTTTCGATCTCGCAGGCACGGTAGGGGGCTCGCGAGGCACCGACAAGCGGGCCGAAGGCCGTAGTCGATCGCGGGGCTACCGACGTCTGGGTATCGGCGCGGACCCGTCGGAGGACGAGCCATCGAGCGGTCGTTGAAGCGGATATCACGCGTGGGAGTCGCGCGGACCGACCGATGCGCGTCGAATCTCGACCGCGACTACGCACTGTTGCGCATGACGCAGCCGAGGCGTGGAGGAGCACAATGCGCGCGTCCGCCATGAAACTCCCCCCCCGTTTCATCGACACCGCACGCGAGGGTTCCATGCTCGTCCGGTCGCACTCCGCTCCGTTCGGTACCTGCGGAGCGCTCGCGGTGCTGCTCTGGAGCGCACACGCTTGCAGTTCACCCGCCGGTGACCCCGAGACGGGTCCTGTTCGTCCTGCACCTTTCGACATCGTCGCCGTGATGCGCACGTCGTCCGCGTCGTCGGAGGCCCCGGTCGCGATCGAAATCGGCGCGCCGACGATCGAGAGCGAATCGACGTCGTCGCGACCCAGCGACGGAACTGTCGTGGTCGCGACGGCCGCGGCTCTCGAGGTCGCCGCCGTGCCGGCGAGCGCGAGCACCACGACGGACAACGCGGCGACCACTGCGGCGACCACTGCGACGACCACTGGGACGACCACTGGGACGACCACTGGGACGAACACTGGGACGAACACTGGGACGACCTCTGCAACGACCGCCGCAACGAACCCTGCAACGAACACTGCGAACGACGCCACGATCCAGGAAGCGACGACCAGGATCCCGGCGAACGCCCCCGCCGGCACGAACGCGACTCCGGTGGCGGACGCTTCCGCGGCGGCCAGCACGTCTCCGTCGGCGAGTGTCAGCGCGGAAGCCGTGGCCGCGTGCGCTTCGGAGTCCGCCGCCGCGTCAACCGCGGCCGACGTCACGACGATCGAAGCGGCCGCCGTCGCCGGCCCGTCTCAGGACGCGGCGCCGTCGCCGGCTCCCGCGAGCCCGACTCCGGTCGCGGCGAAGGACTCGCTCACGTGGAGCGGCAGCTTGGCGACGCGCTTCCGTCGGCGCGACAGCGGCGATGCGCGCGACCAGGACATCTTCTCCGTGTTGGCCGTCGACGTGGGCGACGCGAGCCGCGACCGATTCACCGCGCGCTTCCTCGGCCGCTTGACCGCGGACCTCGACGGCACGGGCGACGCCGATTCGCAAGCGGCGTTCAGCAGCTTGCAGGACACGCACGGCGGCGACGTCCACCTCGACGTGTACGAAGCGTCCGTCGACGTCCGGCGACCGCTCGACGCGCCGGTCAAGGCGCGCATCGGTCGTCAGATGGACTACGCGACGCCGGAGTTCGCGCACTTCGACGGCTTGCGCGTCGAGTCGGAGCCGATGGGGCGTTCCAAGCTCGTGGTCGGCGCCTACGGCGGCGTGCCGGTCCGCTTGTACGAGTCCAGCTCGTTCGACGACCAGATCGCGGGCGCCTGGACGGAGGCGCGGCCCTGGAAGGACGGTCGCGTGCGCGCGGACTGGATGCACGTGCACCAAGACGCGGACCCGACCAGCTTGAACGACGATCTGCTCGGCTTGTCGTTGTGGCAACGCATGGGCACGAATCTGCTCGTCGACGCCGGTTACACCTGGCTCGAGTCGGAGAACCGCGACGTGCGCCTGCGCGCGACGTGGGACGACGGCGAGGGCGACTGGATGGTCCAGGCCAGCTGGTATCGCCTCTTGAACCCGCTGCGCGACTTCGCCTCGGAGTTCGATCCATTCTACGCGACGCTGCAGGAATACCAGCCGTACAGCCAGTACCGCGTGCTGCTGTCCAAGTCGCTGGGCGAACACGTGCGCCTCGACATCGGCGGCGACCTGCGCCGTCTCGAGGACTCGGACGACGAAGGTCGCCTGAACCACGACTACGACCGCGGCTACGCCACGGTGGTCGTTTCCGACGTGATCGCGTCGCACGTCGACGTGTCGCTCACCGGCGACTCGTGGAGCAGCGACGACCAAGACGTCCGCACGTGGGGCGTCGACGTGACGTGGAAGCCGAACACGAGCTGGCGCTTGTCCGCGGGCTCGGGGTACGCGCTCTACAAGTACGACGTGGTGTCGGACGTGGAACGTGACGACGTGCGTTCCTGGTACGCGCGCGTGCGCAAGGTCCTCGGCCCGGCCTGGACGGTCGACCTCGGATACGAGTACGAGGACGACGACTTCGACGACTACCAAGAGATCACCGCGGGGGCGACATGGCACTTCTGATGCGGCACCCCAGACTGCGCGACGTGAGCACGCTCGTGCTGGGCATCGCGTTCGTGACGTTGGCCGGCTGCGTGCTGTTCGACGGCGCTCGCTCCACGCGGCGCAGCTACGCGTTCAGCCACAAGGTCCACGTCGAGCAGGAGCTCGCGTGCGCCGACTGTCACCTGGCGGCGGAATCCGCCGACGATCCCGGCATGCCGGGGGTCGGCGCGTGCAAGCTGTGTCACGGCGAGATCGACGCCCAGAAGCCGGCCGACCGCAAGGTCGAGACGCTCTTCGAGGGCAAGAAGTACCGCGCCCTGGGGCGCAGCAACGTGGGACCCGAGATCGTGTTCCCGCACTTGCGTCACGTCGCGGCGGGGCTCGAGTGCGCCGCGTGTCACGCCGAAGTCGCAGGCAACGAGGACGCGATCGAGCTGGCTCCGGCTCGCATGGACAACTGCACGCAGTGCCACGCCGAGCGCAAGGTCGCGAACGACTGCGCCACGTGTCACCCGACGATCCTGCCCGGCCTGAAGCCCGAATCGCACGGTGGGACGTGGACGCGTCAACACGGCAACGTGTGCCGCGCGGGCACGAGCGACCGCACGTCGGATCGCTGCGACCTGTGTCACAAGGAGACGGACTGCGCGTCCTGTCACCAGACGAACCCGCCCGAGAACCACACCAACCAGTGGCGTCGCGTGGGCCACGGCGTCACCGCCGCGCTCGATCGCGAGAGCTGCTCGACGTGCCACCAGCCGTCCGCCTGCCTGAGCTGTCACGAGGAGTCCACTCCGCGGTCACACAACTCGGCGTCGTTCGGCGCACCGCGCAGCACGCACTGCATCACGTGTCACGAGCCGCTGCAGGGCGAGGGCTGCTCCGCGTGCCACGCGAACACGCCGAGCCACGCGCTCGCTTCGCCGAAGCCCCCGTCGCACACGCCCTCCATGAACTGCCGACAGTGCCACCAGCCCGGGGGTGTCCTGCCCCCGATGCCGCACGTCGACGACGGCAGCAACTGCAACCGCTGCCACCACTGATTCGCACGAGATCGAGGAAGGTCCGCACATGAACTCGCACAACAGCCGATTCGGAATCCTGGCCAGCACGGGGAGGTCCTGTGTCTTCGCGCTCGGCCTGCTCTTCGCCGTCGCGGGTTGCTCCGGCAGCGACGGCGACACCGGACCGCAGGGCCCGACGGGTCCCTCGGGCGACGGCTCGCCGACCGAGACCCAGGTCGAGCAAGGCGACGACACGCCCGGCATGAACCTCTCGATCGTGAGCCTGGGCGGCGCGAGTGGAACCGGTGGCAAGTTCGCGGTGGGCGACCACGTCTCGGTGAACTTCACGCTCACCAAGGACGACGGGTCGGTGTGGGACATCTCCGAGATGAACTTCGCTCGCGCGATGATCTCGGGCCCGACGTTCAACTACCAACGCGTGATCCCCGAGGTCACGAACGTGGCGTCGGCCGCTGTTCAGAACGACGACGGCTCGTACACCTACACGTTCGCCTCGGCGATCCCGGCGACGTACGCGGCGCCGTACAACGACTCGGCCAGCTTCGGAGCCGCCGAGGGCGAGCTCACCGGACAAACGTTGCTCGACGGCACGTACACGGTGGGTCTCTACGTCGGTTGGAACTACACGGTCGACGACGAGTCGCACCGTGACGCGGCCAACGCGACGCAGGACTTCCTCATGGGCGACACGCCCGCGATCGACGCGCGCGAGGTCGTCAAACAGGACAACTGCAACGTCTGCCACACGAGCTTGCGCGCCCACGGCGACCTGCGCCGCGACGTGAAGCTGTGCGTGCTGTGCCACACGGCCGGCTCCGAGGACAAGAACACAGCCGACGCCACACCCGGCGTGAGCGTCGACTTCAAGGTGATGATCCACCGCATCCACAACGGCGGACACCTGCCGTCGGTGCTGGGTGTCGCGACGAACGTCGACGGTTCGCGCGACTACACGGCAACGCCGGTTCCGTACGAGCTCGTCGGCTTCCAAGACAGCGTCACCGACTTCTCGGAGGTCAACTTCCCGGTGTGGCCGAACCTGAACGTGGCGATGCCGCGCAACTTCGGCTTCTCGCAGCTGTCGTCGACGGATCCGGACGGGACGGGACCGCTCCTGAGCCCGCGTACGCGCGCGGACACCGTTCGCACCGGCGTCACGGCGTGCAACAAGTGCCACGGAGATCCGGACGGGACCGGCCCTTTGACCGCGCCCGCCAACGGCGATCACTACCGCGTCCAACCGAGCGAACAAGCCTGTGGTTCGTGCCACGACGACGTGCGCTGGGGCCTCCCGTACGTCGCGAACCAGCAGACGATGCCCGACACGGCCAACGACACGAACTGCATCCTGTGTCACACGGGTTCGGGCACGTCGATCTCGGTCGACGACGCCCACTTGCACCCGTTGCTCGACACCACGATCGACCCGGGCGTCGATTCGGACATCACCGGTATCTCGGGTGGCTCGGGCGTCGGCGGCAACTTCCAACTCGGCGACACGCCCACGCTGTCCTTCACGCTGAAGAACGACGCGGGTGACGACCTGAGCCTCGCGTCGCTGGACTCTTGCAGCGCCTTCTTCTTCGGTCCCACGACGAATCGGCAACTCGTGATGCCGTACACGTCGCCGAACGGCATGAGCTTGAGCCCGTACGACTTCACGGGACGCCTGCAGGCGGTGAGCAGCTCGAGCAAGGGCACGATGAGCAAGGTGTTCCTGGGCTCCACCGCCGTGGCCGAGACGTTGACCGTCGAGTTCACCTCGACGACCGCGTTCACCGTCACGGGCAGCGTCAGCGGATCGCTGGGCACGGGCACGCTCCCGGCCGCGGCGAGCACGTACTCGTCGGGTGGTTCGATCAGCGCCTTCGAGCTGGGCTCTTCGTTGACGAGCGGCACCGTGCAGATCACGTTCTCGGACGCGACTCACTTCACGGTCACGGCCAGCCCGGGCGGCACGTTGGGCTCCGGCGTCCTGCCGGCGTCGACCAACGCTTCGATGCGCTTCACGTCGTCGACGTTCTCCTGCAACGTCACGGTGGGGTCCACCGCCTTCGCGGCCGGCAACGTCTTCAACATCGGCCTGTTCCGCGGCAGCGTGGCCAACCCCGTGCTGTTCGCGATCGTCGCCGGACGCGCGACGGCGTTCAGCGTCACCGCCGGCGCGCCCGACCGCTTCTACTACGAGGTGGTGCCGGACGCGTCGACGTACACGCTGAAGATCCCGATGGACATGGCCTTCGAGTTCCTGGCCGACAGCACCGCGAGCGCGGGACAAGTCCTGCCGGCCGCCGGAAACCTGCCCGTGTACTACGGTCGTCAGCAGTTGTGGGAAGCCGCGACGAGCGCCACCACGACGACGACGGCGGCATCGTGCAGCGCACTGGGGCGCCAAGTCGACGTCGCGAGTGCGACCGGATTCGCGAACGGCGACACGGTCGTGATCGAGCCCGCTGCCGGCGTCGGCACGCGCGAGTACTTGCAGGTCGCGCCGGTCCGCGCCGACGGCGTGATCGCCGCGGCGGGGGACACCACCGTCAAGCTCTACTTCAAGACGCCGTTGCGCTACGCCCACGCGTCGGGCTCGACGATCACCAAGGTGACGTTGACGCTCAAGCAGGAAGGTGCTTCGAACGCCTACACGCTCAACAGCACGACGGGGGTCGTCACCTCGAACGCGGCGTTCACCGCGAGCCGCGCGCTGATCATGTCCTACCGGACCGATTCACGCTTCGGCTATCGCCGTCACAGCGGCGACACCGTCCAAGCGGTCTACGTGCCGCCCGCCAACGACTCCGAGGACATCGGTCAGGAGCAAGGCGATTGGCACGGCCTCCCGTACCTTTCGGGGACGTACACGGCCGACATCTGGTTCTACAAGAACATCGACTTGGGCCTCCAGGGCGAGTTGCAGACCTACCGCAGCACGTCGAACGCGGGCACGGCCGACTTCTTGTACGGCACGGCGACCGAGATCGTTCCGCACGCGATCATCTCGACCAGCGCGAACTGCTACACGTGCCACAACGACGTGATCTTCCACGGTGGTGGTCGACGCGGCGTCGACGCGTGCCTCACGTGCCACAGCCTCAGCGGCGCCGAAGACAAGCCGCGTTGGGACACGCCCAAGGTCGGCTCGACCACCACCGACACGGCGCTCACGACCGGTGTCGCGATCGAGTTCCGCCAGATGCTGCACAAGATCCACAAGGGCGCGGAACTCGCCAACGCCGACACCTACACGGTCGTGGGCAACGGCGGGAATCCGAGCACCTACGGCGAAGTCGAGTTCCCCGCCTGGCCGGGCGGCGTGCGGCAATGCGATCGCTGCCACGGCAACGACGCGTGGAAGGCTCCGGCCGAGCGCGAGCACCCGTCCGCCTCCGAGCCGGTACATGCGTGGGGCTCGGTGTGCGGCGCGTGCCACGACACGACCGCGGCCGGTGCGCACATCGCGGTGCAGACGACGACCGCGGGAGCCGAGTCGTGCGCCGTGTGCCACGGCATCGGCAAGGAGTGGAGCGTCCAGCGCGTCCACAAGAGCTACTGAACGCGGCCCGACCGTCGAGGCGATGAACGTCTCGACGGCCTCGGTGCCGTGGCGCGGACCTCGAACTCGTGACGTGCACACGGGACCGAGGTCCGCGTCGTCGGAATCGACTCGTCCGCTCGTGGGAATCGTCCGGTGGTCCCGCTGTGTCGCGAGCGCCGGACGTCTCGCTCGCCGGAGCCTCGCACGAGTCCGTTTCGAGTCTGCCGAGGACGTGAGAGTGCGCGCCCGCACTCCACGACCCCGGGCGCACACGACGTCGCGTGCTGCTCGCCGTGAGCGCGATGTGTCCTCGCGCCCGACAGTTGGTACATTTCGTCGGTCACAGGGCGCACGCGAAGCGTGACCGACCGGCGCGCCCATTCTGTTCCAGCAGGAGTTCCACGATGTTCCGATCCTTGTCGCGACTGCGTCTGTCCACGAGTGCTCTCGTCGCCACCACGGCGGCCGTGTTCATGCTCGCGGTCCTGAGTTCCACCGTCCCGGCGGAAGCGCAACAGCCCAAGAAGGCGAACCGCTTCATCGGCGCGCAGAAGTGCAAGACGTGCCACTCCTCCAAGGAGACCGGGGACCAGTTCGGTGCGCTCTCGCAGATGAAGCACGCGCACGCTTTCGAATCGTTGGCTACCGACGGCGCGAAGAAGTCGGCCAAGGAAAAGGGCATCGAGGATCCGCAGAAGGCCGACGCTTGCCTGAAGTGCCACGTCACGGCGTTCGGCGTCCCCGACGCCGAGCTGGGCAAGGGCTTCGATCGCACGATCGGCGTGCAATGCGAGACCTGCCACGGTCCGGGTGAAGCGCACATGAAGGCGCGCATGGCCGCGGCTCAGTCCGAAGAGGCCGACGCACCCAAGGTCTACAAGGCTCTGCCCGCGGGCGAGATCGTGACCGATCCCGCGGTGACGGTGTGCACGACGTGCCACAACAAGGAGAGCCCCAACTACAAGCCCTTCTGTCACTGCAAGATGAAGAAGGAGATCCGTCACCTGAATCCGAAGCGCACGCGCACCGACGCCGAGAAGGCGGCGCTCGCCGCGTGCTCGTGCACCGACGACTGCACGTGCAAGAAGGAATGCTGCAAGGACGGCGCCTGCTCGGAGCTGTCCAAGCCCGCCAAGTGACGTGAGCCTCCCCGGCGCGAGCCGGCGACGCTCGCCCGTTCCGTCACGGTGATCTCCGTGACCCCTCGACGCGCCGCCTCCGCGGCGCGTCGTCGTTTCGAATCGGCCCTGCGAGCCTCGAAAGCGACGTGGACGGCCGAGGACGGGATCGTTCGGAGACGAATTGACCGCGAAGACCGCATTCGCGGGACTCGGTTCGTTCCTTTTGCGGGGCCTTCGCGCAGACTAGAGGTGTGCCGAAGCGACGAGCCGAGCGAGCGGGAACTCTCATCCGTGCTTCCCGAGATCGCGAACGCGCGTGGCGAGCCGGCACTCCACCCCGCGGTCGTCATCGCTCGACGGGAGTCCTGCGCGAAGGGCGGGTGACGACGTGATCGATTCTGCAGCACCGTTGAGCGTCGAGGGGCCGGAGCCCAGCACCGAATCACGCAAAGCGCGACGCAAGGCCGACGTCGACGCGTGGAAGCGCGTCGTAGCCGAGTACCAGAAGCCCGATCGCTGGCGGGCGACGTGGCAGATCCTGAACACCTTCGTGCCCTACGTCGGGCTGTGGGTGGCCATGTACTGGACCCTGCAGATCTCGTGGTGGCTCACGATTCCGTTGGCGTTGCTGGCCAGCGGATTCTTGGTGCGCATCTTCATCATCTTCCACGACTGCGGACACGGGTCGTTCTTCGCGTCGCGTCGCGCGAACGACGTGTGGGGCTTCGTCGCGGGTCTCTTCACGTTGACTCCCTACTACCACTGGCGATGGGAGCACTCGATTCACCACGCTTCGGCCGGCGACCTGGATCGCCGCGGGATGGGCGACGTGTGGACGCTCACGGTGCAGGAGTACTTGGAGTCGTCGCGTTGGCGACGGTTCGCGTACCGGTTGGCGCGCAATCCGTTCGTGTTGTTCGTGATCGCGCCGCTGTTCTTGTTCGTCGTGCTCGAGCGCTTTCCGTCGTCCAAGGCCACGGATCGCGATCGCCTTTCGGTGCTGTGGATGAACGTGGCGCTGGCCGGTGTCGCCGTGGGCATGAGCTACGTGTTCGGCTTCCTGCCGTACCTCGCGATCCAGCTGACGGTGATGGGGGTCGCGGGCAGCGGCGGGGTGTGGCTCTTCTACGTGCAGCACCAGTTCGAGGACGCGTACTGGGAGCGCGGCGACGATTGGGACTACACGGCGGCCGCGTTGAAGGGCAGCTCGTTCTACAAGCTGCCGCGCATCCTGCAGTGGTTCTCCGGCAACATCGGGTTCCACCACATCCATCACCTGAGCCCGCGCATTCCCAACTACAACTTGGAACGCTGTCACCGCTCGGATCCCATGTTCCACGAGGTGCAACCGGTGAAGTTGCTGGCGAGCTCACGATTGTTCCACCTGCGGCTGTGGGACGAGTCGGCCAAGAAGCTCGTCGGCTACCGCCGCGCTCACGAGATCCGCAGGGAGCGCGAGCGCGAAGAGAAGCAAGCGAAGACCGAATCGGTGCGGCCGAACGGTCGTTGATCGGCGCCGACCCGCGCGTGCCTCGGGGCGCTAATCGTGCGGGCGCGGGGCGACGACGCTCGCTCCGTCCATGCCGATGGGCACCGTCGAGCCCTTCCTCCGCTCGCACCGCCGTCACACCGGTCGCCGTGACGACGAACAGCCATGGCCCGTCCGGCGACCGGTGCGGCAGGAGGCCTCAGGCGCGCTTGAACACGCGCACCAAGGCCAGCAACACGACCGCGCCGACGAGTGCCGTCAGCAATGCACCGACGAGTCCGCCCTCCGTCGAGATTCCCAACACGCCGAACAGCCAACCTCCCACGACGGCGCCCAGGATCCCCAGGACGAGATCGCCCAGGAGTCCGAAACCGCCGCCTTTCATGAGGACGCCGGCCAAGAAGCCCGCCACGACGCCGATCACGAGAAACCAGAGGAAGTGCATGGGATCGATCTCCTGGGTCGATGACGAGTGGGTCCGACGACGTACCGTAGTCGCCGGCGCCGTCGACTCCACGCTATACCCTCGACTTCTCTCGTGCGTCGCGCACGATTGTCGAAACGAGACGTCCCGCGTCGACGTGGTCGAACCACGCCGACGCGGGACGTCGCGCACGGGTCCTCAGCGTGCGCGCGTGTACTCGAGCTCCATCGACTTGAACTCCTTGCCCGACGGGTCGGGACCGAAGACGCGCACGACGAAGTGGTCGTCGTCGATCTTCTCGTCGACCGTGCGCACCTCGGTGTACTCACCGGCGGCGAAATCGGGCTGCTGGCTCGTGAACGTGAACGTCTTGTGCTTCGCGTCGTACGTGCCCTCGCTGCGCAAGACGCCCGTGCCCATGTTGTCGATCCACACGGAGACGTAGCGCTTCGTCAAGTTGTCGTAGCCCGCGATGCCGTGACCCGAGAACGGCATGCCGTTGGCCGAACCGGTCGTTTCGTCCTCCAGGTAGCGACCGTCCATGATCCACTTCATCACGCTCGTGCCCGTCGATTCGGAAGGCGGAGCGTCGGGGGCCATGTACATGCGCACCTTCAGGTTCCAACGACCGACCTTGTAGTCGAGCACCTTGTGCGCCTCGCCGGGCGTGGCGTACTCCGTCCACTTGGCCATCATCTCGGCTTCGCTCATTTGAGCCTGGGGAGCCGAGTTGCACGCGAACGCGGCGAACGACGACGCCAGCGCGCACGCGCCGACGAACGAAGACAGAAGGTTCTTCATCGAAATCTCCTCGCGCACGGAAGGGTGCGCCGACGGAAACGGGGGGACGCGCGACGACCTCGACGCGCTCGTCGAAGGATAGCGTCGGAGCGAGTCCGCGACGATCCGGGGTCGTGGACCGAACCGAGTTCGGGTGCTCGCCTCCGTCCCGCGCGTGCACTCCCGTCGATCCTCATTCTCCGCGCGCGAGTTCCCGGCGCACGCATTCGTGACGTAGGGGGGCGGAGATATCGCGGCTCAACGAGCGCGAGCGACCGGAACGCACGGTGATCCGCACGCAGGGCAAGGACCATGATCCTCGAGGAGCCGATTCGGGTGATCGGGGCACTGCCAACTCCAACGGGCGTCGTGCCCCACTTCGCGGCCTTGCACGTAGCCCAAGGTGTCCAGTGCGCGCGCGGCCGCCGCGGTCTCGATCCTCGAGCCGCCGTCGTCGGAGAACGGCCGTGTCACGAACCCACCATGACGCGCGAGCTCGCGCAAGAGCTTGTGAACGCGCTCGGGCTCCAGCGCCGCGACGTTGTGCGCTTCGCCGGCGTCTTGGCTCAGGTCGAAGAGCTCGCTGTTCGCGGCGTGAAGCGGCCGGAACACGTACTTCCACGGATAGTCGATCACCGCGTAGCCGAAATCGTCGTGCGGGCGCTCCGCGAGCGCGGCGAAGTTCAGGTCGTAGCCGTTGACCTCGTCGGCGAACGCGACGCGCGGTGACTCGCTCCGGCCCTCGATCGGCGCGCGCAAGCTGAGACCGTCGACGGGCGACGCGCACGCCACCCCGGCGAAGTCCAGGATCGTGGGCAAGACGTCGGTCGTGCGCACGACGCGATCGTACGCGGCCACGGGCGCGCGCTCCCGGAGGCGCGGTGGCACGCGCACGAGGAGCGGAACGCGGATCTGCTCCTGATAGAGGATCCGGTGTCCGTTCCAGTCGTGATCTCCGAGCCCTTCGCCGTGATCGGCCACGACCACCACGATCGTGTCGTCCCAGGAACCACGAGCACGCAGCGCGGCGACGAGGCGTCCGATCTGTCGGTCGACGTACCGGACGCGTTGCTCGTACGTCTCGCGCGTGCGACGTCCGTCGTCGCTCGCGTGCACCGTCGCGTCGCTCGCGACGAAGTCGTCCGGCGGTTCCGGCGCTCCGTCGTGCGGATCCCAGTAGTGGACCCACAGGCAGAACGGTCCCGTGGCGTGGGACAGATTCGCCAACGCGCGGTCGGTGGTTTCGTCCGCGCGCCGCTGCAGCGACGCCTGGTCCCAAGCCATCTTGCCACCCGTACCCTCGACGAACCCGCCGTCGAGGTCGTCGCAGCGCTCGAAGCCATGATCGAGTCCGAACCAGGAGGAGACGGGGAACGCGCTCTGCACCGCGATCGTGGCCCAGCCGTGTTCCTTCAGGATGCTGCCCAACGTGGGCACGCTCGGCGCGAGACGGCAGCCGCTCGGCGCGCACAACACGCGCACGCCGTGATGCGCGTTGTCGAGTCCGGTCAGGATGCTCGCGTGCGACACCGGCGTCAGGCTCGACGTCGCGATGGCGCGGTCGAATCGCGTTCCCTCCGCGGCGATCGCGTCGAGGTTCGGCGTGGGGGAACCGGGGTGGCCGTAGCACCCCAGAGCGTCGGCGCGCGTCGTGTCGAGCGTGATCAGCAAGACGTTCGCGGGTCGCGCGTCGTGCGAACACGCCGCGAGCAGCAACGCCGACACGCAGGCCCATCTCGCGAGACGGCGACGGAGGCTCGATCCGATCGCGACGGGCCGCGGCGACGACGAATCACGTTCCCGGTCACGAGGCGGGGGTAGAGTCGGGAAGGAAGAAGGCGCGATCACGGGTTCGCTCGATGGGGGGGCGCCGCGGCTCGTCGGTCTCTCGACGGACCGGACGTCTCGAGAGGTCGGACGAGCATTTCGCACGCGTGCATCTTAGTTCGCTCCCTCGTCCCCGTAACACGAGCGCTCGCGTTCCGGGGCTCGACCTGGGACGGGGGGACCGGCGGTTCGCGTCGTTGGACGGTGTCGTGGGAGAGTGACGTGCGAAGTCGGCGTGT
>Ga0075163_10007570_pt1 | contig 14348 bp, 9 predicted proteins | sample JI1023141ADNA_FD_71478 | JGI IMG/M metagenome (GOLD analysis project Ga0075163, IMG submission 71478) | Wastewater effluent complex algal communities from Wisconsin, to seasonally profile nutrient transformation and Carbon sequestration -... | ecosystem: Engineered > WWTP > Effluent > Algae...
CCGGATATTGTTCGGGGTAGAGCCCGAGGCGCCGGAGGGCCTTGATGAAGCCCGTGCGATAGAGGCCGGTGAAGTTCCTGGGGCGCTGCGAGGAGCGGGCGGGGCCGCTGCCGGCATTCGTGAAGCGGAGCTCGAAGGCTTCGCGGGCTCCCCGGGGGGCGCCCCACTAGCGCTGCACGACCGTGAACACACCCGCGTGCAAGGCCGCGACCGACGCCAGGCCGTGCTGCTGCTTCACGCTGCGCCGTATGTCCTGCATCACCGCCCGCGCGAGCCGCCCGGCGACCGCGGCCAGCAGTGGCGCGTCGCAGCCCAGACGCACCGCCATCGGGCCCGGGAACGAGTTCATGCGCGACCAGCTCACCGACCGCCGCCACCGCCACAGCTCGCGCTGGACCTCGCCGTCTCCAGCGACCCGGCCCAATCCGCGCCCAGACCCCGTCGCATCGGCTGGGCCAAGCTCCGCGCCCGCGTCTTCGCGCTCGACATCACCCGCTGCCGAACATGTGGCGGCCGCATGAACGCGACCGCACTCGGCCATGGCCTTGGCTTGCTGGACCGTCGAGCGCTGCTCGCCGTAGCTGTCCTTGACCTGGAAGATGCGACCCTGTGCGGCGTCGATCTCCTCGCTCAGGCTGAGCGCGAGGGCGGCCACGCGGCCGAACCGCTCCTCCTCGACGGCGATCGGCGGTGTAGGCCGGGGTCAGCGTCGGCGCGAGCGCGGCGGCGATGCGCTCGCGGTCGGTGGCGAGGAACGCCAGCTCGCGCGCGAAGGCGTCGGGGTTCGGCTCGCCGATCTTGTCCTTGAACGCGAAAGCGGCGGCGATCTGGGCCTCGGTCGCCAGGAGATCGGCGGCGAGCGCCTCGTCGGCGGCGAAAACGGCAGCGAGGCCGGCGAGCGCCTCGCCCACGCGCCGGGCGTCTGGATGCTCCTGCCGCGCACCAGCGCGTCGGCGCAGCGAAGCGCGGCGATGTCGACACGCCAGGCCATCGCTGTATGCGGGCTCGTCGGCGGCGCAGTCGTCCCACGTCCACTGTCCGCTCGGAGGCTTGACCTCGCCGTCGCCATGCAGCGCAGCGAGCACGGGCTCGAGGTTGTAGGAGGCGGATCGGAGGTCCGCGCCGCAGGCGACCATGTCGTCCGCCGAGCAGACGCCCACCGCGCAGGCGTCGCAGGCCGCGGACGGTGCGGGCAGCGTCGGGTCCGCGCCGTAGAGGTCGCCGAGGCCGTCGCACGCCTCTGCGTCGAGATCGGGCGGGGCAAGCCAGGTCGGCGCGGTCGCGTCCTTCGGGGTGAAGTCGGGCGCGTGGACGATGCCGGTGAGCGGGCCCTGGCGACGCAGCATGAAGGCGCCCTGTGTCATGACCGGGGCAGCGCGCATGCCGGTGATCGTGTGGGTCACGGAGCCCTCGAGTCCGGCGGCGGTGCGTGTGCCAGTCATGAGAAGTACGCGCCCCAGGTCGCGCGCGATCGGGCTGTGACGCCAGCCCTCCGCCGGCAAGCGCTCGCGCATCTCGATCGTGACGGCGCCGGCGGCCGTCCAGGTGCCAGTCAGCGCGAGAGGTTGCGGCCACAGGAGGCTCGCGTCGGTGTCGACGCGGCCGGCGATGGTGCCGTCGTCGCGGAAATCGAGGTCGACCGTGAGGTCGCTGCGCGCTCGCGGCGGGCAAGGAGGTGGTCGCGTGACCACCCGCCGCAGACCCCTCGCCGAAGGGTCGCAAGGTGCTCGCGGGCGTCACGGGTGCGCTCGCAAGCTCGGCGGCTACGCCGCCCTTGACGCCCACTCCGCTCCTTGCGCTTGGCCTCGTAGGCGGTCGTCCAAGCGAACCAGAGGTGGCCTACTTTTGGCGAGCAAAGGTGGCCTACTTTTGGCGAGCGTTGAAGGAATTGGGCATCGCGGTCAGGATGTCCGGTGCCCTCCAGCGTCTTGTGGGTCCCCTATAGGCTGTAGCCCATCCCGTACAGCATCTCAGCGATCTTCTGCGGACTGGCGGGGTGCCCCTGCTTTGTCAGCTCGTCCGAGAGCTGCCGCAAGCTCTTGCAGGTCCACCGCAGCGGCGACTGTGGGTCGCCGCGAGCACCGGGCTCGACCAGAGCATCGAGCGCGTCGAGCAGGCCCGGATCCAGGGTCTCGAGACGCTTGCGACCACCGCCCGGCCGGCGGACACGTCCGTCCGGCTCCGCGGCGGCGCCGGACCGAATCTCCACCATCCCGGCCCTGATCGTGCCACGCGCCAGGCCCGTGGCCGCCGCCACCACTGTGATGCCGCGGCGGCCCAGGGCCTCGGCCTCGGTCGCTTAGGTCTTGACATGAATTTGGGCGGCTGATACCCCAAACGAGGAGGTGTGCGAGTATGAGCTTCTGTTCGAATTGCGGGACCAAGGTTATTGATGGGCAGCGATTCTGTACTGCTTGCGGCCTCACTCTTGAGATCCCGACTCCAGGGGCTTCTGCCCCCGCGGCTTCTGTCCCCGCGGCTGGAGCAGCCTCAAACAAGTCGTCCCAATCTCCATCCTCAACCATCTTCATTGCTCGAATCGCTGTAGGTGTCGTGGTTGGACTCGGTCTAATCTGGGTCTTTTTCCCGGGTTTACTCGATTCTAAATCCAGTTCTCCACTGATGACTGAAAACCGTCGAAGCCCGCTCGTCGAAATGATCAAGGAACCCCAGATCTACGATAAGGTAGTGGCCCTCAAAGAGGATGAATTTGGCGGCCCTAGCTTTGCTCTTCGAACCACTGCCAAGGTCACTGTCATCGTCAAACCGACAAGTGGACCGAAAATCGATGTTTACCTGCTTACCAGAGACGGATACGAGCAGTATCGGGCTGCGGCGGGTAAGCTCTTTGGCGGCGAGTTCCGACATTTCAATGAGTTCGAGGGGATTGTCGGCAAGGGTGAAACCTACCAGCGATCTGCAACGATGCAGGCGGGAGACTACGTAGTTCTTCTCGACAATACAGATTCCGGGGCTGTTTCCCCGCCTGCCAATTTCGCTAATGATCGAATCGAAGCGGCCGTGCAGATTAAGATCGAGTAGCTGCGTCAGCGCCGCGACGGACCACGGGCTTCTGGCGCTACGACGCCGTTAGGGCCGGTTTGAAGACGCCTACGGCGTGCCAAGGCGCAAAGTGACGCTCGCCTCAGCGTAGACTGGGGCTCGCTCGAACCTCGCCGAGAGCAGCACGTCGCGGACACAGGACCACAGTGTAGGTGAGCGAATATTCGACCGCGGCGCAACGGACACGACAGTTACGCCGCGTATGGTCAAAGTGCTCATGATCCGTCGGTCGGTGACCCGGCCGCGTTCGATCGCCTCGGCATGACACCGCTGGAAGCGATTTTGAAGCGGAAGGATCGCGGCACGGACCTCGACCTCCGAGAGCCCGATAGTTCCTGCGGCGTGCTCCACCGTCACCGCCGGGTGCGGCGTGTTTTGGATCGGTCGCGGCCGCCGCTCATGACGGGGTGCCCGTTGCACCTTCACCTCAGCCTCGGCTGGTGTGGAGGCGGCCACCGAGAGCGGCGGAACCGGGTCGGACGTTACAAGCTTGAGCGGCGGGGATGGCGCGACCGGAGGCGTCCCCGGCACCTCGGCCACCAGCAATACGGCGGCGTCTGGCGTCGCGGCATGCGACCACGAGAACTCCTGCGCTGCCCACCACGCTCCACTGGCAAGCACGGCGGTCGTCAGCGAACCCACGATCCACCAGGCCGGCCGACCGTTTCGGATCGGCGGGCCCTCGGCTGTTCCCTGCGGTGGAACCAAGATCGTCGGGATAGCCACGAGCGCCACCCTCGGGACGAGATCGTCTCGGAGCTCGACCGCCACGCCCTCGTGCTGGAAACGGAACTCCGCTACGTCGAACGCCTTTCCCGAAGACTGCGACTTGCTGTCCATTGCCCCCCGACGGCTGGATTGTATACCAACCGCAGCATGGTCGACGAGCAGACCCGGGCGGACATGAACGGCGTTAAATTCTTCTGTGTGCGGCGGTGAAATACGCAGCAACAGCGGCGTCTGGCTGGTGTCCGAGCGGAAGGCATGCGAAGTTAGCGGGACGTTGCGGTCCAAGTCCACCTGGGTGCTCGCCCTGCTCGGGTTCGGATGGTTCGCACCGGCGTTCGACGTCCGCGCCACCGAGACCGAAGGCATGGAGGTGGAGATCGGCACGGTTTATCCTCGTTTGCGGATCAGCATGGTTGCTGCGTGCCATGATTCGTCGTGCGATGGCGGGAGATCACATACTTTCGACGATAGCAAGTTTGTCGGACTCGAGGTCATGCTAGTCATTTCTCCGAAAGGCCTCTCGGATCCCATCGAAGAGTTCCAGTTGCCATATCGCGTCGGCGATCGCCTTGTTCCCCCCATCAGCGGACGGATCCGGGTTGCTCCTCCGAGCGAGGAGCTTCAGAGCCAGGCCCGCGAACTCGCTAAGGGACGGTGTAACGACTTCGTGGTCAAACAACTATTCATCTTACAACAACCCTGAGGGAAACAGCCGTGAGCAAGCCGAGCAACCCGTTTCAAACCCAGCCAGCCGAGCGTGATGTCAACCGTGCGGGCTTCATAGCCGACCTGGCGTTCGTATCCTGCATCGCCTGGCTGGTGCTGTGGCGCAGCGAACTCTCCGCGGCTGTGCCCGGGTCGATCTGGAGCGGCTGGTGGCCGGTCGTCGTGCTCGGCGGCCTGCTCGCGGTTGCCTCCGGCATCGGCGTGGCCCACAGGCGGCCGCGCGGGTTTCTCCCGGTGACCCTGCGGTGGTGCTGCCTTACGGTCTGTCTGATCCTGCCGCTATGGATCGTGTTCTCGATCATTGATGCCCGACCGACCGCGGGTCTGTATGGTGCTGCGATCGAGCTCCGGGCCGGGGCCGAGGAACTGCGGAGCACCGCGAGCACGCCAGAGCGCGTCCGCGAGGTCGAGAAGATCGTCGAGACTAGCGAGGCTGTCGAGCGGCTGGCGTCGGCACTCACGGCTGCCAAGGAGCGCGGCATCGAGGTGCCGCGCAGGGACCTGACGGTGCTTGGCTTCGATAAGGAGGATATTGCAGAGTTGCCTCCGGCGACCCGGGACACGCTCGAGCAGGCGGCGGGGCTCGCGGCCCTTCAAGAGGAAGGGCTGCCCCCGCCGCCAGGCTTCGCGGACCTGATGCGGGAGTTCGGCCTCGACAATCCGCTGATCCAGAAGGCGCTGCTCGGGCTCGCCGCAGCGACCCTCGGGCCACTGCTCGGTGTGTCTCCGGCACTGATTCAGGCCGTGCTTCAGGCGCTGCTCATCGACGGCGGGTTGACCCCGGAGAATATCGTAGAGGTCACTGTGGCGCTCGCCGCGTCGAGGACAAAGGCCGGGAACCTATCTGCGACGCTGTTCAAACGCAACATCAAGAATGTTCGCCAGGGCGCCGAGGTGTTCGCCAAGATCCACGAGGCGCTGGCGTCCCGGGGGGTCTCGCGCGAGCAGGAGGGGATGCGAGCGTTGCGAGAGGGCGCGTCCATGACGCTGGCTTCGCGGCAAACCCCGGCCTGCCGTCTGGCCATCGAAGCCGCCCGGAAGCAGCCGCGTCGGGCGAAAGACTCGCTAGATCCGCTCCGAGGTGTTTGCTCCGCCCTCTCGCCCAAAGAGATCGAAGCCGAACTCGAGGTCCGTCCATGAGCTCGCGCGTACTACGATATTTCGGGCTCGGGAGGCAGCGCGCCGACAAGGGCGATCGGCCCGCCCTCGACGAAGACGACGACCCGGCCCTGATGATGACCGGCGACACCCTGACGATGTCGATCGTTGAGAACATAAGACTCCGCCGGTCGGTGCTGATCACGGGACCCCGCGGCTGTGGCAAGAGCTACTGCGCGGAGCAGGCGATCAAGATCGCCAGGGCGCAGGGCATCATCGGTGGCTCGCGATTCCTACAGGGTAACCGGGAGATCGCCCGCGACGCACTGAGCGAGGACATGCTGATCGTCGACGATGGGGCGCAGGTCAAGCTGCTCAAGGCGCTGGCGCTCCGACCGCTGGAAGAGAGTGGTTCAGTCCCCCGCGAGGGATTTCCTGATTGGCCAGGTATCCCACGCGGCGCCGGGATCGACGACCCGACGCAGCTGTGGTCCAACCGCGACTGGATGGTCCTCTTCCTCGACGAGATCAACCGCTTCGGCGACGGCTTCCTCGACAGTCTGCTGGCGCTGCTCGAGGAGCGCAAGATCGTCCGCCGCGGGCAGGACTATTACGTGCCGATCGTGGTCGTCGCCACGGCCAACCCGCCCGGCTACGACGTCACCGCAAAGAAGCTCAGCCCGCCCCTGCAGGCGCGGATCACCCGCTCGTTTCGCGTTTCGCAGCCTGACGTCGAGGTCCTCGTCCACGGTGTCATGCCCTCCAAGATCGGCGATTTCGCCCGCGCGTACCCATCAGGGAGCGCGCCCGAGGTGGCGCCGAATATCTGTTATCTCGCCGCCGGGGCGACGCTGTGCCTGTGGGGGGACCCCTCTGCCGATTCGAAAGGCCGCTACTTCCTGACCCGCGCGACGCGTGATTTGTTGCGGCGGCTCATGGCGGAGAGCGACCATCTCGCCCGCGACATGCGGGAACTCGCCCTGCTGATCGACTTCGGCCCCGACGCGCGCGCGGTCACGGACTGGGTCGGCTGCGCGATGGCCCGCGCCGCAAGCGAGGGCGCGCGCGCGGTGACGTCGACGCATCTCGAGCAGACCGCCGTCCACGTGCTCAGCCACAAGGTGCGCGAGAAGTTCAACGAGGGTGCGAACCCCAATCTAGGGATCCGCCGCGACCGCCTGATCCTCAATATCGTGCACCGGGTCATGCGAACGCCCGGGTACGCCGCCAGCTTCGGCCTCGACGCGAAGGTGCACAAGAAGCCAGAACCACCAATGATGCCGCGGACGTTCGCGGCGATCAGCCTCGCCGAACCGCAGGTCGCCGAGCTGATCGCCGAGTTCGCCCACGCCCGGGTCTTCACCACGACGCTGGTACGCGGTTACCCACACTACCGTGATACGCTGCTTGCAAGCCCCGATTATGTCCGGATTTGGGTCAATACGATCGACGGGGTTCTGCAGCCCTTCGCCACACCCGGCGACGTGCAGCAGATCGCCACCCAGGGGTTCTGGGCGTTGGCGCGAGCGCTCCGACCTGGCCAACAATTCGTCGATGTGACGCTCGTACGACGCATCGGTGAGCTGTTCGAACGGACATACGACGCGATCGCCGGTGCGGCCAACCCTGCCGGGCAAGAGCGCGCTCAGGTGGCGCGCCAGGTCGTCGTCGAGGCCGTCACTGCGGTGCTCCGATCGCCGGCGAACCCGCAGAACGCGCCGGGAGCGTCGCGTTCCGGGGGCGGATGAGCTTGGTCCATACGCTCGCGCTGGTCGTGGTCGCGCTCGCTGCGGCGGTCGCCTGGATCACGACGGTCGCCACCTGGAGAGTCCGCCGCGCGACCCCACACACCACGTCGCTCGTGGCCGCATGTGCGGCGTGCGTCGGCCTCCTGCTCGCGGCCGCCGACGCACCAATTCCGGCTCCCTCCTGGTTGTGTACCGAGCAGGTGGCGACACGTCCAGATCCCCGGACGCCGCTCGCCGAACGACTCGCGGAAGCGCTGGGATGGTGGGGCTGGTGGATTCGGCCATGCGGACGCCTCGACGTCGAGATCGCTGCCAAGGACCTTGTGGCGCCCATCAACCTCGGTTCGCTCGTCGACCTGGCCACCCGTGCCGGGGTCGTCGTCGACGTTCGTTTTCCCGCCGGCATGCCGCCGCCCGGCCAGGAGCTTGCATTGATGATCCGCCGCGAAGGCGCGCCCACGGGGTCGCTCCTGCCGACGACGACCCCGATCCCGCTTTCGTTCACGGATATGGTCGAGCCACGGCTCTCGGGGGCGCAGACGCCAGAGTGTCAGATCGACGATGGCGCGTTCGAGAGAGGTGACCTGGATCGGTTGCTCGTCGGTGCGAACCTCTCCGAAGACGCTCGACTCGGCTTCCATCGCCTGCGCTGCCGGTCGGGTGAGCAGCCCGAGGCTCTCGTGTCGACTTTTGTCCAGATCGTGTCGGCCGGTGTCGTCTTTGCTTCGAGCGACGCGGCGTTCGTCGAGCAACAAGCGCGTGACATCGGCAGGACCGAGGCGTGCGTGACGCCAGCGGCGTGTCTCGGTCTTCGACTCGACCGCACGACCTCGGCGGCGATCGAGGTCCCGACCGTCGTGCACGAGGCGAGAGCTCTGGAGGCGGCGTCGATGCTCGTGCTCGATCGGCCGCAGAGGGCCGAGAGCTGCGACCTCGCGGAGCGATTGCTGAGGCGCGGCGCGACGGTCGTCGTCGCCATGCCGGGGGAAGGATTCTTCTCCGCCGCGTGCAAGCAGTGGTTCCCGGTAAAACACCACCCGGACGCCGAAGGCTGGATATTCGACCGGACGCCGCGGCTGACCTTCGCATTCGACACCGCGTTCGAGGCCGATTTGAAGACGTCACCGAGCGCTGTCATTGATGCCAAGGAGCCCTGTCCGCCGAATCGAAACTTCAAGGAGAGCCTTCCCATGCAGCGGGAGCGCGCGGAGGAGCTTTGCGCCGCGGCGAAGGCGAGCAGGTCGGATCTCGAGTGCGCAGGATGGGGTCTGAACGATCGGCAGGGAGGGCTGACACCGCCGCGCTTCCCGGAGTCGGCCGCACAGTCCGACGGCCGGGTCGACTGTTGGTCGCAGTCCGACCGCGAGCGCCTGAAGTGCAGCGCTCCGACGCTCGCAATAGCGAGGTTTGCCACGGAGCTCGCCCGACGACGTGAGGCGTGGGAAAATGAGGTGCTCGTAGTATTTACCCATGACCATCGATCGTACGACGTTCGCTGGCCAGAGCTGCGGTCGCTCGCGTCGCGGACATCGGTGGCGAGGATCGACGACCCCTACGGAATCTCGCTGTCTCGCGTACATTCAGACCCGGAGGTCTTCCAGCTCCCCGAGACCCCGGAGATCATCGAGGATGATCAAATACGACGTTTGGAGGATATAAGCGGCGACGAGGAGATTCGCTGTAACGAGCGCAGCGTCCCAAGCCTGGCGCGACTGGACGTCGAACGGTCATTCAAGGCCGAGTACCAGACCCAGGCCGAGTTCACGCAGGCGCCGGGGACGGTCACGCGGTTTCCGCGGGAGAGGGACACCCGCTCTACCCCGGCGCCGGTTCGTTTCGGATGGTGGGCGCGGGCCGGCGTCCCCTCAGGGCCCCGCATCGAGGACAAGGCCGTCGAGCTCGCCGTCACCACGAAGACGGCGGGGATCGTCATGCGTCCGCTTGTGACAGGCGCGATGGTCGACGCCGGTCACCTCCTGTTTCTCGGCTACTCGCCAGTCGCGGAACGGGCGCGCGGGTCCTCCATGGTGCTCGAGGGCATGCGGATGATCGAGGACATTTACGCCGCGACGGAGGACTTCATCGGCGAGGTGCACGGTGAGATCGTCGCAGTCACGCCTCGACCGGACGGTGCCCTGTGGGTCGCCGTCGCGCGGAGCGCTGACGCGGCGGTGCTCCGTCGCCTGGATGGCTTGACCATAGATAGGTTTGGCGGAGGCGAGTTCGTGGCCCCGCTCGTCGACCTCGCGCATGACCGCGGGATCTTCACGTATGCGTTGCCAGCCGCCGAGCTCGAGCGACTCGATCGTTGCAGGCCGATCCAACTTCCGGCGGTGAGTGAAGAGCCCCAGCGGCAGATGCCAGCGATCCACGCCTGTCCGCCGGACAAGCAAACGGGCGAGGGCGGTCGCCTGGCCGCGGTCGCGGCGCTCGAGCAGCTCGCGCACTTCACCGGGGGGCATGTCATTGGGCCAGACGACCGGTACACGCCGTCGACCGTGCTCCGGACGCGGACATTCGGTCTCGGCTTGCTCGCGCTGAGCTTCCTGTTCGCGTGGGGCCGTCGGGCGATCCGTCGGCTCGCTGGCGTGAGGGCGTCGCACAGACTCGGCCAGCTCGACCGTATCGCGCAGCGTCGCTACGATCCGCCGGACGCCGTCGTGGCCGCAGCCGGAGATTGGGACGGGCGCGCGACCACCTGGCCACGGACGGGGGCGTTCGGCGGCTATCGGCCGATCGAACCCGGCGATCGCGTGGCGGCGGCAGTGCTCGTCGACCTCCTCGTTCGGCGGTTGAACGGCACGGAGTTGTTGCCGCGTGTCGCGTTGCGGATCGAAGAGTCCGCACCTGCGGTCGTCGTACTCGTCAACCTGGGCGCGTCCATGCGGGTCGGGGGCGACGGCGGGCTCGGCAAGGCCCCCTTCGCTGGCCGCGTCGCGATGCACGTCGCGGCTTCGGCGTGGAAGATCGGTGGCGAGGTGGCGATCTTCGCGGCCGGCGTCGAGGGCGAGCTCGAGGTTGTCGCGCCGTCGCGGCTCGGCCCGGCTCACGAAGAGGTCGCGCAGACCCTGCGACGGCGCCTCGAGCAACCCGCGGGGCTCGCGGAGACGCCCTGGCCCGCGGAGTTGGCTGAGTGCGGCGCGCTCGTGTACGTGTCGGACATGCAATACGAGGACGAGGAGGCGCTGCACAGGTGGCTGACCCGGCTCGAGGGCGCCGGAGTGCGCGTCGGGGGCGTGATGATCTACAGCCCGCAGGAATTCACGATGGTCGAGGGTGGCCGACTCGCAGGCTCGGGCGCGTGGGCCGATCGCGCCGACTGGGAGCCCGACGACGTATTCGCGGCGTTCGGTCGCCGCCGTGATCAGATCGAGCGGATCTTCGATGTGGCGACGACGGGCGGGCTGGTCGTCGCGGCCACCACGTATCATCAGGACGACATCGAGCAGGCGCTCGCCAGCGGTCGTCTCCTCCACATCTTGCGCTAAAGCCCATGACTCTCATTGCCTTCAGCTCTGGAACCGCCGCGACGCTGACCTGGCTCGCGTTCGTCGGCATCGTCGTCGCCGCGGTCATCCTGTACTGGCCGCGGAGCTTCTCGGGGCCGTTGACCGGGCACGAGCGGGCCCTGGCTCGCGGGCGGTTTGGCCGACGCTCGCTCGCGCTGGTGCTGGCGACGCCGCTGGCGGCTGTGGTCGGCTTCGGGCTGCTGTTGCCGCCGATGGTGCAGCTCGATGTGTCCGGCGGGCAGGTCGGTGAGCGCTGCGTACTGCCGTCCGGCCTGCTCTCGGCGATCTCGACCAGCGAGTCGACGGCGCCATGGGTCGACTCCGTGCGATGCCGGGCCCGGTCGGGGCGAAGGGACGTGCTCGCGCAGGCCATCGTCGAGGCGGCCGCCGATGGTTTTCGAGTCCCGGCGGGATGTCGTCCACGAGAGCCACACCCCGAGGATCTGTCGATCGAGCTCAGCCTTGTCGAGGTCGCCGCCCGGGCGTTCTTCGTGACCGGGGTGGTGCTCGACCCGGGGCCGCGGATTACCGATCCCGACCCCTGGGACATCATGGAGCGGACGTTGCAGGCACGCGGTGTGCCGACGTGTAGCAGCAGAGCGCCTGATGCCGCGGGGGAGGGCAAGATCCTCCACATCGGACCGACGATCGTCATCAAGGCGGATCAAGGCGTCGAGGTCGGAGTTGCCGTCCATGGTACCGTCTGCGGGACGATCGCCGCCGAACTACTCGCCGCGGACCGTACCGTCCTCCGTACGTGCGAGCTTCAGCCGCCCAAAGACTGCGCCGGAGAGAGCCGACATTTTTTTGCGATGCGGGCGAGTTGTGGCGACTGGACGGGTGGCAGCATCCTACGCGCGGGTGCGCTCGAATCTCGGGTGTACTTCGATCGTGCGGTCCGGCTGCGATTCGACGACGCTTCACTCGGGGAGGTCTTCGCGGCGGCGCTCCGCTCCACGAGCTTCATCCACGACCTACGGCGGCGCGGCCTGGGGATCCCTCAGATCTGCAAGGACTGCGGGGACGCGGGCGTCGTCGAGATCGACGGGGAGGACGTGGTTATCCGCGCTCCGACAGCGAGCGGGAGAGGGCCGACGGGGGGCTTCACCTCGTTGCCGGTGGAGCTCCGGCACGGCCCGTTCTCCTGGGCGGGGATCGAGCACATTCCCGAGATTCATTGCCTTGGAGATCAGATCGTCATCGAAGGCGCCGCGGCGATCGTTCGCGCGCCCCTTGAATTGCGCGATCCGACCGCGCTGTATGCGCTGATGAGCACCATCGCGTGGGCTGCGAGAGCCGTCTCGAGCAGCAGCTGCGCGGAGATCCGACAGCCGGTCGAGGTTGACGGCGGTGCGCACCCGCTGCTGACAGCAGTCGAGGTCGACGCCGCCGTCGCCGCGATGCGTCGCGAACGGGAGACGCTTGGGCTCGTGTGTCTCGGACTCTCGCTGGTCGGGCTCGCCCTTGGTCTGCGGCGGAGCATCCGCTAGAGCGCGCAGATATTGGGCGCTTGTGTCGCACCGGTGAACGACGAGGCCGTCCACGCGCCGCGGTGGCCGAGGCGATCCCACGGATATGGGCCCGAGACGTATCGGCACCTGCTTGGGGACGCCGAGCCGCGGCGGATCGAGGCGGTGCCTTGGGTCTGGACCATCTCGAGCAGGGCCGTGCATTCGCCAGCGAGACGTCGACAAGCTGTGTGGTCGACGCCGGACTGTGCCTTGTAGCAGATGCACCACCAACCGTTCGATTGTGGGGGAATCGTCGGCGCATCGGCCCATGCCTGTTGACGGCCCTGGTCGGTACGAGGGTCGCGGATTACTGACCGGGCGGGCGGCGCACCCATGCCGAGGGCGCCAAGGATGTTTGGATGCGGGGGACTCGGGGTTGCCGTTGCTGGCGTAGACCCGAGGATCACCGCAGTTGGCGAAGGCGCCTCGCGGGAGGCCCAGGCGATGATGCCGCCTGCCGCGCATACGAGCACGAGCGCGACGGCAACGAAGCGTGCGCGGCGGCCACGCCGCGGTCGGGCGCTGGACGACTCGGTCCCGGCAGGATGAGGCAGTTGGGCGCTGGTCGTCCCGGCCTCGGCAGGATGGTGCGGGCGAGCTCGAGCCCGCTCGGCTTCGGCCGCTAGGCGCACCACTTCGGCCGCGCGCCGCTCCACCTCCGCGAGCGCGAGCGCGTCTGCGGCGGCGGCAGCCCGGCGCGCAGCCCATTGCTCTCGAGTCTCGACGGGCTCGCCGTGGTGCTGGAAGCGGAGGTCGGGAAGCATGGCTGTGCACGCCCATGGTACCCGAAGCATGGCGCCTGCGGCGTTTCGTACCGCGACGCGAAGCAGCACCGCTGCGCGTTGCACGGCGGCGTGTTCACGGTGGCCCGGCGATTCCGCAGCGACTCGGCCTGTACGCGCATCTTCACTGCCTCATCGCTGAAGGTGCCTTCGAGGAGCGCGGCAGCGGCGTACGCTTCCTTCCCGCCCCGATGCCGCCGGTGTGACCGCGACGGGCGACGGCTCGACGGGCGGGACGATCCGACATGGACGAGTACGCTGGCCAGTGCTGACGCCGCTCCGGGCGCAATTTCTGCGACGACTGGACTGGCGTCCTCGACCCTGATGGCGGCTACGGCCTCTACCCGACCTGGTCGTTCTTCGAGAACGCCCCTGCGACGGCGAGGCCCACCTCTACTGTGTGGAACGGAACAGTGAAAAGCTGGCAAGTTTAGGGTTACGCCCCGGCATGATACGCTGTCACCTCACCGCCGAGCGCCCGCATGACTGCACGCCTCAACCCCCTGGTGGACTACCTGAACTCGCTGCGCACCCAGGACGGCGCCTCGAACCCGAATTATGTCGAGGAGAACCGGCCCGATTATCTGCAGCGGCTCCAGGTCGAACACCCGTGGTTTCCGACCGAGGCCCACCTTCGCGTCTGGACCAAGATCTCGTCGCTGGTCGCAGCGATGTCGCAACCCGCGTTTCCCCTCGATCTCGTCATCCTGACCGGCGACGCCGGGGACGGCAAGACTGCCGCCTGCGTCGACTTCGCGCTGCAGGCCGGCGTCGAGCGCCCGCTCCGACCCGTCGATGCCGCTGGCGGCTGGCAGATCATCAAGGATGCCAGTGAAAACCCCGAGGAGGAGCTCGTCGCGGCGTTGACCGCTGCACGCGCCGGGGGCGGCGCCAGGCTGCTCGTCGCCATCAACGAAGGGCGCCTTCGACGCCTGCGGACCACGCCGGCCCTCGCGGATGTCTGGACCACCGTGATCGAACCGGCGCTGTCCGCCTGGATCGACGCGACCGTCGCCGGGCAGCTCGACGCGGCGATGCGAGTTCACCGCATCGGCGTGGTCAACTTCCGCCATCGAATGCACGTACGAACCGTCACGCCGTCGCTGTTTACGACCTGGACGCCCCCCGCTTACTGGGAGGAGGGCCCCTGTGCTGGGTGCCCCGCACGCGAGCGATGCCCCA
>Ga0075163_10007571_pt1 | contig 14348 bp, 12 predicted proteins | sample JI1023141ADNA_FD_71478 | JGI IMG/M metagenome (GOLD analysis project Ga0075163, IMG submission 71478) | Wastewater effluent complex algal communities from Wisconsin, to seasonally profile nutrient transformation and Carbon sequestration -... | ecosystem: Engineered > WWTP > Effluent > Algae...
TGCGTCGAACTCTGCAATGACATCATCCGCGAGGAAACCAAGACGGCTTTGGTGAAAACCAAGGACGGCGTGCCGACCCCGCGCGAGATCTGCAAGGTGCTCGACGACTATGTCATCGGCCAGAGCCACGCCAAGCGCGTGCTCGCGGTCGCGGTGCACAACCACTACAAGCGCCTCAACCACGGTGCCAAGGGCGCCGAGGTCGAACTGGCGAAGTCGAATATCCTGCTCGTCGGCCCGACCGGTTGCGGCAAGACGCTGCTGGCACAGACGCTGGCACGCATCCTCGACGTGCCGTTCACCATGGCCGATGCGACGACGCTCACCGAAGCCGGTTACGTCGGCGAAGACGTCGAAAACATCATCCTCAAGCTGCTGCAGGCGAGCGACTACAACGTCGAACGGGCGCAGCGCGGCATCGTCTACATCGACGAAATCGACAAGATCAGCCGCAAGGCCGACAACCCCTCGATCACCCGCGACGTGTCGGGCGAGGGTGTCCAGCAGGCGCTGCTCAAGATCATGGAAGGCACGACCGCGAGCGTGCCGCCCCAAGGTGGCCGCAAGCATCCGCAGCAGGAATTCCTCCAGGTCGACACGACCAACATCCTGTTCATCTGCGGCGGTGCCTTCAACGGCCTTGAACGCATCATCGGTGACCGCCTGCAGGGCAAGTCGATCGGTTTCGGCGCGCATGTCGCCGCGCCCGACGAACGCCGTACCGGCCAGATGTTGCGCCAGTGCGAGCCCGAGGATCTGCTCAAGTTCGGCCTGATCCCCGAGTTCATCGGCCGTCTGCCGGTCATCGCGACGCTCGAAGACCTCGACGAGGGCGCGCTGATCACCATCCTGACCGAACCGAAGAACGCACTGGTCAAGCAGTATGCGCGACTGTTCGAAATGGAAGGCGTCAAGCTCGAGTTCTCGGTCGATGCGCTGTCGGCAATCGCCAAGCGCGCCATCGAACGCAAGACCGGCGCGCGCGGACTGCGCTCGATCATGGAGAGCATCCTGCTCGACACGATGTTCGAGCTGCCCGGCATGGACGGCGTCGGCGAAGTCGTCGTCGACAAGGATGTCGTCGCCGGCATCAAGGAACCGATGCGGGTGCTGGCGAAAGAGGAAGCGGCGTAGTCGCAGCGCGGCCAGCGCGTAAGGCAAAATTTGCGCAGCGAACTTTGCCTTACGCGCTGACTCGCGCAAGACCGGCCAGCGGGGCGGCGGCCATCACGTCCGACGCCAGCGCGGGCTTTGCCCGCGCCCTTGCTTGACCTGTTCTTCAAAACAACCCCGAAATCCCCGCTGCTCACCCTGAGCCTGTCGAAGGGTTGGTGACAGCACAGCCGCCGTCACGCCGCCGTACCCTCACCCCGCCGCGCGAAGTCGTGCGAGTCGCCTTCTCCCGCAGGGGGAGAGGGAAGCGTGCGCTAATCACCCACCAGCTTGACCAGCTTGCGCTCCAGCGGCGCCAGCACCGAGCCGAGTTCGGTGCCGCGTTTCAAGACCGCACCGGCCTCGCCGATCAGCGCGTACATGCCCTGCTTGTGGCGCAGCTCGGGACGTTTGACGACTTGGAACTCGGGGCGCTCGCTGGCGCGGCGGAACGCCGAAAACACTGCCGCCTCACGCCCGAGGTCGAGCGCATAGTCGCGCCAATGCCCCGCCGCAACCATCCGGCCATATATGTTGAGGATGGCATTGAGTTCGAGCCGGTCGAAGACCGTTTGCGGCACGGCACGCGGGAAGGCGGCAATGTTCGATGTCGCCTCCGCCACGGTTTGCGGCTCAGCCCTTCTTCGACTTGGCGACGGGTTGTTCAGCGGTCAGTGCCGCGACTTGAGCGCGCAGTACTTCCATTTCGCAGCGCAAAATCTCGAACTTCTGCGTTTCGGGGTCGAACATCTGACTGCACGGCGTGCCGTACGGGATGAACGATCGCGCATAGTCGTTGGCATCCACCAAAGTCGACTTCGCCGGAATGCCGACCATCGTAGCGCCTTCGGGAACATCGCGCGTCACCACGGCATTGGCACCGACGCGGGCGCGGGTGCCGACGATGATCGGGCCGAGCACCTGCGCGCCCGAACCGATGATGACGCCGTCCATCAGCGTCGGGTGGCGCTTGCCGGCGATGCCGTTGGCGGGATCGGTGCCGCCGAGCGTCACGCACTGGTAGATGGTGACATTGTCGCCGATTTCAGCGGTCTCGCCGATGACGACGAAGCCGTGATCGATGAAGAAGTTGGCACCGATGCGGGCACCCGGATGGATGTCGATTGCCGTCAGGAAGCGGCTGAAATGATTGACAATTCGTGCCAGAAAAAACAGCCGCAGCTTGAAAAGCGCATGCGCGATGCGGTGGAATCCGAGCGCCCAGACACCGGGGTAAGTCAGGATTTCCCAACGCGACCGCGGCGCCGGATCGCGCGCCTTGATCGAATCGAGATACTTGCCGAAGCTGGCAATCATGGAGCCTCCCCGGGACATGAGTCCCACTTAATTCTCCGTCATATACGCCAGTGCGGGGCAATATGCCAGCGCGTCGGCAAGCGCCGCGCCGCAGGGTCAGGCCGCCGCCGCGACCGTCTCCGCCGGGGCCAGGCGGATCAGGTGGTCGAAGGCCGAAAGCGCCGCTTTCGAACCTTCGCCCATCGAAATGACGATCTGTTTGTATGGCACCGTCGTCACGTCACCCGCAGCATAGATGCCGGGGATCGACGTTTCGCAACGCGCATCGATCTCGATTTCGCCACGCGGGCTCAATGCGACCGTGCCCTTGAGCCATTCGGTGTTGGGCACCAGCCCGATCTGCACGAAGATGCCCTCAAGCTCGATCTGATGCGCGGTGTCGGTCGTGCGGTCGGTGTAGCTCAGCCCTGTGACCTTCGCGCCGTCGCCGTGGACTTCGGTCGACAGCGCCGAGACGATGACGGTGACGTTGGGTAGGCTGCGCAGCTTGCGCTGCAGCACTTCGTCAGCGCGCAACTGATGGTCGAATTCGATCAGCGTGACATGCGCCACGATGCCGGCAAGGTCGATTGCCGCCTCGACGCCGCTGTTGCCGCCGCCGATGACCGCGGTGCGCTTGCCCTTGTACAGCGGGCCGTCGCAGTGCGGGCAATACGCAACGCCCTTGTTGCGATACGCGTCCTCGCCCGGCACGTTCATCTGGCGCCAGCGCGCGCCGGTGGCGAGCACCAGCGTCTTCGCCTTGAGCGAGGCGCCATTGTCGAACACGACTTCGTGCAGGCCGTCGCTGACGGTCGCCGGGATCAGCTTGGCGGCGCGCTGCAGGTTCATGATATCGACGTCATAATCGCGGACATGGCGTTCGAGCTCGGCCGCCAGCTTCGGGCCGTCGGTGTGCGGGATCGAGATGAAGTTCTCGATGCCCATCGTGTCGAGCACCTGGCCGCCGAAGCGTTCGGCCGCAACGCCGGTGCGGATGCCCTTGCGCGCCGCGTAGATCGCGGCAGCAGCGCCGGCAGGGCCACCGCCGACGACGAGCACGTCATAGGGCGCACGCGCGTCCATGTCGGCAGCCGCGCGCTGCGTTGCGCCGGTGTCGAGCTTGGCGACGATCTGCTCGAGCTCCATGCGGCCCGAACCGAAAACTTCGCCGTTGAGGAACACCATCGGCACCGCCATCACCTTGCGCGCATCGACTTCGGCCTGAAACAGCGCGCCGTCGATCGCGGTGTGGTGGATGCGCGGATTGAGCACCGCCATCAGGTTGAGCGCCTGCACGACATCGGGGCAGTTCTGGCACGACAGCGAGAAATAGGTTTCGAAGTTGAAGTCGCCCTGCAGGCCGCGCACCGCATCGAGCAGCGCCGGTGCGGCCTTCGACGGATGCCCGCCGACCTGCAGCAGCGCCAGCACCAGCGAGGTGAACTCATGCCCCATCGGCAGCCCGGCGAAGGTCACGCCGATGTCGGTACCAGTGCGGCGGATCATGAAACTGGGAACGCGCTTGTCCTTGCCGCCAGCGACGACGCTGACCTTGTCCGACAGCGCGGCAATCTCGTCGATCAGTTCGGCGAGTTCGCGCGACTTGGGGCTATCATCGAGGCTCGTCACCAGCTCGATCGGCTGCGTGATGTTGACCAAATAGGCCTTGAGCTGCTGCGTGAGATTGGCGTCGAGCATGAGCGTGTCCGATATTGGGGTAGGGCGAAGATAGTGCCTCCGGCGGGCAGGCCAGTTCTTATCCAAGAATGGGGGCCTGCACCCAATTGTTTGGCACGGCGCCAAATCAATGGGTGCAGGGTCCAGACCCTGCCCGCCGGAGGCTCTTAAACGTTAGATCTTGCCGACGAGATCGAGCGACGGGGCGAGCGTCTTTTCGCCTTCCTGCCACTTGGCCGGGCAGACTTCGCCGGGGTGCGATGCGACATACTGCGCGGCCTTGACCTTGCGCAGCAGTTCGCTGGCGTCGCGGCCGATGCCGCCGGCATTGACTTCGACGATCTGGATCTTGCCATCGGGATCGACGACAAAGGTGCCGCGATCGGCGAGGCCGGCTTCTTCGATCATCACGTCGAAGTTGCGGGTGATAGCGCCCGTCGGGTCACCGACCATGACATACTTGATCTTGCCGATGGCCGGCGAGGTGTCGCTCCACGCCTTGTGCGCGAAGTGCGTGTCGGTCGAGACGCTGTAGATTTCGACGCCGAGCTTCTTGAATTCGGCATAGTTGTCGGCGAGGTCTTCGAGCTCGGTCGGGCAGACGAAGGTGAAGTCGGCCGGGTAGAAGAACACCACCGACCACTTGCCCTTGAGATCAGCTTCGGTGACGGCGAGGAACTTGCCGTCCTGATAGGCCTGCGCGCTGAACGGCTTAACTGCGGTGTTGATGAGGGACATGGATGCTCCTGTGGCTTGGTTGAACGGGTTGAACGCTGTTCGGATATGCGGTGCGCGCCGACAAATCCAATTGCTTTTTTGCGACAAGCTGATTGACTGAGGCGATTAAAGCCGCATCTTAGATTGAACGTGGCGATTTTGACCGAATTCCATCGAAGGGCCAGCATGCGCTATTTGCCGACGATCAAGCAGCTGCAATATCTGACCGCGCTGCACGCCCACGGCCATTTCGGCCGCGCGGCCGACGCCTGCTTCGTCACCCAATCGACGCTGTCATCGGGGTTGCGCGAGCTCGAAACGTTGCTGGATGTCGTGTTGGTCGAACGCACCCGCCGCGTCGTGCGTTTCACGCCGCTGGGCGAACGCATTGCCACCAAGGCGTTCATCGTGTTGCGTGAGGCCGACGAGCTGGCGGCACTGGCAAATGCTGCCGCCAAGCCGCTTGGCGGCGAGTTGCGGCTCGGCGTCATTCCGACGATTGCGCCGTTCCTGCTGCCGCGGTTGTTGCCCAAGCTGCGTGCGGCGTTTCCCGACCTCAAGCTCTACCTGCGCGAGGAAATGAGCGCGCAGGCCTGTGAGGCGCTGTCACGCGGCCAGCTCGATTGCGTGCTGTTGGCGCTGCCCTATGCCTGTGGCGATGTCGTCGCCAAGCCGCTGTTTGAAGATGCCTTCAACCTTGCGTTCCATCCCGATGACTTTATTGACCCGCCGCCGACCATCGCCCCGCAGCGCATCGACGCCAGCAGCCTGCTGCTGCTGGAGGATGGGCACTGCCTCAAGGATCAGGGCCTTGCCGCCTGCGGCCGCCCCGAACTGCGCGCCGAATCGGTACACCTCGGCACGTCGCTGCACACGCTCGTTCAGATGGTCGCCAACCGGCTGGGCCAGACGCTACTGCCGCAAATGGCGATCGACGCCGGCATCCTCGCCGGCACGCCGGTCATCGCGCGGCGCCTCGAAGGTGCGCACGCCAGCCGCCAGATCGCGCTGGTCTGGCGCGCCTCGTCACCGCGTGCGGCGGAGTTTGAAATGTTGGGTGACGCGTTGATTGCGGCGGCGGCTTAGCAAGAGCCTCCGGCGGGCAGGCCTGGGGCCTGCACCCATTTGAAAAAAAACTACCGTCATCCTGGCGAAGGCCGGGACCCAGCTTCTTATTGGTGCGGGTGAAAAGAAAGCTGGGTCCCGGCCTTCGCCAGGATGACGAAAGAAAACAAACGGGTGCAGGCCTCAGGCCTGCCCGCCGGAGGCCCTTAAAGCCCTTAGCGCTTGCTCAGCGGCACATAATCGCGCTGTGTCGCGCCCAGATACAACTGCCGCGGGCGGCCGATCTTCTGTTCAGGATCGGCGATCATTTCGTTCCACTGTGCGACCCAACCGACGGTGCGCGAGATTGCGAACAGCACGGTGAACATCGATGTCGGGAAGCCGATCGCCGACATGACGACGCCCGAGTAGAAATCGACGTTGGGGTAGAGCTTCTTCTCGATGAAATAGGGGTCGTTGAGCGCGATCTTTTCGAGTTCGCGGGCGACGTCGAAGATCGGGTCCTTGAGGTTGAGCTCGTCGAGCACCTTGCGTGCGGTCTGGCCCATGACCTTGGCGCGCGGATCGTAGTTTTTGTAGACGCGGTGGCCAAAGCCCATCAGGCGGAACGGGTCGTCCTTGTTCTTGGCACGCGCGATGAATTCGGGGATGCGATCGACGGTGCCGATTTCGCGCAGCATGTTGAGTGCGGCCTCGTTGGCGCCGCCGTGTGCGGGGCCCCACAGGCAGGCGATGCCGGCGGCGATGCACGCGAACGGATTGGCGCCCGATGAGCCGGCAAGACGCACGGTCGACGTCGACGCGTTCTGTTCATGGTCGGCCTGGAGAATCATCAGCTTTTCCATGGCGTCTTCCACGACCGGATTGACGACATAGGGCTCGGCCGGCACGCCGAAGGTCATGCGCAGGAAATTGCCGGTGAACGACAGCGAGTTGTCGGGGTACACGAACGGCTGGCCGACGGCATATTTGTACGCCATGGCGGCGAGAGTCGGCATCTTGGCGATCAGCCGGTGGCTGGCGATGATGCGCTGGTGCGGGTCTTGGATGTCGGTCGAATCGTGATAAAATGCCGCCATGGCGCCGACGACGCCGCACATGATCGCCATCGGGTGCGCGTCGCGGCGGAAGCCACGGTAGAACATCGCAAGCTGTTCATGCACCATCGTGTGGCGCGTCAGCGTCGTCGTGAACTGGGCATATTCGGCCTTCGACGGCAATTCGCCGTTGAGCAGCAGATAGGCGACTTCCATGAAGTTCGACTGTTCGGCGAGCTGGTCGATCGGGTAGCCGCGGTGCAGCAGCGTGCCGACATCGCCGTCGATGTAGGTGATGCGCGATTCGCACGACGCGGTGCTGGTGAAACCGGGATCATAGGTGAAGCGGCCGGTGGCGCCGTACAGCTTGCGGATGTCGATGACATCCGGGCCGACCGTGCCCGACAGCACGGGCATCTGGACTTCGGTGCCGTCGACATCGACCTTGGCGAAATTGCTCATCACTGCTTCCCCTTAGCGAGCTCGATTGCATCGGCAATCCGGCCCAGACTTTCCTCACGACCCAACTGTTCGAGGACCTCGAAGATCCCCGGCGAGGTGGTACTGCCCGTTACGGCGGCACGCAACGGCTGTGCAAGCTTGCCGAGACCCAGTTCGCGGGACTCGGCGATGGCTCGAACGGCCGCCTCGGTTGACTCGACAGTCCAGGAATCCAGCGCGACTAGGTCGCGATGCACCTGCGCCAGCAAGTCGCCCGCTTCGGGTGTTAGCAAACTCGCCGCGCGCTCGTCTATCGGAATTGGGCGGGTGCGAAGATAGAAGATTGCGGAATCTGCCAACTCGTTGATATTTTTGGCGCGAATCTTCAGCCCGGACATGCTGCGCAGCAGCAAATCAGTGTCTGCAGCGATCAGATCGCGACCGATGGCAGCGGCAATGCGCGGTACGACCAGCGCCACCAGCCGCGCGTCATCGGCCAGGCGCATATAGTGGCCGTTGACGTTTTCGAGCTTCTTGAGATCGAACCGCGCCGGCGCGCGGCCGACGCCGTCGAGGTCGAACCATTCAATCGCCTGCGCACGATTGATGAACTCGTCGTCGCCGTGACCCCAGCCCAGCCGTAGCAGATAATTCTCGACCGCTTCGGGGAGGATGCCGAGTTCATCGCGATATGCATCGACACCGAGCGCGCCGTGGCGCTTCGACAGCTTGGCGCCGTCCGATCCGTGGATCAGCGGCACATGTGCATAGATCGGTTCCTCCCAGCCCATGGCGCGGATCAGCGCGAGCTGGCGGAAGGCGTTGTTGAGGTGGTCATCACCGCGAATGACGTGTGTCACGCCCATGTCGTGATCGTCGACGACGACGGCCAGCATGTAGGTCGGCGTGCCGTCGGAGCGCAGCAGCACCATGTCGTCGAGTTCGGCGTTCGCCACGGTGACGGCGCCCTGGACGTAGTCGTTGATAGTGACGCTGCCCTCGCGCGGCGCCTTCAGCCGGATGACATAGGGCTGGTTGTCATACTCCGGCCCGGCAACGCGGTCGCGCCAGCGTCCGTCATAGCGCAGCGGTGCCTTGGCGGCGCGCTGTGCGGCGCGCATCTCCTCGAGTTCCTCGGCAGTGGCGTAGCATTTGTAGGCGTGACCGTTCGCAAGCAGTTCGCGAGCCACCTCTGCGTGTCGCGCGGCGCGTTCGAACTGATAGACAATCTCGCCGTCATGTTCGAAATCGAGCCAGCCCAGCCCGTCGAGGATCGCGGCAATTGCCGGCTCGGTCGAACGCGCGCGATCGGTATCTTCGATGCGCAGCAGAAACTTGCCGCCGTGGTGGCGCGCGAACAGATAGTTGAACAGCGCGGTGCGCGCGCCGCCGATGTGCAGGAAGCCCGTTGGGGAGGGGGCAAAGCGCGTCACCACCGGGCGGCTGTCGAACGGGCTGAACGCTTCGCGGGTTGCACTCATCGACAAACTATCCAATGGTTGGAGCGGAGGGACGTGGAAAGGCTTCAGGGTCGGTTCGAAAGGCGCGCGTGTCTAGCACAGCGGGTTTGCCGGTTCAAACTGCCCCGAACGCGCTTTTCGCGGCGTGCAGTCGCGCCGGCGACGTTGCAGAAGACACGCTTGCGGCCGAGGCGTCGCAGCTGCCGCTGTGGATCCCCGTCGCCTTCGGAATCGGCATCGCCGCTTATCTGGTCATTCCGTGGAACTATCAGCGTTTGGGCGCGGTGGCGGTGATGGCGATATTTGTAGCGCTTGCGCCGGTGCTGAGCGGCGCGGTGGCTCGTGTTGCGGGCTGGGCCGGGGTGCTGATGCTGCTGGGCTTCGGCGTAGCGTGGGCGCGGACCACGATGGTCGCGGCGCCGCGCCTCGAACGCCCGGCGATCGTCCAGCTTGTCGGGACGGTGGCGGCGGTCGAACTGCGCACTGCCAGCGGCCAGGTCAGGCTGCGGATTGCACCGTTCGACCCGGCGCTGCCACGCGCCGTCCGGGTGTCGGTTCCCGACAGCACCAGCGCTGCCGTCGCCCAACTACGACCCGGCGCGCGTGTGTCGGTGACTGCAAGGCTGGCGCCACCGTCAGGGCCGGTGATGCCGGGTGGCTATGACTTTGCGCGCCACGCTTGGTTCGAACAGTTGGGCGCATCGGGCAGCGCGCTCGGCAGCGTCAGCATCCTTGCGCCGGCACCGCCGCCGACAAGGTTTGCAGCGCGGTTGGCGACCATGCGAGCTGAACTGACGGCGCGGCTCAAGGCCAAGGTGCCGGGCGTTTCGGGCAGCTTTGCCGCAGCGTTCGTGACCGGCGATCAGGGGGCGATCCCCAAGCCGGTGGCGCAGGCGATGCGCGATTCGGGGCTGGCGCATTTGCTGTCGATTTCGGGGCTGCACATTGCCATCGTGGCTGCCGGAACGCTGTGGACGCTGCGCAAGCTGCTGTTGCTGTGGCCATGGCTGGCGTTGCGAATTCCGGTGCGGGCGATTGCTGCCAGTTTCGCGGCGGTTGCGGCGATTGCCTACACCTTGCTGGCGGGCAGCGACATCCCGACGGTGCGCGCCTGTCTGGCAACAATCATCGTGCTGCTCGGCGTCATTGTCGGGCGCGAGGCGCTGACGTTGCGGATGGTCGCGGCGGCGGCGTTCGTGATCCTGTTGTTCCGGCCCGAAGCGCTGCTGTCGCCGAGCTTCCAGTTGTCGTTCGCGGCGGTGACCGGGTTGGTGGCGCTGTACCAGTCGCGCTTCGGTGCATGGCTCAACACGCGCCAGCCTTATGACGGCTGGTTTGTCCGGTTGGCGCGCACGGCGCTGGCGCTGGTGGTGACCGGGCTGGTTGCGGAGGCGATGTTGTCGGCGACGGCGCTCTACCACTTCAACCGCACCGGCATTTACGGTGTCATCGCCAACCTTGTCGCCATTCCGCTGACCAGCTTCGTGATCATGCCTCTGCAGGTACTGGCGCTGGCGCTCGATGCGGTCGGGTTGGGGGCGCCGGTGTATTGGTTGCTTGGCCAGGCCTATGGCTGGCTGATCGCCTGGGCGCTCGAGGTCGCGGCGTGGCCGGGCGGGGTGCTGCGCATGCCCAGCATGTCGGTTACCGCCTATATGCTGCTGGTCGGCGGCGGCCTGTGGTTGTGCCTTTGGCAGGGCCGGGTGCGCCTATGGGCGGCGGTTCCTGTGGCGCTTGGCGTTATGCTAGCTGTGATAGCGCAACCGCCGGATCTGCTGGTCAGCGCCGATGGCCGCCAGGTTGGCATCCGTATCAACGGCAACGGCCTGGCGCGCGTGCGTTCGCGAGAGGCCAGCTACGCCGCGACCAATTGGCAAACAGCCAGCGCCGCAGATACCAGCATCAAGCTGTCGAATTACCGCGATGCGCGGTGCAGCCGCTTCGGCTGCATCGTCCGAGTTGGCGCGGGGACGCGAGCGGCGCTGGTGTTGGTGACGACCGGCGACGAACTGCCGCCAGGCTATGAACTCGGCACGGCTTGCAACAATGTCGACATTGTCATCAGCGATTTGACCCTGCCGTCGTGGTGTCAGCCGCGCCGCATGCGCATCGACCGCGCGACACTGGCGCAAACGCAGGCCATGGCGATCTGGCTCTCAGCTGCGCGTACGGCGACGGTCGCGGCGCAGATCGGTGATCACCCGTGGTTGCCAGCCAAGCGATGAACGGCGGCCGGCCGCAACAACACCGACCCGCGCCCAATGCCCTCGCTCAGTGATAACGGCGGAGCAGTCCGGCGAGCTTGCCCTGCACGCGCACTTGTTGCGGGCTGTAGCGCTGCGGCTGATAGGCGCTGTTCGCCGGATCGAGCCGGATCATGTTGCCCTCATGGCGCAGGTACTTGAGCGTCGCCTCGCTGTCGTCGATCAGCGCCACGACGATCTCGCCGTCGCGTGCGGTGTCGCAGCGCTTCACCAGCGCATAGTCGCCGTCGAAGATACCGGCTTCGATCATCGAGTCGCCCGAGACTTCGAGCGCGTAATGGTCGCCCGGCCCGAGCAGGGCTGCGGGCACAGACAGCATGCGGTCGCTTTCAAGCGCCTCGACCGGCATACCGGCGGCGATGCGGCCGTGCAGCGGGATGGCAATGGCGTCGTTCGCGGCGACCAGCAGCGACGCAGGCCGGACATCGCTGCGCGGCGCGGATTCGGCCTTGCGCAGCGCCGGGGTGCCGGCTTCGGGCATGCGGAGGATTTCGAGTGCCCGCGCGCGGTTGGGCAGGCGCCGGATGAAGGCGCGTTCTTCGAGCGCGTTGATCAACCGGTGCACGCCCGACTTGGACTTGAGATCGAGCGCTTCCTTCATCTCCTCGAACGACGGCGAGACGCCGTCGGCGGCCAGCCGGCCATGGATGAAACGAAGAAGATCGTTCTGCTTGCGGGTCAGCATCAGTCGCGCTCCTGTTCCCAAACGACGTTCCGTGTGGAACTTATAGGGAACGTTTAGGCAACATCCAAACTGGTGTCAAGCAACAAGAACGAAACAGGACCATCATTGCCAACCGCCGGCGCATTGACTTCGCGCACCAGCAGGGCGTTGGCACTGGCGAGCGTGCGCAGCATCGAACTGTCCTGCGTCGGCAGCGCGGTGAGGCGCCAGCCCGCGCGGTCGCGCACGGCCACCGCGCGCATGTAATCGCGGCGGCTGCCGTTGGCGGGCAGAGTGCCATCGAGGCGCGCCGGGTGCAGCAATGGCAGCGGCGCGGCGGCACCGGCGAGGCGCTGCAGCAACGGCTTCACGAACAGCAGCGCCGTGACAAACGCCGACACCGGATTGCCCGGCAGCCCGATGACATGCTGGCCGCCCAGCCGGCCGCGCATCACCGGCTTGCCGGGGCGCATCGCCACCTTCCAGAAATCGAACCGCGCGCCCATCGCTTCGAGCACCGGTTTGACGAGGTCGTGATCACCGACCGAAGCGCCGCCGATCGTCACCAGCACATCGGCATCGGCGCAGGCGGCGACCGCGTCGCGCAATGCATCGGCCTCGTCGCGCGCGATGCCGGCGTCGACTATATCGGCGCAGTCGCCGAGCAGCGCTGCCAGCATCACGCCGTTCGAGCTGATAATCTGGTGCGGCCCGGTGGCAGCCCCCGGCAGCACCAGTTCATCGCCGGTGGCGAGCAACGCGACCCGCGGGCGGCGGTGGACGCGAACCGCAGCGTGGCCGGCCGCTGCAGTCAGCCCGATCTGCGGCGCCAGCAGCCGTGTCCCGGCCGCCAGCAGTGCTTCGCCTTCGCTGAAATCAAGTCCGGCGCGGCGGATGTGCGCGCCCTCGCGCGGCGGGCCATCACCGGTCAGCCGCAAGCTATTGCCGTCGCGCGCCACATCTTCCTGCACGATCACGGTATCGGCACCGGCTGGCAGCGGCGCGCCGGTCAGGATGCGCGCCGCTTCACCCGCACCAACGCTGCCGCCGAACCCGGCACCAGCAAAAGCCGTACCGACGACGCGCCACGGGCCGGCACGATCGGCCCAGCGGATGGCATAGCCGTCCATCGCCGAGGCGGCGAACGGCGGCTGGGTGCGTAAGGCGGCCAGCGGTTCAGCAAGAATTCGACCGGCGGCGGCAGCGAGCGCCACAGCTTCGGCGGCGAGCGGGGCCACGCCGTCGAGCAACTGCGCCTGCGCCGCCTCGACGCTGATCAGTCCGGTGGCGCTCACGCCGGCGCGTCGGCGCGGAAATCGCCCGAGCGACCGCCGCTTTTGGCGAGCAGCCGCACGCCGCCGATGGTCATCGTCCGGTCGAGCGCCTTGGCCATGTCGTAAACCGTCAGCAGCGCGACCGAAACCGCGGTCAGCGCCTCCATCTCGACGCCGGTCTGGTGTGTGGTGCGGACGCTGGCGGTGGCGCGGATTTGCCCGGCCTCGAGCGCCAGGTCGAGCGTCACGCCGCTCAGCGGCAGCGGGTGGCACAGCGGGATCAACGCGGCGGTCTGCTTGGCCGCCATGATGCCGGCGATGCGCGCCACCGCGAGCACGTCGCCCTTGGCGACCGCGCCATCGGCGATGGCCATCAGCGCCGTGTTACTCATCGTGATGACACCTTCGGCGACCGCCTCGCGCGCCGTCGCGGCCTTGGTGCCGACATCGACCATGCGCGCGGCGCCCTTGTCGTCGAGGTGCGTCAGGCTCATGCCGCCAGCCCGAGCAGGCGCTGCGTGGCGCGTGTCACATCGGCCTCGAGCATCAGCGATTCGCCGACGAGGAAGCTGTTGATGCCCGCCTGCGACAGTCGCAGCAGATCGGCATGCGTCTTGAGGCCGCTTTCGCCGACGAGCAGATAGTCATCGGGCAAGCCGGCCGAAAGTTCGATCGACGTGGCGATATCGACCTTCAACGTCTTGAGATTGCGGTTGTTGACGCCAAGCAGTCGCGATTTCAACCGCAGCGCGCGGTCGCGTTCGGGGGCGTCATGCACCTCGACCAGCACATCCATGTTCAGCGCGTGCGCAACGCTCTCCAGCTCTGCGGCCTGCCCGTCGGACAGTGCCGCCATGATCAGCAGGATGCAATCGGCGCCCAGCGCGCGTGCCTCGACGACCTGATAGGGATCGATCATGAAATCCTTGCGCAGGCATGGCAGCGTCACCGCGGCGCGTGCCGCCTGCAGATAGGCATCGTCACCCTGGAACCACGGCACGTCGGTGAGCACTGAAAGGCAGGTCGCCCCGCCCGCCGCATAGGCACGCGCCAGTGTTGCCGGGTCGAAATCGTCGCGGATCAAACCGCGCGACGGGCTGGCCTTCTTGATTTCGGCGATGAGTCCGAAGCGACCGGCCGCGCGTGCTGCCTGAAGCGCTGCGGCAAACCCGCGCGGCGGCGTTGCGGCGTTGGCGCGCGCTTCGACGTCGGCAATCGGCGCGCGCGTCTTGCACGCCGCAACATGCAGCGCTTTGTCGGCCAGGATGGCGGCGAGCGTGTCGGTCATTGAAAGGCCT
>Ga0075163_10007572_pt1 | contig 14348 bp, 11 predicted proteins | sample JI1023141ADNA_FD_71478 | JGI IMG/M metagenome (GOLD analysis project Ga0075163, IMG submission 71478) | Wastewater effluent complex algal communities from Wisconsin, to seasonally profile nutrient transformation and Carbon sequestration -... | ecosystem: Engineered > WWTP > Effluent > Algae...
GCGAAGACCTCGGGTCCGAGCAGCGGCCTGAGCTCCCGGATGTACTGCGATGCGGGGCGAAGCTGCATGCCAACAGCATGGGGGCGATGGGCTGTAAGCGTGGTCACCTCCCGGTCACGGTCGCGTCACGGTCGCCTGTCTGACGATCGCGCCGCCGGCCCGACGATCGCACCGCTGCCCTCGCGCACCGCGTCACGACCGCGGCGCACCGGCGCATCGGGTGTCAGACACCCGGCGAGGAGGGCGGCGCATCGGGTGTCAGAGACCCGGCGAGGAGGGCCGGCGTACCGGGTGTCAGACACCCGGCGAGGAGGGGCGGCGCACCGGGTGTCAGAGACCCGGCGGGCGGTCAGCGCACCGGGTGTCAGAGACCCGGCGGGCGGTCAGCGGGCGGCCCAGCAGGCGTGGGTGCCGTGGCAGATGCGCTCGGGCAGGGCGATGCGCGTGACCGGGCCGGCGGCGACCCGGGCGGCGTCGAAGATCCAGCACTCGGAGCGATCGTGGGCGACGTCGGCGGTGAAGGTGACGAGCCAGCCGTCGTCGTCGGGGCCGTCGACGGCCGCGCCCGGGCGCGGGGCCATCGGCGACTCGCTGAGGTAGACGTCGGCGTCGCAGCGGAAGCGCTGCGACGGGCCACCCTCGACGTCGAGCCGGACCAGGCCGTCGAACAGGAACCAGCCCGGCTTCGCGGTCATCGCCCAGGCGTGGCGGTAGGCCCGGCCGAGGCGGTCGCCGTGGATCGACGGGAACTCGGTCACCTCGTCGCCCAGCGACTCCTCGCGGGTGCGGCCGGTGCGGAGGTCGAAGCGCCAGCGGTGCGGCCGCGCGCCCATCGCGTGGATGTCGACCATCTTCTTGAGCGGCCCCCACGGCCCGTCGGCGGGATCGGGGCGGGGCAACGGATCGTCCTGCCGGTAGCCGTCGAGGATCACCTCGTCGCCGCGCTCGAAGGCGTTGATCCAGTGCAGGACGAAGGTCGGCTCGGCCTCGAACCAGCGGACCGGCGCGTCGCCGTGGCGCGCGACCAGCGCGAAGCGCGACGGCAGCGCGCGGTCGAAGCGCGGCCGGTGGACGCCGCGGGCGAGCAGCGCCGGGTCCCAGAACAACGGCAGGTCGCCCAGGATCACGAAGCGCTGGCTGAACGCCATGTCGTGCGGCAGGCGCGGCCCGGGCAGCGGCACGTCGATCATCCGGGCCAGCGCGCCGTCGGCGCCGACCACGCCGTGGCGGAGGTAGGGCGCGTCCTTGCCGTAGGCGAAGAACAAGAGCTCGCCGGTGCGCGGGTCGACCTTGGCGTGGGCCGACACGCCCCAGCCGGTCGCGGCCGCCCACGGCGCGGTCCCGGCCGGCGCCAGGGTCTCGCCGTCGAGCACGTGGACGTCGCCGCACTGATAGAACGTGGTCAGCGCCTGGCCGCGGTGGACGACGACGTCGGTCGACGACGCGTCCTTCATCCGGGTCCGCGCGCCCCAGCCGTCGCGGGTCGACGCCGACGGCGGCTCGATGATGCCGGCCCACAGCGGCGCCCCGGCGGCCTCCTCGGCGGCCAGCCCGGGCGTGCGCACCATCCGGTTGCGGTACGACGCCCGGCCGCCGGCGAAGCGGATGGCGTGGACCATGCCGTCGCCGTCGAACGGGTGATAGCGGCCGAGGCTGGGCAGCAGCGGGTTCTCGGTGTTGCGGTAGTAGGTGCCGGCCAGCGCCGTCGGGATCGCGCCCTCGACGACGTCGAGGTCGTCGGCGTCGTACTCGACCAGGTTGGGCCGCCACGCGCCGGTCCGGTACGGATGATCGTCGTCGGCCGGCAGGCCCGACCGCCAGCGGTGGATCTCGGTGAGCTTCACGATCGCGCCTCCGTCATCGCGCCGTCATGATGGCGCCCCGAGCACGAACGCGCACACGGTGGTCGCGCTGCCGCCGAGGTTGACGGTGGCGAACCGGGTCGCGCCCTCGACCTGGTAGTCGCCGGCGGTGCCGGTGACCTGGCGGACGGCGTCGAGCACCATCCGCACCCCCGACGCGCCGACCGGGTGGCCGCCGCCGATCAGCCCACCCGACGGGTTGATCGGACATCGCCCGCCGAGCGCGGTGGTGCCGTCCTCGATGGCGCGCCACGCCTCGCCGGGCGCGGTCAGCCCGAGGTGATCGATGGCGAGGTACTCGGTGATCGAGAAGCAGTCGTGGACCTCGACCCCGGCGAGCTGGGCGGGCCCGGCGATGCCGGCCCGGCGGTAGGCGTCGGTGATCGCCTGCCGCAGGTGGGGCAGGAGGTGCGGCTGGTCGGCCGCGCGCGCCAGCTTGGCCGCCAGCGGCAACCCGACGGTGCGATGGCCCCAGCCGAGGATCGGCGCCGCGCGTCCGCCGCGGGCGACGTGATCGCGCGCGGCCGCGGCCGACGCCACCACGATCGCGGCCGCGCCATCGGTGACCTGGCCGCAGTCGAGGCGGCGCAGCCGGCCCTCGACCACCGGGTTGCGGGCGTCGTCGTGGTAGCCGGCGGCGAACGCGTCGGCGGCGAAGGTCCAGCTCCGGGCCTGGGCCCGCGGGTTGCGGCGGGCGTTGCCGAGGTTCTTGCCGGCGATGGCGGCCAGGTGCCGGTGGTCCAGCCCGCCGCGGCGCTCGACCTCGTCGGCGATCGCCGAGAACATCGCCGGCCACAGGAAGCGCGCGCCCTCGCCCTCGTGGCCGATCCAGGCCGCGGCGCCGAGGTGGCGGGCGGCGACGTCGCCGGGCACGTTGCGCTCCTGCTCGACGCCGAGCACCAGCGCGCAGCTGGCGCGGCCGGCCTCGAGCTCGGCCATCGCCGCCAGCAGCGCGACCGAGCCCGACGCACAGGCCGCCTCGTGGCGCGCGGCCGGCACGCCCCACAGCGCCGGTCGGACCGTCGCCGGCATCGCGCCGAGCTGGGCCTGGCCACTGAACAGCTCGCCGAACGCGTTGCCGACGTGGATCGCGTCGATCGCCGCGACGTCGACGCCGGCGTCGGCCATCGCGCCGTCGACGACCTCGCCGACCAGCGCGTCGATGCCGACGCCCTCGCGGGCCAGGTTGCGGGCGAAGTCCGACTGGTAGCCGCCGAGCACGAACACCGGCGCGGTCACGGCGTCACCGCCGGGCGTCGGCCGCGCCGCGCCCGCCACGCCGCCACGCCGCCGATCGCCGCCAGCACCGCGAGCGCGAACAGCTGGCCGCTCGACATGCCGGCGATGATGCCGCGGGCCTCGTCGCCGCGCAGGTTCTCGATGCCGAGGCGGACCGCCGCGTACAGCGCCGCCGCGGCGACGAACGTGGCGCCGCTGCCGATCCGCGCCCGCCGGCGGTTGTAGGCCCAGGCCGCGATCGCGATCACGACCCCGAGCGCGGCCTCGTAGAGCTGGGTCGGGTGGACCGGCAACGACAGGTCGCGGCTCGCCGGCAGCAGCCCGTGCTCGACGTGATCGCGCCAGGCGCCGGCGCCGCGCGGGAAGCGCACCGCCCACGGCAGCGACGAGATCTGGCCGTAGTCGCAGCCGGCGAGGAAGCAGCCGACCCGGATCAGCGCCAGCGCGACGCCCAGCATCGGCGTCGCGCGATCGGCCAGCCAGCCGAGCGGCGGTCCGCCGCCGCGGCATACCAGCGTCACCGCGATCACACCGCCCAGGTACCCCCAGAACGAGGTCATGCCGGCGAAGCCGAGGTGGAGGCGGCCGTCGGCGACGTAGCCCTCGATCAGCGTGATCAGCGCCGGCATCGTGACCCCGGCCGCGACCGCGGTCACGTAGCCGGCCAGCGCCGCGGTCGCGACCGCCGCCGGATCGATCCGGTCGCGGCGGGCGTGGCGCAGCAGGACCCACAGCGTCAGCAGCCCGGCCAGCCCGACCATGGTGAACCAGGTCGGCGCCAGCACGCGCGCCGCGGTCGGCGACAGCAGCCGCTCCAGCCAGGCGACGACGTGGCTGCGCACGGTGGGCGAGCCTACGTCGGATCGGTGGGCGGCGCGGTCGGGCCGACGGGCTCGACCGGATCGACCGGCGCGACCCGGGATCGGCGGGCGCGACGGCGCGCGAGCAGCGCGGCCGGCACCGGCATCAGCACCCAGACCAGGCCGGCCGCGGCCCCGGCGCCGCGCGACGGGCTGCGCGCCACCGTGCAGCTCCCGCCGCTGCCGCCACCACCGCAGCCGCCACCGCTGCCGCTACCGCAGCCGCCGCCGCTGCAGCTGTCGTTGTTGCAGGAGTCGTTGTTGCAGTTGTCGGTCTGATCGTCGGTGCTGCTGCAACTGTCGTTGCTGCTGCTGCTGTCGCCGCAGTCGCAACCGCCGCAGTCGCAGCCGCAGCCGTCGCTGCTGCTGGGGCTGGTGCCGTAGAGCTGATCGAGGCAGGCGTCGAGCGCGGCCCGGCAGGTCGCGTTGTCGACGAAGACGACGTTGTTGCCGAGGTCGGCCGGGGTCAGGATCGCCATCGCGTCGAACGCGCAGCTCGGCGCGTCACGGCCCAGGCACGCGCCGACGTCGCCGAGCGAGACGGCGAGGTTGATGCACAGGAGCGAGTAGTTCCGGCCCGGCTGGGCGTCGAGCATCGTGCAGGCGTCGCGGCCGCTGACGCCCGACCAGATCGCGTCGTCACAGGCGCCGCCGCCCAGGCAGGTCACGCACCCGCGCTGGACGTCGCTCGCGCAGGCGCTGACCGAGGGATCGTAGGTCCACGTCGCGGTGACCAGCGGGACCACCCTGACCGTCGGCCGCGGCGAGGCGGCGAACGCCGGCGCCAGCCCGCCAGCGCCGCTGGCCGCCGCCGCGACGACCGGGTCGCCGACCGCGGTGACGAGCGGGTTGACCAGCAGGGTCGGCACGTCGCCGGGCAAGAGCGCGGCGATCACGGTGAGCTGGGCGACCGGCACGACCCGCAGCCGGGCGACGCCGGGCGCGGCGTCGGCGGCGAGGGCGGCCAGCACCCCGAGGTCGCAGGCCTGGTCGCCCGGGCACGGCCACGCCGCCGGATCGAGCTCGAGCACGGTGGTGGTCGCGGCGACCTCGCCGAGCAGGGCGGCGTGGGTCGCCGGCGCGTCGATCGCGCGGCCGTCGGGATCGGCGTCGAGATGCTCGACGACCACCAGGCCGAGGGCGTCGCGATCGCGGTCGAGCAGGCGATCGTCGACCGCGGCCAGGGCGCCGATCAGCCGGGCCTCGCCGAGCACCGGGGCCGGCGAGGCCACCGTCAGGGCCTCGGGCTCGCGCTCGACCAGCCCGTCGGCCAGCACCCGGCGCGCGGCCTCGCGCTGGGCGCTGTCCCAGCCGACCGCGACCCGCGGGGCGACGCCCAGGAGGTCGCGCAGCTCGAGATCGGCCGGATCGAGCCGCTCGTCGGCAGCGCCGCACGCGCCGCCCAGCAACGCCGCGCCCGCGCAGATCACCAGGACCGAACCCCCCCGGAGGAACGACATGGTCCGATGCTCGCACGGAAACGAGCTGGCCTCACCAACTCTCGGCGCAGCTCCTGCGTCGCCCCGCGTCGACCCTGGTCGGGCCAGCCGGTCATCAACGACGTGCGCGCGCCAGGGCAGGATCGGGCACGTCGGATCGTAGTATGCAGCGCCAGCCGCCCGGGGCGCCTCGTCGCCGCTTCCGGGCTCGCCGCCGCCCACGACGGAGGAAGTTCCCGATGCCCGCACACGCTCACGAGACCGCCACCCCCGAGACGGCCGCGGCCCCGGTCCCGGTCTCGCCCGAGGCCGACGCCGCCGCGGTCGCCCTCGCCCACGCCGGCACCACCGCCTCCACCGAGGAGACCGCCGGCACCGGCCACGGCGCCGCCCACGCCAGCGCCTCGCACCGCGCCTACAAGAAGGGCAAGCCCGAGATCGAGGCCACCCCCGAGGCGATGGGCCAGCACACCGCCAACGAGATGCACAAGGCCAACCTCGATCCTGGCTACGGCGGCAAGTACGACCTCCACGCCGGCATCCACTACTCGTACAACTACCAGGCCGAGTGCGAGCAGGCCGGCAAGCCCGACCTGTGGAAGGACGAGTACCGCTGGGGCTACAACGAGTCGGGCCAGTTCAAGAACCCGAGCGAGACCGGCGGGTTCATGGACTTCCAGCTCAAGAAGGGCCACTCGGCGTCGGCCGGGATCAAGGCCTGGCTCAAGGGCCTGACCGTCGCCGAGTGCCTGACCTCGGTGTTCGCGATGGAGTACGAGACGCTGCGGGCCGCGGTCGGCGACAAGAAGTTCGACCAGACCTTCGGCTCGACCAACGCGCAGGAGGACGCCGCGGTCGAGGCCGGCGGCAACCGGCTGCGGATCGCGCCGAGCGGCTCGACCCCGATCTCGCAGTTCATGCAGGCGACCAAGGCCGCCGAGCTGGCCGGCGACGGTCAGCACAAGGACGGCGTGCTGTCGAGCGCCGAGCTCGACGCCACCCTGGTCCCGGGCCAGTGGTACTACTTCTACAACCACCCCAAGTACCTGCTGAAGCACCCGGGCGGGGCGTGGCAGGGCGAGAACTCGATCTACATGGGCCGCAACCCGGCCGGCAAGCGGCTGTGGGCCGGCCTCGGCGCGACCAACAAGACCGAGGACGAGATGGTCGACGAGATGGTGTCGGCCTACGGCGCGCCCCGCGACGCCGAGGACGAGCGGACCATGAAGGAGCGCGGCATCAAGCAAGCCGACGGCACCTACAGCGACACGAAGTACGACCCCAAGAGCGGCGAGTTCAAGGGCCACTACAGCAAGGCCGAGATCCTCAATGACCCGCCGTACACGATCGACGGGACCGAGCGGAAGGGCGGCTTCCTCGCCATCGCCGGTCAGGAGCTCGACGTCGAGGCGGTCAAGGGCCTGCGCGACAAGTGAGCGCGGCCGGCGGGCGACCGCCGACCGGGCGAAGGCCGATGCTAGAGTGCCGCCGATGATCCGCTCGTCGCTCGTCGCCGGCGCCTTGCTCTCGCTCGTGGCCTGCAACGGCCGCGGCAGCGAGCGCGCGGCCGGTCCGCCGGCGCCCGTCCACCCGCCCGACGGTTCGGGCACCGCGCCCGCCGCGGGCTCCTCGGGGACCCCCATGCCCAGCTCCACGTCGACCGTCACCATCGGTGCCCACGTCACCGCCAGCAAGCCGGGGCGGCCGCCGCTGCAGCGCCTCACCGTCGACGTCACGATCGACAACCCGGGCGACGGCGCCCGCTGGATCACGATCGCCAGGCAGATCCCGCTCGACCCCGACGCCGTCGGCGGCGTCGACAGCCTCGAGGTCCGCGGCCAAGGCGCGGCGCTGCTCGGCACCTTCCGCGGCATCGCCGGCGTCCACGCGCTGCGGGTCGCCGGCCACGCCAAGGTCACCGTCGCCAACCTCGAGGTCGGCTGGTGGCGCGGCAGCCCGACCGACGTGCTGCCCGGCCTCGCGGTCACCGTCGCCGACGAGCTGACGATCGGCGGCGCGCCGGCCAAGGCCTGGTTCGGCGTCGAGCCGCTGGTTGGCGACGGGGTGACGATCGACGCCGCCGGCGCCGCCACCGACGCCCACGCCACCGACGGCGCCGAGGCGCCGCTCGCGCTGACCGGCGCGGCCCCGACCACCGCCGCGCTGACCCTGCCTTGAGCGACGCCCGGCCCGAGCCGTACCGCGATCCGGCCGATCACCTGCGCGACGAGCTCCGGCGGATCTGGCTGCGGGTCGAGTACGAGATCCGGCTGGCGTGGGCCCGGCGCGGCGCCGCCCGGCCCGACGACGCCGCCGAGGCGATGCCGGTGGTCGGGCCCGAGACCATCGGCGAGCTGTTCGTCGCCGCCGCCGCCGAGTGGAGCGGCACCACCGCCGGCGACGTCCGCGACGCCGAGGTGGTGCTCGAGCGCTGGCTCGCGCACCACGAGCGGGTCGAGGCCCGCACCGCCGCGACCCTGGCCGGGCCGCCGGCGCTGATCCCGCCGCTGTTGCGGCTGCGGGCGCTGTTCGACCTCACCGAGCGGCAGTGGGCGTCGCTGGCGTTCGCGCTCGGGCCCGAGGTCGATCCCGATCTGGTCACCGCCTACCGCTACCTGGCGCGCGACGCGACCTGCCGCGGGCTCGACGGCCGCCTGCTCGCCCACCTGGTGTACGACACGCCGGACAGCCGGTCGCTCCTGGCCCGCGACCTCGGCTCGGGCTCGCCGCTGGTGCAGTACCGCCTGCTCGAGCTGCAGGCGACCAGCGAGTCGCTGATGTTCCGCCGCATCCGGCCGGCCGCGCGCCTGGTCCAGCTCGCCGACGGCGGCGCGGTCGCGCTCGATCCCGAGCTGGCCGAGCTGGCCGAGTGGCGGACCGGTCGCGTCGACGGCATGTTCCCGGCCGCGACCCTGCGCACCGCCGCCGCCGCGCTGCGCAGCCCCGACGTCATCGTCGCGGTCCAGGGCCAGCGCGGGGTCGGCAAGCGGCTCTTGCTCCAGCTCGCCGCCGGCCAGGCCGGCCGCGGCGTCCTGCTCATCGACGGTCGGCGGCTGATGCGCGAGGGCCCGCAGGGCCAGGTCATCAAGGCGATCGTGCGCGAGCTGGTGATCCTGGGCGCGGTGCCGGTGTTCGCCGACGTCGACGACATCGGCACCACCGAGCACGAGCGCGACGAGCTGGCGCCGTGCATCACCGCGCTGCTCGGCGAGTGGCACGGCCCGCTCGCGATCACCGTCAACCGCGAGCGGATGCCGCGCGTCACCCAGCGGCCGCTGGTCCACCTGCCGCTCGAGGTCCCCCCGCTCGACGTCCGGATCGGGCTGTGGACGGTGGTGGTGCCCGGGCTGCCGGCCGACGCCGCGGCCAGCCTGGCCGGGCGCTTCGCCATCCCCGGCGGCGTCATCGTGTCGGCGGCGCAGGCGGCGATCGCCGGGCGCGCGGCCAGCGACGGGCCGCCCGACGTCGTCGCGCTCGAGCGCTCGGTCGCCGGCCAGCTCCACCAGCGGCTGCAGCGGCTGGGCAAGAAGCTCGACACGCCCCACGACCTCGAAGATCTGGTGGTCGACGACGACGTCCGCGAGGCGCTGGTCGAGATCCAGGCCGCGGTCCGCCAGCGCCGGCGGATCCGCGCCGAGTGGGGGCTGCGCGGCGCCCACGGCATCTCGGTGCTGCTGTCGGGCCACCCCGGCGTCGGCAAGACCATGGCCGGCACGGTGCTGGCCCGCCGGCTCGGCCTCGAGATCTACGAGGTCGATCTGTCGCAGGTGGTGTCGAAGTGGCTGGGCGAGACCGAGAAGAACCTGTCCGACGTCTTCGACGCCGCCGAGCCCGGCCACGTGGTGCTGCTGTTCAACGAGGCCGACTCGCTGTTCGGCAAGCGCACCACCGACGTCAAGAGCAGCAACGATCGCTACGCCAACCTCGAGACCAACTACCTCCTGGCCCGGCTCGAGCGGTTCGGCGGGCTGGCGATCCTGACCACCAACCTGACGTCGGCGATCGATCAGGCGTTCAAGCGCCGCTTCACGTACGACGTGTTCTTCAGCTTCCCCAGCCCCGAGATGCGGGCCGAGCTGTGGCGGCGGACGCTGCCGGTGATCGCGCGCGGCGACGACATCGACTTCGACGGCCTGGCCGAGCGCTACGAGCTGTCGGGCGGCTTCATCAAGGTGGCGTGCGAGCGGGCGGCCTACATGGCCGGGGCCGCCGGCACCCGGATCAGCGACGCGCTGCTCCGCCACACCATCGACCGCATGTACCGCGAGCGCGGCAAGCTGTCGTCGGTGGGCCCGCTCGATTGACGCGCTAGACTCGGCGACGGTGCCCAGCCCCGCCGCCGCCGCGCCCAAGGTCCGCTCGCTCGTGCCGCGCGAGCACGGCGCGTACGGGCAGCTCGGCGTGCCGCTCGCGACCGGGCTGGCCCTCGGCCGGCCGGGGCTGGCCGCGCTCGCCCTGGCGACGGCGGCGGCGCTGGCGTTCTTCGCCCACGAGCCGCTGCTGGTGCTGGCCGGCAACCGCGGGCCACGGGTCCGGGCCGAGCACGGCCGCCGGGCGTGGCGGCGCGCGATCGCGCTCGGGCTGGCGGCGCTGGCGCTGGCCGCGCTCGGGCTGACCCGGGCCGGCCCGGCGGTGTGGTGGGCGGCGGCGATCGCCGGCGCGCTCGCGCTCGCGGTCGCGGTCCACGTCGTGCTCGGCGTCGAGAAGACGCTGGTCGGCGAGGTGGTGGCGGCGGCGACGCTGGCGGCGGCCTCGGTGCCGGTGGCGATCGCCGGCCGGGTCGCGCCGACGACGGCGTGGGCGGCGTGGGCGGCGTGGGCGGTGGGCTTCGCCGCGATCACGGCCGCGGTGCGCGACGTCATCGCCCGCGGCAAGCGGCGGCGGCGCGGCTGGGGGCTGGCGTTGCTGGTGGCGGTGATCGGCGGGGCGGCGGCGCTGGCCTGGCGGTGGCGAGCGCAGCCGCCGGTGTGGTGCGCGGCGCCGCTGGTGGCGGTGGCGATCGGCCTGGTGGTGGCGCCGGCGGCGCCGCGGCGGTTGCGCCAGACCGGGTGGCTGCTGGTGGCGGCGTCGGTGGCGACGGCGGCCTGGCTGGTGCTCGCGGCGCGGGCGTAGGCACCCTGAGGACTCGAGCGAAGCGAGGGTCCGAAGGAACAAGGAGCGCTGCTGCCGCCTCGTAAGGCCCCGCCGGCCGCGCCGCCGATTCTCTCACAGGCTCTGATCCGTCGGACCCTCGCTGCGCTCGGAGCCTCAGCGATAGCGGCGGAGCAGGCGCTCGAGCGACTTGGGGTGGACGCCGGCCCGCTCGGCGGCGACGCGGATGTCGCCGGCGGCGTCGGCCATCAGGTCGCGCAGGTAGGCGCGATCGAACTCGGCCCGCGCGGCCTCGAGCGGCAGGCGGGTGCGGGTCCGGCGCAGGCTGGCGCGCAGCTCGACCAGGCGCCCGAGCGGATCGCCGGCCAGCGCGGTCGGGTCGGCCAGCGCGATCGCGCGCTCGATCGCGTTGCGCAGCTCGCGGACGTTGCCCGGCCACGGCTGGCCGCGCAGCGCGCCGAACGCGTCGTCGAGGTGGCCGCGCAGCCAGGCGAGGTCGCCGCCCCGGGCCAGCACCGCGCGGGCGAAGTGGGCGGCGAGCAGCGGGATGTCGTCGGGGCGCTCGCGCAGCGGCGGCACCTCGATCGCGATCACCGCCAGCCGGTAGTAGAGATCGGCGCGGAACCGCTCGCGATCGACCTCGGCCCGCAGGTCGCGGTGGGTGGCGGCCATGATCCGGACGTCGACGGTGAACGCGGCCGGGGCGCCGACCCGCTGGACCTGGCCGGTCTCGAGCGCGCGCAGGAGCTTGGGCTGCAGCGGCAGCGGCAGCTCGCCGATCTCGTCGAGGAACAGGGTGCCGCCGTCGGCGAGCTCGAACACCCCGGGCCGATCGACGTCGGCGCCGGTGAACGCGCCGCGGACGTGGCCGAACAGCGCGCTCTCGATCAACGTCGGCGCCACCGCGCCGCAGTCGAAGATCAGGAACGGCCGGCCGGCGCGCGGGCTGGCGCCGTGGATGGCGCGGGCGAGGAGGTCCTTGCCGGTGCCGGTCTCGCCCAGCAGCAGCACGGTGGCGGGCGCGGCCGCCGCCCGGCGCGCGATCGCGAACACCCGCCGCATCGCCAGCGAACGGCCGAGCAGCTCGCCGAAGGTCTCGTCGGGCGGCAGCTCGTGGGTGGTCTCGCCGATGGCGCGGATCTCGATCGCGCTGTCGCCGAGCTCGAGCACGGTGCCGTCGCCGACGTAGACGTCGCGGACCCGCAGCCGGCCGGCGGTGGTGCCGTTGGCGCTGTCGAGGTCGATGGCGCGCGCGCCGCGGTCGTCGCGCATCAGCTCGAGGTGGAAGCGCGACGCCCGGCCGTCGGTGAGCACGAGCTGGTTCGACGGGTGGGTGCCGATGCCGACCGCGAGGTCGCCGAGCTCGACCTCGAGGCCGGTGTCGGGGCCGCGGACCACGCGGATCACCAGGCGCTGCTCGCGGACCTGCAGCGCGCCGTCGGCGGTGACGAGGGTGGTCTGGGCCACGGCGGAACGACTCACTGCCCCAAGGTAGCCGACTGGGGCGGAGCCGATCGGTTCCATGGAGCCGATCGGCTCCGATGCGATACGCGCAACCATGCGTGATCCCGAGGACGCGGCCACGGAACGGCGTTTGCTTCGTGGTGACGGTCAGCCCGGCGCGCCGTGGCCAACCCGGAAGAACCATGTCCCGACCCAGCCCGCTCCTGCTCGTCCTGTCCGTCGTGGTGGCCGCCGGCACCGCCCACGCCGACCCCAAACAACACCGCTACGTCGGCATCCACCCGGTGCCGCGGGCCGAGGGCGGCGGCATGTGCCACATCCAGGCGCCGCACGTCCACGTCTACGCCGCGGTCGAGGGCCGGGTGCAGTTCCGCGATCACGACGGCTGGCAGCACTTCGTCGGCGATCCGGTCGCCTACGGCTGGGACGGGCCCAAGGTCGCGTACTACGGCCACCACCCGGTCCCGGTCGACGTCGTGGTCGGCGACGACCACCCCGACGTCGAGTACTGCTACCTCGACGGCCCGCACTATCACGCGTGGGCGCCGCCGGCCGGCCTCCAGCTCGAGCTGCGCGGCGGGGCGTACTGGTACGTCGGCGAGTTCCCCAAGGCCTACGTCGAGGCCCGCCCGGTCTACGATCCGATCGACGTCGTCTACCAGCCGATCCGCTATGAGCGGCCGGTGATCGAGGTGTCGGTGGCGCCGCCGCGCTGGTACGGCGCGGTGGTGGTGGCGCCGACGGTGGTGGTCGCGCCGCCGGTGGTGGTCGCGCCGCCGGTCCGGCCGGCGCCGCCCGGTCACGTCCACGGCGGCGTCGGCGTCGAGGTCCACGTGCCGTTGCCCAGCGTCCGGGTCGAGGTCGCGGTGCCGACGGTGCAGATCGGCATCGGCGGCGGCGTGATCATCGGGGGCGGGCGTGGCCACGGCCGCGGCCGCGGCCACGACAAGGGCAAGCACAAGCACGGCCGCGGTCACCGATGAGCGCGCCGACGACGGCGCCGCGACGTGGCGCGCGGGTGACGGTTGCGATGATGGCGCTGGTGGCGGCGACGGCCCTGGCCGCGTGCGGCAAGGCCGACAAGCCGGCCGGCGGTGGCACCGCCGCTGGCGACGACGCGTTGATCGCGGCCTGGCGCAAGGCCGGCCTCGAGGTCTCGGCCCTCACCGCCGTCGACGGCAAGCCGTACTCGGCCCAGGCCTGTCGCGGCGGCACCGTCAGCGGCGTCGACATCGTCCTGTGCCGCTACGACAGCGGCGAGGACGCCCACGCCGCCGAGGAGCTCGGCCTGGCCACCCTCGGCGCCGCCACCGGCGCGTCGCTCGCCCACGGCGCCCGCCTGCTCGTGGTCGCCGACCGGCGCAAGACCGATCCCAGCGGCCGCACCATCGACGCCATCCTCACCGCGTTCCGCAGCTGACCGCGGTCACTCGACGATCGGCGTGAGGCGAGGGACGCCGGCGAGCGCCAACGGGTCGCCGACCTCGAAGACGCGGAACGGGATGCCCATGAACGTCTGGTCGAGCGGCTCGCACGGGCGCCCGGCGACCTGGAAGTAGGTGGTGCCCGGCGGCCGCTCCGGTCCGGTGCGGTACATCGCGCGGAGCTGGGCAGGGCCGCATCCGTCGCCGGTGCGGATTGCCGACGGGTCGTCCTCGGTTCCGGGGCCGAAACCGACGGCGATCGGGATCGGCAGGAAGCACGCGGGATCGGCGTAGGCGAAGCTCGGGATCATCAGGTTGACGTACGGGACGCAGCGCCACCCGCCAGCGGCCACGAGCTCGGGGTGGCAGGGGGCGCCGCGCTCGCGATCGACGTACTCGACCAGCTCGCGGTGCTCGCCCGCGACCCGCCACGATCCCTGGATCGATCGGCCCGCGTCGAGCTCGCGGTGGACCGGCACGAGGTCGACGCCGACCGGCGCGCCGCCGCGGTAGAGCCCGTAGCCGGCCCGTGGGCTCCTGCGGACGGGCGCGCACACGCTCGGCTCGCCGGTGGCTGGATCGACGTTCGTGAAGCCCTCCCACGCCACGGCCGGGTCGCTGGTGATGAGCTCGCCGCCGGTGAACAGGGTCCGATTCGTGCCATCGAAGGCGACGATGTACCCGGGCGCACCACAGCCGGTCTGCTCCATGGCCACCGGCCGCGCGCACGCGTCGTCCTCGGCGTCGCTGGTCCATGATCCCTCGGGGAAGCACGCCAGGTCGTCGTCGAGGTAGCAGGTGGCGCCCAGCTCGGCGTCGTACGCGTAGCCAGGCACGACGCTGCCGTCGACGCCGACGATGGCCTGGGTCCGGATCCGGCCGCCACCGAGGGTCGCGACGTCGCCGTACACCAGCTCGCCTTCGCGCAGCCGGCGACCGGCCCGGTAGTACGTCTCCATGGGCGACGTC
>Ga0075163_10007573_pt1 | contig 14347 bp, 15 predicted proteins | sample JI1023141ADNA_FD_71478 | JGI IMG/M metagenome (GOLD analysis project Ga0075163, IMG submission 71478) | Wastewater effluent complex algal communities from Wisconsin, to seasonally profile nutrient transformation and Carbon sequestration -... | ecosystem: Engineered > WWTP > Effluent > Algae...
CTCAGCTGTTCGAGTAGTCGGATTCCATGGGGGCGATGTTGTACATCAGTTCGAGGTCGAACTCGTCGATCAATTCATTCACGGCGTCCCGGCCCATATCGGAGCGTACTTCATTGATGACCAGCTCGATCGCCATGGCCGCATGCTGGCCGTATTGTGCGATCGCAGATTCGATCCGTTGTCTGGCTGCGTCAAGAGTCATAAATCCTCCAACCGTCCTACCCGAGCGTCCTCAAGAGTTGTTGCAGTTCCGGCACCAGATCCACACCGCCGTTGGATCGCCCGGAGACGGCTGCGTCGATCCCGGCCTTCAAGACAGGTTTGGCCTCTTCCTTCTTGCCCAGTGTGACGAGGGCGCGTCCGAGGGCGAGGTGCGACGCCACATGCGTCGGATCCAGTTGGGTGGCGACCGTGAGGTGCTCCGCGGCTTCTTCGACGCTGCCGCCTTCCTGCAAAATCTTATTGCCTAGGCCGTAGCGACCCAGGAATCCTTTCGGGTTTTTCTCAACCATTTGGCGAAACGCGCTGATATCCATGAGGCTCCTTATGAAGCGTGATTGGCTGGTCTGGTGACGCGGGATTCTACCATCACCGTTGTTCGTTCAGCTACGGGCGGCCCGGAGTCTGGCGAGCCGTTCGCGGTCCGCGTCAGCGGGCGCGCGTCCGGTTCCCAGCGCCAGATGGTGCAGCCGTTCTACACAACGGATGGCCGCGACCGTATCCTGTCGTTGTTCATAGAGTTCGGCCAGTTCCCGGAGGACCGCCGCCTCGCCGGCCGGATTGCCGAGCTTGATGAAATGCTCGGAGGCATTGTTGAAACATCGTTCGGCCTCTACCGTGCGGCCGCTGTCGAGGAAGGTCTTTCCCAGCTGACTATAGGTGCCGGCCAGGCCTTCTTCGTTGCCGACCACCCGGTGGGAGTCCAGCGCTTGCGTGAACAACCGGATGGACTCATCCCATTGGTGCTGCCGGGCCTCTTCCATGGCCAGGTTGTGGTAGAGGATGCCGAGGGCGCGATGGTCGTTGAGCGGTTTGAGAAGATCGAGGGCTTCCAGATAGTAAGGACGGGCCTTTTCGGGCCGGTCGGCGCCGATGTACAGGTTGCCGAGATTGACGAGAGTATGGGCGATGGCGTGGGGATCCTGCTCGCTACGTTGGATCGCCAGCACTTCTTTGTAGCAGGCGTCGGCCTTCTCCAATTCGCCGGCCAAGGCATAGGTGTTGCCGAGGTTGCCGAGGCTGTTCGAGAGTTCACGCTGGGTCCCGGTCAGGCGGTCGTCCTTGACGGCCGCCTCCCAGGCGACGCGTGCCTGGACGAGATCGCCACGATGGAGAAAAATGCGTGCGCGGTGTTTGTCGTTCTCAGCCATGTCTTAGAACCGTCGTTCGTCTCCCGTCGCTCGTATCTCGTTTTTGAAACGCTTTACGCTTCACGGCTTGGGTCAGTCGCCGCCCTTGGGAGTGTCTTTGCGAAACTCCACCACGATGTCGTCTTCTTCATCCAGGCCGAGGCCGGCGCGAAATGACTCAAGCAGCTCGGCGACGTAGGCAAGATGGCGTGGATCCTTCCCCTCAGGCGAGGCCAGATAGGTCTCGGAGAGCGTCATTCCGGTTTGAAAATGGCGAGCGATCGTCTCTTCTGTGACCTGTTGCCAGGTGATGTAGATACAGAAGGCCTGGAAACGATGTGCGTCGGGGTGTCGATCGGCCAGCGCGAGCAATTGCTCGTAGGCCTCGCGGGCTGTGGAACCGGCGTTGGAAGAGAACGTACTTTCAAGTTCAACGGCGCGGTCCCAATCGGCACCGAGCTCGGTTTCCGATTCCTGGAGGGTATCTTGTGCGGCCAGAGCGGCATCGAATTGCATAGATGATTCTTTCTTGAAACGTGAGCAGTGGACCGTCTTTGCGTGGTGCCCGTCGTGAAGATGCAGGCACCTCAGGTCTCAGCATACGCGGGGAGTGAAAAGCAGGTCAATGAGGTCTCGCGCTTGAGTCGTCGGCGCGAGACTTGTAGAGTGAATGGGCGGTGAGGCGACGGGGTCAAACCCGTGTGAGACAGAATATGGTGAGGTGGATATGGCCGTCGAGTCGTTCATGCTGTCGCTGGGCACGAGTGCGCCTGCGTTTACGTTACGCGATGTGGTGAGCGGTGAGGTGTATCAACTCGACTCCTTCGCCGGCTCATCCGCCTTGTTGGTGATGTTCATCTGCCGCCATTGCCCCTATGTGGTGCATGTGGAGCAGGAACTCGCCGGGATCGGGCGGGACTATCAGGGCACGGGCCTCGGGATGATCGCGATCAGCAGCAACGATCCGAAGTCGTATCCGGACGACGCGCCCCCGCGACTGAAGGAGATGGCCGAGCGGCTCGCGTTCACCTTTCCGTTCTGTTGTGATGACACGCAGGAGGTGGCGAAGGCCTACCGGGCTGCCTGCACGCCGGACTTTTTCCTGTTCGATCGGTATCGGCGGCTGGTGTATCGCGGCCAACTGGACGACTCACGCCCCGGCAACAACAAGCCGGTCACCGGTCGAGACCTCCGTGCTGCGATCGATGCCGTGCTGGGCGGAAAGCCTGTGAATCCCAGCCAAAAAGCCAGCGTCGGCTGCAGTATCAAGTGGAGGCCCGGCAACGCGCCGGTTTAGGGCCGGGAGGCTACTGGGAGAAGTTGGGAGTTGTTGGGCCGTTCTTTTGTTTTGTTGATTATCTGCGGGCGAGCGCCTGGCAAAACCGCCTCCAGTACACCCGTCGATTTGAACGGTAAATTAGACGCAAGCGATATCGAGCACTAAGGGCATGTGGTCACTGAAGGCCAGCCATTCATCGGCTCTGCCGATTGAAATTTCGGAGGATTGAAACAAATCGGCGGAAGCAAATGCATAGTCGATGTGGTAGGGCCGAGCAACCTTCCGGTGCATAAAAAAGGTGGGTTGTGTTTCCTTCCCCTGCTGCTCGCCGGTGTAATGGTGGTAGACGCTCTCGAGGCCGATTGAGGACAGCTCCCTCACGACATCACTGTGATTCCACCACCGATCCCAGACGTCCCAGCATGCGTTGCTGTTGAGGTCTCCGCAGATGATCATGCGGCGGTTCTCAACCCTTGTCTTGTGTGCTTGAAGGTATTTCCACAATTGACCGATGTAGCGGAACGTCGGCGAATTAGCGTGGCGGGTCCAAACCGCCAATACTGTGATCTTGTTGTCGATAGTAAAAGGAAGGAATGACTCAAGTCCGTTGCTGTCCCAGTCGAGCATGGCCAGACGTGCGCTGCACGAAAATACTCCCAACCCTCTGTGTTTATTACTCCCAACCCACAATGAACCGTTAGCCCAATCCTTATATGAGCTGTCTATCGAGCCCTCTGGGCTTTCGCATTCTTGAATAATATAGATATCAGCATTGAGCGAGAGAAGCTGTGGGAGCTTTTTACGAAGTGCGCCATTGCAATTCCAGCTGACAATTCTCATGAGGTGAACAAATAGGGGTGGTTCTAGCTTTGATATGTGAGTGGAAACGGCAGTTTTCGCCACCAATCAATTGCCGTCAGAAGTTACCGAATGTCCTAACGCTTGTCCAACTCATTGTGGAACAAATAAGACGATCACAACCGCCCCGCGGCTTTCGATAGACCCCAGATCTCCCGCCGCTTCAGAAAAGACAGGCCGCAACCGATAAAGATAGCCGGGGGCCCCTGTGCAGGGCGCACGCGCAACGCGCACCAAGGAGGATCGTCTATCATGGCATCGGCGCAAGAACTCGTCCAATCCTGCTCAAACGTTTTCACCCTCCCTGAGATCTACTATCGAGTTCGCGATGTCGTGGACAACCCGGACTCGACGATGGATGATTTGGCGAAGGTCCTCAAAATGGACCCGGCAATTTCCGCCCGCGTCCTGAAGATTGTGAACAGCCCGCTGTATGGGGTTCCCAAGCAGGTCGATACGGTGACCCGCGCGGTGAATTTGCTCGGGATGCAAGCGATCCGTGACCTGGTGACCGCGACGACCATCGGCCGCAGTTTCAGCGGCATGACGGTGCAGATCATGGATCTGTCTGCCTATTGGCGCAAGAGCGTGCTTTGCGCCCTGATGGCCGGCAAGATCGCCAAATCCTGCGGCATCGATGACAGTGAGCGGTTCTTTATCGAGGGGCTGCTGCGGGATATCGGGCACCTGGTGTTGTATCAGACCATTCCCGAGCGCGCTCAATCGGCGCTCATCGAAGCCGGCAACCTGGGCAGCCCGCTGGCGGAAGTCGAGCAATCCAACTTCGGGTGCGATTTTACGGAAGTGGGCACGGAACTGATTCATTCCTGGGGGATGCCGTCTCAAATCGAGCAGGCCATCAGACATCAGCTGTGTCCCGACGAGGCGGGCGACTATGCGCTCCATGCCTCGATCGTACATCTCGCCGGGGTCGTTGCAGACCACAATGAATTGCATCCCTCCGTTGCTCCGAAGGAGTTGTCGTTTCATCGGGCCGCATTGCAGTCCACCCGATTCGATGTCAGTGAGTGGCCGGCATTACTGAGCGAGGCGCAGGAGCAATTGCAGGAGACGGTGAAGTTGTTTAGTCCCGTGGCCATGGCCGCCTGACTTCAGGCAGAGTCGCGATCTCACCGCCGCAGATGCACTCGAGGTTCGAGACAGCTCGCCGGCGGAGGCGGATCTTGTTCTTGATTTTCCCCTCCAACTCGTCGAGTCCGCGCTGACCGCTCCCTTCTCATCTGCCCCCAGTCAAGCCGATCTCCTGTGCGATCATCCCTGTCCCAGGGGTGACTACAGACAATGGTCGGTTCTCCCTTCAGAATGGCGAGGGACCGACAAGGTTCGTCGTCCAGCGAGAGTTCCATCGACTGACGGGCGGGGACACAGGGAACATTGACTCATGCCTATCGATCATTCAGGAGCAACCACCAACGGTGGCCTTGTGCTGAGCGCCACGGGCTCACAATGGCGTCAATCAGCCAGGAGTCTTCTCGGCCGGCTCTGCCTGATGTTCGTCTCGATGTTGCTTCTGGTGGTCGTCCCCGGCACGTCCGCTGCGGACGACAGATGGCATCCAGGCATTTACGTCAAGATTGAAGACTGGCAATTACGTTCACCTGCGCAGATGGAGACAATTTACGAGGAATTGAGAAACACGCCTCAGCTGCGAGGTATCAAAGTGATTCTGTTGTGGGGGCGATATGAATCCAGGGATAGTCGCGGCGGAGCCAGCCGGTACGATTTCGGCCAGATCGATCAGATTCTGACCCGGTTGGGTGCACTGGAGAACAAGCATCTCATTGTGGCGCTGGCATGGCGTGAATTTAAAAGTGCGAAGGGAGCGTCAGAGATCCTGCCGAACGACCTGCAGGGGGGACGGGCCTGGAATGCCGATCCAAACCGCGCCCATACCCAGTACGAGTATCTGTGGGCCTATCGAATGAGTAATCAGCCGGGCAAGTATGCCTACAATCTCAAGTTGTGGCATCCGACGATTCTCGGTCGATTGGATGCCTTCCTTGCCGCCCTGGCCGCGCACATCGATCAGCACCCGAACCTGACGCAGATCTCCACGACCGAATCCGCAATCGGCGAGCCCGTGACTTCCTTCGTGGAGGAGGGGGGGAGTGCGCAGAGGCAGTACGATGGACAACTTGCGGTGATTCGCGCCATGAAGAAATACTTTGTGCAGAGTGACGTGGTGCCGGATTTCAACTACAGCCGGGAACATGTCGCTGCGATGGTGCCGATTCTGCAAGCCGAAGGGATCGGACTCGGGAGTTCGAACAGTAACAAGAGCAAAGGTCTCGTCCTGCAGCCGCCTTCAGGTGCACCGGGAGTGCTTACGTACTATCCGCGATTGAGTGGCACCGTAATCCTGGCGCCTGAGGTCCAGGGTGATGACTATCGAGGTACCTACGGTCACGACACTCCCCCTGACCATCCACGGTACGAGTGGATTTACCTGCGGGTGCGCGATGAACTCAAAGCCAACTACACCGTCATGCAGCGGAACAATCCCTATTGGTTGGGGGATGCCTCCACGCCAAGCATGCTGAAATTCATTCAATCCTACCCCGCCATCGTCAACGACAGCACGGGGGCGGGTGGGTTGAATCACGTCAAGCCGAAGTCCGTCCGCTAGTCGCCCCAGCCATGAACTAGGGGGCTGTTTCCGCGCTCTCATCGGCACAATACAACTTGAAGTAATAATTTATGTGCGATGCAAATTCCCATGCTGCTGTAGTTGGTATGAAGTTTGACTTCTGGAAGATTGGAGAGTCTTGGAGGCGTTGATCGGCTTATCGGCGATCCCTCGACAATTCAGGCTGTTGGACGTGCCTGCCTGAGAGCTTTAACTATCGCTTGAGGTTTCCTTTCTCGCATCGACATCCCTTTCTCGACATCCTCCGCTTGACCGGCGCCAGGAAGGCGCGTACACAAGCAGCCTAACCAGGAGGGACCTATGCCACCCAAAAGGAAAGTGCCACGGCAGTCGGGCCGCAATCGTTCGGTCGGACAGAAACGGAAGGGCGCGGCGACGAAAAGCGGCGAGGCCGGGATGACCCGCCGGTTGCAAGATCTCGTGGAGCGGATCGATGTGGTGCTGCCGGAGGTAGCCGCCCGGGTGGCGGCCTTGGAGCATCTCTTGCTGGAACTGAAACTCTGCACGCAGGAAGATTTGCGCAGCGCGCGGGAGTTCGTGCGCATTCAAGAGGCATAGGCAGCTCGGAGTGCTCACATGCCCGTGACTCCTCATATTGAAAAACACTTCACCGCCACCGCGACGGTCCGCGATATCGTCATCGGTATGGCCGACGGGTTGACGGTGCCCTTTGCGTTGGCGGCCGGCCTCTCCGGCGCGGTGGCTTCATCCGGCCTGGTGGTCACAGCCGGGTTAGCCGAGATCGCGGCCGGCTCGATTGCCATGGGCTTGGGTGGGTATCTCGTGGCAAAGACGGATCTGGAACATTACGCGTCTGAGCGCCTGCGGGAGTTGCGGGAGACGCAGCATATTCCGGAACGGGAGGCCGAAGAAGTGTCCGAGATTTTTCGCGGCTATGGTTTGCGCGATGAACAGATTGCTCCGTTGATTGAGACACTTCAGGCCAATCCGACGCAGTGGGTCGATTTCATGATGCGGTTTGAGCTGGGGCTCGAGGAGCCTGATCCGACGCGCGCGCGGATCAGCGCCTGGACGATCGCGCTGTCCTATGTGGTCGGCGGACTTATTCCGCTGCTGCCCTACATGGTGTTCTCCGATATTCACACCGCGCTCTGGTGGTCGGTGGCGGTGACTCCCGTGGCTCTGTTTGTATTCGGCTACGTGAAAAGCGGGTTTACCGGCGTACCGCCTTGGCGCGGCGGGTTCCAAACCGTGCTGGTCGGCGGACTAGCTGCGGCGGCCGCTTTCGGAATCGCCCGCCTGCTCGGTTGAGGTGGCCCGCGTTTACTTTCCTTCCTCCGCCTCGTTAGACTGGCCGCCATGACTCCTGAACAACCGTCTTCCGCCATCTCCACTGAGCTGCTTTCAACCGATCCGGTCGATCGCGTGATTGCCTATCACGTTCGAACCAAACACCATTTCAATCGATATGCGCGGTCATTGGGGTATCTGGACTGGGCAAACCAGCCCAATCCCTTTCGGCGATTTGACGGGACGCAGTTGGTGCGCTTGCCATTGCTGAAGGCAGACGAGGAGCCACGGTCGCCGTCCTACGACGCCATCTATCAACCGGGGTCTGTTCCTGTGCAGCCGCTGACCAACCGGACCGTTTCACGGTTTTTCGAACTGGCCCTCGGGCTCTCAGCCTGGAAGAAGGCCGGGGAGTCGGAATGGGCCCTGCGGAACAATCCTTCGTCCGGCAATCTCCACCCGACGGAAGGCTACGTCCTTCTGCCGTCGGCCGAGGGGCTCGACCTGAAGCCGGGGCTCTATCACTACGCACCGAGAGAACATGGGGTGGAGTTACGCGCTGACTGTTCGCCGGCCGCCATCTCGCGTCTATTGGCTCCCTTTCCGTCAGGAGCGTTTCTGTTCGGTCTCACCTCAGTCCATTGGCGGGAAGCCTGGAAGTACGGCGAGCGGGCGTTTCGCTACTGCAACCACGATGTCGGCCATGCGATCGGGTCCGCGCGTATTGCGGCGGCGACACTCGGTTGGAAGATGGCGCTGTTGGATGGAGCCGATCAGAACCAGACCGCGAGGGTACTGGGAACCCACCGCGTAGACGATTTCAGCGGGGTGGAGCCGGAACATCCAGATTGTCTCGCGGTGATCTGGCCTGTTGAAGCCGAGGCTCGTGCATCGAGCTCATCGCGTGAGAATCAAAATTTGCCGTTGTTTCTGGAGGAGGCGGCCGTCACCGGTGTGGCTGTGGGGCCGTGGCATGGGAAGGCCAATGAGCTGAGTCGCGAACATGGGGTGCATTGGGACGTCATCGATCAGGTGGCAGAGGCCTCTTGGAAGACCAGCCTGGAGCACCCGATCGTGTCGCTTGCTGGGACCCCCATTGTCCCACCCGAGACGCTTCACGCTTCACGAACGACGGACGACGCAGCGGCGATCATCAGGCAGCGCCGCAGCGCCGTCTCCTTCGATGGCCGCACATCTATTTCAGCCGCCACATTCTTTCACATCCTGCAGCGGGTGATGCCTCGCGTGGAGCGACCGCAATTGCAGCGGCCCATGCCGTGGGATGTCCTGCCTTGGGATCCGGCGATTCATCTCATGCTGTTTGTGCATCGCGTCGAGGGGCTGGAGGCCGGGCTGTATATGCTGGCGCGTGACCCGAACAAGCTGCCGTTTCTGCAGCAATCGATGAATCCCGAATTGGAATGGACCCCGGCACCTGGCTGTCCGAACGATCTTCCGCTGTTCTGGCTGCTGCAGGGGGATGCACAACGTCTGGCGGCGCAAGTCAGTTGCCAACAGGGCATTGCCGGCGATAGTGCCTTTTCGCTCGGGATGCTGGCGGAGTTCGAGGGCCGCTTGCGGCAGGGCGGGGCTTGGTGGTATCCACGCCTGTTCTGGGAGGCCGGCGTGGTCGGGCAGGTGCTTTATCTGGAGGCGGAGGCAGCGGGAGTGCGGGGCACGGGCATTGGCTGCTTTTTCGACGACCCGGTGCATGAGGTCGTGGGCATCAAGGACCTGTCCATTCAATCGCTGTATCACTTTACAGTCGGCGGACCGGTGGACGACCAGCGGCTCATGACGCTTCCTCCCTATCATCACCTCCAGCATGAGTGATTGTGCAGGACCTGCTTTGAACGAGAGACGAACGACGAGATACGAGGAACGAGCTCATTATGTTTAAGATCAAGAAGAAGATTGAAAAGCCGAAGCCGCCGATTTTGTACAACGTGATCGAAGATTACTCGGAGTTCGATGCGCCGGGTAACGTGACGGCCTGCGCCATGACGTTGCCGGAAGACCAGGCAGCGCATGCGAAAATTCTGGCCGAAAGTTACGACGTCCCGTTGGAGCAGATGACGCAGCTGCTCGCGGAGGGCGGTGTCTATGTGTATCCCCAAGTGGGCGGATTACTGACGCGTGGCCTCTTTGCTTGCCGGATCGATACCACGGGCGCCACGCCGAAACAGACCTGGGTGCTCGACCTGATGCAGTTTGCCGAGGCGGAGCAATGGGCCCGGTTGCGCGCGGTGCCGTTGATCGAGGCGGCGACAGAGGTGTTCTATCGAACGCTTCCCGAGGAATTAAAGACCAAGCTGGCAAAAAAGAATCTCGGCCTCGATTACCGGACCCTCGACCGTGCGGTAGCGAAGGGCGGCGACATTAAGTTCATCGACTTCCGCAAAGACTGGTCTCCCCATTTCAAGAGGCTCTGCATCATGCCCGATGGACGTTTGGTGGAAACGGGCGGGCTGGAGGAGTTTGCGCAGCTGCACCAGATTACGGTGTCGCAGGCCAAGAAACTCGTGGAGGAGGGTGGGACGATGGATGTGGCCGGCGGAGAAGTGCTGGCCTGTCAGATCGTGAACGGTCAACCGGCAGTCGCCCGCTTCAGCGCGAAGAACTACACAAAAGCGAAAGAATTGGCGGCGAGCAAAGGGCTGCATATTCTCGATGCCTTGAGCGAAGTGGCCTATAACGATTCGGTGATGATGCGAACGTTGCAGCGGAAGGATCTGGGGGGACGGATTTAATCCTCAGCACGCACCAGGATTCCGCCGATGCGGCCGGTCAACCTTGTCCGCTCCGGTGCCTGTGGAACAGAGGACCTGTGAGCCATGAAGCAAACGATTCTCATCGGTGTCGCGAGTCTGCTGCTCGCCGGTTGTGCGGGGCCCAAGCTGATTCTCTATCCCAACGATCACTATCGACAGGTCGGCGCCGATGCGGCCGAATCGGATATCAAAGACTGCATGACCTTGGCCGAGCAAGCCGGGGCCTCTCCCAGCGAAGGAAAAACCGCGCAAGTTGCCACCGGCACGGTGGCGGGCGGGGCGATCGGATCGGCCGCCGGTGCGGTGGGCGGAGCGATCCTGGGACATCCGGGGCGTGGAGCCATGGTCGGCGCAGCCAGCGGCGCGACGGCCGGGTTTCTGCGAGGCCTGTTCAGGCGATCGCCGCCGAGCGGGGCGTTTACCAACTATGTGGATCGTTGTCTGCGTGATCGGGGATATGATCCGACAGGCTGGCAATAATCTTATGCGGCCGGTTCCACCACTCGTGCCATATATCTCCTGACATACGCTTCCCCCGCTTTCATCCCGATATACGCACCCAGGACATTGTCCAGCAGGTCGAGAAGCGATGTGCTGCGGTTGTGACAATAGACCTGGTAGTACTCGATGCTGAAGGACAGTGCGAAGGCCATCAGCACAAGGTGGCCGGGAGAGAAGGATTTGCCGCCCAATCCGCGCAGGGTATAAAGCAGGCCGAAGGGGAGGAAGAGGAGGATGTTGGCCACGGCATCGATGCCGAGATCCAGGAGGATGGCCGGCGAACTCAGCTGGTCCGGTGTCGGCACCCAGCGAATGTATTGCCAATGCGCGTGGCCGACAAAGTTATGCAGCGGGAGGATACCCACGAGCACGATCAGCATGCTCCAGGCACACCAGAGACGCCATGCGCGAGTGGGGGTTAGAAACACGGGTGTTTGGCTGTGGCTGTCCGCTGCACCGTTCGATTCTTGCAGAAGCAGCGGTGGGGTTTCCAGCAGATTTTCCTTCGTGAACGGCTTCCGGGGGAAGGGCAGGGGCGCGGAGGGGCGTGCGGATTACTTCTGAGCCAGTTCCGCTTCCACGGCGTTCAGCATTTCCTTCAAGTCGAAGGGTTTTTCGAAGGTCCGGTGGGCGCCGAAGAGTTTCGCGATATCCAGAAAGTTCCGGTCCCCTTGCGCGCCGGTCATCGCGATGATTTTCGTGTCCATGTATTCGCGGGTCAGTTGCAGGGTGGCTTCCAGTCCATCGACCTCCGGCATGAGCAGGTCCATGATCAGCAGGTCGGCTTTATGTTTTTGATAGAGATCCAGCGCCTCCCGCCCATCTTTCGCCTCGACGACCTTGTGCCCTGATCGTTCCAGGACCTCCCGCAGGAGGCCGCGGATGGATGGTTCGTCGTCGATCACCATGATGGTCGCCATAACTACTCCTCAGGATGGGCACCGGTTCTGCGTGTGATGGAACGATTTCGCAGTATTCGGGCTCGGTTGCAGACAATTCGACTCGTAGAGGAAGCTTACCGCGGTGACGAAAGTCTGTCCAGGAAAGAGTCTGAAACAGCTGGGCATCGATTCGACCCTCTCCTGCTTCCCCTTGGTCAGACAATAGGTTACGCGCCGGTTTCGTTCATGTCTGCCTGGTCGGTAAGGGGCCGCGGCCTCATGGTCTCGTCACGCACCCAGTAGGGATACAGGGCCGGAATGACCAACAAGGTCAAGGCTGTCGAGGTCAGGAGGCCTCCGATCACTACTGTCGCCAGTGGGCGTTGCACTTCCGCGCCCATGCTGGTCGCCAAGGCCATGGGGAGAAATCCCAGGCTCGCCACCAGGGCCGTCATCAGTACCGGGCGGAGTCGATCCATGGCCCCTTGGACAACCGCCTCGCCGGTCGATGCGCCCTCCGCTTCCAGCCGGCGGATATGGCTCACCAGGACGACTGCGTTGAGCACGGCAATTCCGAAGAGCGCGATAAACCCGATGATGGCCGAGATGCTGAGCGGCAACCCCCGGAGCCACAGCGCCAGAATGCCGCCTGACAGCGCCAGCGGCACATTGAGAAAGATCAGCAGGGCAGGCCGCATTGCGCCGAAGATCACCGACAACATCCCGAGGATCAGCAGCAGCGTGACCGGCACCACCAGGGTCAGACGGCGAGTGGCCTCCTGCAGGTGTTCGAATTGCCCGCCCCAGCGCATCTCGTATCCGGCGGGCAGGGTGACTACCCGGGCGACGGCCTGTCGGGCCTCGGCCACAAACCCACCTAGATCCCGTCCTCTAATGTTGCACTCCACGACGATCCGCCGTTGCACATGTTCACGGCTGACCTGCGCCGGGCCTGAATCCACTGTGATGCTCGTCACACGCGAGAGGGGTACCAGTTCGCCATGCATAGTCGGGATCAGCAGGTTGCCCAACGACGCCGGATCCTGCGACACCCGGTCGGCCAACCGCACGACCAGCTCGAATCGACGGGAGCCCTGCACGACGGTGCCGACGACCGTTCCCACCCGGGTCGATTGAATGAGCGTGAGCACTTCGTCGGCGGTGAGCCCGTATCGGGCGATTGCTGCGCGATCCACGATGACACGCAGCAGCGGGAGCCCTGCGACCTGTTCGACCTTGACGTCTGCCGCGCCCGGTACGGCTTGGAGCGCGCGCGCCGCGCGTTCAGCTTGCTGCTTGAGAATGTCCAGGTCGGGGCCGAAAATCTTGACGGCCAGATCCGATCGCACGCCGGCGATCAACTCATTGAAACGCATTTCGATCGGTTGGGTGAATCCGAGGCCGACACCGGGTACCTGTTCCTCGATGCGTCGTTTCATGGCTTCGATCAAGCCGTCGCGAGTCCCGGCTGTCACCCATTCCTGTTGAGGCTTGAGGATGATGAAGACATCGGAAAGTTCGACGCCCATCACATCTGTTGCCACTTCGGGGCTGCCCGTGCGCGTGACCACCTGAGTGACCTCGGGAAAACGGCGGAGCACCCGCTCGATCTCGAGTGCAGTGGCCACCGATTCGGTCAGCGAGATGCTGGGCAACCGCCACACTTGCAGCGCAAGGTCGCCTTCTTCCAGCCTGGGCACGAACTCGATGCCGAGCCTGGTTCCTGCCCCCAGGCTGATGATAAACAAGATGATGGCAATCGAGACCGGCCAGACAGGCCGCGCCACGGCCCATTTGAGCCAAGGGGCATAGGCGCCTCTCAGGCCGCGAATGACCAGGGTTTCTTGCCGGTTCGCTCCGGTCCGTACGAACCAGTACGACAGCAGCGGCGTCACGGTGACTGCGAGGAGCAGGGAGCCGGCCAGGGCCATGATCACGGTGAACGCCATTGGACGGAACATCTTGCCCTCGATACCGGTCAGGGCCAGGATTGGCACATACACCAGAATGATGATGCTCACGGCCAGGGTCATGGGACGCAGGACTTCCCGTCCGGCCGCCAGCACGGTCGCGAGGCGCTCGTCCCGGTTACGCACCGGCTTGTCCGCTAGTCGGCGCAGGATGTTGTCGATCATGACCACGGAGCCGTCGACCAATAACCCGAAGTCGATGGCGCCCAGGCTCATTAAATTGCCCGAGAGCCCGGCCTGCATCATGCCGGTGAAGGCGATCAGCATGGCGAGAGGAATGGCCGACGCGACGATCAGTCCGGCCCGCAGGTCGCCGAGAAAGAGAAACAGCACGGCGACGACCAGCAGGCCGCCTTCAAGCAGGTTATTGCGCACGGTCGTCATGACCTTGGACACAAAAATCGTGCGATCGTAGTAGGGTTCGATGGTGACACCGGAGGGCAGGGTCGCCTGGATTTCCTGCACGCGTGCTTTCACGCGGGTCACGACCTGTTGGGCGTTTTCACCCGCGAGCATCTGTACCATTCCGATGACCGTCTCGCCTTCGCCCATGGCCGTAGCTGCGCCGATCCGGAGTCCTGAGCCTTCTTTTACCTCGGCCACGTCGGCAATGTAGACGGGCACACCGCCCGATCCGTGGGCCACGACGATCCGGGCCAGGTCGCTCACCTGTGTGGCGAGCGCTTCCCCTCGAATGAGCAGTTGCTCACGCTGATGTTCGATATATCCACCGCCGGCGATCGCATTGTTCCGTTGCAGCGCGTCGAAGATCTGCTTCATGGTCAACTTGAAGGAAAGAAGCTTCGACGGATCCACGAT
>Ga0075163_10007574_pt1 | contig 14346 bp, 12 predicted proteins | sample JI1023141ADNA_FD_71478 | JGI IMG/M metagenome (GOLD analysis project Ga0075163, IMG submission 71478) | Wastewater effluent complex algal communities from Wisconsin, to seasonally profile nutrient transformation and Carbon sequestration -... | ecosystem: Engineered > WWTP > Effluent > Algae...
CGGCGGACACCGACTTTTCACCGCCGCTGACCACTTCGGTCACCCGGCGCGCCATGCGGTCAACCAGCACGATCTGCCGGTTGGCCAGATTGATCTGGGTCGCCGGCGCATTGTAATCCGACATCGCGGTCACCACTTCGGCCAGACGCGCCGAGAGCTGCGGCACGCGTGCGGTGAAGCTGTTGGCGGTCTGCGACAGGTTGACCACTTCCTTCTCGCTCTTCAGGATCAGGCCGGTGTTCGTGTCGATGGTCTTCCAGGTCTTGTTGACCTGCGCCAATGCACCCTGCGCACCGAGCGAATTATGGGACTTGTTGAGTTTCGCCATGATTTCGGCGATGCGATCCCTGGTAGCCTTGAATTCGACGAAGGCCTCGGCGTTACCCGCCGCCGACTGCTTGGAATAGTTGGCCAACTTCTGCGACAACACCTGCAATTCGGAACTCAGAGCGCGGGCTTCGTTCTCGTTTGCGCTGTTGAGGGTCGTCATCGTGTAGTTTGCTGCGAATACCAGAACGGCCAGAATGCCGACGACGATCCAGAACTTCTGGTTGAAGGACCTGACTTTGGCAAAAAAATTGCTTGATGTGATGGTGCTCATAGTGGTGTTTTTTTCCTTGCGTTAATCTGGAACAATCAGGCCGCAGCCTGCCTGAATTCGGGTGTGCGGGTCAGCAGGTCCATGTCGAAGACCCCCCATGTTTTGCCAAATGCGTTGTAGGCCTTGGCGACGAAATAATCCAAACGGCCAGCGGTGAATCCGCCATCCAGCGCAGACAGCTGGGAATCGTTGAAAAAACGCTGACCGAACAGTTCATCGACCACAACCGCAACCATTCCGCCCGGCTGCTGCACGACCAGCATGCGCTGGCCGTCGCTCATGAGCGTGCGCTCGCCGAGGATAAACAGCTTGAAATCGACGATCGGCATCAGATGCCCGCGCGAATTGGCGACACCGAGCAGCCATGGCTCGGCGCGCGGCACCGTGGTCATCGGCGGCACGCTGGTGATTTCGATGACCTGGTCAAATGATGACGCCAGCAGGTGCGGGCCTATCCTGTAGGCAACGGCGCGCCAGTGTCCGGGCTCCTCGGAAACCTCGGGCGCGGCGGCGACATGTTCGATCGAACGGCGCTCGTATTCCTTCAGCCGGGTGAAAATCGAGATCGCTTCGCTCATGGCCGTTTACCCTTCAAGCTGCGGTACGAACTGTCGGATGGCCTGGATCAGTTCGTCGCGCGTGAACGGTTTGGTCAGGTATTGTTCGGCACCGACCACCCGCCCTTTGGCCTTGTCGAACAGGCCGTCCTTGGACGACAGCATGACCACTGGCGTGGTCTTGAACTGCTGATTGTTCTTGATCAGCGCGCAGGTCTGGTAGCCGTCCAAACGGGGCATCATGATGTCGACGAAGATGATGTGCGGTTGCTGGTCAGCGATCATCGCCAAGGCCTCGAAACCGTCCACGGCGGTCTGCACCAGACAGCCTTCCTTCGCCAGAAGCGTTTCTGCGGTGCGCCGAATGGTTTTGGAGTCATCGACCACCATCACCCTCAAGCCGTTGAGTTGTGCGTTTTCCATCAATTTCCCCGTTCCCTCAGATCAGGCTGGCAATCCCAGTCACTCTGCCATAATAATGACCGGAACCGTAAGACGACAAGCCCTTTTGTCGTTTCAATCTATCATAAACGCAGGGTTCGGGAAGCGAGATGGCCATGAAATTATGCATTGCCGTGGTGATGGATCCCATCGAAACCATCAATACGGCCAAGGACAGCACATTCGCGATGATGCTTGAAGCCCAGCACCGGGGCCACGTTTTGCATTATGTGGTACCGGGCAGCTTGTCGATCCGGCACGGCAAATCATCCGCAACATTGGTCAAAATTCAAGTCAAAGACGATAAATATCATTATGTTAGCTTCGCAGAACGGTTTGAATGCGGACTGACAGAGATGGATGTTGTGCTGATGCGCAAGGATCCGCCAGTCGACGCCCTGTTCATTCACGACACCCAGATTCTGTCGATGGCGGAAGCCGAGGGCGTATTGGTTGTCAATCGACCGCAGGGTCTGCGCGACTTCAACGAAAAACTGGCGGCGCTGCTGTTTCCGCAATGCTGCCCGGAAACCCTGGTCAGCCGAAATGTGACGCAGTTCAAGGAATTCATACGGATCCACGGCGATGTGGTGGCCAAACCCCTGGACGGCATGGGCGGAAAATCGATCTTCCGCATTAGGCAGGGCGACAGCAATGCTAATGTCATACTGGAGACGCTTACCGCCGGCGGTGCCCTGGCGATGGTCCAGCGCTACCTGCCGGAAATCAGTGCAGGCGACAAGCGGATCCTGTTAGTAGACGGCGAACCGGTGCCATTCGCCTTGGCCCGCATCCCCCAAGGCGATGAGTTCCGCGGCAATCTGGCAGCCGGCGGACGCGGCGTAGGACAGCCGTTGAGTACACGCGACCGCGATATCGCCGCCGAAGTAGGACCCTGGCTGAAACAGCAGGGCATGCTGTTCGTGGGTCTGGACGTCATCGGTGATTGCCTTACCGAGATCAACGTGACCAGCCCGACCTGCATCCGGGAGCTTGACGCGCAATTCAAGCTCAACATCGCCGGCCAGCTCCTTCATGCGGTTGAGCGGCGCATGGACCGGAAATGAGCCGTAGCGTCAGCCCCAACGACCGCCTGACCGGCACCATCATCCTGTCGTTGATCGGGTACGGCGTATTGGTACTCGGTGTCGGCTTCACGTTGAACAAAGCGGCATCCGTCCGTCCGACCCTCGATGTCATCCTGAGCCCGACCTCGAGCAGCATGGCGCCGAAACAGGCCGATTTCCTGGCTCAGGCCGCCAATCAGGGCGGCGGTGATAGCGACAGCGCGCAAAGGCCGACCGACGACCAGATTTCGCAGCTGCCGCAGACCGATCCGGGCGATGCGCCGGTACCGCTTCAGGCCCAGAAAACGGCTCCGGAGCCGGACGCCGTGCAGCGTACGGTAATCACCCGGACCGAGAGCACGCTGAGCGTGGAACGGGCACGTGAACAGAAACCGAACACACCCGATACTTTGCCCGAAGGCGAGGAATTGATCGAACGTAGCCTCGAGCTGGCCAGGTTGGCCAATGAATTCAGCCGCAAGCAGGCCATGCAGGCACGCAGGACCGAGCACAAATACATCACCGCCAGCACCCGCGAATACGCCTATGCGCAATACATGAACCAGTGGGTACGCAAAGTCGAACGGGTTGGCAATGTCAATTACCCGCAAAACGCCCTACGTGCCGGTATTGACGGACGCTTGATCCTAACCGTCGCCATCCGCCGGGACGGCCGCATCGAGGACATCACCTTGGTCAAATCCAGCGGCAATGCCGAACTCGACCGCGCCGCCACTGCCATCGTGAAACTGGCCGAACCGTTTGCGGCGCTACCCAGCACACAGGACAATCCGAGCCTGCTGTACATCACCCGCGAATGGCAGTTCAGCGCCGGACACACCAGCCTCAACTGAGGGTGAATGCCTCGATCGCCTGCTGCAGCTGCCTGCCGGTGACCGGCTTGCGCAGGAATGCATCCATGCCCGCCTGCAGGCACAGTTTTTCGGCATCGGACTGCGTGCGTGCGGTCAACGCCAGAACTGGCGTGTGCATGCCCTGGTCGCGCCAGATCCGGACCAGTTCGAGCCCGCTCATGCCGGGCAGGTCAAGATCGCAGATGACCGCATCGAACGGCGATCGTGCGGTTTCCGCAAGGGCCTGCAGGGCATTGCCGGCGACCGTGACCGCGTGACCGTTGGCTGCCAACATGTCCCGCAGAACCGACACGATGGTTTCATCGTCTTCAACCAATAGGATTCGACGGCTCTGCGCTGCCGCCATCTCGGTACCGCCTCCGGTTCCGGGTTCAGAATCCGCTGGCGGTGCAGGATCCAATGGCAGGCTAAGGCTGAACGTCGAACCCTTGCCGTGTCCGCTGTTGATCTGTATATCACCGCCCATCAGCAGGGCGAATTCGCGGCTGATCGCCAGCCCCAGTCCGCTTCCGCCGAACTGGCGTGCCGTGACGATGCCATCGGCCTGCACGAAGCGCTTGAACAGTCTGGCTTGCTGGGCTTCATCCATACCGGGACCGGTATCGCTGACCGACAGCAGGATGCCCTTCGGCCAGAGCCGCTGAACCTTGACGGCGATGGCACCCTGCGCCGTGAATTTAACGGCATTGCTGCCGAGATTGAACAGAATCTGCCGGATCCTGCCGCAGTCGCCCAGATAACGTTCGGAAAGCCCTTCATCGACAACGACATCGAATGCCAGTCCTTTCTTGGCGGCGGCAGGCGACAGCAATGCGGCGACCTCGTCCAGCATCGCGGCCAACACGAACGGCTGGATGTCGAGTTCGAACTGGCCGGCTTCTATCTTGGAAAGATCCAAGGCATCATTCATCAGCCGCAGGAGGTGTTCGCCGGCTTTCTGGATGGCCAGCACCTGGGATTTCGGTTTATCCGCGAGATCGCCTGCCATCAATAACTCCGTCATGCCGAGCACACCGGTCATCGGGGTCCGGATTTCATGCCCCAGGTTGGCCAGGAACTGCGATTTGGCTTCGGAACTGTTCTTGATGATTTCGCGCTGCTGGCGTTCCAGTTCCTGCTCATGACGGCGTTTCAGGCGCCGGCGGAAGTAAGCGATGCAGGCAAACAGCACCAGAAGCGCGGCCAGGATATAGATCATGATGGCCCATGTCGATTTCCAGAACGGCGGCAAGACCCGGATTTCCAGCCGGATCGGCTGGGACCATTCGCCTTCGGCGCCGGCACCGATGATGTCCAGCCGGTAACGGCCATCGGGCAGTTTGGAGAAAACCCGGCGACCGCTGCTGCCCATCTCAACCCAATCCGGGTCGAACCCGGAAAGCCTTGATCGATATCGGTGCAGCGAAGCATCCTCGAAATCCATCAGCAGGGCATCGATGCTCAGGTCCCGGTCACCGTGCTGCAGCACCACTTCCTTGTCGATTGCCAGCGCGACCTCATCCTCCTGCCGACGCACGCTGGCATGTTCTAGGCGCAGACGCAACGGAGTGGCGAGCGCAGCCATAGCCACGGGATTGAAGGTGACCAGGCCGGCTTTACTCAATGCGAAGCCACGGCCATTCGGCCCCAGATGCGGTGGCTGCAGATCGAATTCCTGGCTGACCAGTCCGTCATGGATGCCGAAAGTCCTGACCCTTCCGCTGCGCGGATCGAAGCGCGACAACCCACGTGACGTGGTCAGCCACAACACGCCGTCCGCATCGGCGCCGATGCCGTTGATCTCTACTGCCGGCAAGCCATCATCACCCGACAATCCGAGCTTCCTGCTCAGGCGTTCATCGCCGGCATCCCACTGGAACGATTCCAGCACGCCGAGTCCACCCAGCCACAGCGCCCCGTTGTCGGCACGGAAGGCGCTGAAAACGCGGCTCTCTGGCGCTCCGTCAACCGCCTCGAAGCGCTGCAGCCGCGGACGCCAGCGCAACAGGCCCTCGCCGCCGGTAAGCCAGAGCTGTCCGTCTGGACCGATGAAAAGCGACTCGGCATCCGGATACCGCAATCCCTGCCCGCTTTTCAAAGTGACGTTATATACCACCTGGCCCTGCCCATCACGGGCCTGGATGCCGCCGCCGTAAAAGGCAATCCATATCAATCCGTCGGACGTCTGCAGGATATGCCGTGCAGGGCCCAGCAGGGTCGGGTCGGCAGCTGAGCCGGTGCTCCAGATTTTCAGCAGCGTCCCGGAGGGATCCAGACGCAGCAACTGGGAACGGCCACCCAGCCAGATCTGGCCTTGGCGGTCGCGGTGAACCGCACTCAGCCGTAGCGGCATGCCGTCCTGCGTTTTGAAATCAATGGGCTGCACTTCGCCGGTGTCCGGTCGGAATCGGTCCAGAAATCCGCTTTCGCCGACAACCAGAGCGCTGCCGTCGGCTAGCATCTGGTAATTGGTCGGCCGCCGGTTGCGCAATCCTGCGCCTTCGGCCTGCGTGGTGTAGGTCTTGAAGATGCGCCAGGCTTCCGGTTGGCGCAACAGGCCTTCATCGCTGCCGAACCAAAAACCGCCATCGCGGTCACGGAACGCGCTGATGAAGGTGCGCTCCGGAAAAAACTGCGTAATCCGGCCGGCATGTAGCCGGTTGATGCCTTTAGCCGCGACGAACAGGGGGGTGCCGTCGCGCTCATGCAACAGGCCCATGATCTGGGGATTGCTGAGATCAGCGGTCCACGACGGTGTTTCCAGCACGCCGTCGGCGTTAAAGCGCTGCAATCCGGCCTGGGTTCCCAGCCACATGCCGCCTTGCAAATCCGGCAGCAGGTTGACCACCACGCTCGAAACCAGCAGGCTGTTGTCGAAAGCCCGGAACTTTCCGCCGTGCCGGAGCACGATGCCGGAACTGGTGGCAATCCAGAGCGTTCCACCGGCATCGAAGGCCAGGGCAAGAACGTTTTCATCCGGCAATCCGGTCGTGCCTGCCTTCGGCTTGAACTGCTCCACACCGCCTTCGGGCAGCAACCGGAACAATCCGCTCCCGAACGTGCCTACCCAGACCGAGCCGTCCTTATCCGAAGCGATTGCCCAGATATCCAATACCGGCTCAGGACCGTCCAGAAGCGGAACCGGGATGAATCCGCCACGGGCGGCATCCATACGGTATAGACCGAAGCCTTCGACACTGACCCAGAGCCGGTTGCCGGCATCGGCATGCACCATCAGGACAGCATTGCCCGGCAGGGCGGTGCTGTCGCCGGGAACGTGCCGGAACACCTTAAAGCTGCTGCCATCATAACGGGCCAAGCCGTCATTGGTGCCGATCCATAGAAAGCCGTCGCGATCCTGGTCGATGGCATGCACCTTCTGGTTCGGCAGGCCGTCCTGGATGCCAAGCTGACGGTACTGCGATTGGCCGGTGTCGGCGCCCTGCACGGCACTCTGCCCTGCCAGCAGCAAAATCGCCATCAGAATAATCGTGCGCAACCCCATACCTATCCCCCGAAAGCATTACGTTCAGCACCGCGGATTTCATCATAAGTCATTTGCGCGGCCCATCCATCCATTGCATAACGGCAACAGCGTATTCCAGCCATGGACAGCCTGATCGGTCCTTATGCCGTAAGATAGGCTCGAAAGGAGAACAGCCCCAATGCCCTTGCCCGCAAGAATTCTGCTGTTCATCGCCGTGCTGACGCCAGAGATGGCCGTCGCACAGGCGAGCTACAGCATCGATCCGGTCCATAGCCGGGTGGTTTTCCGGGTGATGCATGCCGGACTTTCACCGAGTCTCGGCACGGTATCGAAGCCGTCAGGCCGGATTGATTGGGACGAAACGGACATTTCCAGATCGCGCGTGAACGTGCAGATACCGGTCAACAGCCTCGACATGGGCGATTCGGAATGGAACCGGAAAACGCTGAAAACTTTTCTTGATGCCGAAAATCACCCGACGGCGACTTTCCAGTCGACCGCGGTCCGGGTGGTTTCCGAATCGCTTATCGAGGTCGATGGTGTAATGCGCATCGCCGGTGGCAGCGCACCGATCACCTTCATCACCGTCATCAACGCCGATAAACGGCATCCGCTGACATTCAGAAAAACACTTGGCATGCAGGCCTCGGCAGATATTAGCCGGAAGGCATTCGGCATCGATGCCTGGCCATCGCTGGTCGGCGACAACGTGCATCTGGATATCGCCATCGAAGCCACTCTCGAGCATCAGTCTGAAAAGGAGTCTACGCCATGATCCGCAATTCACCGCAGGCATGGGGCCGCATCAGCATCGCCCTGCATTGGCTGACCGCCGTTCTCATCCTAGGATTGGCCGCAGTCGGCCTGCTGATGACCGAGCTGCCGACATCGCCAATGAAAATGCAGGTTTACGCCCTGCACAAGAGTTTCGGACTGACCGTATTGGCGCTGACCGTACTGCGGCTGTCATGGCGCCTGCTGGCCGGAAGCCCGGAAGCACTGCCCGGGGGCAAGCTGCAATCGTTGGCCGCCAAGTCCGTGCATGGAATGTTGTATGTACTGTTATTCGCGATGCCGCTGAGCGGCTGGCTGTACAACTCGGCATCGGGCTTTCCGTTGCGCTGGTTCGGCATGCCGTTGCCGAGACTGTTCACCGGCTTCAATCCGGCCCTGAAGCAGTTGGCTCACGCCCTGCATGAAAACCTGTTCTACCTTCTCGCCGCCCTGCTCGTGTTGCACGCAGGCGCCGCCCTGTTCCACCACTATGTCAGGAAAGATGACACCCTCAAGCGCATGACAGGATTCCGGCCATGAAAAACGCACAACGATGCATCCTGCTGGCCGCGTTATGCTGCGCAACACCCTTGCATGCCAAGGACTGGCAGGCCGGCAAAGGCTCATCGCTCGGTTTCGCTTCCAGCTTCCAGGGCGAGGCCTTCACGGGAGAATTCAAACGCTTCACGCCGAAAATCCGCTTCGACCCGGACGATCTGCCGGCCAGCCGGTTCGATGTCAGAATCGATCTGGCCAGTGTCGACAGCCGCAACGCGGAACGCGATGACACGCTGAAGACCGGCGACTTCTTCGATGTCGGAAAAACCGCGACGGCACGTTATACCGCCGCCAAATTCACCGCGCTCGGCAACGGCCGATACCGTGCCGACGGGCAGCTCAGCATGCGCGGCATCAGCAGGCCGGTGGCCTTGGTGTACAGCTGGAAACCCGGGGACAACCCGGTGCTGACCGGGGAAGCCACGCTCAACCGGCTGGATTTCCAAGTCGGCACCGGCGACTGGTCCGATACCGGCCTGTTGCCGAATGCAGTGAAAGTGAAGACCCGGCTCATCCTCGTTCCGGTGTCACCAGCCAAACCCTGACGGTTTCGGCGTCGAACGGCCAGGCGAGTTCGGCATCGCCTAGCCTGAGTACCGGTACGCGCGAACCGTAACGGAATTCGGCATCGACGTCTCCGTCGATGTACACTGCCGCGAAATCTCGGATGCCGGCCTGATGCAGGACATCCCAGGCCAGGTCGCACAGCGCGCAATCATCGCGTTGGATTAAACTGAGCATCGGCATGCGCTTTTTGGCATCATAGGCACAGCAGTTTAACCGAAGGCGTCAAGCGATGGCAGTCAGCACATTCGACCTGTTCAAAATCGGCATCGGACCCTCGTCATCGCATACGGTTGGACCGATGCGGGCCGCGGCGCGCTTCGTTGAGCGCTGGCTGCTGCAGGAGGGCAATCTGGCGGCGTGTGCCCGGATTCGGGCGGAGCTGTTCGGCTCGCTGGCCTTGACCGGACGCGGCCACGGTTCCGACAAAGCGGTACTGCTCGGTCTCGAGGGACAATGGCCGCATCTGATCGACCCCGACGCCATCGAACCGATGCTGACGCGCATCCGCCGGGAAAAGACCGTGTGCCTCGCGCCGGGAAAAAGCATCGGATTCGACGAAAAAACCGATCTGCTGTTCAACAAACGCCAGAAACTTCCCTTTCACAGCAACGGCATGCGCTTCACCGCCTACGCGGCCGACGGCAGCGAACTGGCCAACCGTGAATACTATTCGGTCGGCGGCGGATTCGTGGTCAACCAGGATGAAGCGGCACAGGACCGCATCACCGCCGACACCACCGAACTGCCGTATCCGTTCAGGAGCAGTCTGGAAATGATCGCGCAATGCGAACGCAACGGTTTGACCATCGCCCAGCTGATGCGTGCGAATGAATCGGTCTGGCGCAGCGAGACCCTGATCGAATCGGAGTTGGATGCCATCTGGCAGGCCATGAAGGATTGCCTGCAGCGCGGCACGCGCACCGGCGGCGTGCTGCCGGGCGGACTGAAAGTGGCCCGACGCGCGCCTTTGATGATGCAGGAACTGCTGGCGCAGCCGGAGGCGGCGCTGCGTGATCCGCTCACGGTTTTAGACTGGGTCAATCTCTATGCCTTGGCCGTGAACGAGGAAAACGCCGCCGGCGGCCGCGTGGTGACGGCGCCTACCAACGGCGCCGCCGGCATCATTCCGGCTGTGCTGCATTATTATGACCGCTTCTGCCCGGGCGCCAACCGGCAGGGCATCCATGATTTCCTGCTGACCGCCGCCGCCATCGGCATTCTCTACAAGGAAAACGCGTCCATCTCCGGCGCAGAGGTCGGTTGCCAGGGCGAGGTCGGTGTGGCCTGTTCGATGGCCGCCGGCGGCCTGACCGCGGCACTTGGCGGAAGCCTCGGCCAGATCGAGAATGCCGCCGAAATCGGCATGGAGCACAATCTCGGCCTGACCTGCGATCCGATCGGCGGCTTGGTGCAGATTCCCTGCATCGAACGCAACGCCATGGGCTCGGTCAAGGCCATCAATGCCAGCCGACTGGCCCTGCGCGGCGACGGCAAGCACACGGTCTCGCTCGATAAAGTCATCAAGACCATGCGCGACACTGGCCGCGACATGGCCGAAAAATACAAGGAAACCTCCCGTGGCGGGCTGGCGGTAAATGTGATTGAATGCTGATGTAGCCGTTTCGAATGCCCGCTGCAACGAGGCTCGCGCGTGATTGAATCCTTTCGCACACTGCGTCCGACCCGCGTCCTGATTTTCATCGGGCTATATCTGTTGCTGTGCTATCTGGCCATCGCCTTCATCAATGCGCCCGGTGATGTGACCCTGATGTGGCCGGCTTCCGGCCTGGCGTTGGCGTTCATGCTGCGCTACGGCCTGGCCTGGTGCCTGCCGCTGGCGCTGTCGATACTGCTGGTACACGGTTTGTTGAATCCGATGCCGCCGGTATTCATCCCGTTTTCCGTGCTTTCCAACGTCGCCGGCGCGGCCCTGGCTTGCGCCTTCGTACGCGCAAGGCATCCCGACCGGCTGTTGTCGATGCAGGGAGGTTTTACCCTGGTGCAGTCGGGATTGCTGCTGTCGGCGGTGAGCGGATTGATCGGCGTCACCGGATTGCGTGCCTCCGGCATCTTGGATGAAGACGGGTTCTGGCCGGCTCTGGTGCAGTGGATCCTGGGCGATCTGGCCGGCATCATCTGCATCGGACCAGCGGCATTGCTGCTGACTTCCTGGCCGAGCCGCGATCCCGATACCCCGCCGGCATCCGAGTATTCGGGAACCCGTTCGCGGATTTACTGGAGTCTGCTGTTTCTGGTTTCACTCGTGCTGATTTTCCGGGGCGGCCGCAGCAGCAGTCCGTACGTTCTGGGTCTGGCCATGCTGCCGATGGCTCTCGTGCTCTGGAGCGCGATCCGTTACCCTCCGGCCTGGACCGCGACCGCCAATGCCGTGGTGGTGTTGAGCATCGCCAGCATGATCGGGCTCGGACTCGGCGGCTTCCGCGCCCCGGAGACACTGACCGACACCATCCTGCTGCTCGTGTTCCTGAGCCTGATGGCCATTTTCCCGATGATGATGATGGCCAGCAACCATGAAAGCCGCAAAGCCGCGCGCAAACTGTTTCGACGCGCCACCACCGATACCGGTACCGGACTGCCGAACCGGACCGCGTTCGAGGAATCCGCCAGGGAGATCCTTGATGGAAACGGCGCGGCAATGACTCTGGCCTATCTGGATTTCGACCATTTCACCCTGATCAACGATACCGTCAGCCACGCCGCCGGCGATGTCCTGATTTCTTCGATCGCTTCCATGCTTCAGGCCAATCTGCTGCCCGGCGAACGCCTGTTCCGCATCGGCGGCGATGAGTTCGCGCTGCTGCTGCCGGTGGTGGACCATGCCGCCGAGCGCCGGGCGCGGCAACTGATTTCCGCCATCGAGACATTCCGGACCGGCTGGAACGGCCATATGCTGTCAACCACGGCCAGCATCGGCATGGCGGGACTGACGCCCGGGCGGTCCGAATTCGCGCAAGCCCTGTCGCAGGCCGATGCCGCCTGCTTCACGGCCAAGGAACTCGGCGGCAACCGCACCTGTTTCGCCGATCAGCACACGGAAGTGATGCTGGTGCATGCCGAATCCATGCAGTGGGCGATCCGCATCCGCAGCGCCTTGAGCCGCGGAGAGTTCGAACTGTACTGCCAAGAGGTCCGGGCATTCGGATCCAACACCGGCAACGGCCGTGATTTCGAGATCCTGCTGAGACTGCACGACCCGCTGACCGGAGACATGCTGTCACCGGGGCTGTTCATGCCGTCCGCGGAACGCTATGCTCTCGGCACCCGTATCGACCGCCATGTCATTGAGCTGGTGTTCGCCTGGATGGAGTCGCATCCGGCCGAGGCGCAGAGCGTGAACTCCTGCGCCATCAATCTTTCCGCCGGCACCATGCAGGATGCCAGCTTCGCCGCTTTCTTGCGCAGGCGTCTGGCGGCCTCCAGTTTTCCGGCCCGCAAGATCATCTTCGAAATCACCGAGACCAGCGCCGTTCTCGACCTAGCGCATGCCCAGGCGATGATTGCCGAACTGCGCCGTCTGGGCTGCCGGTTCGCGCTCGACGATTTCGGCTCCGGCTTCTGTTCGTTCCAGTACCTGCAGAACCTGGATGTCGACATGTTCAAGATCGACGGCAGTTTCGTACGCGACCTGCGCACCTCGGCGCTTTCGCAATCGGTGATACGCGCCATCACCGACATTGCCAACGTCCTGAAGAAAACCACGGTAGCCGAGCACTGCGAATCGGAATACCAGCTGGCAATACTCAGGGAACTCGGTGTGGACAAGGCACAGGGCTTCATCATCCATAAGCCGGAAGCCATCGCCGACTTTTTCAGACGGAACGCCTGAATGGTCCGGACCCTGCTTGCCGCCGGCTTCTGCCTGCTGGCATTCTCAGCCGCCGCGAATACCCGCTTGACCGTCAACCGGCAGTCGCACGGAAACGCCACCAGCATCGAAACCGACCTGTTCGGTCCGGTACAGGTCCAGCTGCGTGACCGAATCACAGGCGAGATTCTGGACGAACGCATTCTGCAAGGCCCGGTAACCGAATCCGTTGCCGGTCTGCCTGATGCGAGCATGAACCGCCTGCAGTTGCTTTCGGTTCCGGGCCGTCCGGCAGTGCCGCAATTGCTCGAATACCGCCGGCCGTTCAGCGAAAATGCCAATACCGCCATCAGTCAGGGCTTCCACGGCCAAGCCAGCCACAACGACGCCCTGAACGGCTATGCGGTCGATTTCGCGCTGTTGCTCGGCACGCCGGTGCTGGCTGCGCGCAACGGCATCGTAATGGAGGCCATCGACGGCTTCCCTGACCGCGGCGGTACCAGCGCCTCGGATCTGGACAATGCCAACCTTGTCCGGATCGTGCATGACGACGGCAGCATGGCGGTATACGGGCATCTGCTCGAGGGCAGCATCACCGTGACGCCGGGGCAATGGGTTGCGGCCGGATCCGTCATCGCGCAGAGTGGCAACAGCGGCTACAGCCACGGCCCGCATCTGCATTTCGCGGTGCAGGTCAATACCGGGATGGCGCTGGTTTCGGTGCCGTTCGTCATGCGCGGCCTTGATGGTGCCGTCCTCATCGAGCCGGACAGATAGGACGGCGTTCAGACCGGCGATGTTATAATTCCCGCATTCAAATCCAGCGTTTACGCCTCCAATGACTTCCGAAAATTCCCTGCAGACGGCGCGCCGCCGGACGTTTGCCATCATCTCGCACCCCGATGCCGGCAAAACCACGCTGACCGAGAAACTGCTGCTGTTCGGCGGCGCGATCCAGATGGCCGGCTCGGTCAAGGGCCGCAAGGCTTCACGGCATGCGACCTCGGACTGGATGGCGCTGGAAAAGGAACGCGGTATCTCCGTTACCTCTTCGGTCATGCAATTCCCCTATGAGGGCCGGATCGTCAATCTGCTGGACACTCCCGGACATGCCGATTTCGGCGAGGACACCTATCGGGTGCTGACCGCGGTCGATTCGGCGCTGATGGTGATCGACGTCGCCAAGGGCGTCGAGGAGCGCACCATCAAACTGATGGATGTCTGCCGCCTGCGCGACACGCCGATCATGACCTTCATCAACAAGCTCGACCGCGAGGGCCGTTCTCCGGTCGAACTGCTGGACGAAGTGGAGTCGGTGCTCGGCATCCAATGCGCCCCGGTGATCTGGCCGATCGGCATGGGTAGCCGGCTGAAGGGCGTCGTGCACCTGCTCAGCGGCGAGGTGCATTTGTTCGAACCGGGCCGCAACTTCACCCGCCAGGATTCCACCATCTTCGCCTCGCTCGACGACCCGGCTCTGGCCGAACGCATCGGCGCGCCGATGCTGGCCGAACTGCGCGAGGAGCTGGAACTGGTCGAGGGCGCCTCGCACCCGTTTAGCCGCCAACAATATCTGGCCGGTAAACAGACGCCGGTGTTCTTCGGCTCGGCGGT
>Ga0075163_10007575_pt1 | contig 14343 bp, 12 predicted proteins | sample JI1023141ADNA_FD_71478 | JGI IMG/M metagenome (GOLD analysis project Ga0075163, IMG submission 71478) | Wastewater effluent complex algal communities from Wisconsin, to seasonally profile nutrient transformation and Carbon sequestration -... | ecosystem: Engineered > WWTP > Effluent > Algae...
GCGGACGCACCAAACTCTTGGGCGATGGCCCGCGCGTAGTGGCTCGCCTCGGCCACGTTGGGGCTGAGGACCGGCAGCTTGGGCGTGTCGGAAGCGGGGATCCTGAAGCTGAAGTTGGAGGCCGACGGAATGCACCCTGGGCTGCCCCCCGAGCAACTGGGTGGGCTCGACGGGATATCGGGGATCCGCGTGGTGTCGGAGATCGCCACGTTGGCGGCGCGCTCCAGACTCAGGCGCGCGCGCACCTCGCGCTCCACCACCTCCCAGAGGGCCGCGGAGAGGGGCGCGAGGGGCTCGTTGTTGCCCACGCCCAGCACAAACGCCATGCGCGCGTTGGGGGGCACCTTGGCCAGCGCGGCCTCCACCAACTCGGTCAGGCGCACCTCCACCGGGGGCACGGCCCGGGGCGCGGCGCTCGCCTGCTCAGGCCCGTCCTCGGCCACCGTGGGTCGGGCCGGCCAGGCGCCGCGAAAGGCCGCTTCCAGCAGCGCCTGCGTCCGCAGCCGCACGGCCGCTGGCGCCTCCTTGTGGGTCCGGCCGGGCAGCTGGGCACGCGCCCAGGTCTGCAGCAGGGGGCGCAGCTCGGCAATGCCCGCCTCCACCACCTGCGTGGCCTCCTCGAAGGTGGTGTGGGCCATCGGGTGGCGCTGGTTGATGGGAAAGAGATCCCCAAAGGGATCAGCATCTTGCGCCCAGAGATTCGGAATCGCGAGGCCCGGAGGGGACCAGGGCGCGGTGGGCTCGGTGGGGACCTCGCCGTACAGCGCCGTGCGCACCTGCGCCACCATCTCGGTCGCGCGCTGCTGCGCGTCGGCATCCAGCGGGCGGTTGCCCTGGCGGATGATGAGGGTGCCCAGCGCAATGGCCTGGCCCACCGACCCTGCGGCGGCCTGCTTCGCTTGCTCGTTCTTGTTCACGACCCCTACCTTCCCGATCCCAAAGACGATCCCAAAGACGATCCCAAAGACGATCCCAAAGAAGACTCCAGAAACCGATCCAACAGCGGTATGCAGCCGTCGGCGCGCACGGCGCCATGCAACCAGGTGTCCAAAGACGCCAACAGGCGGCGCACATCCTGAAGACTTCCGAGGAGATACAGCCGATCGGTGAGGACGGCGCCCCGCAGATCGAGGTGGCCCTGCAAGAGGGCCGCGATGGTGGCCCGGTCGGTGCGCACCACCACCGCGGGCGCCTCGGGGGCGGCCACCACCCGCACCCCGTGGGCGTCGGCGGCGAGGCCAAAGGTCTCGGTGGGGCCCTCGGCGGCCGCCACCTCGAAGTGGGTGGCCAACCCCGCAAGCTGCTGACCCAGGCGGTCCAACAGCGGCGGCACCTCCCAGCGCAGCACGGCCAGCGACTCGCCCACCAGCCCGCGCATGGTGGGGGCGGCGGCGCGCGGGGGCCAGGCCTCAACCACGGACAAACTCGAAGATGGCGGGGCCCCGCAGGGCCACCGCCTCGCCGCCCACGGTGCCGTCGAGCTGCACGGTGCCGCTGGCCTCATTGAGCCGCGTCACGCCGCGCAGATCCGTCTCATCGGGGATGAGCACCTGGGTGAGGTGGTGGGGCTCAAACAGCAGCGTGAGGTGATCCCCGCCCGCCTCGGCCGTGGCGCGCAGCGTGGCCGGCACGTCGGCGCTCTGGCCGGGGGCCAGCAACGCCATGACAGCGGGCAGCTTGTGCGGCTCCAGGCTCACCGGGGCACCCACCTCAACACTCAAGTCGCGATCGCGGAAGACCCGATACTGAGCTTCTTTGCGCCAAAGGAACAGGCCTTGTGAGAGCACACGGGTGCGGCGGCGATCGGCCATGCGCACGAAGACCACACTCCACGGACAGGCGGGGTCGGCGGGCAGCGCCTGGCCCCACTCCCAGGCGAAGTCGTCGCCCCACCGGAAGTGGCCCCAGTTGTGATCGTGGTAGGCGAGCGCGCCGCGGATGGCATGGGTGTGGCCGCCCAGCCGCACCGTACCCTCGGCCTGGGCGCGGGCCACGATGAGCCACGAGAGCGTGCGCGCCTGCGCCGCTGTGCCGGGCCCGAGGGGGATGTTGCCCGAAACCGCCGGCCACGTCTGCGGCCGGATGCGCAGCGTCGCCTCCAGCTCGGGCAGGCGCAGGCTCAGGTGCCAGGCGCCATCGGCGAAGCGCAGGGTGTGGCGGCCGAAGCGAGCGTCGATGCGGCCGCTCTCCACGTCGAGGTCGGCGCCGGTGAAGCGCTCCACCGCGGTGTGGCGGCGATCGCCCTGGCGGGCCACCACGATCAGGCGTCCGGACTCCTGCCCGGGGCGGCCATCCCAGCGCACGGTGTCGGCGAGGCTGAAGTTGACCAGCAGCTCCAACCCCGCGTCATGAATGATGAAATGCTGCCACTCCTTGTGGTCGGCCGGCCCCCCCAGGCGCGCGGGGGAGCGCCGGAAGAAGTCGGTGCGCTGGATGCGGTCGGCGATGCTCACCGCAGCAGATCCGCGGGGGCGCTGGGGGTGGGGGGCGCGGGGAGGGGCGCCGGGAGGGACGCCGGGGCGGGCAGCGCCGCGGCGAGCTGTGACCGCAGGCCCAGCAGGCCCAGCAGCGCGAGCAGCACGGGATCCTCGGCGGGGGCGGCGGGGGCGGCGGGGGCCACTGCGGGCACCTGGTCCGCGAGGCCATTGCCCAGGGAAACGGCGCCCAACATCGCGAAGAGAAAGGCGTTTTCCTCCTCGAAGGCGGTGTTGAGGCGGCTCATCGCGCCCCCTGCCTGGCGCCCGCTCGGCGGTTCACTTCATGCCCCCGAAGGTCTGGCCCAGCAGCCCCTCCAGCCCGTCGCGGCCGGTGGTCTCCAGGAAGGCCTCCAGGAAGGCCGAGGGCAGCGGCCCCTCGTGCTCGCCCAGCACCCCCGCCGACACTGCCTCAAACACCGCGCGGCCCTTGCGCACCAGGTCGCTCTGGGCGAGGGCCGCCTGCTGGCGTTGGCCTTCGGGCGTTTGGGCGTAGCGCCGCCCCTCGGCCACCAGCGCCGCAAACAGCGCCTGGCCGGCCACGGGGTACTGGATGAGCAGCCGCCGGGCCTGCTCCAGGCGCCGCAGGGTGGCGTCCTGGGTGGCGGCTGCGCCGGGCTGATCCTGGAAGAGGCGGTCGAAGTCCTCGCGGTAGCGCTTGAGCACCGCGCCGTACTCCAGCAGCGTGCGGCGCAGCAGGTCGTGGGCGGATTCCGGCGGGGATTCGGCAACAGTTTCGGTGGCTTGTGGCTCGACGGCCGGGCTGGGGGTGGGCGGGGGCACGACCGCGGCCGGCGCCCCCTCCGTCAGCCGGGCTGCGAGGCTCGCCAGCCGGGCGGCGGGCGGCGCGGGGGGCGCCTCGTCCACCTCGGCCAGCAAGCGCGCCAGGCGCTCGGCATCAACCCGCGGGACCACCGAAAGGCGTGGCTGCCTCATAGCGTGCGCTCCAACACATAGGCCACCAGCGCCTCCAAGAAGTCGCGGGCGGGGGACGGGGGCAAGAAGTCGCAGGCGCGCAGCTTCGCGCCGGCGGCCTCGGCGTGGCGGGCGGCGAAGGCGCGGGCGTGGGCCATGCTGCCGCAGGCCTCCACCTGGTCGCGCAGCCAGGCCACGTCGCTGGCGGCCTTGGGGGCGGCGGCGTGGGGGGCTTCCAGGCGGGCGCGGCCGGCGGCGGTCAGGTGGCCTTCGGCTTCGAGGCTGGCCAGCAGGGCAGCACGGGCGTCGTCCTCGGGCTCGGGCCGCGGCTGGCCGAGCAGGGCCTGGGCGCGGGCGCGGTCCGCCGGGTTCAGCTGGCTGAGCGTGTGCAGCAGAATGACGGTGCGCTTGCCCTCCCAGAGGTCGCCCGCGAGCTCCTTGCCGTAGGCGTCGCGCCCTTCTTCGAGGTTGAGCAGGTCGTCCTGCACCTGGAAGGCGATGCCGAGGTCGTGGGCCACCGCCTCCAGCGCGGCCAGCGTCGCCCCGCGGGCCCCGGCGGCGAGCCCGCCGATACGCATGGGCGCGATGAAGCTGTACCAGGCGGTCTTCTTGACCACCATGCGCGTGTAGTCGGCCTCCGACAGGTCCCACACCTGGCGCCGAATCCACTCCAGCTCCAGCGCCTGGCCCTCCACCGACTCGCGCACCATGTGGGCCACGGTCTCCAGGATCTGCAGCGCCGCGCCCAGGCCCACCCGCGCCGTGTTGGCCAGCAGGGGCTCCAGGGCCAGCGCCAGCATGGCGTCGCCGACGTTGATGGCCACCGGGATGCCGTGCTCGCGGTGCAGCGCCGGCGACCCGCGCCGCAGCAGCGAGCCGTCCTCCACGTCGTCATGGATGAGGAAGGCGTTGTGGTAGAGCTCCAGCACCGCCGCGGTGGGCAGCACCATGTCCTCGCGACCGCCCAGCGCGCGGCAGGTCTGGAGGCACAGCGCCGGCCGCAGCCCCTTGGCCGCCCGCAGGGGGTAGTCGAGGATGAGGGCCTTGAGGCGGCGTTGATCGTCGGTGGCCGCGGGCACCAGCGCATCGAGCTCACGCAGCACCGCCGCGCGCGCCTCGCTCAGCACCTCGGTGATGTCCGCCATGGCCTGCTCCACCCGAACGGCGCCACGTTTCGGCGCAATCTCGTTGAGTTTCAGGTGCTTGCGGCCCAGGCCGCCCGTCTCTGATTCGTCTCTTCGGGGGCCTATGGCGACACAGCCGGAGCCGACTGTCAACATGTCGGATACGGGGGGGCGCGGGTCGAGGTGCAAGGCAAACAAGACGTAGACCCCGAGTGGGGGCTACCATGGCCGCGGACGCGCGCGGCGTGGCGCCCGGCCCGGCAGCCAGCGAGGTCACCCGGCCGCCCAGCGCGACCGGGACCACCAGGGGAGGACATGGCGCGGACTTCGATTCCGGCAATTTTTCGTGAGCAGGTGCGCAAGCTCACCGTGCGCCCGATGGTGTACGGCAAGCGCGACCGGCACTGGCGCCCGCTCACCTGGGGCCAGATGGGCGAGCGTGTCCAGCAGGCGGCGGCCGGGTTGGTGCGGTGGGGCGTGCAGCCCGGCGACCGGGTGGCCATCCTCAGCGACAGCGGGCCCGAGTGGGTGCTGGCCGACCTCGCGATTCTCAGCGCGGGGGCGGCGAGCGTGCCCATCTCGGAGACCACCACGGCCGCCCAGGCGGCCTGGATGCTCAACCACGCCGAGTGCCGCATCGTGTTTGTGCACAACCGCGCTCAGCTCGAGAAGGTCATCGAGGTGGCGCCGCAGCTGCCCTGCCTCACCCACATTGTGCACTCCGACGAGCGCATCCTCGAGGGGCCGGGTGCGCCCAAGGTGCCTTCCGGGCTCGAGGTGGTGAGCGTGCTGAAGTTGGAGACCCTGGGTGATCCCGCGGCGCTGGCCGAGGTGGATCGGCGGGTGGCCGACCTGGGGGAAGAGGATCTCCTGACGATCATCTACACCTCGGGCACCACCGGCGAGCCCAAGGGGGTCATGCTGACCCACGGCAACCTCATCGCCAACTGCGAGGCGGCCCGGCGCGCGTTGCCCATTGGCAGCGAAGACATCGTGTTGTCGTTTCTGCCCTTGAGCCACAGCTTCGAGCGCATGGCCGGCGACTACATGTCCCTGTTGTTCTGTGGCGCCACGGTCTACTTCGCCGAGGGGTTGGGTCGGCTCATCCAGAACATGACCGAGGTGCGCCCCACGGTGATGACCGGCGTGCCGCGGGTCTTCGAGAAGATCTACGCGCGCTTCATGGCCACCCGGGAGCAGGGCAGCCTGGTCCGGCGCGGCATTGCCGATCTGGCGCTCAACCTCGGCCACCGGGTCAGTGTGGCGCGCCAGGCGGGCCGCGCCCCCGGTCGGCTGCTGGCCGCCAGCTACCGCCTCGCCGGCGAGCCGGTGTTTGCCAACCTGCGCGAGCGGCTGGGTGGCCGCGTGCGCTTCCTGGTCAGCGGGGGGGCGCCCCTCGATCGCGAGGTGGCCCTGTTCTTCCACGGCGCCGGCCTGCTCATCTTGGAGGGCTACGGCCTCACCGAGACGTCGCCGGTGGTTTCCGTCAATCGAATCAATGCCTTCCGCTTCGGCACCGTGGGCCGCCCGCTGGACAACATGCGGGTTCGCCTCGCCCCGGACGGCGAGATCCTGGTGAAGGGCCCCAGCGTCATGCGCGGCTACTTCAAGGATCCCGAGGCCACTGCGGCGGTCCTCGACGACGGCTGGCTGGCCACGGGTGATCTGGGCGTCTTTGATGCCGATGGATACCTGCGCATTACCGACCGCAAGAAGGACCTCTTCAAGACGGCCAACGGCAAGTACATCGCGCCCCAGCTCCTGGAGCGGCTCTTGACCGCGCGGCCCCTCATCGATCAGGCCTGCGTGGTGGGCGACCGGCGCCCCTACTGCGTGGCCCTGCTGGTGCCCGACATGGCGGCCCTGGCCACCTGGGGCGCGGAGCATGGGCTCGACTGGCGGCGCCCGGAGGACCTCGTGGGGCTGCCGGCCGTGCGCGATCGCCTGCAGGTGGAGATCGATCAGGTCAATGCCCAGCTCGCGCGCCACGAGACGGTGAAGGACTTTGTCCTGCTGGCGGAGCCCCTCACCGAGGCCACCGGCCTGCTGACGTCGTCGCAGAAGATCCGGCGCAAGCCAGTGCTGGACCATTATGCCAAGGAAATCGAGCAGATGTACCCGCAAGGCCGTCGCCTGCGCTCGGCAGGGTAGGGCCTGCGGGGGGGGCGGGCGGTGCGCCAGCGCCTGCGGGTCGGCAGGCGCCCGGGTCGCCTACTGCGCCGTGGAGTCGCTCGGGCGCATGATGGCCGCCGTGGTCACGGGCGGCTCCACCATGGGCCCAAACTCCGGCATCCACCGCTCCACCGCGAGCTGGTAGCGGGGAAACTGGAGATTGCGTTTGATCAGCGTGCGTTTCAAGGCGGGCCCCGCGTTGCGGACCCGCACCCCACACCCCGCCGCCCACGAGGCCCACAGCTCATCGCGCAGGTGATCGGGTGATCGCGCCATGCGCCGGAGCGCCTCGAGGTGGGTGGAGACCCCCAGCCGCCGCGCCAGGCCGGAGCGTGTTTGGTAGAAGGTGAGCGCCGCGCGGGCGGCATAGCGCGCCGCCGCCGCGTGATCCGCCAGCACCCCCGGCCGCTTCGGGCGCAGGCGCCCGATGTCGAGGCCCAGGAAGTAGGCGGTGCGCGCGGTCATCTGCAGCGCCCCATGGGAGCCGCCCTGGTGCTCGTCCGGCAGGGCAGCGTGGGAGCGGCCCCCCGCGTCCAGGCCCGACTCGCCGCGACCGATGGTGAGCACCGCGGCCACCTCGTCGGGGGTCATGCGGCCATCGTCGGCGAGCTCGTCGGCGATCCAGGCCGCCGTGCGGCCCATGCGACCCGCGAGCCACGAGGGCACACCAATGGCGTGCTCCTGGCGCGCGACCTCCATGCACAGGCCCACCTGTGCAACATCCGCGGCTTCGACCATGCCAGACACGCACGGGTGTCCAGCCAACACGAGGAGAGAAAGCAAGGGAACCATGACAACCTCCCTGATCAGGCCCGTGCCGCCAGTCTATCTGGACGGTTGCGGGGCTTACCCGAGACGCAGTCACCGCTTCATCCCATGAGACGCCGGGCCTGCCACCGCGACCCTGGTGGCAGGCAACACGGAATCATCAACAGAATTCGGCGGTTGCGCCGTTTTGGTCGGCAGGGGACACGGAGGCCCACGGAGGAGCCCGACGCGTCGCAATGCAGACCGCAGCAGGCGTCGTACACTCTCTCCCGGAGTCTTTGCAACATATTCCAGGTCGGTGCGCACTTGGAATCAACCTCCCGTTGAGCATGCGCTAGCCCGCCTGAGCGGCCGAAAGGCGGCCAATGACGGCCACTTTCGTCCATATTATGCGGCGTATTAAGGCACGTGCCAGCGGCTTTTTACACCACGCAATTTGGTGTGCAACCGGGCACAGATCGGGTGCGTCAGCGGCGCTGGTGACGTGTCCGGCGGTCATCACAAGGGGGTGAAGGGGCCGATGGATCAGGTGCCGCGAGGCCGTTCCAGGGACTCGGGCAGGTGATCATCGAGAGGCGAGGAAGTGGGCTCACCGGGCAGGTCTGGGACCCCGACCGCCACGAGCGGTCACCAGACCTTCAGGCAGAGTGCCCATCTCCGAAGAGCGGGCTACCGGGGCCGGGCGGGGCTCAGGGCTCGCCGTCGTCCGACACGATCGGCCAGGGCGCGCCGTCGATGATGGTGGTGATCGGCACCTCGAGCGCGACGGAGATGCGCTCCAGGGAGCAGCGACCGCCGTAGGGCCGACGACCCGTCATCGGGTAGGCCAGGGCGCTCTGGGTCACGCCCAGGCGCTGGGCCAGGGAGGTCTGGGTCTCGCCACGCAGCGCCAGCAGGGCACGGATGCGCTTGGAGATGTCCACCTCGCTGTAGCGGGGCGGGGGCCCCTCTTCGTTGGTGACGTCGGGCCAGTTCTTCCCGTGGATGATGGTGTCCAGGGACACCTCCAGCGCCACGGCGATGCGGTCGAGGGAGCAGCGCCCACCGTAGGGGCGGCGGCCGGTCATGGGATAGGCCAGGGCGCTCTGGGTGACACCCAGGCGGCGGGCCAACGAAGTCTGGGTCTCACCACGCAGCGCAAGCAGAGCGCGAATGCGGCGCGAGATATCGACTTCTTCGTAGTGCGGGCGGTAGTTCATCAGCTCGGTCCCCTCTGGACAGGTCTCGTCAAGATCCGACTTGACCACGATGAAGTGGTCTTTCACCGGACCGGCACTATGTTGCAAACATCCCGCCCTACGTGTCAAACATGAAATGTGCCTTGGGCCGTATTTTTCTCAATTTTTCTCCGGTTCCGGCCTAATTCCATGAAATGATTGGGGAATCTAGAAACCTCACCTGGGGGTGAGGTTTCGCCCAAACTTCATAAATAGCAGAACAATTCAGCTATTTGTGAAATCGGGCTCGTTTTTGGGCCCGCGCTTCCGGCAGACGGGGGCGCGCCAACGCGGCGCCAGGGGCGGCAGGTCGGGCATCCCGCCCCGCACCATGCGCTGCGTCTCCCAGCGGTCCACCACCGGCCCGGCCAGCGCGGCGAGTACCGCCAGGCCCGCGCCCGCCACCACATCCACCGCGTAGTGCCAGCGCAGGACCTGGGTGGCGGCCACGATGGCGAGGGCCAGGAGCGCCAGCAGCGGCCAGAGGGGGCCCAACCAGAGGCCCGACGCCCGGCCCGCCGCCCGGTGGCGCCACGCGATCCAGGCGAAAAAGCAGGGCAATGCGGTGTGTAGGGAGGGAAAGATGTCCAGGAGGGGGCCCGCTTCGGCCACAAAGCCCTGGACCCCCGCCAGCCAGGGCCCGCCCACCAGCGGGGCGCTGAAGTGCAAGGCGCGGTAGGGGCCGTAGCCCGGCACCAAGGTGTAGCCCACCTGGCCAACGCACAAGATGACCGCCAGCCCCGCCAGCACCCGGCGCGCCACGGATCCCGATCCGCCCAATACCGGGGGGAACGCGCTGAAGGCGAGCAGCGGGTAGTAGAGGGCGTAGGCGATGGCGAGGGCCTCCACCGCCCCCGCGGGCACGTGGCCAGCCAGCGCGACGGCCGGCACCTCGCCCAGCAGGCGGCGATCGAGGGCCGCCAGCGCCTCGTCGAAGGGCGGCACCCCCAGCGCAAACAGCAGGTCCCGCTGGAACAAGTAGGGCACCAGCAGCAGGACCAGGATGCCCACGCGCCAGAGGAGGCCACCCCGCTGCCGACCACGCACCACCGCGATGAGCGCCACCGCCGCGCCCAGGGCAGTGCCCTGGACCACCCGGGCCACGGTGGCGTGGGGGCCATCAGGGGCCATCAAGGCGCGCACGGCCATATAGCTGAGGAAAATCAACAACAGCCGGTCGAGAAAGCTCAAGTGGCGCAGGCGGTGCACGGCTCAACGCCCTCGCGTGCGCAGGCGCGCCCGGCCGCGGTGAGAGTTGACCCGCCGGCCCGCCAGGGGCTGGGTCATCCTGGGGGAGTTGGAAACCTCCAGCGCCTCACGGCTTCCCCTTGCACACCCGCACGAGGTCCCGTCTCGCCCATGCCCAATTTCGCGCCCAACTTCGCGCGCTTGCGCCGCATCCTCGCCCTCGCCCGCCCGGAGATGCGCACGCTGATCTGGGCGACCCTGGTGCTGGTGGTCACCTCGGGGCTCAACCTGGTCTACCCCCAGCTCGTGCGCCTCATCCTCGACGACGTGGAGGCCGGTGGCGGCGCCCACTCGGTCAACACCTGGAGCGCTGTGCTGCTGGTGCTCTTCGCAGTGGGTGCCCTGGCCACGGCGCTGCGGGCGTGGCTGTTCACCATCGTGGGCGAGCGCATCGTGCTGCGGCTGCGCCAGCAGCTCTACGAGAGCCTGATTCGCCAGGAGGTGGCCTTCTTCGACGCGCGGCGGGTGGGCGAGCTCACCAACCGCCTCGCCGCCGACACGACGGTGGTGCAGAACACCGCGTCGGTGAACCTCTCGATGTTGTTGCGCTATCTGCTGACCTGCGTGGGCTCGGTGGTGGTGCTCTTCCTGACCTCGTGGCGGCTGACGCTGGTGATGTTGGCGCTGGTGCCCATCACGGTGCTGGGGGCGCTGGTCTACGGCCGCATCGCCCGCCGCCTGTCCCGCGAGGTGCAGGATGCGCAGGCTCGCTCCACCGCGGTGGCGGAGGAGACGCTGGGGGGCATCCGCACGGTGCGCGCCTTCGCCCGTGAGGACCAGGAGGTGCGGCGGTACCAGGGGGAGACGAACATCGCCTACGGCCTCGCGCGCCGCCGGGCCCGCTACAACGCGTGGTTTGGCGGGGTGGCCGGGTTCGCCGGCTACGGCGCCATCAGTGGGGTGCTGTGGTATGGCGGTCTCCTCCTCGTCGAAGGCCAGCTCACGCTGGGCACCCTCACGGCCTTCCTTCTGTATACGTTCGCGCTCGCCTTCGCCATCGCGGCGCTCGGCGAGCTCTGGCAGGACTTCATGCGGGCGGTGGGGGCCAGCGAGCGCATCTTCGAGCTCATCGATCGGGTGCCCGAGGTGCAGAGCGGCACGCAGCAGCTCCCCGAAGTGCGCGGCGAGCTGACCTTTGAAGGTGTGCAGTTCGCCTACCCCACCCGGCCCGAGCACACCGTGCTCCGGGGCCTGGACTTGCAGCTCGCCCCCGGGCGGGTGCTGGCGCTGGTGGGGCGATCGGGTGCTGGAAAATCCACGATTTCGGCTTTGATTTCAAGGTTTTACGATCCGTCAGCCGGCCGCATCACCCTCGATGGCGTGCCCCTGACCGAGCTCGAGCCCCGCTGGCTGCGCAGCCAGGTGGGGGTGGTGGCGCAGGAGCCGTTGCTCTTCGCCACCTCGGTGCTGGAGAACATCCGCTACGGCCGGCCCGAGGCCAGCGAGGCCGAGGTCTTCGCCGCGGCCCGCGCCGCCAACGCCCACGACTTCGTCGAGGCCCTGCCCCGGGGCTATGTCACCGAGGTGGGCGAGCGCGGGGTACAGCTCTCCGGCGGCCAGCGCCAGCGCATCGCCATCGCGCGCGCTTTGCTCAAGGATCCCAAGGTGTTGGTGCTCGACGAAGCCACCAGCGCCCTCGACGCCGAGTCCGAACACCTGGTGCAGGAGGCCCTCGGGCGCCTCATGCGCGGCCGCACCACGCTGGTCATCGCCCACCGCCTGTCCACCGTCCAGGCCGCCGATCGCATCGTGGTGCTGGCGGACGGGTTGGTGGCCGAGGGCGGCACCCACGCCGAGCTGCTGGCCTTGAACGGCGCCTACCGCGCACTGGTGGATCGCCAGTTCGGCATCGCCGACTGACGTTGCCCGCAGTCAGCCGCGCGACCCGTTCCCCCTCCACCACAGACGTGCTTCAATACCGACGGGCGGGTGGCGAGACACCGGCGCCCGGGCGTCCAAAGTGCCCACTCGGGGGAGGCAAGCGTGGCGAAGCGTGTGGTGAGCGAAGAGGCCCTACCGGCCGACGCTGGGCTCTCTGCCCTCGGTATTCTGATGCGCCTGGGCGGCAGCATCGCGCTGTGGCTGGGCGTGTATGGCCTGATCCTGGCGCTCATGCAGCGCGCCAGCCTGCTGGTCATCGCCCTGGTTGCGATGGCGGTGGCGCGCTCGTTTTTGCACGTGCGGGCCGGGCGTGCGCTGTGGGGGGGTCAGCCGGAGGCGGCCTCCCGGGTCTGGGCATACGTGGCTTTTGCGGTGCTGCACAGCGCGCTGATCGTGCCCGCGGTGGGGGAGGTGCCGCCCAACCTCCGCCTGATGCCCTACCTGGGGGTCGCCGTGTTGGTGACCTGGCCGCTGGTGGTCGCCGGCCTGATGGCGCGCCCCAACGCCCGCGCGGTGGTGGCCGCCATGCGGGCCAGCCGGCGGCGCATTTTTGCCGAAGATCTCAATATCACAGGGGTTTCGGCGCTGATGACCGCGCTGGGCACGGTGGGTGTGCTGGTCATGGGCCTGATGCTGCTGATCTCGGTGCAGTCCGACGCCCTGGCCGGGGGCTTCGTGGGCTGGCTGGGGATCCTGCTCATCAGCGGCTTTGTGCTGCGATCGTTCCTGCAGGCCCGCTCCGGTATCGGCTTCCTGCGGCGCGGGGACGCCCGCGCCTTCCGCACCCAGAATGACCAGTACATCCTGGTCAGCATCCTCACCACCGTCGTGGTGGGCATCCTGCTGCTGTTCTTGACCCTGGCCCAGGCGGGCCTCTTGGGCCTCGTGATGCTGGTGCCGGTGGCGGGCTGCCTGCTGAGCTGGCCCCTCATCGTGCGCGACGTGGGCACCGTCGAGCTGCGTCCTGATCTTGAGGAGGAGGAACCGCCACCCATCCAGGTGGGCCGGGACCGGGGGCTCGTGCTCCTGGGCATGGTGCTGCTGGCCATGGGCGTGCTGGGTGGCGTCTTCTCGCTGATCTCCCTGCTCATCGATCCCGAGCTGCTGGCCAACTTCACGCGCAACTCGCCGATGCAGCCCATGGAGGGTGCCACCTGGCTCGGCCTCGCCTCGGTGGCCAGCAGCGTGTGGGCGGGCTGCGAGTGCATCGCGATGTCCAGTCGCCTGCGCCCGGCGGTGGCGGTCAACCTGGCCATCACGGCGGTGGTCACCGTCCTGGGCACCATCGCCATCGTCAAGAACCTGGGCGCCCTGAACACCCTGGGGGGCACGGCGGCGGCCATGCGCTTGCAGATCACGCTGGTGGCGGGGGTTCAGCTCGTGGTGCCGCTGGCCCTGCCCGCCATGGCGACCCTCCAGGCGCTGCGCAAAGCCCCCAAGGTGCCCATCCGGGTGGACGAGGTCTTCTGAGGGGCTGGTCTTGGGTAAATGGCTGATCTAGCTCAGCTTTTCTCGATCAGATCGTGTCCCAGCCAAAGCCCCCGGCCGCGCACGCCTCCTCGGCGAGGTGCTTGATGGCCTCGTCGTCGTTCTCATCGATCTTGCGGAAGTTGCGCAGCACCCGGCCCTTGACCTGCCCGGTGAGGATCTGGGCGATCTCGATCTCTGAGCCCACCTTGTCGGCCCCGTGGGCCTCGATGGAGGCGGTCACCCGGGCCAGGGTGCAGGCCAGGACAAACAGGTCGATCATCACGTCGGCCATGCGCCGCATGGCAAACTGCTTCTCGATGATGGCCCGCCCATGCTTGCGCAGGATGCGATCGGCCATGGAGGCGAGGTTGCGGGTGAGGTCCTCGAAGACCTCGGCCTGGGGCCGCAACTCCAGGTGAACCTTGGAGAAAGTGGTCTTCTCCGCCCGGTAGCCCGTGGCCCAGAGCGCCCGGCGGCGGGCGTAGTCGTACAACACGCCGAAGCCCTTGATGGGGTCGTCAAACAGCCCCTTGAGCGAGCTCATCTCCTTGAGGCGCTGGCCCATGTCGTTGAGGGCGTTGAGGGCCACGAAGAGCCGCAGCACCTCGTTGGTGCCCTCAAAGATGCGGTTGATGCGCGAGTCCCGCATGATCTGCTCGTAGGGGTACTCCTTCATGTAGCCGTTGCCGCCCGCCACCTGGAGGGCCTCGTCGGCGGTGCGCCACAGCGCCTCGGAGGCGAACACCTTCACGATGGCCGCTTCCACCGAGTAGTCCTGGTAGCCCTGGTCGGAGAGGGCGGCCACCACGGTCACCGCCGCCTCGGTGGCGTAGCAGTCCACCACCATGTGGCCGATCTTCTGCTTGATCAGCCCGAACTCCGCGATTGGCTTACCAAATTGCTTGCGCTCGGTGGCCTGCTTCGTGGCCAGGCCGATGAGCCGCTTCATGGCGCCCACCGTGCCGCCGCCCAGCCCGGAGCGGCCGCTGTTGAGGATGTTCATCGCCACCTTGAACCCCCCGTGCAGCGGGCCCAGCAGGTTCGCCTTGGGGACCTTCACGTTGTCGAAATACA
>Ga0075163_10007576_pt1 | contig 14343 bp, 8 predicted proteins | sample JI1023141ADNA_FD_71478 | JGI IMG/M metagenome (GOLD analysis project Ga0075163, IMG submission 71478) | Wastewater effluent complex algal communities from Wisconsin, to seasonally profile nutrient transformation and Carbon sequestration -... | ecosystem: Engineered > WWTP > Effluent > Algae...
TCGAGCGGCACCATGGCGCCGCGCTCGGAGCGGACGTAGTACTTGCCGATGTCCTGCGGCGAGGCGCGGAACTTGCGATCGGCCTGCACGTAGACGCGATACGAGCGGGCGTTGAAGTCGAAGTCGTTGACATACGACGAGCCCATGTAGACCTGGAGCGCGTCGGCGATGTCGCTGATGGCGACGCCCAGGCTCTTGGCCTTGTCGCGATCGATCTGGACCAGGATCTGCGGATCGTTGGCGGTAAACTGCGAGAAGAGGCCGCCGAGCTCCGGCCGCTTGTTGGCTTCGGCGGCAAAATCTTCCGCGAGCTTGGCCAGCTGCGCGGGCGGGCTGTTGTTCTGATCGAGCAGCTGGAAGGTGAAGCCGCCGACGCTGCCCGCGCCCTGGATGGCCGGCGGCGCAAACGCGACGACGATGGCGCCCGAGATGCCGAACAGCTGGCCGCGAATGCGGTTGATGATGCTGTCCGCAGTGTGCTCGGCGCCGGGCCGCTCGGCCATGGGCCGCAGGTTGGGAAAGATCATGGCGCGGTTGGCCGCAGTGCCGCCGAAGCTCCAGCCCGCCACCGCGAACACCTCGGTGACGTCGGGATCGGCCTTGAGGATCGCTTCGGCCTTGGCCATCATCTCGCTGGTGTACGACAGCGATGCGCCCTCCGGCGCCTGGAGCATGACCAGGAAGTAGCCCTGATCTTCGCCGGGCACAAAGCCCGACGGCACGAGCCGGAAGGCGACCGCGGTCAGGCCCAGCGAGGCCACAAAGGCCAGCCCGATGAGCGAGCGCCGCCCCACGGCCCGCCGCAGCGAGCGCACATACAGCTCGTTGATCCTGTCGAGCACCCGATTGACCACGCCAAAGATCCGCCAGCTGCGCTCCTGATGTCGCAAGAGCAGGGCCGCCATCGCCGGCGCCAGCGTCAGCGCGGTGAACGCAGAGATCGCGATCGAAAACGCGATGGTCAGCGAGAACTGCTTGTACAGGCGCCCGGTGGTGCCAGGGAAGAACGCGACCGGCACGAACACCGCGACCAGCACCAGCGACGTGGCAATGACCGCGCTGGCGACCTCGCCCATGGCGCTGCTGGCGGCGACGCGCGCGGGCTGCTTGCGCTCGCGCATGTGGCGCTCGATGTTCTCGATGACCACGATCGCGTCGTCGACCACCAGGCCGGTTGCCAGCGTGATGCCAAACAGGGTCAGGGTGTTGATCGAAAAGCCGAAGAGCTTGATGAACGCGAACGTGCCGATGAGCGACACCGGGATCGTGAGCGCCGGAATCAGCGTCGAGCGAAGGTCCTGCAAAAACAGGAAGATGACGGCGATGACCAGGAAGATGGCCATGACCATGGTCATGAGCACCTCGTGGATCGACTCGCCCACCGCGGTCGTGGGATCGAACGCGATGGTGTACTTGAGGCCCGGCGGAAAATCCTTGGTCAGCCGCTGGAGCTCGGCACGCACCATCTTGTCGACCTCCAGCGCGTTGGCGTTGGTCAGCTGAAAGACCGCGATGCCCACCGCGTCCTTGCCGCTCAGGCGCAGCTTGCTGTTGTAGTCTTCGGCGCCCAGCTCCACGGTGCCGACATCCTTCAAGAGCACGGCGGTGCCGTCGGCGCCGGTCTTGAGGATGATGCGCTCAAACTCGCTCACCTCGCTCATGCGGCCCAGGGCGCGCACGCTGATCTGATAGACCTGCCCCGGCGGCGCCGGCTGCTGCCCGACCTGACCGGCGGCGACCTGGAGGTTCTGTTCGCGCAGGGCGCGCAGCACATCGGCGGCGGTGAGTCCGCGGCTGGCCAGCCGCACCGGATCCAGCCACAGCCGCATCGCGTATTTGCGCTCGCCAAAGATGAACACCTGGCCGACTCCGCGCACGCGCTTCAAGGCATCGCGGATGTGGATGTCCGCGTAGTTGCTCATGAACAGGTCCGAGTACTCGCCGTGCTCGGAGTACAGGCCCGCGACCAGGACCATGGCGGTGGAGTTTTTCGTGACGCTGACGCCGGTTGCATTGACCTCGCGCGGCAGGCGGCCGAGCGCGGTGGAGACGCGGTTTTGGACATCCACGGCGGCGATATCGATGTCGCGATCGATGTCGAACGTGACGCCGATGACGCTCGAACCATCGCTGCCGCTGGTCGAGGTCATGTAGCGCATGCCTTCGACGCCGTTGATCTGCTGCTCCAGCGGCACCGTGACCGCGGACTCCACGGTCTGAGCGCTGGCGCCGATGTAGCCGGCGGTGACGCTGACCTCAGGCGGCGCGAGCTGCGGATACTGGGCGACGGGCAGTGTCGGAATCGATACCGATCCGGCCAGGATGATGAGCAGTGAGCAGACCGCCGAGAAGACCGGCCGCTTGATGAAAAAATCGACAAACACGGCTATTTCTCCTCGGAAATTGCGCTGCCGTCCCGCAGCTTCTGCACGCCGGAGACCACGACGCGGGTGCCGGCCTCAAGCCCGGCCAGCACCGCGTAGTCGTTGCCGGTGAGCTCGCCCAGGGCCACTGCGCGCTGCTTGGCGACCAGGCCACCGCCCGCGGCTTCAGCGACGAAGACAAACGGCTGACCGCCGAGCCGGATGACGCTGGGCATGGGCACGACCGGCCCCTTGTGGCTGCCCCAGACGATGCGCGCGCGCACGATCTGCCCGGCGCGCAGCCGCTCGTGATCGTTGGTGACCACGGTCTTGATGAGCACGCTCTGCGTCTCGTCGTTGACCAGCGGCGAGATGAAGCGCACCTGGGTGTCCGCAAGCGACTTGCCGGCGTCATCGATGAGCTGCACCACCATGTCCAGCCGCAGCTCCACCGCGCGCTCGGTGGGCACCGAGATGTAGGCTTCGAGCAGCTCGTTGTTGTCGAGCGTGGTCAGCCGCGTGGCGGGCGTGACGCGATCGCCGACGCGCACCGGAATGTCGCCGACAATTCCATCGGCCGGCGCGACCACGCGATAGTACTGAAGCTGCACCTTCTGCTGCTGCACCTGCGCGGCCAGCGCCGCGACATCGGCCTTGGCCGACGCCAGCGACATGCGCGCCTGCTGAAGCTCCTGCTGGCTGATGGCGCCGCCCTCGTGCAGGCGCTCCATGCGCTCGGCCTGCTGCTGCCAGTAGTTCAGCGACGCCAGCTTGGCGACCCGATTCGACTCCTCGCTGGTGACCACTGCGGCCTGGCGCGCGGGATCGATCTGGATCATCGCCTGACCCGCCTGCACGCGGTCGCCGGCCGACACCAGAATCTGCGTCACCTGCCCATCGATCTGCGGCTGAAGGACGATCGAGCGGCGCGACTTGAGCGTGGCCAGATAGTCCGAGGTCTCGCGGATCTCAGCGACGGCAACCGGGGCGATCTTCACGCCCATCGGCGGCGGTGCGCCTTCCATTTCGTCCTTCCTGCATCCGGCAATAAAGAGCGGTCCAGAAAGGAGCAAGGTGAAAAGGGTCGCGGCCACCGTTAGCCGCCCACCAAAAACATTTTCAATTCGCTTGCCTGTATACATACGCACACAGCCCCTAGCACAGAACTCTGACAAAACGAACTGCCATTCCGCCTATTCCCGAGGGCAATTCCGGATTTCGGAACAGACGCACAGAGCCTGTGCGCGCAGGAAGAATCGGACCTCGCAGCCAGTGCGAATCGGGCCGTGGCAAGCGGCAGCAAGCCGGCTATCGCTTGCCATCAGAGCGTTTCTACGATACGTCCGCTGCCCAAAGGAGTACGCATGGCTCGCTTAACTTTTGCATCTCTGTTGCTCTCATCGCTCGCGCTGGCAGGCGCCTGCGACACCGACCCGGGCAGCCCGGGAACCGGGACCACTGCCGTCGAGGGCGTGCCGCTCTCGGACACCATCGCAAGCGCGGCGGTGCGCGCGCCGGTGGACGTGGTGCGCGATGAGTGGGGAATCCCGCACATCTACGGCGCGAACTATCCCGATGTCACGTTCGCACAGGGATACCTGATGGCGCAGGATCGCCTGATCGCGATGGATCTGGGACGGCGGCTCGCGCAGGGCACGATCGCAGAGGTCGTCGGGGATCAGATGGAATCGATCCTCGATCAGGACATCTCGATGCGCATGCACCACATGCGCAAGACCGCCGAGCAGACCAGGCAGCAGCTCATCGCCTCGGGAGATCCCGCGGACAAGGAGCTGGCCGCGGTGCTGACGAGCTTTGTCGCCGGCATCAACGCCTACATCGCCGACTTGCAGGCGGGAAAATACTCGCTGCCTTCAGGCCTGGTCTTCATCTATACGCCGGCCGCAGTGACGAACTGGGATGAGGCCGATGTGCTCTCGCTGGGGCTGCTTCAGGCGTTCGAGCTGGCGTTCGATGCCGATTCGGAGATCCATCGCTCGCAGCTCGATGAAGCGGGGGCGCTGCGCTTTGACAACGCGGCGGATCCAGCGCGCAAAGCGCGCGCCAAGATTGCACAAGATCTACAGATCCTGGCGCCGATCGATCCCACGCACACGATCAGCGGCTGGACCGGAATGAACGGCGATCCGACGACCGCTTTTGCGCCCACGGCGACGGGAAAAAAGGACAGCGGCAATCGCTTCGCGCTGCTGGAGGCGGATCGCAAGACAGTGGTCGACATGGGCAACGATCACATCGTGCATCCGTCGCGCGGATCCAACAACTGGGTTGTGGGTCCGCAGCTGTCCAAGAGCGGTCACGCCATGGTCGCCAACGACACACACCTGGGCCTGAGCAACCCGCCGACGTTCTACCTGAACCACCTGAACGTGCGCGGGGGACAGACGACGGGAAATGTGATGGGCGTGCAGTTCGCGGGAATTCCCGGCGTCATCCTGGGAATGAACGAGCACATCGCCTGGGGCGCCACGGTCAGCAACATCGATGTAACCGACGTCTACGAAGAGTCGATCACGGCCTGCGATGGCGGCTCGAATCCGTGCGTGATGTGGAAGGGCACCAAGGTGCCACTGGTGCCGCGCGTCGAGACGTTCAAGCAGGGCAGCTTCGGCAAGGTCAGCAAGACCCGCACCATCACATTCTACGATGTGCCGCACCATGGCCCGATCGTTCCGCGCATCACCGCAGACCACAACATCGAGGCGCTGGGCACCAAGGAGCTCTCGGTGCGCTACACCGGCTACGAGCCCGCGCAGACGTTCCGGGCGATCTTCGGCGTCGACGGCGCCAAGGACATGCGCGAGGCCGTGGCGGCCCTGGATCGCGACTTCAAGTACGGCGGCCAGAACTGGGTCATCGGCGATGATCAGGGACACATCGGCTGGACCGAGACCATCCGCGTGCCGCGCCGCGCCAAGGATCACGCGCCGTGGAAGGTGCTGCCGGGCGACGGCACGGCCGAGTGGGGTCCAGACATGGATCCGCACTACATTCCGCACGCCTACGATCCGGCCAAGGGCTTCATCGCCACCGCGAACAACGATCCCATCGGCGTCACCGATGACAACGATCCCTTCTTCAGCGAGCCGACCGCGCCGATGGGTGCAGAGAGCGGCCCCTTGTACCTGGGCGCGGACTACGATGCCGGCACGCGCGTCGGCCGCATCACCAAGCGCATCGAGTCGGCGACGCAGTCGGGCGGCAAGCTGAGTCTGGACGATATGCAGTCGATCCAGGCCGACGCCGTGACCGAGTGGGCGCCGCACTTCCAGCCGCTCATGATCGCTGCGGCGCGGGCGCTGGGCGAAGAGCTCGCCAAGCCCGGCACGCACCCCGAGCTCAGCACCATGTTGAGTGCCGCGGATGCCGCGGACAAGGCCAATGTCGTCAAGGTGCCGGGCCTGCTTGCGGGCTGGAGCTTCGATACGCCGAGCGCAGTGGCCATGGAGAGCCCCAGCGCCGATCAGATCCGCGACTCGCGGGCGACGCTGCTCTACGCGGCGTGGATGAGCCGCTTTGCCGACGCTGCGCTCGGCGACGAGTTCAAGGTCCTCGGGCAGCGCGTGGGCAGCACCGCGCAGCGCAAGCTGCTGGCCAAGATGGTCAATGATCCGTCGCTCCTGGCCACCGCGATCTCGCCGGTGACGCACGACTCGATCCTGTTTGACAACCTGGACACGCCGGCGCTGGTCGAGTCCAAGCTGCAGATTGCCGCCGCCGCGATGCTCGACATGCTGAGCTATCTGCGCGGTCAGATGGGTGCGGATCCGGACAAGTGGCGCTGGGGTCAGCTGCACACCCTGACGCTGGAGTTTCCCGGCGGCATCTCGGCCCTGAACCTGCCACCGCCCGACGACGCGACGTACAAGAACGGCTTCCCGCGCCACGGCGATGACGGCACCGTGGACATCGGCAGCCATGGCCTCTCCAAGACCGATTTCACGTACAGCGAAGGCCCCGCCATCCGCTTTGTCTGCGAGCTTGGCCCCGACGGACCGATCGGCCGCAACGCCCTTCCCGGCGGGCAGACCTTCGATCCCAGCTCGCCGCACTTCTCGGATCAGCTGGAGCTGTGGCGCAAGAACCAGACGTTTGATCTCGCCTTCAAAGACGCCGACGTCATCAAGAGCGCGATGAAGGAGTACCAGATGAACAAGCTCGGCCGCGTCCGCTTCACCCCCCGATAAAGCACCCATCTTCCCAAAACGGCGCGCCCGATGGCTGCGCCGTGCCCGACTGCCTGGCCCAAGTTGCTTGCCAATGAGCAGCGCCTGCCCTAATACTGAGCTGGCTTATGCTGCGGCTGCGCAAAGTGCGTATTCTCTGGCTCCTGGTCACAATGATCGTCACTCCGATCATCGGCCTGCCCTGGAATACGCTGGGCAGCACGCTCGTCTCGCAGCCGTCGGATGATGACGACGATGACGATGGTGCCAGCGACAGCGAGCGCGTCGCAGCCCGAGATCCCTGGCTGAGTCAGGGCCACTCGCCGCGTCTGCCTCCGCCGCGGCAACCGCCGCCTCGTACCAGCCCCAAGCTCTTTGCCGTTCGGCAGCAGCCGCGTCTGGCGATTGCCCAGCCCATCACCGCTTCTCGGAATGCAGGCGTCCGCCTTCAGATCTGAGCGCCCGCCCCCCAAAACGGAAGCTCGGAAGTGTAGCGTCGCGCCTGGCCAGCGGGTCAGCGTGAAGCGCTCGCGCCTCGTGCGCCGGATCGCCTGAGCGCACCTCCGAGCCCTTTTCGCAGCGCTTCAGCGTCGCTTTTTCCGCTCGGCAAGAGTGCAGCTGCGCTCTGTGCCCGCGCGGCGGCTCGCCCGGTGCCTGCGAAGTGGTCAGCGCGACACAACCCACGCCATGGGCCGCTGCATGCGAAGCGCGCGCCTCTGTCCCGATCCGGGGACAGGCACAGTGCCTCGCTCTGCGACGGCTCCGTGGCGAACCATGTGCCTGGGAGTGCGAGAGCAAATGATTGTTTCCTCTTCGAAAGAGCAGACGCCCGCGGCGCATGCCAAGCCCGTGGGCTATAGCAAGCCCGCGGCGCCTGGCAGGCCCGACCGAGCCGCGGCGCCGGCCAGACAGCTGGAGCCGGTGCGCGTGAGGCAGCGCGGGCTCATCTCGCCGCGCCAGCTGCGCGAGCTGTCTCCGATTGCCGGTCCCTATTTCAAAGAGCTGCGCGGCATGTTCCGCGACTGGGTCGAGACCTGGCGCGACATCCCGCGGCAAAAGGGCCTGCTGCCCGATGTGCTGGCGGGTCTTACCGTCGCTGCGGTGGCGCTGCCACTGAACATCGCCCTGGCCGTTGCCAGCGGCCTGCCGCCGTCCACGGGCCTCTTTGCGGGCGCCATCGGCGGTATCCTGGCGGGCCTCTTCAACGGCGCACCGCTGCAGGTCACGGGCCCGGCGGCGGCGCTACAGGCGATGGTGCTGCTCATGGCCAAGGACTTCGGTCCGGTGGGCGTGGCGACGGCGACGCTGTTTATCGGCATCATCCAGATCATCCTGGCGATGTTTTTGTCAGGAAAGCTCATCCGCTACGTGCCCGAGACCGTGCTCGCGGGCTTCACGACCGGCGTCGGTCTCAAGCTCCTCGACGGTCAGATTCCCGAGCTGCTCGGCTTTGACTACAGGATCATCGAGCTCGCGCAGATGATGCATCGCCCGGCGTGGCTGCATAAGGTCTCGTGGATCTCGGTGGTGTCGGGTCTGTGCGTGGCGTTTTTCATCTCGGCGACCAGCCGCTACAAGCGCTTTCCGGCCGCCATCGTAGCGCTGGCCGGCGTCACGTTCGTCTCGGTCTACCTCAACTGGGACATCGAGCGCGTGGGCGCCTTGCCAAATCACTTTCCGCACCCTTCGATTCCGTGGGTCTCCGACGAGAAATTGCTGGATCTGCTGGTCATGACGCTGCCGCTGGCCCTGCTGGCTGCGGTTGAGTCGCTGCTCTCGGCGAGCGCGCTCGATCGACTGGCGGCGCGCACCAAACCGCACAACTCCAACCTGGAGCTTTTCGGGCAGGGCATCGCCAACCTGGGCGTCGGCCTGTTTTCGGGCATGCCCGTGAGCGGCGTCATCGTGCGCAGCAGCGTCAACGTGCAGAGCGGCGGACGCACCCGCATCGCAGCGATCCTGCACGGCGTTGCGCTGGCCATGAGCGCGCTCTATCTGGGCAAGTACATCTCCAAGATTCCGCTGGCCGCGCTGGCGGGACTGCTGTGCGTGATCGCGGTCCGGCTGGTCGAGATCGGCACCTTCGTGACGCTAATCCGCGACGACAAAGCCGAAGCGCTGGCCTTTGCCGTGACCGCAATCGGCACCGTGACCGGACACCTGGTGCTGGGTCTCTCCGGCGGCCTCATCATCCACTTCATCGCGATGTATGCGAGCCGCGGCCAGGGCGAAAACGCCGAGCTAACAAAAGAGTATCGCGAGCAGGGAATCCGCGCGGTGCTGAAGCCGCACATCGGCGAGATCAAACAGCGGGCGCAGTACGAGCCGAGCCCCGACCACTTGAGCTGGCTTCAGAACCTGCGCGAGCGCTCGCTCATGGCCCGCTCCGCCTTCGTGCACTCGCAGGCCAACGTCGCCGGCAAGGTGCTGCTGGGCGACCATGTGCACATCGCCGCCGGCAGCTCGGTGCGCGCAGATGAGGGCTCGCCGTTCTTCATCGGCAGCAACACCAACGTCCAGGACGGCGTCGTCATCCACGCGCTCAAGAACAAGTGGGTGATGGTCGCGGGTCGCGAGTGGGCCGTCTACGTGGGCAAGAACGTCTCGATCGCCCACAACGCGCTGGTGCATGGTCCGTGCTACATCGGCGACGATACCTTCATCGGCTTCAAGGCCGTGGTGCACGACTCGGTGGTCGGTAGCCACTGCTACATCGGCATCGGCGCGATCGTTGTCGGCGTCGAGATTCCCGACGGCAAGTTCGTTCCGCACGGCATGATCGTCGACTCTGCCGACACGGTGGCGCGCCTGCCCACCGCCAGCGCCGCGCACCACGAGTTCAACGAGGACGTGGTCGATGTCAACCGCGGTCTGGCAGTCGCATACAGCCGCATCGCCGACGATGAAGAGGCAGCCGCAGAGCCCATCGGAGCTCGCACATCCCATGAGCGCGAGCCGGCCGTGTGGTCGCAGCGCTGGGCCCGCAGCACCAGCTCGTACCGCTTTTAAGAGCGCATAAGAAAGGAGACTTCCGTGCTTACCATCGGAACCATCGTTGGATTCATCGCAGGGCTCGCGATCTACGTGACCCTGATTGTGCTGCGCTGCTATTTCCGCATCGAAGAGGGCTATCGCGGCCTGCTCACAAGTTTTGGCGCCCTGGTCAAAGACAGCGACGGACAGCCGCGCGTCTACCGCCCCGGGCTGCATCGCAAGGCGCCCTGGCAGGTCGTGCACGCCGTATCGGTGATGGAGCAGAACCTGGACCTGGGCGATCAGGAGGGCGGTCGCACCGCCATGGCCGAAGATGGCACCGTGCTGCGCTTCGGCTCGATGCTGCGCTACACGCCGGTCGAGTCGCAGCTGGAGCGCTACATCTTCGGCATGCGCTCGCCGCGCGAGCACATCGCGGGCCTGTTTGCCAGCCTCTTGCGCAACGAGATCGCTAACATCCGCACTCCGCTCGCCGAGCGGAGCCGCACCAGCGCCCTGCCCGAGCTGCCCGTTGAAGCGGGCTCGTACGCCGCGGTGCGCGGGGAGCGCCATCAGCTGAATGGCCGCATCGATTCGTTCTGTAGCGAGCACTTCGGCGATCGCTACGGCATCAAGTTTCGCGCCGTGGATCTCACCGACATGCTGCCGCCCGACGAGCTGGCCGATGCGCTCAACGCCGTGATGCGCGCCCACAACGAGGCCGCAGCCCACTATGCGCGCGCCGAAGCCAGCGCCAGCCAGCGCCTGCTCAGCGCCCAGCGCGGCGTCGAGATTGCGCGCGCCAGCGCCAGCGCAGTGGAGGTCGAAGCGCTGCGACTGGCCAGCTACCTGTCCGAGATGCACAAGAACAACACGCTCGATCTCTACGTGCGGCGCCGTCGCGCTGAGATCCTTTCCGAGTCGCGCGCGGCCTTCGTGCGGAGGATGCCATGAACACCAATCAGGTCTTTCAGCTCGTGATCAGCATTGCGCTGGGATTTCTGCTCATCCCCATGCTGGTGCGGCTGGTCCGCATGTTTGCAATCCAGGTCGAGCACGAAGAGGCCGTGCTCATCACGCGCTTCGGTCAGCTCACGCGCGTGCTCACCAGCCCCGGCTGGTACTGGCTGCCGGACCGCATGCTGCCGTGGGTGAGCGTGCGCCGCGCATCGCTTGAGCGCGACTTTCACTACTTCCGCGACATCCACATCAACAGCGTGCGCGGCACCACCATGCTCGTGGATCTTTGGCTGGAGCTGCGCATCACCGATCCGAAAAAAGCGCTGTACGACGTCGCGGACTGGGAGCGCGCACTTCAGACGCTGGTGCAGCACGCGGCGATCTCGATCCTCGGCAGCCGCGACTTTCAGGAGATCCTGACCGACCGCATCGAGATCGGCGAGCTGCTCAAGCGCGACATCGGCGCTGAGACCGCCCGCTGGGGCGTCTCGATCGAGCAGCTGTTCGTGCGCAACGTCAGCCTGCTTCCCGAGGTGTCGCGCCACATCTTCGAGACCATCGCCGCGCGGCTTGAGCGCGCCAAGGCCGACATCGAAGAGGATGGTCGCCTGCGGGTCGCGCAGCTGGAGGCCAGGATCAGCATGCAGGTGGCGCCGCTGGTCGCAGATGCCAAGGGACAGTACCCCGCGGCCCTGGCGCGGGCGTTCGCTGAGATGGCGCACGAGCCGGCGGTGCTGGCCGCCTACAACGAGCTCTACGAGCTGTCGCTGGTGCGCCCGCACCGGACCATCACCTTCACCGGCTTTGGCGAGGGCGGACTCAGCGCTGCCGAGGCCATGATGGCCACGCCGCCGCTCACTGAGGGCCCGCCGCCGAGCTACGGCCTGCCGCCGCTCGCCGCCGAGCAGGACCGCCTGCTCATGTCCGCCACGCCCGCCAACACGCTCCGCACCGCCCGCCACAGCCGCCCCGACTAGCCCCGGGCTTCCGGCAGGCTCGCATCGAGCCAGGAAAAACGGACAGTAGTGTCCACTTATGCGCAGCTGTAGACTCGCTCTATGGCACGCGCAACCATGGACACGCCAGCCCCCGATGAACCGCCGGTGCGACGGCGCGACGCTGAAGAGAACCGCGCGCGGATCATCACCGCCGCGCGCGAGGTGTTCGCGTCCGACGGGTTCGACGTGCCGCTCGACATCATCGCCCGCCGCGCTGGCGTCGGACGAGCCACGCTCTATCGCAACTTCGCGGATCGGTTCGCGCTCGGCGCTGCGATCTTCGATCACAACCTCGCCGCGCTGGAGGCGCTCGCCCGCGAGCACCGCGACCAGCCCGACGCCTTCACGATCCTGCTTTCGGCCATAGTCGAGCACCAGATCAAGGCCCACGCGCTGGTGCCGGCGCTGCTGCTCGGGCCGAGCGCGCCGGACCTGCAGGTGCTGGTGCGCCGGGTCACGCGACTGCTGGCCCGCCCGCTGCGTCAGGCGCGAGTCGCGCAACGGGTCCGCGATGATCTCACCATCACCGACGTGCTCGACGCACTCGCGATGGTCTCTGCGGTCGTCACGGGCAACACCTCGGTTCGCTCGCGACGGGTGCGGGCCGCGCGCGCGCTGGAGCTTTTGCTGCACGGCATCGTGCCGCGCCCGTCAGCGGCCCGCTAACCAGGCTCGGAGGTCCGCCTGTGAGCTCGCCCACGACCTTTTACAAGCGCCCGCTGCCCGCCGGACTGGTTGCGTTCGCGTCCGCCGAGGGCCGCGTCCTGTTTCAGGAGGCGCTGGGCGCTGGCAGCATGGCCGGCTATTTCGCGCTCGCCGAGCAGTTCCACACCCAGGCCGACCCCGCGTTCTGCGGGCTGGGCACGCTGGTCGTCGTGCTCAATGCGCTGAGCATCGACCCGGGACCGCAGCGACCGTGGAAGGGGCCGTGGCGCTGGTTTACCGAGGAGCACCTCGACTGCTGCCGGCCGCTGGCCGAGATCCAGCGCTCGGGTCTGACGATCCCGCAGCTCGCCTGTCTGGGTCGCTGCAACGGCGCCCGCGTCGAGGTCCACCACGCCCAGACCGAGACCGCCGAGAGCTTCCGCCAGGCCGTGCGCGAGTCTGCGTCCACGCCCGGCGAGCCGCAGCTGGTGGTCGCGTATGATCGCGCGACGCTCGGCCAGACCGGCACCGGCCACTTCTCGCCGGTGGGTGGCTACCATGCGGGCCGCGATCTGGTGCTGATCCTGGACGTTGCGCGCTTCAAGTACCCGCCGCACTGGGTGCCGCTCGCAGAGCTGTTTCGGGCCATGCTGCCCGTCGACCCAGAGACCAGGCGGTCGCGCGGCTTCCTGCGCTTCTGGCGGCGCGCCGAAGTTGCGGCGCTGTGCTCGCTACAGGCGACGGATGCGAACTGGCGCTCGCTCGTGTGCGACCTCCTCAATACCGCCGCGCCCGCAGCTGCGTCCATCGAGCAGCTCCTGCCGCAGCTGCTGCGGGCCCTGCCGCCGCAGGCCCTGACTCTCGTGAAGAGTCGCGCCTTCGACGGCGCCGCCCCGCCGGAGCTCGCGTCCGCGCAGCAGGCGCTGCGGCAGGATCTGGAGAGCACCGAGCTGCTCCAGCTGCTGCGGCGCATCATCCCCAGCTCGGAGCCGGAGCTGGATCTGGCCGCGGTGGCGCTGCTGCTGCTGGCCCTGCCGGCCTCGCGCTTTCACATGCTGTCGCCGTCGCTGCGCGAGCAGCTGACCGCGCTCCAGCTGACGCCGCTGCCCGCCAGCGTGCAGGCGCAGGTCGAACATCTTCGCACGCAGGCCGAGTCGCTGGAAGAGTCCAGCAGCTGCTGCGCAGCCGAGTCAGCCTAGGCGAATCAGCGCGGCCCTCGCCCAGCCGCGCCGATCCCCAGCAGCTCCGCCCGTTAGTAGGGCTTGCCGCCCCTGGGCATCACGAAGTCCGAGGGCTCGGCGTGAACGCCGTTCACCGTGGTGCCGCCGTTGTGGATCGCCGGGAACATCGGCTGCATGTTCGCCGGGAAGCCCAGCGTCGGCCTGGTCTTCTCGTCGAGGCTCGCCAGATCCTCGGCGGTGAGCTTCACTGCCAGCGCCTGCACGTTGTCCTCAAGCTGATCCAGGCGTCGCGCGCCGATGATCGATGAGGTCACGCCCGGCTGCGCCTGCAGCCAGGCGAGCGAGACGCGCGCGACCGTGGTGCTGTGCGCCTTCGCGATGCGCTCCAGCTCGTCGACCAGCGCAAACGTCCGCTCGTTTAGCAGGTGCCCCATGAATGCGCCGCGGGCCCCCTCGACCTGCCCGCCGCGGCGCGTGTACTTGCCGCTCAGCAGACCGCTCTTGAGCGGCGACCACGGCGTCACCCCCAGGCCCAGCTCGCGCGCCATCGGCATCAGCTCCTGCTCGACGGTGCGCTCCAGCAGCGAGTACTCGATCTGGAGCCCGATGAACGCTGACCAGCCGCGGAAGCGCGCCGTCACGTTGGCCTCCGCAATCTTCCACGCCGGCGTGTCCGACACGCCCAGGTAGCGCACCTTGCCGCTGCGCACCAGATCCTCCAGCGCCGACATGGTCTCTTCGATCGGCGTGTGCACGTCCCAGTTGTGCAGCCAGTAGAGGTCGATGTAGTCGGTCTGAAGGCGGCGCAGCGACTGCTCGCAGGCCGCGATGATCGACTTGCGGCCCGAGCCGCCGCCGTTGGGATCGCCGGGGTACAGGTTGCCGCTGAACTTGGTCGCGATGACGATGCGGTCGCGCTTCTCTTTGTGGCGGCCGATGTGGTCGCCGATGATCTTTTCCGAGTGGCTGCGGGTGTAGAAGTTCGCGGTATCGAGGAAGTTGCCGCCGAGCTCAAGGTAGCGATCGAGGATCTGCT
>Ga0075163_10007578_pt1 | contig 14335 bp, 9 predicted proteins | sample JI1023141ADNA_FD_71478 | JGI IMG/M metagenome (GOLD analysis project Ga0075163, IMG submission 71478) | Wastewater effluent complex algal communities from Wisconsin, to seasonally profile nutrient transformation and Carbon sequestration -... | ecosystem: Engineered > WWTP > Effluent > Algae...
CAGGAGGCGATGTGGGTGCCCCTCGGGCCCTGGCCGCTGCGCAGCCGCGCGATTGTTGCGTATGGCGCAAGAGTGCGAGATCCTTGGGCTTTTTCCGGCCGCATCTAGAACAAGTGGTTCAATCGCGCGGCCGGGCGCTCCGAGGCCATGATGTTCGATCCCGAGGCGCGCGTGCTCGGTGACAAGAGCAGCGATCCGGAAGAGGAGACCTCGCCGCACAACCTGGTTGGAACCACGGTGTTTGATGGCGTGCGGCTGGCCAATCGCGACGCCAAGATCGTCTCCATCGCGCTCAAGGGGCGCGGCTCGCTGCTGCTCGGCGGGCAGCTCGGCAAGGCCTACTTTTTTTCGGATCAGCGCGGCGGCTTTACCACGTCGAGCTACTACGCCAAGGAGCTGCCCGAGTGGGTGCAGCGCTGGAACGGGCGCCGCCTTGCCGACGCTGCGTTCGGGCAGAAGTGGGAGCGCCTGCTGCCGGCGGCCAGCTACCAGGGCAGCGATGACGCGCCGCACGAGGGCGAGGTCAAGGGCATGGGCAAGAGCTTCCCCCATCCGCTCACCGGCGGACTCACGGCCCCCGGACCGGCGTTTTACGATGCCATCGCGCACTCGCCGATCGGCATCGAGCTGGAGCTCGACTTTGCGCTGACCGCGCTCACCGAGGAGCAGCTAGGCCAGCGCGGCACCACCGATGTGCTGGCCATCTCGATCAGCAGCACGGATCTGGCGGGCCACATCTATGGACCCTTCAGCCATGAGTATCAGGATCTGGTGGCGCGTCTGGATCGGGCGGTGGCCAAGCTGCTCGGCGAGCTCGATCGGCGCTTCTCGCCAAGCGATGTGACCATCCTGTTTACCGCCGATCACGGCGCGGTGCCGATTCCCGAGTCGATGGCCAGCGACGGTGTGCTGGCCGGTCGCATCAAGAAGGCCAGCATCAAGGCCGCGGTCAACAAGGCGCTGAGCGAGCGCTTCGGCGCCGGCGAGTGGGTGGTGGCGCTGGAGGATCCCAGCATCTATCTGGATGCGAACCTGGTCGCCAAGACCAAGCTCGACCCGATGCTGGTAGAAGAAGAGGCGGGCAAGGCGGCGCTGGCGCTGCCGGGAATGATGGGCTTTTACACGCGCTCGCAGCTGCTGCGCGGAATGGTGCCGCCGACGGAGGCTGCCCGGGCGGTGGTGCGCTCCTATTTCCCGGCGCGCGGCGGCGATGTGGTGCTGTTCACCGCCCCCTATTATTTCTGGGGCAAGTACGGCGAAAAGGATGCCGGGTCCACCCACGGATCGTTTTATCGCTACGACACCGATGTGCCGGTGATGCTGAACGGACCGGGCTTTGTGCCCGGCGATCACGGCGTGATCGAGATGGTGGATGTCGCGGCCACGCTGAGCCATGTGCTGGGCATAAACCCGCCGCCGAGCTGCGAAGGCCGTCCGGTGCTGCGCATGCTGCGCAGCGCTCCTCAGTAACAATTACAGAATGATATCGGTGTTGAGGAAGTTGGAGTCGTCGTCGTCGAGGATGGCGCGCACGATGCCCTTGCCGATGTTGTTGTGCGGAGCGGCGACCATGCTGCGCAGGGAGAAGCTGCGCAGCCCATCGCCCACCGATAGCGTGCCTTCGGCGCTGCTCTTGCGGCCGGTGAAGGGGAAGATGTCGGGGCCGCGCTGGCACTGCGTGTTCAGGTTGATGCGGCACACCTGATTGGCCAGCACATCGATCAGCCGGCCCATGGTCCGCGGATCCCGTCCGAACAGGCTCGCCTGCTGGCCATAGTTAGTTGAGAGCATGTATTCGACGAACTCCGAGATGTCGCGAACGACCACGATCGGCAGCACGGGGCCAAACTGCTCCTCGTGATAGATGCGCATCGCCGAGGTCACGCCCGTGAGCACGGCCGGGTGGTAGGCGGAATAGGCGTAGCCGCCGCCACCGCCGTCCCGGTTGGCCAGGGTCGCGCCGTGGCTGAGCGCGTCGCTGACATAGGCGCTCAGGCGCGCGGCCTTGTCCTGCTCGACCAGCGGCGTCAGGCGCGCATCTTTTGTCCAGGGCAGTGCGTTGGGCAGCCGATCCACGGCGGCGCAGAGCTCGGCGGTGAAGCGGTCGGCGATGGCGTGATGAACAAAGAAGATCTTGAGCGCGGTGCAGCGCTGGCCGTTAAACGACAGCGCCCCTTTTATGCACTCTGGAATTGCGCTGGCCAGGTCGGCATCGGGCAGGATCATCGCCGGATTTTTCGCATCCAGACCCAGGATGCAGCGCAGCCGATGCAGTCGCGGATGGGCGCCCTTGATCGCATCTGCGGAGCGCGACGCGCCGATGAACGCCAGCACATCGATGCCGCCGGTCTGCATGAGCGGCTGCACGATCTGCCGCCCCTCGCCATTGATGATGTTGACGACCCCCGCCGGGAAGGCGTCGCGAAACGCTTCGAGCAGCGGATCCCATAACAGCACCCCGTAGCGCGGCAGCTTGACCACTGCGGTGTTGCCCATGATCAGCGCTGGAATCAGCGTCGCGAAGGTCTCGTTCAGCGGGTAGTTGAACGGCCCCATGCACAGCGTGACGCCGAGCGGGGCGCGCCGCACCTGGGCAATGATGCCCTCGCGAAACTGGAGCCGGCTGCCTTCGCGATCCAGCGACTTGAGCGCCTCGACCGTATCGCGGACGTACTGCACCGTGCGATCGAACTCCAGCTGCGCATCGCTCCAGGTCTTGGCGATCTCCCACATGAGCAGCTTGCACACCTGATCGCGCACGCTGACCATGGCGCTGGTGAAGCGCTCCACGGCCTCGATGCGCTCCTCGACACGCAGGGTGGGCCAGCGGCCCGCGCCCTTGGCCCACGCAGCCTGCGCCGCAGCCAGCGCCTCCAGGGCCGCGTCGGGTGTGACCTGGGCAGTGCGTCCCAGGATCGGCGGCGTGGGCTCGGCCTCCGCAGAGGAGCGCAGCCACAGCGGCGATGCGACCTCCTGATGCGCCTCGGTCCACTCGCGGATCTCGCCGCCGATCAGGATGCGCGCCCGCGTCCGCGGCGCTGCCAGCTCCGCAGGAACCTCTGACGCAGTGGGAAACATGCTGGCCAGACGGGCAGATGTGACAGCGCTGGCTGAAGATGGGATATGCACCGACATGGCGAGAGCTCCTGAAAAAAGAGTCCTAGTTTCGCACGTTCCCCGCCGCCGCTCATCCGAAACCGGTCTGAAACCAGCTCAATAGCGAAATTCAATGATTCCCAAGTCTTCAGACACACCGTCGCTGATCCCAGCGGCTCCGGATATGATGGCTGCTTTAGAGGGGGAGCAATAGATGGCCAAGTGCGTTAAGCATCACGTCGACTTCAAGCATGCCTGTTCGCAGTGCCGGATCGAGGAGTTCACTGCCACTGCGGGAACCAATCTGTTCAGCCAGAAGAGCCTGGGAAAGCGCCGCATCGAGCTGCACCAGAAGCCGGTCCTGCTCAATCAGGATCAGTTTGGAATCTGCGGCATGGCGTCGGCTGTGTACATCATGCTCAGGGCCGACCCGGCTCGCTTCGACGAGCTGTGCGATGCCACCTTCGGCGTCTTTGCCGGCGTCAAGGATGCGACCTTCGAGACCAAGAAGGGTCCGGCGGTGATCGATCTGGGCAACCTCGCGCACTTCTACAAGCTGATGCTCGACGACGGCGGCCCGGATCTGCACTTCGCCATCGACTTCTTTGTCGCACGCGCGCTCGGCCAGATCATGAAGCAGCAGAACAAGGAGCTCTACAGCAAGCAGAAGGAGTTCTCGAAGCTCTTCGATGCACCGCTGGCGCCGACGCCCATGACCAAGACCGGCTCGCTGGCACTTCAGACCGAGGCAATCGACTACGTCATCACCGACATCCTCAAGGGCAAGACGCAGATCGTCTCGGATGTGGATGAGGCGAGCCTGGCGGATTTTGTCGAGGACTGGAGCAAGCTCAAGAAGCCGAACACCTTTGTCATCGCGGGCGTGCAGGTGGAAGACGCGTGGCCGTGGTCCGGCAGCAAGCTCACGTCGGTGCCGCCCTCTACCAAGATCAAGGTGCCCTACCAGCACTGGATCGTGATCACCGACAAGATCACCAGCGCCGGGGGCGCATATAAGGTTCCGATCTGGACCTGGGCCCAGGAGCAGACCCCGCAGCTGTCGATCGGGGTTGCCCATAAGTGGATCCGCGAGCTTATCATTTGCACCCTGTAGCATCGGCGCCATTTCAGGCCTCGCTTACCGCACCCAAGAACTTCTGGATTTTCACCGGGTTGCGCGCTGCGCAGGCGGCGCTCCAGCTTCGTAGTATCCTCGTTACGGTTGAGCAGCGGCCTTGCCCGGCCGCCCATTCCATAAGGGGATACCCGCATGTCGCTTGACGAGCTGCTGGAGCTTCACGCTCTGGTCACCCAGGCCAGCCGTCCGGAAGAGATTTTTCGCTCGCTCGTAAGCGAGCCTTCGAGCGACCCGGTGCGTCGCATCGAGGCGCTGGAGCAGGAGTACGTGCGACTGACCAAGCTCGCCAACCCCGAGCGGCACGTCGGCAACCCGCATGCGCAGAACACCGCCCGCAAGATCCTCACGCATCTATATGAGCACCATCAGAACGCGCTGGCCGTGATCGAGAGCAGCGGTCCGGAAGGGGCTACGCGCGCGGCGCTAAACGGCGTCTACAGCGAGAGGTCCGGCGATGCCGGTGTGCCGGTGGCGGCGCCCAGTCCGATCCCGGCTGCGCCCGCAGAGGCTGCGACCGAGGTCGTAAACTTTGCGATCACCACCTCGCGCGCAACCTATCAGGCCGACCGGCTGATCGCCGAAGGCGAGCTGGCCACGATCTATGGCGGCCGCGTATGCAGAGACGGATCCGCCGACGAGCGGCTGGCCATCAAGGTTGCCTACGAGCGCGCGGACAACGAGCTGCTGCTCGATGAGGCGCGCACCTTGCGCCTGTTTGAAGCGACGCGCAGCCCGCAGCTCAAGCAGCTGCCCCGGCTGCTCGATCAGTTTCAAACCGCGGATGGCCGCGCGGGTCTGGTGCTGCGCCATATCGATGGCTACGACCTGAATGCGATTCGCGCCCGCTACCCAAGCGGGATCGATCCGCGGCACGCAGTGTGGATCTTCCGGCGCGCGCTCAGCGTCGTTGGTTTTGCGCACAGCCAGGGCGTGATCCACGGCAACATCGAGCCCACGCACCTGCTGGTAAGCCCTCCGGATCACAACGCCAGCCTCATCGACTGGAGCTACTCGATCGTTCATCCCGAGCGCACCCGGCAGGGCTTCAAGGTGCACAATCCCGAATACAGCGCGCCGGAAGTTGCGGAGCGCAAGCCACCGATTCCCGCTTCGGATCTGTACTCGCTCGGCAAGTGCATGATCTTTCTGCTCGGCGGCGATCTCAGCACCGACACCATTCCCGACTCGGTCGATGAGAGGCTTGCACGCTTCGTGCAGTTTTTCGTGCGCCCGAGCTCGCGCCAGCGCGCCCAGGATGCCTGGGAGATGTACGAAAAGCTCAAGGCGCTGCGCGAAGAGATCTATGGACCGCATCAATTTCTCAAGTTCGAGATGTAACTTCCAGATGTAGCTTCCAGCTATACCTGGGAAAGGATCGACCTATGGGCGGAGGAGCCTACGATTTCGATGTCGCGCAGGAAGCGCGCTCCAGCAATAGCAACGTCTTTTCCTATCGCGGCCACGGCGGCACCGCGCAAGAGGCGACGCAGCGACAGAGCGTGCATCCCGCGCTGAGCCCGTTCGGCAAGCACCGCGAGTGCAACAACGAGACGCCGATCGTGGTGGCCATGGATGTGACGCGCTCGCGCGGCGATGACACCAAGATCATCTACGACAAGCTGCCGCTGCTCATCGGCCAGATCATCATGAAGGGCTACGTGGGCGGTCCCGCGATCAGCTTCGCCGCCATTGGCGATGCCACTGCCGGCGATCGGGCGCCGCTTCAGGTCGGTCAGTTCGAGGCCGACAACCGCCTGGACGAGGTCCTGAGCCGCATCTGGATCGAAGAGGGCGGCGGCGGCTCGGGCCAGGAGTCTTACGAGCTGGCGGCCTATTTCTACGCGCGCCACACCAAGCTGGTGCGGCAGGAGCGCGGCGAAGGCAAGAAGGGCTTCTTCTTCTTTCTCGGCGATGAGGGCTTCTATCCCGAGGTGAACAAGGAGCAGATCCGCCACATCCTGGGCCGCGAAGCGACGGAGAATGTGCCGTCGGCGCAGGTCTTCGCCGAGCTTCAGCGTAAGTTCCACGTGTTCCTGATCTTTCCGCAGAAGCCCATGGCCGAGCGCAAGCAGGACATCGATGCCGAGATCAAAAAGCGCGTCGAAGCGGCCGGCGGTCTTTACGAAGGCGTCGATGTGCGCGCATCGCTCATCTGGGACAACCGCAACGATCTGGATCTGCACCTGATCACGCCCGCCAACGAGCACATCTACTACGGCGCCAAGCAGTCGTCGTGCGGCGGCTGGCTCGACGTGGATCAGAACGTGCGCGGCGAGACCACCAAGCCGGTGGAGAACGTCCGCTGGCGCAAGGGCAGCGCGCCCGCAGGTCAGTACAAGGTCTTTGTGCGCAACTACCGCTTTCACGAACCGGATCGGGCGCCGACCCGCTTTCGCGTCGAGGTCGAGGTGAACGGCGTGGTCAAGCACTTCGAGCACACGATCTCGGGCAAGGGCGAGACCGGTGCGGACAGCGATGTGCCGGTCTATGAGTTCCACTTTGATCCGAACCAGCGGCCCGAGGCGAGCACCGCCCCGCGCCGCGAGTACGAGAGCTACTCGGACGACGTCATCCTCAGCCAGTGGGCCAGCGTGATTCCGCCCGAGCACATCCTGAAGATCCAGGATCCCAAGGCGATCGTGGATGTGATGCTCGGCGCGCTGGCGCTGGTCGGAGGCGAGCGCGAGCTCGACAGCTACCTCAGCGACATGCAGGAGCGCGAGCAGCTGGACCTGCGGCAGGATCAGGCGCTCGAAACGCTGGGCGGTCTGGCGAGCTCGATCTCCATGGCGCGCTCCGCAGTGAGCGGCAGCGTGCCCATGGCCCCGACCCGCACGCGCAGCACCCGCTCGACCCGCCTCTGACTTCGGCCGCGCCTTGCCCAGCCTCTCATGCGCGCTGCTCCCTGCCAGCTGATTGTCGGCCTCGCCTTTGGAGACGAAGGCAAGGGCACCACGGTCGATTTTCTCGCCCGCCAGGCGCTGGCCGCGCACCACAGGCCCCCTCTGGTCGTGCGCTATAATGGCGGCCCGCAGGCCGCACACCACGTCGTAAACGAGCACGGGCAGAGCCACTGCTTTGCGCAGCTCGGCTCGGCGAGCCTCATCCCCGGCGCCGGCACGCTGCTGTCGCAGCACATGCTCGTCGAGCCGCTGGCGCTGCTGCGCGAGGCCGAGGCGCTGGCCAGGCTGGGGGTCGCGGCGCCGCTGCGGCAGCTCAGCATCGATAGGCGCTGCGTGGTGGTCACGCCGTTTCATCGGCTGCTAAACCGCATGCAGGAGCTGCGGCGCGGCGCCGCCCGGCATGGCAGCTGCGGGCTCGGTGTGGGGCAGGCCTGGCTCGACAGCCGCAATCCCAGCATGCCAACCCTGCGCCTGGGTGAGGTGCAGCAGCCGGTCGAGCTGCGCCGCAAGCTGCGCTTCATGCAGCTCTGCAAGGTGGATCTGGCCGAGCAGCTCTGCGATGCGCATCCCGAGCTGCCGGCGCTGCGCACCCATCTGGACGAGCTGCGGCAGCCCGGCTGGGTCGAGCATCTCGCAGAGGGCTACGCGGCGCTGCTGCGCGAGCTCCACGCGCTCGATGATGGAGCGGTGCTGCGCCGGGCGCTGCGCGATCCCCAGCAGCCGATTCTATTTGAAGGTGCGCAAGGTGTGCTGCTGGATGCGGAGCGCGGATTTTTCCCGCACGTTACGCCGTCTTGCACGACCCTGGCCAATGCGCAGGCCCTGCTTGCCGATGCCGATGCCGATGCCGGAGCCAAGCTGGAAAGCGACCGGCCGGTGCAGCGCATCGGCGTGCTGCGCGCCTATGCAACCCGCCATGGCGCCGGCCCGTTTGTCACCCACGATGCGGAGCTAGAAGCGCGCCTGCCCGAGCAGCACAACGGCACCGGGCCGTGGCAGGGTGCGATGCGCGTCGGCTGGTTTGACGCCGTCGCTGCGCGCTATGCCATCGCAGCGGTGGGCGGTGTGGACTCGATCGCGCTGACAAACCTCGATCGTCTGGCTGGACTTGCCGGCGTCAAGGTCTGCACCCGCTATGGTCTGGATGGCCCGGAGCTCCAGCGCCTGCCACTTCCCGCCGCGCGCAGCGAGCAGATAAGGCTCACCGAGCAGCTCCTCCGCTGCCAGCCCATCTATGACGAGCTCCCCGGCTACTCGCTGTCGCAGCCCCTTTCCCCGGAGCTGGAAGGCCTGCTGCGCTATCTGGAGTCGGCGGCGCTTGGGGTGCCCATCTCGCTATTGTCGCTGGGGCCAGCGGCTGCGGATAAGCAGGTGCGCGAGTTGGGCACAGTTGCGTTATGATGAGCGCTGGATCCATGTCGCCTACACCAAGCACATGCTCTGATGGGAGCGAGATTCTTGAGCTGACCGATCAGGACCTGATGGAGCAGGCCACGGTCCGCTACGGAGATCGCTACGATCTGCTGAGTCTCGTCGGAGCCGGCGCCTATGGCTCGGTCTATCGCGCCCGCGACAGCGAGCTCGATGAGGTGGTGGCGGTGAAGGTGCTGCGCCGCGAGCACATCGCGCAGCCGCGCGCGCTGGAGCGCTTCCGGCGCGAGGTGCGGCTGGCGCGGCGGGTGGCGCATCCCAACGTCGCGCGCACCTTCGATATCGGCAAGCACGAGGGCGAGCGCTTCCTGACCATGGAGTTCATCGATGGTCAGCCGCTGACCCGCTTTGGCTCGATCGGAACGCCGGTCAAGGACCTTTTGCCCATCCGCCTGGTCATCGATGTTGCGATCCAGCTGTGCGCAGGTCTTGGCGCGCTGCATGCGGCCGGGATCGTCCACCGCGACCTCAAGCCCGACAACGTTCTGGTCGGACGCGACGGGCGCGTGGTCATCACGGACTTCGGCATCGCTCGCGCGCTGGAGTGCAGCGATGCCGAAAAGACCGCAGTGGCGCAGCTGACGGGCACACCTGCCTACATGTCGCCCGAGCAGGCGCGCGGCTCGGGCAACGTCGACATCCGGGCGGATCTCTACTCGCTGGGGATCATCATCTTTCAGCTGCTGACCGGCCAGCTGCCCTTCATGGCCACGAGCGCCATCGAGATGGCGCTGAGTCGCCTGTATCAGCCGCCGGCCGATCCGCGCAAGCTGCGCGAGCAGCTGCCGGTGGAGCTGGGCAAGCTGCTGCTGCGCAGCCTGGAGCTCGAACCAGACCAGCGCTTTCAGACGGCAGACGAGCTGTCCACGGCTCTCTCCAACCTGCGGCCGCCGGGCGGAGATCTGGCCGACTACTTGAGCGCGCGACCCGAGATCATGGTCCGCCAGCCCGTAAATGAAGGCGACTGTCCGCCGCCCCATACGCTGGACTCGCCGTCTGAGATTGCCGCTGCGCTGGCACTCAAGGCGCAGCTGCTCGCCGAGCCCGCGCCGGCGAGCCTGCCCGCCCTGGCGCCGCTTCAGGATCCGATCCAGAGCGCCGTGGCGTCGCTGCCGCCGGCGTTCAGCTCGATCCCGGACGCGCGCACGCTGGGTGTGGCGGTGCTGCTGTTCCGCCTGCACGGAGAGCCCGCCGACGACTATCTGGCGCACGGTCTCACCGAGGAGATCATCGATCGGCTGAGCGAGTCCGAAGGGCTGCGCGTGACCAGCTTTGGCGCGGTCCGCCGGCTGGGTGTGGAGGCGCGCGATGCCAGCGCTGTGGGCAAGGAGCTTCACGCGCAGGTAGTCTTGGATGGCAGCCTGCGCGTGCTCTCCGCAAGCCTGAGCGCGATCGTGCGCATGATCGATGTCGACAGTGGGCTTCAGTTTGCGGTGCGCCGCTTTGAGCGCGCGGATCGCAACGTGCTCGCCCTGGCCGGAGAGATCTCGCAGGTCATCGGCGGCCTGCTCACGGTCAAGCTCGATCAGAGCCAGGTAGGTCTCATAAGCGACGCGGTGGCGGTGGATCTGTATGTCCGCGCGCGGCAGCAGTACAACCGCGTGGATCAAGAGGGCGCCCGTCGCTGTGTCGACCTGTTCGAGCAGGCGCTGCACCGCCTACCGGACGAGCCGACGCTGCTCACCGGCTATGCCGAGGCGCTGGCGCGGCAGTGGTTCTTTGCCGGTCAGGGCGCGGCCGAGCACGCCCGGGAGGCGGCCGAGCGGGCGGTCCAGGCCGCACCAGGACGCGGCGAGCCCTATCTGGCGCTGGCGCATGTGCAGGTCAATGAGGCCAAGCTGCCCGAGGCCGCGGTCTCGCTCTGTCGCGCGCTGGCGCGAGCGCCGCGCCTGGCCGAGGCGCACGAGCTGCTCGGGCACCTGCTGTCCGAGACCGGTCCGCTCGACGGCGCGATCCGCCAGCTGAGCTATGCGATGATGCTCGATCGCAGCGTGCCGCGGGTGCGCTTCACGCTGGCGCGCGCCTATTTCATGGATGGGCAGCTGGAGCCCGCGGTGTCGCTCTTGCGCGCCGATAGCACCGAAGCCGAGTTCGCACCGATCATGTGGTCGGCTCGCGTGCGGCTGCTCAGCTGGCAGCAGGACTCGGACGCGGCGCAGGCGCTGCTGCACGAGAGCGCGGCGACGCTGGCTGCTCCCGAGCACGCAGAGACGCTGGCGCGGCTGGAGTTTCTGGCCGGCGTGCGCCATATCAGCGCGGAAGAGTATGTGCCCGCGGGAATGCGGGCGCGTGCAGCCAGCCCGCGCGCATGGCTGTTCGGCAGCCAGCTGCTGATCGAGTACTACCTGCTCAGCGGTCAGCGCGCCGAAGCGCTGGCAGAGCTGCGCAAGATCGTGGAGCAGGGCTTCGCCGATCTTCTGTGGATCGATCTGTGCCCGCTGCTAGCGCCGCTGCGCGACAGCAGCGATTTCGCGGCCCTGCGGACACCGGTTGCCGAGCGCGCCCGTCGGGTGCAGCGCGCATTCGGCCTGCCCACGGCCTGACATCCAGAGCTGACAGCGGCCTGCACCTGCCCACAGCTGCATCGCAGCTGCGCGCAGCAGATCGTGCAGAAAAAGTGAGCACGCAGGAACAGATTCTCTCGGGTCCGGGGTTTCACAGTCACGACAGCGTGGCTTACCGACTTGGAGGATCCCATGACCGCAGCGAAATCACTCTCCCGACGAACCCTCAACCTGCTTCAGTGCCTGCTCCTGGGCGGCGCCGTGTGCGCACTTCCCGGCTGCTTTCGCGTCACGGCGCTGATTCCGGACTCGGCCCCAGCTGAGACCCACACCCACTGGGTCAATGGCTTCTTCTGGGGCGCGGTCGGCGGCACCGTGGACACGGCGCAGTTCTGCGGCGGCCGTCCGGTTTCCAGCATCACCACCAAGCGCTCGATCGGAAACTACCTTGTCGAGCTCATCACGCTCGGCATCTATTCACCGTCGAAGATTTCGGTCACTTGCGGCCAGCCGCGCTGGGGCGGCGGCTACCCGCAGCCTGGTTACGCGCCGGCCTACCCGCCTCCATATCAGCCCAGCTACCCGCCGTACGGAATGTAGTCCGCCGCAGTGGAGCGTCGCCCCGGTGCGGCGCTCCAGCCCATCAGTTTCCCCCGCCACTCCCCCCTCCCTCTATCGAGCCTGAAAAATTTTTAATATTTAAAAAAGGAATGATGCGCTTCCGTCTGAACAAAAGGACAAATAGCGAAACTTTAATTGTTCGCAGATTGGCTAGAAGGCGCGCAGGCCCACTGCGAAGCCGGGGCCCAGGCGGATCTTCAGGTCGCCGCTGTCCCAGCTGCGCTCGGCGCCGCCGAGCATCGACACCCGGCCATCGCAGCAGGGGTCGTTCGACACCGAGACGTGCACGGTGGGGCCCACAAAGATCGCGAGCTTGGGCAGCGCCTGCCAGCCGACGAGCAGCCGCAGCTCGGTGAGCTCGCTGAACGGCGAGCTGTCGTAGCGCGTGATGTCCGGCTGCATGATGTGCGCCATCAGATCCACATCCACGAAGAACATGCGGATCGGAAAGTGCGCGCCCAGTCCAAAGCCATAGGACCAGCGGATCTTGTCGTGAATTGGATCGATGCCCGCGCCAAAGATGCCATACGCGCGCTTGCTGCCGAGCTTCATGCCCAGGTTGAACGGCATGAGATCGCTGCCGTAGACCTCCAGCGTGTGCGTGCCGTCCTTGATCAGGCTGAGCAGGCCAATGGCCGCGCCGTCGACGGAGCGGGCGATGTTGACAAAGCCGATCTGCGCGCCGTCGACCCGGTCTGCGATGTTGATGAAGCCAAGCTGCGCGCCGTGCACATGGCCGCCCACATTGATGAAGCCGAACTGCACTCCGTACACTTCGCCGGCCTGCGACAGCCCCATGCTCAGCTGCATGCCTGACATCTGACCGCCGGAAAATGCCGCCAGGGCCGCCAGCTGCACGCCGCGGAAGTTGCTGCGCACAACATCCATTGCAGACAGATGAAAGCCCCAGCTCTGACCGCCCACCAGGTTCAGTCCCGCGGTCATCATGAAGCCGGCAGAGTTTCCGCCGACGATGTTGGCGGCGCTCGCCAGCTGGATGCCCAGCGACGAGCCGCCCACGACATTCACGCCCATCGCCAGCTGGATGCCCAGCTGCGAACCGCCCACGCTGTTGTAGGCGCCCGAGAACTGGATGCCCAGCGAGTCCTCGGTCTGGGTGTTCGCGAACACGCCCAGCTCCAGACCGCGCAGGCTGGTGCTGCGCCCGGCGAGCAGGTTGAGGGAAAAGTTGTTGAGCACGCGGCGGCCATACAGGGTGTTGATGCTGAGCGTTGGGACCACACCGAAGTTCACGGGAACCCAGCGCACATCCTGACCGAGCCCGCGCAAGAGCGTGCGCTCGCCGGTGACTTTGGCCAGCAGCGCCGGCATCAAGGTGCCGGTCTGACCGGGGGCGAGGTCGATCTGCGTCTCGTAGATGCGGCCGTCGCGCTCGACCGTGACCTGATAGGGACCCGGCTCCAGCGCCAGCGTGATGCGCGAGCCGCCGAGCTTGGTCAGCTCTGCGGTCAGCGAGCCGCTGCGCGAGCGAACGTACAGCCGGCCCTGCAGCTCGCGCGGCAGCTCCAGGCGCGCCGATGGATCGCGCAGATCCGTCATCACCACATCGCCGGTTCCCGCGAGCTGGATGTCATACGCGGGATGCTGCGCCCCGCTCAGCGTCTTTTCGGTGCGCGCCAGCGTCTCGTTGAAGGCAAAGTTATAGGCCTCGTTCAGGGTCACGCGACCGTCGCCCGAGACATCGGCCGCACCGCGCAGACCGCTGATGAGATAGTGCGTAAAAAACGAGCTGCCGATGCGATCCGACTCTTGCGCAGCCTCGTTGGCCGAGCTGGAAGCGAGAAAGGCGTGGCCGCTCACGCGCACCGAGGTATCGATCAGAAATGGCGGCCGCTGCACGCCGCCCTTGAGGCGCGTAAACGATCCCGCCGAGCACGAGTCGAGGATCGCAATGGTGACATCGGCGGCGGCGCGATCGATCGACGCCCGCAGCACGCTGTAGGGCAGCCGCTCCTCCCCGAGCAGCAGCCCCGAGTCATCCGAGTGTCCCGAGTAGTAGAAGAGCAGCTCCACGCGCCGGCCGGGTCCGCGCGCAGTTGCGATGCGCGCCCCGAGCTGCTCCAGCGCCGTCACCAGCGCGGCCGGGTTCGGCTCCAGCAAGAGCGCGCTGTCCTGCGAGGGAATCCCGCCCAGCTGCGCGAGCACGCCCGACATGGCGCGCGCATCGCTGCCGGCATAGTGCAGCCGCTCGCGGCTCGAGCCGCCGTTGTTGGCGCCGACGATGAGCGCAAAGCGCCGCAGCGCAGTGGCCGAGGTCTCTGCACCCTCCGTCGCTGCCATCGCTGGAGCTGCGGCCCACAGCACCAGCAGCAGGCAGGCGAGCGCCTGCCGTAGACCGGGTCGTGGTCGGGTCCGAACCAGGGCTTGACCCTGGGCCTGCGGGCTCATGGCGCCGTTCCTTCCTTGTGATTCTTATTGTATTTGAGGAGCAGCAGGGACGTCTGCTCTAAGTCGGGGGGCAGGGCAAGACGGGCCGTGCTCGCCTTGCCTTCGTCGCTGGCCAGCTTGCGCGCCGCCGCCAGGACCGCCGCTGTGGAGATCGGCCGGGCGCTGGTCACCAGAAAGAAGCGCTCGAAGCGCGGCGCATCGTCGAGCTCATAGGCGCTGGGCAGCAGCACCTG
>Ga0075163_10007579_pt1 | contig 14334 bp, 13 predicted proteins | sample JI1023141ADNA_FD_71478 | JGI IMG/M metagenome (GOLD analysis project Ga0075163, IMG submission 71478) | Wastewater effluent complex algal communities from Wisconsin, to seasonally profile nutrient transformation and Carbon sequestration -... | ecosystem: Engineered > WWTP > Effluent > Algae...
GCGCGCGCCAACGGCCAGGCAGTGGACGACGCCATCACCGTGTGCTTCTTCGGCGACGGCGCCATCAACCGCGGACCGTTCCTGGAAGCGCTGAACTGGGCGCGGGTCTATGCGTTGCCGGTGCTGTTTGTCTGCGAGGACAACCGCTGGAGCGCCACCACGGCCAGCGGCCCGATGACGGCCGGACCGGGCGCCTCGGCGCGCGCCATCAGCCTGGACATCGCCGCCACTCAGGTGGACGGCAACGACGTGGTCGAGGTCCACGAGGCGGCCGCCGCCCTGGTCGCGCAGGTGCGTGCGGGCCTGGGTCCGCGGCTGCTGCACGCGCTGACTTACCGGGTGAAGGGCCATGTGTCGGTGGATCCGGCGGCGTATCGCGATCCGCAGGAGCTGGCCGCGGCCTTGCAGACCGACCCGATTGCGCGCCTGCGCAGCCGCTTCCAGTCGCAAGGGCACGACCTGGCCGTGCTGGACGCGCTGGAGAACGAAGCGACCGCCGAGGTGCAAGCTGCGTTGGACAGCGCTTTTGCCGCACCCTGGCCCGAGGCCAGCGCCGCTTTCACCGACATCCAGAGCACGGGAGCCGGCACATGGTTCTGAATGCCCAGACCCAACGGCCGGCCCTGGTACCGGAAACCCTCAGCTACGCGCAGGCCGCCGTGCGGGCGGTGCAGCGCGAGATGAATGCCGATCCGCGCGTCGTGGTGCTCGGCGAGGACGTCGGCCGCGGCGGCATCTTCGGGCAATACGCGGGACTGCAACAGCAGTTCGGCGCCGCGCGCGTGATCGACACGCCGATCAGCGAGGCCGCGATCATGGGCGCGGGCGTGGGCATGGCGCTGGCCGGCATGCGGCCCATCGTCGAGATGCGCGTGGTGGACTTCGCGCTGTGCGGCATGGACGAAATCGTCAACCAGGCCGCCAAGAACCGCTTCATGTTCGGCGGCCAGGGCCGTGTGCCGCTGGTGGCACGCATGCCCGGCGGCATCTGGGATGCCTCGGCCGCTCAGCATTCGCAGTCGCTCGAAGCCTGGTTTGCCCACCTGCCGGGTCTGGTGGTGGTGTGCCCCTCCACGCCGCAGGACAACTATTCGCTGCTGCGCGCGGCCCTGCAGTCGGGCGACCCCGTGGTCTACATCGAGCACAAGACGCTCTGGGGCAGCCAGGGCGCTGTGGACGAGGCGCTGGCGATCCCGCTCGGCCAGGCCGCGGTGCGCCGGCGTGGCTCGGCGCTCACGATGGTGAGCTGGAGCCGCCAGGCGCTGCTGTGCGAGCAGGCCTGCGACGCACTGGCGGCCGAGGGCATTGATGTCGAACTGATCGATTTGCGCTCCATCTGGCCCTGGGATCGTGAGCAAGTGCTCACGTCCTGCGCCCGGACCGGAAAACTGCTGGTGGTGCACGAAGCCGTGCAGGCAGGCGGCTTTGGCGCCGAAATTTCCGCCACGGTCGCCGAAGCCACGGGCTGCCGAATCAGGCGCCTGGGCGCGCCGCGCATCCCGGTGGGCTACGCACCGGTGCTGGAGGCCCAGTCGCGCATCGGCTTGGAGGCCATCACGGCTGCCGTGCGCGCCATGCTGGCCTAGTGGCTCAGGCCTTTCGTGCGGTATTTGCCGATACCGCGTACTGACCTTCTTCTTTTACCTGACACCGAACCCATGCACATCCACGAACCCCACCACCTGCCCGCCGAAGTGCCGGATCCGGCCGCGCAGGACGAAGTCACCGTCATTCCGCTGAAGATCGAGGACTGGCTGACCGTCATTGTCATGGGCCTGCTGGCGCTGATCACCTTCGCCAACGTGCTGGTGCGCTACTTCACAAGCCAGTCCTTCGCCTGGACCGAAGAGTTCTCGGTGTTCCTGATGATCGTGCTGGCGCTGGTGGCGGGCTCGGCGTCGGTGGCGCGCAACCGCCAGATCCGCATCGAGTTCTTTGCCGACAGCGGCTCGGCCGCGCGCCAGCGCGCGCTGGCCCGCTTTGGCGCGCTGATGATGTTCCTGCTGTTTGCGCTGATCGCCGTGCTCAGCACGCGGGTCGTGTACGACGACATCCGCTTCGGCGAGACCTCGCCGGGCATCGGCGTGCCGCAGTGGTGGTACACCATCTGGCTGCCGGTGATGTCGGTGGCCATCTCGGGCCGGGCGCTGGGCCTGTTCATCCGCCGCGGCCGGCGGGCGTGAGGGCACCGGCATGATCCCCACCCTGCTGTTTGTCGCCTTCCTCGTGATGATGCTGATGGGCGTGCCCATCGGCGCGGCGCTCGGCCTGGCCGGCGCCGCCTGCATCGCGCTGGCCAATTCCGACGCGCAATGGTTCGGCCTTCTGGCCGTGCCACAGAATTTCTACGCCGGCCTGGGCAAGTACCCGCTGCTGGCGATCCCGATGTTCGTGCTGGTCGGATCGATCTTCGACCGCTCCGGGGTGGCGCTGCGACTGGTGAACTTCGCGGTGGCCATCGTCGGGCGCGGCCCCGGCATGCTTCCCTTGGTGGCCATCGTGGTGGCGATGTTCCTCGGCGGCATCTCGGGCTCGGGTCCGGCCAATGCAGCGGCGGTGGGCGCGGTCATGATTGCCGCCATGTCGCGCGCCGGCTACCCGGCCGCGTTTTCCGCCAGCGTGGTGGGCGCCGCGGCGGCCACCGACATCCTGATCCCGCCGTCGGTGGCCTTCATCGTGTACTCGGTGCTGGTGCCGGGCGCCTCGGTGCCGGCGCTGTTTGCCGCCGGCATGATTCCCGGCATCCTGGCCGGCGTGGCACTGATCGTGCCCACCGTGCTGCTGGCGCGCAAGCACAAGATGGGCGCGCTGGAGTCGAGCCTGCCGCGTCCGCCCCTGTGGCAGAGCTTCAAGGAAGCCACCTGGGGGCTGGCGGCCCCGGTGCTGATCCTGGGCGGCATGCGCGCGGGCTGGTTCACGCCGACCGAAGCCGCCGTGGTGGCGGTCTTCTATGGCCTGTTCGTGGGCATGGTGATCCACCGCACGATCAAGTGGCCTGACCTGTTCGTGATCCTGCGTGAATCCGGGGAGCTGTCGGCCATCATCCTGCTGGTGGTGTCACTGGCGGGCATCTTCGCGTTCTCGCTGTCCACCCTTGGCGTCATCGACCCTGTCACCCAGGCGATTGTGAATTCAGGGCTGGGCGAATACGGCGTTTTGTCTCTGCTGATCCTGATGCTGATCACCGTGGGCATGTTCCTCGACGGGGTGTCGATCTTCCTGATCTTCGTGCCGCTGCTGTGGCCCATCGTGCAGTTCTACAAATGGGACCCGGTCTGGTTCGGCGTGATCCTTACGCTGAAGGTGGCGCTGGGCCAGTTCACCCCGCCGCTGGCCGTGAACCTGATGGTGTCGTGCCGCATCGCAGGCGTGCGCATGGAGGAGACCGTGCGCTGGGTCGGCTGGATGCTGTTTTCGATGTTCCTGGTGATGGTCGCGGTGATCGTCTGGCCGGAACTGGCACTGTGGCTGCCGCGTTACCTGGGCTACTGAGCCTGGCGTACAGTTTGTTTTTTTACAGGAGAACCCAAGCATGAAGATCCGCAGAACCCTCATCGGGCTGGCCGCCGTGGCCGCCGCCCTCGGCACGTTCACCACCGCCGCGACCGCGCAGGCCGCCTACAAGGCCGAATACCGCATGTCGCTGGTCCTCGGTCCGCCCACCCCCTGGGGACAGGCCGGCAAGGTCTGGTCCGATCTGGTGAAGGAGCGCACGCAGGGGCGCATCAACATGAAGCTCTATCCCGGCGTGTCGCTGATCCAGGGCGACCAGACGCGCGAATTCAGCGCGCTGCGCCAGGGTGTGATCGACATGGCGGTGGGCTCGACCATCAACTGGTCGCCGCAGGTCAAGGAACTCAACCTGTTCTCGCTGCCCTTCCTGATGCCCGACTACGCGGCCATCGACGCCCTGACCCAGGGCGAAGTCGGCAAGAAGATTTTTGCCACGCTGGACAAGGGCGGCGTGGTGCCGCTGGCCTGGGGCGAGAACGGCTACCGCGAGCTGACCAACTCCAAGCGGCCGATCAAGTCGCCGGAAGACCTCAAGGGCATGAAGATCCGCGTGGTGGGCTCGCCCATCTTCTCCGACATGTTCACTGCACTGGGCGCCAACCCGACCCAGATGAGCTGGGCCGATGCACAGCCGGCGCTGTCCAGCGGCGCGGTGGATGGCCAGGAGAACCCGCTGTTCCTGTTCACGATCCTCAAGATGCACACCGTGGGCCAGAAGTACGTCACCACCTGGGGCTACGTGGCCGATCCGCTGATCTTCGTGGTCAACAAGGACATCTGGAACTCATGGACACCGGCCGACCAGAAGATCGTGCGCGAGGCGGCGATCGAAGCGGGCAAGCAGGAGATCGCCATCGCCCGCAAAGGCCTGGTCGAGGCCGACAAGCCCTTGCTGAAGGACATTGCCGCCATGGGCGTGACCGTGACCGCGCTGACCCCCGCCGAGCGTGAAGCCTTCGTCAAGGCCACGCGCCCGGTGTACGACAAGTGGAAAGCCACCATCGGCCCCGATCTGGTGAAGACGGCCGAAGCCGCCATCGCGGCGCGCAAGAAGTAAGGCCCCGGGCAGTCCAGCCATGCCGGGCGCGCTGCGGGTCGTGGATTCGATCACCGAACTGGGGCCTGCGGATGCGGGCTGCGTGGCGGTGAGCGGCTCGCACGGCGGCCTCAGCTCGGCGCGTTACGCGCTGGCGGCGCGCCCTTTGCTGAGCGTGTTCAACGACGCGGGGGTCGGCAAGGACGCTGCCGGCCTGGCCGCGCTGCCCTTCCTGCAGGTGCAGGGCCTGGCCGCCTGCACCGTGAGCCATGACAGCGCGCGCATTGGCGAAGCTGCCAGCACGCTGGCTGACGGCGTCATCAGCCACGCCAACCCGCTGGCGCTCGCCCTGGGCGTGCGACCGGGCCAGCGCTGCCTGGAGCTCATTGATGGCTTGCGAGGGCGCGCCTGACACCGCCCCGGCACCCGTCAGGGCCGGCAGAGCGGGTTTTTTGAAGAAAATCAGCCCCTTCCCAGCGCAAGAAGGTCATATGTAGCTATCTTTATGGTAGCGTCCGCCAGCCTGCCCGGCGCCGCTCCTGCCACCTGCGGCCTTGCTCAGCGGGCGTCGGGCAACTCGATCTTCACTTCCAGCACTTCCAGATTGTCCTGGCGCTCGAGGTTGACCTTGATGTCCTCGGGATTGATCTTGATGTACTTCGAGATCACGGCCACCAGGTCGCGCTGCAAGGCGGGCAAGTAGTCGGGCTCCGCCGCGTTGCGGCCGCTGCGCTCGTGCGCCAGGATGATCTGCAGCCGCTCCTTGGCGACACTGGCGGTCTTCTTCTTTTCGCCGAGCAGAAAGGACAGGAAGGACATGCTCACTTCCTCCCGAACAGGCGCTTGAGCAGGCCGGGTTTTTCCGCGTCGATGAAACGCAGGGGTTTGTCTTCGCCCAGGAAGCGGTCGATCACGTCCTTGTAGGCCTCGGACACATCGCTGCCGGCCATGTGCACCGCCGGCACGCCCTGGTTGGACGCCTGCAGCACGCTCTCGCTCTCTGGGATCACGCCGATCAGCTTGATGCGCAGGATGTCCTGGATGTCCTCCAGCGAAAGCATCTGGCCTTCCTGCACCCGGTTGGGGTTGTAGCGTGTGATGAGCAGGTGTTCCTTGATCGGCTCGCGGCCCTCGATGGCGCGCTTGGTCTTGCTGCCCAGCATGCCCAGGATGCGGTCGGAGTCGCGCACGCTGGAGACTTCGGGGTTGGTCACCACCAGCGCCTCATCGGCGAAGTGCATGGCCATCAGCGCGCCCGTCTCGATGCCGGCCGGCGAGTCGCAGACGATGTACTCGAAGCCCATCGCGGCCAGGTCGGTCAGCACCTTCTCGACGCCGTCCTGTGTCAGCGCGTCCTTGTCGCGCGTCTGGCTGGCGGCCAGCACGAACAGGTTGTCGCACTGCTTGTCCTTGATCAGCGCCTGGTTCAGGTTGGCCTCGCCGTGGATCACATTGATCAGGTCGTACACCACGCGGCGTTCGCAGCCCATGATGAGGTCGAGGTTGCGCAGACCCACGTCGAAGTCGATGACGGCGGTCTTGTGGCCGCGCAGGGCCAGGCCGGCGGAAAAGCTGGCGCTGGTGGTGGTCTTGCCCACCCCGCCCTTGCCGGAAGTCACCACGATGATCTTGGTCATGAAAGAAGGTTTCCTTGTGAATTGAGGCGGTCCGCCATACCGTGGCGGGCCCGGGAATCAGGATGAAAGCGGCTCCATCACCAGGCGCTCGCCCTCGGGTCCGGCCACCAGGCGCACCTGGGTGGCACGGCCCCAGACTTCCGGGGGCAAGGCGTTCTCGGTGGTGCGGTAGATGCCGGCGATGGAGATCAGCTCCGGCTCCAGGCTGAGCGCAAAGATGCGGGCATCGGCATTGCCGCGCGCGCCGGCAATCGCCTTGCCCCGCAGCGGCGCATAGACATGGATGTGGCCGTCCGCAATGACCTCGGCGCCGGCGTTCACCATGGCCATCACCACCAGATCACGTCCCCGCGCATAGACTTGCTGGCCGGAGCGCAGGGGCTTGTCGATGACCAAGGCGGGAAGCTGCGCGCCAGCCAGTGGGGGCTCTGCCGGCGCTGCTGGCGGGCTCTGGTCGATGGCCTGCTGCGCGGTGGTGGCGGTTCTCACCGTTGCAGCGTCGGGCGCGCCGACCAGGCCGGCCGCCAGCGCGGCGGCAGCCTGCTGCGCAGTGCCGCCTTTGAAGGCCAGGGGCGCCAGCCGGTGGAAACGCAACAAGGCAATCAGGGCCGCGAAATCGGGGCCGGGCGCATCGGCGGGCAAGGGGCTCAGATCAACCACCAGCGGATCGTTGTCAAAAAAATCCGGGATATCGCCGTACTGGCGGGACAGTTCGGCCGCGAGGGCGTCCAGATCGGTGGACTTCAGGCGCAATGCCACCAGAGGAAGATTCGCGCTCTTGATCTCGAACGTGGCAGGCGCGTTTCCTGCAATGGCAACGGACATGGGGGATGGAATGCTCGACGGAAAAGAGCCCGAATCTTACCAGCCGGGCCTGCGGCACCCGCAGGTGGGACCCCGTCACCAGCCCTCCGCCCGTTGCCCCTCCCATCGATTCAGGGTATCTGCTTCGATCCGATGGTGGAAAACTGGATTTTTTCTTTGAAAAACAAGAACTTGAAACCCAAGTCAAGCTGTGCATCAGGTGTTGAGACTGGCCATCGGGTGGCCACAGGACGGCTAAGGAACGGCGGTCTTGTCAACCACTTGTGCACAGCTGATCCACAGCTTGTGGTTTACAGCGGGTGGGTCACCAGCCGGAAGTCCGGATCGTCCGGATAGGCCTTGATGCTGTAACCCAGGCTCTTCATCAGCTTGAGCATGCCGGGGTTGTTGGTCAGCACCAGGCCGACGATCTCGGTCAGGCCCTTCTCGCGCGCCACATCCATGATGCTCAGCATCAGCCGCGAGCCCAGGCCGCGGCCGCCGAAATCATCGGCCACCACCAGCGAGAACTCGCAGCTGGAGCTGTCAGGGTTGGTGATGTAGCGCGAGACGCCCACGATGCGGGAGGTCTCAACCATCTCGCCGTCCTCGCCGGCCTTTCGCTCGGTATAGACCGCGACCAGCGCCATCTCGCGGTCGTAGTCGATCAGCGTGAAGCGCGACAGCATCTGCGGCGGCAGTTCGTGCATCGACGAAACAAAGCGGAAATAGCGGCTCTCCGAGGACAGGCTGCGCACCAGGGTCTGCAACATGTCGGCATCGTCCGGATGGATCGGGCGGATGGTGTATTGCTCGCCGCCGCGCATCGGCCAGACCTGCTCATGCTGCGCCGGGTAGGGCAGGATGGCCAGATGGTTGTAGTTGTGGGTACGCCCGCCATGGGCTTGCTGGGCGTTGTCGATGACGATGCGCGCGTCCACCGCCACGGCACCGGACTCGTCCACGATGATGGGGTTGATGTCCATCTCCCTCAGCTGGGGCAGCTCGCACACCATTTCCGAGACGCGCAGCAGCACGTGCTCCAGCGCGTCCATGTCCACGGCCGTGGCACCGCGCCATTCACCGAGCGTCTCGCTGACGCGCGCGCGGTCGATCAGGCTGCGCGCCAGGAACTGGTTCAACGGGGGCAGCTCCATGGCCCGGTCGTTCATGAGTTCGATCATGGTGCCGCCGGCGCCGAAGGCGATCACCGGGCCGAACGGATCGTCGGTGACCAGGCCGATGTAGATCTCGCGGCCACGCTTGTGGCGTGCCATGTTCTGGATGGTCACGCCGTTGATGCGCGCATTCGGCTGGTTGCGCTTCACCGCCTGCATCATGTCGTTGTAGGTGTCGCGCACACCGACCGCATTCATGACATTGAGCGCCACACCGTTGACATCGGACTTGTGGGTGATGTCGGGCGAGTCGATCTTCAGCGCCACCGGGAAACCCAGCTGCGTGGCGATCATCATGGCTTCGTTCGCGTTGCGCGCCAGGATGGTCTTGGTCACGGGAATGTGGAAGGCCGACAACAGCGCCTTCGACTCCATCTCGGTCAGCACGTTGCGGCGCTCGGCCAGCACGCTTTCGATCAGCAGCCGGGCGCCCTCGATGTCGGGTTTGGCCAGGGTGGACAGCGGCGGCGGCGTCTGCTGCAGCAGCTGCTGGTTCTGGTAAAAGGAGGCGATGTTGCCGAAGGCGCCCACCGCCGCCTCAGGGGTGCGGAAGGTCGGGATCATGGCGGTGTTGAGCACCGTGCGCGCTTCGCCGACCGAGGCATCGCCCATCCAGCAGGTGAGCAAGGGCTTGCTGATGCGGGCCTTGAAATCTGCCAGCGCAACGGCCACTGCCGCGGCATCGCAGCCGGTCTTCGGCGAGTGGATGACGAGGATCCCGTCGATCTCCTTTTCCTTGCTGGCGGCGTCCAGCGCCAGCCGGTAATGTTCGGGCGAGGCGTCCTCAGACAGGTCGATCAGGTCGCACAGCGATGCCTGCGCAGGCAGGACGGCCTTGAGCGCCTCGGCGCTGGCCGCACTGAGCTGGCCGAGCTGCAGGTTGATCTCGCTGATCCAGTCGGCTGCCAGCACGCCCGGACCGCCCCCGTTGGTGATGATCGCCAGGCGACGACCGACTGCGCGGTAGCGGGACGCCAGGCACTTGGCGGCCGAGAACAGCGCCACGAACGAACGCACCCGCACCGCACCCGCGCGCCGCAAGGCCGCATCGAACACGTCGTCGCTGCCCACAATCGCGCCCGAGTGGGTTCGCGCGGCCTTGTTGCCCGCGGTCTTGCGCCCGGCCTTGAGCACCACCACCGGTTTCGCATTGGCGGCCGCCCGCAGCGCGCTCATGAAGCGGCGCGAATTGGAGATGCCTTCGAGGTAGACCACGATGCTGTGCGTCTGCTGGTCGGAGGCCAGAAAATCGAGCACCTGCGCGATATCGACCGAGGTATTCGGGCCCAGGGAGACCACGGTCGAGAAGCCGACAGCGTTCTGGCTGGCCCAATCCAGGATGGACGAAGTCAGCGCGCCCGACTGCGACACCAGCGCCAGCGGCCCCGGCGTGGCCATGGGTCCGGCCACACTGGCATTGAGGCCGGCACGCGGTCGCTGGAAGCCCAGGCAATTCGGGCCAAGGAGGTACATGCCGTGGTGACGTGCCAGCTGGTTGAGCTCACTGGCCAGCGTGGCGTTGATGCCGGTTGAAATGACGACCGCCGCGCGGCACTTGATGCGACCGGCAATATCGAGGGCCGCCGCCACGTCCTCATGGGGCAGTGCAATGATGGCGAGGTCGGCGCGGGTCTGCGCCAGGTCGGCCAGGGTGCCGGTGGTATGGATATCAAGAAACGTGAGAGTGCCGGAAAAGCGCTGCGCCCGCAGAAAGGTCAACAAGGTCTGGGCCTGGGGCGTCTGGGTGGTGGGATCGTCCCACTGGCCGGCAAAGACGGCGATGGATTCGGGAGAAAAAAGCGGGTTGAGGTAGTGCTTGTCCATGGAGGGTATTTCGGGCTTTCTGCGAATCTGGTCAGCGTGAGCCCGCGAGTTTGAAAATCAGTCTGCGCCGATCAGGACCTTGACGTGGGCACCCACGCTGCGCGCCAGCGGGCTCAGCACGTAGCCGCCCTCCAGGCAGGAAATGATGCGGCCTTTGCAGTGCCGGTTGGCCACCTGCATGAGTTGTTTGGTGACCCATTCGTAATCGGCCTCGACCAGGCCCAGGTTGCCCATGTCGTCTTCGCGATGGGCATCGAAACCGGCCGAGATGTAGATCAGCTCCGGGCGGAATGCGTCGAGCGCGGGCATCCAGTAGTCGGTGACGGCTTCACGGAACTTGTCGCCGCCAGAGCGGCTGGGCAGGCCGACGTTGACCATGTTCAGCCCTTTGGCCTCTTCCCCGTTGAACGGATAAAGGCCCTTTTCGAAGATCGAGCACATGAGCACCCGCTCGTCACCCTTGAAGATGTCTTCGCTGCCATTGCCGTGGTGAACGTCGAAGTCGATCAACGCCACCCGGCTCAGACCATGCACATCCAGCGCATGGCGGATGCCGACCGCCGTGTTGTTGAAGAAACAGAAGCCCATGCCAGCCGCATGCTCGGCATGGTGGCCAGGCGGGCGTACGCTGCAGAACGCCGTGGGCACTTCGCCCGAGAGGACCAGGTCGGTGGCTTTCACCGCGGCCCCTGCTGCGCGCAAGGCGGCCTTCAGCGTCCAGGGGTTCATGTTGGTGTCGGGATCGACATGAAAGTAGCCCTCGGTCGGCGCGTTCGCAAAGAGCTCACGCACATACAGCGAGGAATGCGCGCGACCCAATTGCTCCTCGGTGGCCAGCGGCGCATCGTAGGTGTGCATGTAATCCAGCAGGCCCTTGACCAGCAGGTGGTCGTTGATCGCTCCAAGGCGCTCGGGGCATTCGGGGTGGTGGGGTCCCATTTCGTGGCGGGCGCAATCGGCGTGGGTAATGAAAGCGGAAAGCAAACCAGTCTCCTCGTGTTTTATTGCTCGTAAACCCTGACATTGTTCATCCGCAAATCAGCCTTCGTCTTGATTTGAAGCAATTTTGCGCATATCCCGGGGTTTCAGGTGCATTTCCAGGGGTCTTTTTTCGGTCCGGGTTGTCCTTGCTTGTTCTTCTATAGGTATTACTTCTACATAGTCGTAGTAGTAAAGCACCTCCTTTTCTGTGGACAAGGCGCTTTTCCTGCCTGTTTTCAAGCACTTGCACGCTGTAAGCCCCTGTGGGCGGAGGGCTGTTGCGGGTGTAACGTCAAAAGGAACAACCTCGCGGGACGGTCCGGTCTTGTGGATAAGTCATGGCTTGTGCCAGAACTGTCCACAGCTTTGTGCTTTGACGGCGTTGAGCCAGGCCGATAGAGTCCGGCTCCATGAAGTTGCTTTACAAGTCGGCCTGGCTGCTGCTGGGTGCTGTGGTGTTCTTTGGCGGGGCGGGCCTGGTGGCCACGTGGGCGCCTGACAAGCCAGTGAGCGAGCTCACCGCGCGCTGGGCTCAGCCACCCTCGAAGTTCATCGAGGTGCAGGGCCAGCAGGTGCATCTGCGTGACGAAGGGCCCCGTGATGCCGGCGCACCCGGCGAGCCGTTGTCCTCTTTGCCATTGGTGCTGCTGCATGGCACCTCGGCCAGTCTGCACACCTGGGAGGGATGGGCGCGCGAGTTGCGCACCGATCGGCGCGTGGTGCGGTTCGACTTGCCTGGCTTTGCCCTGACCGGTCCGAATGTCCAGAACGATTATTCGATTGCCGCCTATGTGAAATTCGTGACCGCAGTGGTGGACCAGCTGGGCATCCAGCGTTTCGTGCTGGGGGGCAATTCTCTCGGCGGCCAGATTGCCTGGGCCACGGCGGCGGCATTGCCGCAGCGTGTGGCCGGCCTGATTCTGGTGGACGCCAGCGGTTATGGGGTGGACCCGCGCAACGCGCCGCTTGGTTTTCAGCTGGCGGGCATGCCGGTGGTACGAGATCTGATGGCCTACACCCTGCCGCGTGGCGTGGTGGAGAACACCGCCCGCTATGTGTATGGGCAGCCCGAGAAGGTCACGCCCGAATTGGTGGACCTGTATGTGGACATGACGCTGCGAGCCGGCAATCGGCGGGCGCTGGCGCGCCGCATCGAGCAGGGCTACACCGGCGATCCGGCGGCGATCCGCAGCCTGAAGCAGCCCACGCTGATCCTCTGGGGTGGTCGTGACCGCCTGCTGCCGCCTGAGAACGGCCAGCGCTTTGCGAAAGATATCGCCAGCTCGCGTCTGGTGGTGTTCGACGACTTGGGCCATGTGCCGCAGGAAGAAGACCCGGCGCGCACGGTGGCCGAGGTCAGGGGCTTTCTGAAGCAGCCGTGACGCGGCTGCTTTCGAGGCGTTCGCCAAGGAAATCCAGAAAACACCGTACGGCGGGTGCCAGGCCCCGGCGCGACGCAAAAACAGCGTGCATCAGACCCGGTCTCGGGTTCCAGCCTGGCAGCACCGGCACCAGCCTGCCAGCCAGAAGTTCCGGGTGGCACATGTAGTCGGGCAACAGGCCCACGCCCACCCCGCCGAGAATGGCCAGCTTGAGGGTCAGGAGGTCATCTGCGACGAGGCGCGGCTGATGCGTCCAGTCATGGGTTGCACCGTTCGGCCCTTGCATCAGCCAACTCGAGCGCCCGTCGGATGCCGACATCGCAACGGTGCTGAGGCGGTCCAGGTCGCCAACTGAGGTTGGCCGGCCCTGCCGGTCCAGCTGGCCGGGTGTGCCGACAAGCAGGGTCTGGCTGTTGCCCAGGCGCTTGACGACCAGGCTGCCGCTGTCGTCCAGCGTGGGCCGTACGCGCAGCGCGACGTCGATGCCCTCTTCCACCAGATTCACGACGCGATTGGTGACTGCGATGTCCACGCGGACTTCCGGGTACCGCGCCATGAACGGCGCAACCACTTCGCCGACGATCGTCTGGGCCAAGGTGACCGGGCAGCTTACCCGTAGCACACCACGCGGCTCGGTGTGCACCAGGGCCACCACATCGGCAGCGGCTTGGGCTTCCTCGCGCACGGCCACGCAGTGGCGAAGGTACTGAGCGCCCACGTCGGTCAGGGCGATCCGTCGGGTGGTGCGCTGGAGCAGCCGCACACCCAGGCGCCCTTCCAGTTCGGCGACCCGGCGCGACAGCCGGGAGGTTGGCAGCCCGAGCGCACGACCTGCAGCGGCAAAGCCGCCACGTTCGGCGACTTCGGCGAAAAACAGCATGTCGTTGAGATCCTGCATGGGGCCTGATCGGGTTGATTGTTCTATTCTTAGAACAATCTATCGCAAATTTGCCATCTTATCAATCAAACAAACCATCCGCATACTTAGTCCATGGTCGCCCTGTGCGGCTTCACCGGACCAAAGGCCTTCATCATGAAACTGCTTCACATCGATTCCAGCATCCTCGGCGCCCACTCCGTTTCGCGCCAGCTCACCCGCGACATCGTCAGCCAGTGGCGCGCCAGCCACCCCGGGACCGTGGTCGACTATCTCGATCTGGCGGTGGACACGCCGAACCACCTGTCGGCCGACTCCATCGGTTTTCGCGCAGCGCCTGGTGTGGCACCGCTGACGGAAGTGCAAGAACGTGAAAACGCGGTGTCCGAGGCTCTTGTTTCCCAGTTGCTGGCCGCCGATGTCATCGTGCTGGGCGCACCGCTCTACAACTTCTCGATCCCCAGCCAGCTCAAGGCCTGGATCGATCGCATTGCGCAGCCTGGGCGCACCTTCACCTACACCGACAAGGGCCCCAAAGGTCTGGCCACCGGCAAGACGGTGATCATTGGTTCCAGCCGCGGCGGCAGCTATTCGACCACAGAAGCCGGCCGGGCCCTGGAGCACCAGGAGAGCTACCTGCAGACCGTGCTGGGCTTCATCGGCATCACCGATGTGCGCTTCGTGCGTGCCGAAGGCTTGGCCATGGGCGAAACTGCACGGGCACAGGCCTTGGCGTCAGCCCAGAGCGCGATCCGCGTCCACACGGGGGTTGCGGCCAACGAGTCCCAGGCGGCTGAAGCGGCTTGATGTCCCAAGAGAACCGCCCGGGCCCTGGCCTGGGCAGGAAAAATCGCCATCAACAGGCACTTTTTATGCAATTCCCAGCGTCGGATGGACGCCAGACGCTACGAATAAGATAGCGAATGAAGGCGTTTTGATCGCTCCGACTGGGATCAGGCGGCGGGAGGCGTCGCCTGTGCGGGCGTGGCCCCCAGTTTCTTCCAGGCCTGGAAGCCACCAGCGACCGACAAGGCTTTGGGGTAGCCGAGCGAACGCAGCAGCGATGCAGCGGTCAGGCTGCGCCGGCCGCTGTTGCAGATGC
>Ga0075163_10007580_pt1 | contig 14333 bp, 10 predicted proteins | sample JI1023141ADNA_FD_71478 | JGI IMG/M metagenome (GOLD analysis project Ga0075163, IMG submission 71478) | Wastewater effluent complex algal communities from Wisconsin, to seasonally profile nutrient transformation and Carbon sequestration -... | ecosystem: Engineered > WWTP > Effluent > Algae...
ACCCTGATGGCCTTCACTGGAATTCGTGAGCGGCTTGGCAAGAATGTCTACACGCCGACCGTTGAGGCCAAGGTGCGCGAAACGCTGAGCCATGTCGGGGAGGCCCTGAAGGCGGCCCGGGCGTTGGGCGTTCGCGTGGCATTCGGTACGGATGCGGGTGTCTTCGAACATGGCCGCAATGCAGAGGAATTTGCTCAGCTCGTCAGTTATGGTGGCATGACGCCTGCGCAGGCCTTGGCCAGTGCCACGACCGATGCCGCCATGCTACTTGGCCTGGAAAACCAGGTCGGGCGGATTGCGCAAGGCTATTCTGCCGATATGATCGCCGTCGATGGAGATCCGCTCACCGATGTGCGGGTGCTGGAAAAGGTGAAATTCGTGATGGTCAGGGGACGGGTGATCGAGTGAGTGCAGCTACGGCCAAGGCAAAGCTGGGCTCGGGCAGGCTGGCCCATATCAGCAAAAGTGTGCGCAAGAAGCTGATCCGGCATGAACGGGTTGAAGTGGTCTCGTCCGGCTTGCTGGACCTTTATATTGTCCAAGGCTTCATGACCGAACGCGAGTGCGCGGACCTGATTGCCCTGATCGACGCGACGAGCCGGCCTTCAACTCTTTATCAGGATACCGAGATCAAGGGATTTCGCACGAGCTATAGTGGCGATCTCGATCCGAATCACCCGCTCGTCCAGATTATCGAAGGGCGTATTTGCAACCTGATCGGGGTGGACAAGCGATGCGGCGAAACACTCCAGGGGCAGCGTTATGCCATTGGGCAGCAGTTCAAGCCGCATCATGACTATTTCCATACGAACCAGGCCTATTGGCAAAAGGAAAAGCCGCGCGGCGGACAGCGCAGCTGGACGGCCATGATCTACCTCAATGAGCCCGAAGGCGGTGGCGAAACAAATTTTCCCAATGCCGGCCTGTGCGTTTCACCACGCACCGCCATGCTCGTTCTCTGGAACAATATGGACGAAATGGGTGCGCCCAACGAATTGACGTTACACGAAGGCTGTCCGGTGACTGCTGGCACAAAATATATCGTCACCAAATGGTTTCGCGAACATTTCTGGGGTTAACGGGGAGGGAGGACATGTTCGTTGGCCATTACAGTGCAGCACTGGTTGCGGCAGCACACCCGAAAGCGCCGCGCCTTGGCACCCTGTTTGTCGCAGCCCAGCTTGTGGATCTGGGATTTTTCACCTTCGTCCTGACTGGCACCGAACATATGCGACTGAAGCCGGGCTTTACGGTCATGAACAATATGGACCTGTACGACATGCCCCTGACTCACAGCCTTCTGGGTGCGGGGGGCCTTGCACTGATGTTCGGCATCGCGGTCGCGCTTTGGCTGCGCAGCGCGATTGCCGGGGCAATTGCTGGCACCGTTGTCGTTTCGCACTGGGTGCTCGATCTTCTCGTTCACGCCCCCGACCTTACGCTTGCCGGAAGTCCGCCGAAGCTCGGCCTTGGCCTGTGGAATCATCCGGCGATCGAAATGCCGCTTGAAATCGGGCTGCTGTTCGTGAGCGCCTGGCTGTTTTCTAGGGCAAGGCGGCCAGCGAACTGGCGGTTGGCTGTGCTGCTGGCTGTGCTGCTTGCTTTTCAGGCATTCAACTGGTTTGCGCCTCAGCCAACAGAACTCGACGCCAGCCAGTCCATTCTTGGGCTGGTCGCCTATGTAATCGCGGCGGCGGTTGCCTGGTGGGCCGTCCGAGGCTCGTCAGACGTTCAGGCGGCATAGGGGGCTAGGCGGATGCGGCGCGGCCCGCTAAGGCCGCGCGCATGTCCGAAATCACGCCCGAAATCGTCGCCGAACATGGCCTTTCCCCGGAAGAGTATGAGCGCGTCCTTCACGCGATGGGTCGCACGCCGAACCTGACTGAGCTTGGTATCTTCTCGGTCATGTGGTCCGAGCATTGTTCATACAAATCTTCGCGGATTCACTTGAAAAGGCTGCCGACCACCGGCCCGCAGGTTATTTGCGGGCCCGGCGAAAATGCCGGCGTTGTCGATATCGGCGACGGGCAGGCGGCGATCTTCAAGATGGAAAGCCACAACCACCCCTCTTACATCGAACCCTATCAGGGCGCGGCGACGGGCGTTGGCGGCATCTTGCGCGACGTGTTCACAATGGGCGCGCGGCCGATTGCCAACCTCAATGCACTGCGTTTTGGCCGACCCGACCATCCCAAGATGCGCCACCTGATTTCTGGCGTGGTGCGTGGCATCGGCGGCTATGGCAATTGCGTGGGCGTGCCGACCGTTGGCGGGGAGGTCAATTTCCACACTGCCTATGATGGCAATATCCTTGTGAACGCGATGACGGTCGGGATCGCCGAGACTGACAAGATCTTTTATTCCGCGGCAAGCGGACCGGGCAATTCGATTGTCTATGTCGGCTCTAAGACCGGGCGCGACGGCATTCACGGCGCAACAATGGCGAGCGCGGATTTCTCGGAAGACAGCGAAGAAAAGCGCCCCACCGTTCAAGTCGGTGATCCCTTCACCGAGAAGCTGCTGATCGAGGCTTGCCTCGAACTCATGGCGTCGGACGCCATCGTCGCGATCCAGGATATGGGCGCGGCAGGGCTGACTTCGTCAAGCGTCGAGATGGCCTCAAAGGGCGGTGTCGGGATCGAACTCGACATGAACAAGGTGCCGTGCCGGGAAGAGGGCATGACCCCCTATGAAATGATGCTTTCCGAATCTCAGGAACGCATGCTGATGGTGCTGAAGCCGGGTCGCGAAGATTTTGCCGAGGCCATTTTCCGCAAATGGGAACTCGACTTTGCCGTGATCGGCACGGTGACCGAGACGGGTCATATGGTGCTGAAATGGAATGGCGAGACCGTGGCGGACATTCCCCTCGCGCCCTTGGCCGATGACGCGCCGCTCTATGATCGGCCCCATGTCAGCCGGGATGAGTACAAGACCTGGGCCAAGGTCAAGCCGCTTACCGATGTGCCGGAAAGCACCGATATCGGTGCCGACCTTCTGAAGCTGATGGCCAGCCCGGACATCGCCTCCCGCCGCTGGATCTGGGAGCAGTATGACAACAAGGTGGGCGGCGACACGGTTCAGCCTCCGGGAGGCGATGCGGCCGTCGTTCGCATACACGGGACGCACAAGGCGCTCGCAATGTCGACCGATTGCACGCCGCGCTATTGCTATGCCGATCCCTATGAGGGCGGAAAGCAGGCTGTCGCCGAATGCTATCGCAACCTTTCGGCAGTTGGCGCGACGCCGCTTGCAATTACCAACTGCCTGAACTTTGCCAATCCGCAGCGCCCCGAAATCATGTCGCAGATTGTCGGCTGTCTCGACGGAATGGCCGATGCCTGCCGTGCATTCGATTTCCCGATCGTCAGCGGCAACGTCTCGCTTTACAACGAATCCAAGGCAACTGGCGGCGGTAGCGCGATCTTGCCGACGCCCGCTATCGGCGGGATCGGTCTGTTGCAGGACTGGTCGAAGGCGGTTGGTATAGGGTTCAAGTCCGTAGGTGAAACGATCTGGTTACTGGGTGGGCACGGCTCAACACTCGGCCAGTCGATCTGGCTGCGCGAGGTCCGCGGGTTGGAAGCCGGTTCGCCGCCGTCCGTGGATCTCGAAAAAGAACGCGCTGCCGGCAGTCTTGTACGCCAGCTTGTCTCGGACGGTATCGCGACGGCCGTCCATGACATTTCAGATGGCGGCTTGATTGTTGCGATCGCGGAAATGGGCCTTGCCGGGGCAATGGGGGCCGAACTTGATCCCCTCAGTACAGCGCAGGCCTTTGGCGAAGATCAGGGGCGCTACCTGATCACCACGGCGCCAGGCGCCATAGTGCCAAACGCTGTGGCGATTGGCAAAACAGGCGGAGCTCAGATTTCGGGCAAATCCCTTACTGATCTCCGTACCGCGCACGAAGGATTTTTCCCCAAGCTGATGGCGTAGGCCCCTCCACCGACGCTGCGCGGCGGTCCCCCTCCCCACAAGGCCGTGCCTAAGGGAGAACCACGATCAGGCGGCGGCCGCCAGGAAGTTGTATGGATCGATCCCGCGCGAGCGATAGGTTGTGTGTGCCACGCGGTAGAGGCTCGGCTGGCCGATGTTCAGCCGTTTGCGCGCATCCTCGATCGGTTCGGCGAGCAGATCGACGATGCTTTCATCAACGAGATTTGCTGCAGCGGTGCCATTGCGTTGGCCCTCCCGGATGGCCTTGAGCACGGGTGCGCCGACCTTGATCTTGCGGCGCAGTTCGAGGCCGCCAAGGTAGGAAATGAACAGGTTTCCGAGATTCCGGTTCTGGCCGTAGGTGAAACCGAGCACGCACTGTTCGCCCAGGGCATCCCGGCCGTAGCCGGTCAGGACGTGCAGAAGGTCGTGCGTGTCGCGGAGTCGATTGGCATACCATTCGACCTGGTCATCGTAGCGTGGTTTGTCGCCGCGCATTTTTTCGGCTTCAGCGACGAGTCCTGCGGCCGAAAGCCCTTCGCGCTCCATGAAATCGACATAGGCACGACCGACAGTCCCGGCTGGGAGCCGCTTCAACGTCTCATGGTCGTCCAGAATCGTGGGCAGAAAAAGCTCGCTCGCCATCAACCGCTGCCCGTGCGGGCTTTCGATAAAGGCCTTTGCTTCAGGCAGGAAACTCTTGCGCGGCAGGCATTCGAAAATGTGAAAGACCTGCTCCGTATCTTCCTTGTCCTTCAGAAGCTTGCGGAAGTGCCCAAGCGCCTTGAAAGGGCGAAAGCGCGGTTCGGGGCGCGCGGGATCGCGGAATATGGTCGGTTGCATAGTGCTCCCATATCTATATTGACAATGATGTCAATAGCAATCCGGCGCTTGCCAACGCGCCGCCCGGGCTGCCAGAACGTGCCCAGCTTAATCACCGGGAGACAGAGATGCGGAAGTTCAGTGCGCGAATCGGGTTGGGCCTTGCGCTCATGGGGCTCGCGAGCCCGGTTCTTTCAGCCACACCCGAGGAGACTGCACGCGCTGCGCTTTCCAGATCCCCGATCATTGACGGCCACAATGACGTGCCCGAACAGCTTCGCGCCCGTTATGGCAATGATTTCTCCAAGTTCGACTTTCACGACATGTCGCCGACAGCCGCGCAAAAGGGCGGCAAGATGCACACTGATCTCGCCCGGCTGAAAAAGGGCATGGTTGGCGGGCAGTTCTGGTCGGTCTGGGTGACGACGGGCCAGAGCGAATCGGAGGCTGTGCGCGAAGTTACAGAGCAGATTGATGTGGTTGAACGATTGATGGCGGCCTATCCGAAGGACCTCATGCTGGCAAAGAGGGCCGATGACATTGAATTGGCATTCAGGCAGCACAGGATTGCCTCTCTGATCGGCGTTGAAGGCGGCCATTCGATCGGCTCTTCGCTTGGCGTGTTGCGCCAGCTGTATCGGGCCGGCGCACGCTACATGACGATCACCCATTCGAAGAATACACCTTGGGCTGACAGCGCGACGGACGTGCCCAAGAGCGGCGGACTTGCGCCATTCGGCGTCGCAGTCGTCAAGGAAATGAACCGGCTCGGCATGCTTGTCGATATCAGTCATGTTTCGGAAAAGACGATGATGGATGTGCTCAATGTCACCTCTGCGCCTGTGATCTTCAGCCATTCCGGCGCCCGTGCAATTGATGGGCATCCGCGCAACGTGCCTGATACGGTTCTCGCACGGCTGAAGGCGAATGGCGGCATCGTGATGCAGGTCTTCCTTCCCGATTATGTGAGCGAGGAAGTCCGCCAATGGGAAGCTGCCAAGGCAGCCGAGGAAGCGCGATCCAATAGCCTTTTCAAGGGCGATCCCGCCGGAGCGGCAGGCGCATTGGCCGATTGGATTGCAGCCCACCCGAGGCCGCGCGCGACCATTGCCCAGGTAGCTGATCATATCGACCATATACGCGAAGTCGCGGGCATAGATCATATCGGCCTTGGCGGGGACTTTGACGGGATGGACAGCGTTGTCGATGGGCTGGGCGATGTGTCGACCTACCCGGCTCTTTTTGTCGAACTCGCGCGGCGCGGATACAGCCAGCAGGACCTTGAAAAAATTGCCTGCCGCAACCTCATTCGCGTCCTTCGTGCGGCTGAAGGCGTGGCAAAGGCAAAATCGGGAGACGCTCCTTCGAACCAGACCTTCGCCTCATAGGCAAATCCCAACGGTTGGTCGCTCATTGGGAATCGTTCGTCGCGCGGGCGGTTTTTCTTGGAGCAATGCTCGCTAGAGCAGGATGCAATGTTCGGGCGGGTTCGCATAGCGTTAGTCGCGGGGGTAATGGTCATGACGGCTTGCGTTTCCTCGCAGGAAACGCCGAGCCGCCAGCCTCCGCCGGTGGCAATGCCAAAGCCCGCTCCTCGTCTGGTCATCCAGCTGCCGCGACCTGAACCTGAAGAGCCACCTGCACCGCTTGCGCTGAGCCGCGCCATCCACGCACTCTGGGCAGGCTTTGATGGCCGCACGGGCATTGCGATTGCGCGCATGGGTGGGACCTGGGTTATTCATGAGCGTGGCGATGAACTCATGCCGCAGCAGAGCGTTTCGAAACTCTGGGTCGCCATGGCCGTTATGGATGCAATCGATCGCGGCCAGTTCAGCCTTGATGATCGTGTCACGCTCACCCGCGCAGACCTGACCGTCTTCAACCAGCCCATAGCGGCAGCGATAGGCCAAGGCAGCTATACAACGACGATTGCAGACCTGCTCGACAGGCAGATGCGCCGCAGCGACAATACAGCAAATGATTTTCTGATGCGCAAAGTGGGCGGCCCGCAAGCGATCCGCAACTTCATCGCTGCCAAGGGATTCGGGGCGATCCGGTTCGGCCCTGGCGAAAAACATCTGCAGGCGAAGACGGCTGGCCTGAACTGGCGTCCGGAATATATCGACAACCAGGTGTTTCGAAACGCTCGCGCAAAGCTGAGTGATGCCGCACGAACCGCGGCAATGGATGCCTATATCGCCGATCCCCCTGATGGAGCATCACCAATTGCAATCGCCCGCGCATTGCTCCGCCTGAAGCGGGGGGATATCCTTTCGCCTTCTTCCACGCGCTACCTGCTCAACCTCATGTCGACGTCGATAACCGGGCGACAAAGGCTGCACGGCGGCGTGCCGGCGGGTTGGCGCTTTGCGCACAAGACGGGAACGGGCCAGGAATTGAAGGGGCGACAAGCTGGCTTCAACGATGTCGCCGTGCTCACCGCGCCTGATGGCACCAGCTATGCTGTCGTGGTGATGATTGCTGACACGCGGACTACGCTCGCCAAGCGCTTCGAACTGATGCAGGGCATCAGCGCGACTGTCGCCGCTTATCATCAGCAGCAATAGGCTTTTGCCCCGGCGCGGCGAACGCGCTAGACCCTGTGCCAATGTCCCAGAACCACCTCTACCTGATCGACGGCTCGGGCTATATCTTCCGCGCCTATCACCGGCTCCCGCCGCTGACGAATATCCATGATGAGCCGGTTGGCGCAGTCTATGGCTATACGACAATGCTGTGGAAGCTGGCTGACGCCCTGCACAAGGCCGACGGCCCGACCCACATGGCCGTAATCCTCGATGCATCGGGCAAATCGTTCCGCAACGACATTTACCCGCAATACAAGGCCCACCGCCCTCCGGCGCCTGAAGACCTTGTGCCGCAATTTCCGATGATTCGGGATGCAACGCGCGCCTTCTCGCTGCCCTGCATTGAGGTGCAAGGATTGGAAGCCGATGACCTGATCGCCTCCTACGCGCATGCAGCGCTTGCTGCAGGCTGGAAGGTCACGATCGTGTCCACCGACAAGGATCTGATGCAGCTGATCCAGCCGGATGTGGACATGCTTGATCCGATGAAGAGCGAAAGGCTCGGGCCACAGGCAGTGATTGAAAAGTTCGGTGTTGGTCCGGATCGTCTTGGCGAAGTCCTTGGCCTGATGGGCGATTCGGCGGACAATGTGCCAGGCGTCCCGGGGATCGGACCCAAGACGGCAGCAAAGCTCGTGCAGGAATTCGGAACGGTCGATGCGGTGCTTGCGGCAGCACCCGAAATGAAGCCGTCAAAAATGAGGGACAATCTTGTCGCGTTTGCCGAACAGGCGAGGCTCTCGCGCGTGCTCGTCGAACTCAAATGCGATGCGGACCTTCCCGAGCCGCTCGACGATTTTCTCTTGAAGGAAGTCCCCGAGCCGCCGTTGCGTACATTTCTCGAACATCACGGCTTTGCTTCGCTTTTGAAGCGGCTCGGCGGTGATGGCCCCGGCAAGCCCGATCACCAGACAATGAAGCTGATCCGCTCCGAAGCAAAGACGGCTCCGCCGGCCCCATCGCCCGAGCCGGAAACGCAGTCGTTTGACCTTGACGCCTATGTCTGTGTGCAAACGGTCGAGGCACTGGATGTCTGGATTGAAGAGGCGACGCGTGCAGGCGTTATTGCGGTCGACACCGAAACCGATGCGCTTGATGCACTGCAGGCCGGACTGGTGGGCGTGAATCTCGCGACCGCGCCCAATCGGGCATGCTACATTCCCCTTGCGCATGGCGGGACAGACCTTTTGTCCGAAACCCCGCAGCAAGTCACTTTCGATACTGCCATCGCAAAGTTGAAGCCACTGCTCGAAGATCCATCGGTGCTGAAGGTCGGCCACAATATCAAATATGATATGAACGTGCTGGCGCGCTACGGAATTTCGGTCGGTCCGATCGACGACACAATGGTGATGAGCTTCGACCTGGATGCTGGTCGCCACAATCACGGAATGGATGAACTGGCGCTCCAGCACTTTGGCCATCAATGCATTTCCTTCAAGGATGTCTGCGGGTCGGGCAAGAACCAGCTGACGTTCAACCAGGTGCCGCTCAGGGATGCGACGCGCTACGCAGCCGAGGATGCGGATGTCACGCTCCGCTTCTGGCATTGGCTGAAGCCCCGCCTGTCCGCTGAAAAAGTGACGCGCGTCTATGAGCGGGTCGATCGTCCGCTCATTCCCGTTCTGGTCCGGATGGAGCAGGAAGGTATCAAGGTTGATCGCGACGAACTGGCGCGCATGTCGAAGGAGTTTGCCGAAGGCATTGCTGGGTTCGAGGCAGAGATCCACGCCCTTGCCGGGCAGCCCTTCACGGTAGGCAGCCCCAAGCAGTTGGGCGAAATCCTTTTCGGAAAGATGGGTCTCAAGGGCGGCCGGAAGGGCAAGTCGGGCGATTATTCGACCGATGTGACTGTTCTCGAAAAATTGGCGTCCGAGGGCGTGGAAATCGCGGGCAAGGTGCTCGAATGGCGTCAGCTTTCGAAGCTCAAGTCGACCTACACCGATTCATTGCAGGAACAGGTCAATCCGAAGACCGGGCGCGTTCATACCAGCTACTCGATCACGGGCGCTCAGACCGGGCGGCTTTCGTCGAATGATCCCAATCTGCAGAACATTCCGATTCGCACAGAAATCGGCCGGCGCATCCGGGAGGCGTTCGTGGCGGAACCGGGCAATGTCCTGCTATCGGCGGATTACAGCCAGATCGAGCTGCGACTGGCCGCGCATATGGCGGATGTTCCGGCACTCAAGGAAGCGTTCTCCAAGGGCGAAGATATTCACGCGCTGACAGCGATGGAATTGTTCGGTGAGGTCAATCGCGACACACGCGGTCGAGCGAAAACGATCAACTTTTCTCTGCTCTACGGGATTTCGCGCTGGGGGCTGGCCGGTCGTCTGGGCATTTCTTCCGACGAGGCGCAGTCAATGATCGACCGCTATTTCGAGCGGTTTCCCGGCATCAACCAATATATCAGCCAGACCCTGCAAAAGGCGCGGGAAACAGGGCACACCGAAACCCTTTTCGGGCGAAAGACCCATTTCACTCGGATCACTTCTGCCAACCAAACCGAACGCGCGGGATCCGAACGCGCGGCCATCAACGCCCCCATTCAGGGCACCAGCGCCGATATCATCAAACGTGCGATGGCCCGTATGCTGCCCGCATTGGCAGATGCCGGCCTTCCTCATGTGAAAATGCTTCTCCAGGTTCATGACGAACTGGTTTTCGAATTGCCTGAGGGCGACGTCGCTACAGCTAGCCTTGTTATTGAACGGGTCATGGCAGATGCCGCCGAGCCGCTGGTCAAGCTGGACGTGCCGCTTGGTGTTGAAATCGGGACCGGCAAGAGCTGGGGCGCGGCGCATTGACGGCCAGCGGTGCCACCGAACCAAATGATATCGAGGCTCTTGCGAAGGGCGGACGGACCAATGTCGCGGGCTTCTTCGTGCGCCTGATTGCGCGCATTCCGTTTCTTTTCATTGCCGGACAATGGTACGGCGCTGAAGCGCTCGGACGATTGGCCTATGCGGTTCTGGTTCTGGAATTTGCAGCCCAGATCGCAACCCTCGGGCTTAAGCGAGGGCTTGCCCTGCATTTGTCGGGAGACGGCAAGCACAACGGTGTCTGGGATGCCCTCGCACTTGTCCTGGCCTGCGCTTTCGGGTTGACAATTGCCCTGATGCTCGTCCCGCGGGTGATGTTTCCCAACAGCGACATCAACGGGTTTGAGACATTCCTCCCGCTTGTCATTCCGGCACTTGCATTGACAGACCTGATGCTGGCGGCACTTGCCTATCGCTATGATGTCGGCGCGACTGTCAGGGCCAAGGCCGTTGTCGAGCCGTGGACGATCAGCATCGGTGCCTTTGCGCTAAGCTGGTATTCGCTTCGCGACGGTTTGCTCATTGCCTATGCACTCTCGATGGGTGCTGCCCTGATCGCTGCGGCCATCCCCTTCTTCCGGGCTTATGGCCTGCCAGTGGGCTGGGCTCCGACGTTGGACGGCCTCTACCGGCTCGCTCGCCGCAATCTGCCGCTGGCTGCAGCAGACGGGATTGAATGGGGATCTCGCAGGCTCGACTTGGCCATTCTCGGCCTGTTCGTGTCTCCGGCAACTGTCGGTATCTATTATGTCGCGCAGCAGGTGGCGAGCCTGCCACAGAAATTGAAGACCAGTTTCGATCCGATTCTGGGACCCGTCATTACGCGCAAACTGGAAACCGGAGACAGGGCCGCCGTCGCGCGCCAGGTCAGCCAGGTCGGCTTCTGGATCATTGCCGCGCAAACCGGGATTGCGCTTGCACTGGGCATTCCGGGCGAAGGCCTGATGGGTCTTTTTGGGCCCAAGGGCGCTTTTGTCGGCGGCAATGGCGCGCTGGCATTCCTGCTATTGGCTGAGGTTGCAGCAGCTGTTGCGGTCGTCAGCGAAGCGGCGCTGGTCTATATCGCGCGGCACCGCAATTTCCTGATTTCCGGCGCCATGGTCGCCTTTCAGACAGCGTTGACTTTCCTTTTCCTGATTGCCGCCCGACAGCAGAATTTTCCCGAGCTCTACCAGGCGGCGCTGCCGGCTGTGGCGCTTGCAATTTCGTTGGGCCTTGCCTCTTTGGTGAAGGCTAAACTGGCTGCGCGCCTGTTGGGCGCACCGGTCTCGGTATGGCGTTGGCCATTGGTCTGGGCTTCGGTCGCTGCGGCTACGACAGGGTCGATTGCCATTCGATTGCCGGAATGGGCGGAGTTGACATTCGGCATACCGGCAATTCTGCTCGCCTATGGCGTGGTAATATGGCGTTGGGGCTTTGCCGAAGAGGATCGCGCCCTGTTCAGAAAGACGAGCGCCTGATCGCTAGCCCTTGGGCGGGGTGAATGTCTGTTCGACGGCCGAAAAGACCGGGAGTGCCTCTGCTCGGGCGCAGTGGCTGGAAAGTGCGGGAAGCGCTTCAGGATCAAAAAGGTCAGGATAGGCTTCGCGGATGAAGCGCGCGACGCATGCAACCGCAATATCGTCATGGCCTGGTGTCGCTCCGTGCCACCAATCCCCCACGCGCGCGCCACATTCACGATCGATTGCTGCCAGCGCTGTGCGGATCTGTCCTTCGCAGCGTGATACGAAGTCTGGAGCAAGCGCCGCGGAAAAGAGTTTCGCGTAGAAGAAGGAGACTGCCTTGTCGGCAGCGCCCGTCATCAGTGCAATCCGCCGAAGCGCCGCACGGCGCGCGGCTCCGGATAGCGGAAGCAGCGCGCGATCGGGACCGACGCGTTCGTCAAGATAATCAAGAATGGCCCCGCTTTCGATAAGCACTTCACCATCGTCGAGCACCAAGGCTGGAACCCGTTTCAGCGGGTTATGTCGTGCGACAAGATCACCATCGCCAAAAGTCGACCAGGGTACGTGATCATAGACAATCCCATAAATCTGGAGCGCAACTGCGACCCGACGGACAAACGGGGAGTCATATTGGCCGATCAGCTTCATCTCCTCAGTTCTCCTTTTCAGATTTAGTGCCGGAAATGCCGCATGCCCGTGAAAACCATCGCAAGCCCGGCATCATCGGCAGCCTGGATCACTTCGTCATCCCGGATCGAGCCACCCGGTTGGATCACCGCTGTTGCGCCAGCCTCGACTGCGGCAAGCAAGCCATCCGCAAATGGAAAAAATGCATCCGAGGCGACAGCCGAACCGATGGTGCGCGGCTCGGCCCAGCCTGCCTTGTCCGCGGCATCGCGTGCCTTCCACGCTGCGATGCGGGCAGATTCCAGACGGTTCATCTGGCCCGCCCCGATACCCGCAGTGCTGCCATCCTTGGCATAGACAATGGCATTGGATTTCACATGCTTGGCGACTGTCCAGGCAAAGAGGCAGTCGGCCAGTTCTTGTGCAGTCGGTGCGCGCCGCGTGACGGTCTTGAGCATCTCCTGTGTGATGCGACCATTGTCACGAGATTGAACAAGATAGCCACCGGCAATCGTCTTGAGGCTCAGTCCTTCGCGCGCCGGGTCCGGCAATTCGCCGGTCAGCAAGAGGCGCAGGTTCTTTTTCCGGGCGAAGACAGCCTTTGCTTCGTCGCTCGCGTCCGGCGCCGCCACGACTTCAGTGAAAATGCAGGCCATTGCCTCGGCTGTTTCCGCGTCGAGCGGGCGGTTGACTGCAATGATCCCTCCGAACGCAGAGACCGAGTCGCAGGCGAGCGACGCCTGATAGGCCTCGAGCAGCGTATCGGCGGTTGCGACGCCGCACGGATTGGCATGTTTGACGATGACGACCGTCGGCGGCCCGTCGCGGAATTCGCTGACCAGTTCGAGCGCTGCATCGGCGTCGTTGTAATTATTGTAGGAAAGCTCCTTGCCCTGAAGCTGCGTAGCCTGCGCGATACCGCGCGCATGCGGACCCGCAGGAATATAGAGCGCCGCCTTCTGGTGCGGATTTTCGCCATAGCGCAACTCCTCGCGCTTCCGGCCCGCCAATGCGAGCGTGTCGGGGAACGCCTGTTGCTGGTCGGCAAAGGCGAACCACTGGCTGATCATCGCATCATAGGTTGCGGTCGCCGCATAGGCCTTTGCCGCGAGCCTGCGACGGAAGTCGTAATCTGTGGCACCCCGCTTTGCGTCCATGGCACTGATCAATTCGCCATAGTCGGCAGGATCGGTCACGATTGCGACCGACGCATGGTTTTTCGCTGCAGACCTGACCATCGAAGGACCACCGATATCGATATTCTCGATAATCTCTTCGCGCCCAGCCCCTTTGGCGACAGTCTGCGCGAAGGGGTAGAGATTGACGACGACAAGATCGATTGCGCCAATGTCATGCGTCTCCATCGCAGCCACATGCTCCGGATTGTCCCGCACGGCGAGCAAGCCCCCATGAACCTTAGGATGCAGGGTTTTCACACGGCCATCCATCATTTCGGGAAAGCCGGTCAGGTCCGAAATGTCCATGACCTGCAAGCCTGTGTCCCGGAGCGCCTTCGCGGTGCCGCCCGTTGAGACCAGTTCCACGCCGTGGCGCGCCAGCGCAGCGCCCAGTCCTGCCAGGCCGGTCTTGTCCGAAACACTCAACAGCGCCCGCTTGATCTTCACATCCGTCATTTCGTCTCCAAAAAATTAGCCGGCGCGTCGCAGAACCCAGCCAACACTCGCCCCACCCGGCGATGCTTCGCCGCTGACGACCAGTTGCACTGTGCCGTGGGGCCGGGCCTGACCATCGATCCACAGGCTTTCCTCGACCGAGAGAGTCCCGCCGCGACAGCGGAACTGCCACAATGCGCCGCGCTCGATCCTGAGCAATGCGCCCATGCCGTCTGCCGTCGGTGTCGCTTCGATACCTGGCGCCAGATGGAACCGGATCGCGAAAGCCGACGTCATCGGCTTCTGCTTGGCCTTTGACGGCAGCAGCACATCATCACCCCGCAGCTCGCGGCCATCGCCTGAAAGGAGCAAGGTCCGCTTATGGATCAGGCCAAATCGGCGGACATAGCCATCATGGCTTGCTTCTATACGGCTGCTGCCCTCGTTTTCCTGACGCTCAAGCGCGATTTCCGA
>Ga0075163_10007581_pt1 | contig 14330 bp, 12 predicted proteins | sample JI1023141ADNA_FD_71478 | JGI IMG/M metagenome (GOLD analysis project Ga0075163, IMG submission 71478) | Wastewater effluent complex algal communities from Wisconsin, to seasonally profile nutrient transformation and Carbon sequestration -... | ecosystem: Engineered > WWTP > Effluent > Algae...
GGGACCAACGAAAGGTTCGACGAAGCCTTCGGCCATTTCACCAAACACCATGCCGACCACATGCTCGACAACACTAAGCCGTACGAAGGGGTCATCTCACTTTTAGATGATTTGAAACGGCGCAAAAAAAAATTGGCGGTCATGAGCAATAAGCGTGAAGCGTTCTGTCGGTCCATGTTGCAAGGCCTACACATGGATCATTACTTCGCCATGATCGTCGGCGGCGATACGCGCCCCACGAAAAAACCCGATCCGGAACCTCTTCTTTATATCGCCAATACGCTTAAGGTTGATCCGGCACGTACCATGATGGTCGGTGATAGCCCCCAGGACGTCGAAGCCGCAAAAGGCGCCGGCATGTTCAGCGTCGCGATTAATACCGGGTTTACATCCGCCGAGCGCATGCGCACCACCGGGGCCGACATCTTCTTAGAAACGATCAACGAATTTCATCGACATCTCTAAGGCGCCTTACATTTTCTTTAGAAACTCTAAGTCTTGCATATCGGTGGATAGCCCACGATTTTGCACGGCCAGTTCTTTCATTTGTATAAGATCTTCTTTGTTCGCTATGTAAAAAGAAAACGATTGAATTTTTCGATGGTGAGACCTCTCGTGAACCTGTTTTGCCGAGATGGGAAAGTCGAATAAGAGATCTACGCGTAGGCCTAGTTCATGATGAAAAAAATAGGCGCTGTCGACTGGGTCTATACCCAGCTTCGCTAGGGCAACGGCGGCGTTGTTTACCGTTCGAACGATATGGCCGGAAGTATCTACCTTAGAAGCCAGCTCAAAGCCATGGTAGTAAAAGGCGTCGATAAAGTTTTTGCTCTCACGCGCGCCCGTCTCGATAAGAAAATCGAAATCTTTGGTGACCCGGAGCGACCCGAGTGTAACCAAGGCCATGCCTCCGACCAGTGTTGGCGAATACCCTAAAGCTCGCATATCTCGCAGCAAAGCGCCCACCGTAGCGATAAATGCGCTTGCTCCGTTGCTATTCTTGTTTTTTACCTTTCGTTTCATATCCTAACTAATCGATTCAGAGACAACCAAAGGGGGAGGGTTGAGTGCGTACATAGCTTCTACGTAACGGAAATTGTGGTGGATGCTTTTTGCGATACGAATCGATTCTAATCGGGCGACAGCCCCTTGGCGTGCAATGTCTTTTCGTCGGGCGGCGTTGAGCCTTGCTGCTCTTACCCTTCCTCCGCGTTGGCCCAGTTTTTTTGCGATTTCATGCATATTCATCGGTTAATTATAGCTTACCGCTAAGCAAAATAGCAACCGTATTTGATCCTTGCAACACGTAAGCACTGGAAGCCGCATAGGGCAACAGCATTTAACCTGAACAGCTATTCCACCACATGGCGGAACGTTTCCTTGGAAAAGTCCGTCGTTTTTTTGCCAGGTTCTAGCGGTAAACTAGATGGTCTGAACACCTCGATAACAACGGTGTAAACGCCGGGTCCACTTTGAACTTTCACGGGAATACTTTCCCCCCGACCTTTTTTTAAAACCGTTCGTTGAATGTGCTGACGAGTCGATGATCCATCTTTCTGAAGGTAAAACTCCAAACGCGTGCCGGGAACATCTTGCGGCCAACCGGAACGCAGGTAGGTGGTCGAGGTCTTGCGGGCAGGTGGGGCGGTCTTTGGTACGCTAGTGATCTTTGCCTTCGTCGTGTCCGGGGAGGCATTGATTTGCCGTCCGTCGCCCGCGACCGCGCCGTCGACCGCAAACAACACCGCTTCCGCTTTTACCAGGTGCTGGTAAAAAAACTCGATATCGTCCACCGAGTAACCTTCGCCTCCACTCAGTGGAAAATGGAGGTTGGTATTGGTTGCGGCGTCGAAAATGATACCGTCGGCTATCGGAGCTAATACATCGGATACAAACATCCCCACTTCATGTGTATTCAAAGGCTCAGGCGGTTCTAGAGAGCTGACCCAGTTTTCCATGAACCGGCAGTCTTGCGATACCGAAACATCGTAAGATTTATCTCCATATTTGAGCTGATAGTTGAGGGCGCATCCGGTCACGTCTTTCTCTTCTAGGCCAGCCGGCAATAAGAAACCGAAATATAGCGAGCCCATGACCGCCCCCATGTTTTCGGTGGCGATCGGAATAACGATACGCCCCTGTGCACGCGCCGCCATGGCAGTTGTGAATATGAAACCAAGTGTAAGTATTTTTTTTAACATAGGAGCTCCTCAAATCAGGGCAAAAAAATAACACAAAGGCATGATTGATTCAATGCATCATTTTAGAATTGAAACATAAACTTCCCGAAAGTACTTCGGGAATTGGGGGTGGCTGTGTGCTCGCCGGGAAAATCAAGCATACAAGGTTTCACCGAGCGATAGCCTATGGCCAGTGCACGGGTTCAATGGCCTCATTTTGTAGCGGACCTAAACCAATAAACTTACAAGCTTAAAGGGCGTATCCACCATTTTCCCTTTAAACACATGGTCTAAATCAAAGTCGATGCGGAGAACCCTTTTTTTAAAGGTAATCCGATGGGATGCTCGAGGTATCCATGATGAGACGGATCGCCAATATAGTCGAAAATAAATGTTAAAATTCGGCTACTTAACCATGAAAAAAAAGGGGGATGGGGCTGAAAAATGAAAAATCCTTTTGTATTAGAAGGATAGGTAATCGGTATATTTTGTTCTTGATTCACGCGCAAAAATCGCACTAATGTAGAGGTAGGTTAACGCCATCGCGTGACCATACAATACATGGGCAAGAAACCTTTTCTGTTTTCGCCGAGAAGACATAAAGAGCTTTTTACCCCTGAAAAATACCGGTATGGAATAAAGAAGGAGATATAATCATGGAAGTGGAAATTCTTAAAAAATCGAGCGGAATTCGGACCCCAAAATCGTCTAAACCGACCATGACTACCGGCACCAACAAAGGCGTCGCGTACAAAAGATATTTCACCCAAGAGGGAGTCCATCCTTTTTCCGAAATCGAATGGGATTATCGTGAAGCGTTGATCACCAACGAAAAAGGCGAAGTGGTGTTTTCGCAAAAGAACGTCGAGGTTCCGAAGTTTTGGTCGATGTTGGCCACGAACGTCGTCGTTTCTAAATATTTCCGCGGGCAGATCGATACTCCTCAGCGCGAAACCTCGGTCAAACAACTCATCACCCGCGTAGCAAAGACCATGGCCGATTGGTCCCGCAAACAAAATTATTTTCTTTCCGAAGCCGATGCCCAGGCGTTTGAAGACGATCTGACCCACCTCTTGGTGTACCAAAAGATGGCCTTCAACTCGCCGGTTTGGTTCAACGTAGGCATCGAACCACAGCCACAATGTTCGGCGTGTTTTATCAATTCAGTAGACGATTCGATGGCTTCCATTTTGGATTTGGCCAAGACCGAAGGCATGCTGTTCAAGGGCGGTTCCGGAGCGGGCACCAACCTTTCTACCATTCGTTCCTCGCGCGAAGTTTTGTCCGGTGGCGGCCAAGCTTCCGGTCCGGTTTCCTTCATGAAGGGTTACGACGCGTTCGCGGGCGTAATTAAATCGGGCGGAAAAACTCGTCGTGCGGCGAAGATGGTTATTTTGAATATCGACCATCCGGACATCGTCGAGTTCATTCAGTGCAAAGAAAAAGAAGAGAAAAAGGCCTGGGCCTTGATCGATGCCGGCTACGACGGATCGTTTACCGGTGAAGCGTACAATTCTGTTTTCTTCCAAAACTCGAATAACTCGGTTCGCTTGACCGACGATTTCATGCGGGCTACCGAAGAGGGGCGCACCTGGACCACTTTGGCCGTTCGAGGCAAGAAGCCGGTCGATACGTACCAGGCTCGCGATCTGACGAATATGATCGCGCAATCCGCCTGGATTTGCGGGGACCCAGGTTTGCAATTCGATACGACGATCAATGATTGGCACACCTGCCCGAACACCGATCGTATTCATGCCTCGAATCCTTGTTCCGAGTACATGTTCCTCAACGATACGGCGTGCAATTTAGCTTCGATCAACTTGTTGAAGTTCGTGTCACCTACCGGTGAGTTCGATGTCACCGGTTTCCGCAACGCTGCGAGGACCACCATTCTGGCGCAAGAAATTATCGTCGACAATGCGTCTTACCCGACGCCGCTTATTGGTAAAAACAGCCATGACTACCGACCGCTGGGTATCGGCTATGCGAACCTCGGTGCGTTGCTCATGTCGGCCGGTTTGCCGTACGACTCTGATGCCGGTCGCGCCTACGCCGCCGCGATTACCGCGATCCTGAGTGGACATACCTACAAAACTTCCGCCGAAGTGGCCGCCGATCGTGGACCTTTCGCCGGTTACCCGATCAATCGTGAGCCGATGTTGCGGGTAATTCGCAAGCATGCCGATGCGGTCCAAAAAATCGATCAGTCGCTAATTCCGCAGAGCTTGTACCAAGCGGCCCAAGAAGATTGGGAAGCCGCCTACGAAATTGGGAAACGGTACGGTTACCGCAATTCGCAGATCAGCGTGTTAGCTCCGACGGGTACTATCGGCTTCATGATGGATTGCGATACGACCGGTATCGAACCTGACATTGCATTGGTAAAATACAAAAAACTTGTCGGCGGTGGTTACCTCAAGATCGTCAACAACACCGTGCCGATGGCGTTGAAAAAGCTCGGTTATTCGCAGACTGAGACGAGTGCCATCCTCAAGCATATCGAAGAAAAGGAAACCATCGAAGGTGCGCCCGGACTTCGTGACGCCGACGTGGCGGTATTCGATTGCGCGTTCAAGCCGCTTAATGGCGAACGCTACATCCACTACATGGGACATTTGAAGATGATGGCCGCGGCCCAACCGTTCATCTCGGGCGCGATTTCGAAGACCGTCAACGTGCCCACGCAGATCACCGCGGAAGAAATTGCCGAGACTTACCACCAGGCGTGGAAGCTGGGCCTCAAGGCGATTGCCGTCTACCGCGACGGATGCAAACGCTCTCAGCCGTTGAACACCTCGTTCAAGAGCATGCAGGACACGACCAAACAAGCGGCACCAGATGTTGTGGCCAAACCATATCGTCGCAAACTGCCGGATGAACGCCGTGCGATCACGCACAAGTTCTCCATCGCGGGGCACGAGGGATACATCACCGCGGGTCTTTATGAAGACGGTACACCGGGAGAAATTTTCTTGGTCATGTCTAAGGAAGGAACCGTCGTATCTGGCTTGATGGATTCTTACGCCACCGCCATTTCCATGGCATTGCAGTACGGCGTGCCTTTGAAGGTGCTCATCAACAAATTCAGCCATACCCGCTTCGAGCCGTCGGGTATTACGAACAATCGTGATATTCCGTTCGCGAAGTCGATCGTGGATTATATTTTCCGCTGGATGGCCTCGAAGTTCATGTCCCCCGAAGACCAGTACGAAGCGGGCGTGTTGAATCGTAATGCCACGACCTCCACGGTAACGAATGCTCCGGTGACTACGACCGAACAAACCGCCGCCATCATGGCCGGTGCCACGGTCGACCGCCAAGAGCCTTGGTCGATCAAGCTGCAAGAAGATGCTCCTCCATGCACGGATTGCGGCTCGATGATGATTAGAAACGGTGTTTGCTACAAGTGTGTCAATTGCGGAACGACCAGCGGGTGTTCCTGATCGAATTTGCTGGACGTTTTTGCAGCCAAAGCGGCGTTCACAAGCGTAAAAAAACCGGCCTAGCGCCGGTTTTTTTACGCCCATCATGCAGAGATGTTTCCACAATGAAGAAAGCCGGCACGAGGCCGGCTTTCTTCATTGATTTATAAACAAAAATTATTTCTTGAAATAATCCGCGTTGATCGCCGTGTAGTTAGCCCATTTCTCGGGAAGCTCTTCCTGGATGAAAATGGCGGTCACGGGGCATACGGGTTCGCACGCGCCGCAATCGATGCATTCATCGGGGTTGATGAATAACATCTTGTCGGCGTCGGTGCCTTTGATGCAATCGACGGGGCATACTTCGACGCACGCTTTATCTTTCGTCCCTATGCAGGGCTCTGCAATAATATAAGCCATGAAAAAATCCTCCAAATAATAAAATCGTCCGACTATACCAACGATTGTGCATTCCGCCAAATTTGATCCGAAACAAGGAGTGGTCCTTAATAAACCAGGACTTTCTTAACGGTTTTCCTGGTAGGCATGACGTTGGCCATGCGTTTATACTTCAATATGCACTCGAATGATTCTGCGTGAGGGTCACATGGATAGGTCGGTTCATCCATGATGCTTACGGAGATCAGGTAAACCCCCTTCTTCGGCGGAGTCCACGTGATAACCGAGTCATGGGGAAATTTTTTCCCCTCATCGGGCTTCAATCTCCATTCTTGAATTTGATGGAGTAGCGTTCCGTGGGTATCGTAAATTTTCAACTCCAGCGTCGTAGAAAACATTTCCAAAGGATTTCTCTGAAACAATCGGATCCTGATGGTGTTTTCTTGCTGGTTTTCCGTATCAAACGCTTCGGATAGGTTGACATAGCTGTCCCATCCCGGGGCGGTTTGTCCATGCCTTTTCAATCCCAGGTAGATTTCCAATGGGTGGATTAACGCGTAGTTTTCCGCGACTCCCAGTAAACGATCCAACGCGCGGCAATCGTTTACGGACATGTTTCGATGCCGCCCATCTTCCTCGTAAGCATCTTGCGATAGAAATAGTAAGTGATTCATTTCATGCAGCAGGATGTTTTTGGAAGGATAACTTGAGTTATCCAGATCCTCATACGTTAGGTAGGCGAGTCCATGTTCGATATTCGCATAAGCCCGGCCGTTGCCATCGGGCAGTAATGATTGTTCCTGTTTCCAGAAAGGATCTTTTTCGCGAAGGACGACAATGCGGTACGCGCCAGTGGGGCTCCGGGATAGAGCATTCTTAAAAAGGACCTCCGGCGTATTATCTCCGTGAATTAAACGTACGTGAGTTAAAAAGCGAACGTCGATCCATGCTCCATAGCTATTTAACTGTTTCATCATCCCTTCGACCATGTGCTTGATGTTGGCAACGACTTCCTTCGTGAGTTCTTCGTCATTGGAAAAAAGAAAATCTAGACGAAACTGAACTTCTATCCATGGTCTTCCGTAATAGGTCTTTCGCGCGAACGCTAAATTGCAAGCGCTGGTGTTCACGCAGGAATTGCCCTGTAGATTCGAGGATTCCTCCAGCCAATGTTTGAGCGCGGTGACAATGCTTGGCGTAGACAGTTCTTTAGGTAAATTGGATGGTAGTAGGGCTACTTGCGCATGTACGCTGCCAAGGAATGCAAAGAGGACAATCGAACTAAACTTCATACACCTAGGTAGAAAGCAATCCCGGTGCCAATCGTTATTTAGTAAATTCAATAAGATAGAGGTCTTTTTTTAGTCTAGGTGTCCTGGTTAACCCACCGATGCCCTAGCCAAACAAGGGGTTGTACGATATGGACGGGCGATGCGTTCATCCCACGAAAACCGAAAACTAAACCTTTATCTCGGTGTCCTGTTCGCGCTGACGCCGTTTTCGATCGATCTGTATCTTTCGGCGTTTCGAGAGATTGCGGCCGATTTGGGAACCACCGTCGCGCGCACGTCGCTCACGATCTCGGTCTATTTCATTGGATTTGCCTTGGGGCAGATTCTTTACGGGCCCTTCTTGGATCGGTACGGCCGCAAGCCACCGATCTACGTCGGTTTGATCATCTACATTCTGGCGAACATAGGATGCGCCTGGGCACCGACGCTCGAGGTGCTGTTGGTTTTTCGATTGCTGTCGGCGCTAGGGGGAAGTGCCGCCACCGTCGGCGCGCTCACCATGGTGCGCGATTTCTTCAAAGGGAACGATGTTCCACGCGCGCTTTCGATCCTGATGCTGGTCTTGAGCACGTCGCCCCTTCTCGCGCCCACGATCGGAAGCATGATGTTGCACGCTTGGGGGTGGCGCATTCTGTTCGGAGTGTTGATCGTCCTCGCGGTAATTGATTTGGTGATCGTTTGGCGCTTGCCCGTGGGTTATTTACCTGACCCAGCGGTGCGCCTGCGCGTCGGGCCGATCCTAAGAACCTTTCGCGAGATTTTCGCCCAGCCGCAGTTCCGCACCTACGCGCTTTCCAGTTCGCTCTCGTTCGCCGGTTTATTTGTTTACGTTGCCGGGTCGCCGAACGTGTTCATGGAAGGGTTTCACCTCAGTCCACGCCAGTTCGGCCTGGTGTTCGCGTTCATGGCTGGGGGTATGATTTTGGGCAGCCAACTGAATCGACTCCTTCTTCGACGCATCGATGGCCCGAGGCTCTTCCGTAGATCCCTCACAACCCAGGCCGCGCTTTCCCTCCTTTTCGTGGCTACCGCGTCCACGACGACGTGTTCGATGGCGACGACCATGGCGTTCACGTTCTCGATCCTCATTTGTTGTGGAATCACGTCACCCAACGGCTCGGCACTCGCGGTGCTTCCGTTTCATCGGAATGTCGGCAGCGCCTCGGCCCTGTTCAGCTTTCTCGAATTGGGCCTTGGCGCGGTGGTATCGCTGTTTTTATCTGTATTGAAAATAGAACCCATCCTCGCCATGAGCTTGGCCATCGCGCTGAGTTCATCCATTGCGTGGATCATTCTTCGAGCGAGCACGCCAGCTTCGAACGCTTCTTTGGGTGTAAAAATAAATTAAGGTATACAGGTAGGATGAAGATCTACACCAAGACCGGCGACGAAGGGCTGACGAGTTTGTTTTCGGGGAAGCGTGTGCCCAAGAACGACGAACTGATCGAAGCTTACGGCACGGTCGACGAAGTGAACTCTATTCTCGGGCTGGTGTTGACCGAACCGGTTTCGCACGCGATGCGAGAAAAGATCACCACCTTGCAGCACGAATTGTTTGAACTCGGCTCCGACCTGGCGACCCCATGGGAAGATGAATTAACGAGAAACAAAGTGAAGCGGATCAACCAATCATCGACCGAGCGCCTCGAAACCGAAATGGACGATGCCGAAAAAAAATTACCTAAACTCACGCAGTTCATTTTGCCGGGTGGTACCAAGGCTGCGGGTTACTTGCACTTGGCGCGCACGGTATGCCGTCGCGCCGAACGAATCGTCACGCCATTGTTCGCGGCAAACAAAGTAAACCCCGAGACGTTCGTGTATTTGAATCGATTATCGGATTGGTGCTTCATGATGGCGCGCCTGACGAATCTCGAAAGCGGTACATCCGACGTCACCTGGCAGAAAAAATAGGGCGGGTGCGACGAGTCGCTGCGCAAATGGCTCGTCGTTCGCTCCGCTCACTCCTGCGCTTTATTTTGCTTCGCGACTCCCCGCACCCGCCCTATTTTGACGGCCGGTGATGTCCGAATGCGTGCTTTCGATATTCTTCAATATTAAGCTTTTATTTAACATTTCAACGGATGACTTCGACCTTGTCGATGGATAGAGGCAAAAAATGGAAAACGTATTCACCGTTTGATCGTCGAATAAGACCGTTCCATTTCGAAAGCATTGGCAGGAGCGAAAAAGCGTGCTGCAGATTGGGGAACAGGTTCGGTCGGCAAAATAAAGCGGACAGCCCGAGGCCAGCGGCCGAGGGAGGAGCCATTTGCCGACCGAACCTGTTCCCCAATCTGACCGCCGCCTTTTATGTTACCGTCTAATTTTCGAACAAACCTTTTATGACGAAGAACACGTTCTCTTTGCGCTCGCGCAGGCGACGAATGAAGTAGGGCATCCAGTGGGAGCCGAATGGAACGTAGGCGCGAACCTGGTAGCTTTCGGCGGCGAGCTTGATGGCTAGCGATCGTTTGAGACCGTAGAGGAATTGGAATTCGAATTGCGACGTTGGAATATTATTTTCCTTCGTCCAGCCCTTCGCCCAGTTTACGAGCTTGTCGTCGTGGGTGGCGATGCCTACCTTGCTGCCGGCCTTCAAAAGAATTTGTACCATCGATTGATAGCTGTGGCGGATGTCGTCCATGTCCTTGTATGCGATAGACGTCGGTTCTTTGTAGGCACCTTTACAAACTCGGATGGGGGCTCCGATGGCGCCGAGCGCCCGGGCATCTTCTTCGCTGCGATGAAGGTAGGCTTGCAACACTACTCCGACGTGGTTTCCGTGTTTTTGAAACAGTCGTTTGAACATGTCGATCGTGCGTTGCGTGTAGGCGGAGCCTTCCATGTCGAGGCGCACGAAATTGCCGTAGTCCTTCGCCTTCTGCACGACAGCGTCGACGAGGGCGAAGCAGAACTCTTCGTCGAGATCCAATCCCATTTGCGTGAGCTTGAGCGAAACGTTGCTGTCGACGTTGTCGGCCTTGATCTTTTCCAACAATGCCAAGTAGGCGTCACGAGCCTGGATCGCTTCTTCGCGCGACGTAACGTCTTCGCCGAGCAAGTCGAGCGACGTCATGACGTTCTTTTGGTTCAAGGCTTTCACCGCTTCGACGGCGGCCGGCATGGTTTCGCCGGCGACGAATCTTCGGGCCAAATACGCTAATGCACTCATGATCACTCCACGCTGATGTCTAAAATTTCAAATTCACGCTTGCCACCGGGGGCTTGCACGACGGCGACGTCGCCGACTTCTTTTCCAATTAAGCCACGGGCGATCGGCGAATTCACCGAAATATCGCCCTTGACCGCGTCGGACTCTAGGTCGCCGACGATCCGGTACTTCAATTCTTTGTCGGCCTCGGGGTCGAACAGTTTGACGGTGGTTCCGAAGACGACGCGCGAACAGTCGATCCGCGACGCATCGATCACTTCGATGCGGGAGAATTGGTCCTCTAAGAACTGGATGCGACCTTCGACGTGCCCCTGTTTTTCTTTCGCGGCGTGGTACTCGGCGTTTTCTTTCAAGTCGCCGTGGGCGCGCGCTTCCTCGATCTGCTTGGAGATCTTGGGGCGCTCGACCATTTTTAGGTTTTGAATTTCTTCCTGCAGCTTGATTTTGCCTGCTGCGGTGATGGGAACTCGATCCATGATGACTCCTTATTCGACGACGTTCTCGCCACCGTCGACGCCGATGACGTTTCCAGAAATCCAACCAGCATGTGGCAACGATAGCACGACCACGGCGTTGGCCACGTCTTGCGGGGTGGTCAATCGACCGTACGGGTTTTTCTTGGTAGCCAAACCGATCATGGTTTCGTTCCCCGGAATTTTGCGCAAAGCCGGAGTATCGGTCACGCCCGCGCGGATCGAGTTAGCGGAGATACCCCTTGGGGCAAGTTCCAACGCCAATTGACGAATATGCGATTCCAGTGCGGCCTTGGCAGCGGACACGGCGCCGTAGCTTTTCCAAACGCGCTCTCCACCGGCACTGGTCATGGCGAATACGCGGCCGCCATCGGCGAAAAGTTCACGGCTGATCAAATCTTGTGTCCAGTAGACCAACGAGTTAGCCATGACGTTTAAGGTCATGTCCATCTGCGACTGGTTGAGGAAGTCGCCTTCAAAAAAGGGTTTCAGGGTACCGAACGCGAGGGAGTGGAAAAGCACGTGGAATTTTTCCGAAGCGCCGGCTTCTTTTTGAAAGGCCTCGAGGACTTCTTTGCGTTTGTCTGCGTCGGCCGCGTTCACGTTGAAAAAGAAGCTTTTGCGCCCCAGTTTCTGGAGTTCGATCTTCAGATTTTCGACATTTTCCATGGTCGCTTTGCGATCCAAATGCACCCCACAAATGTTCATGCCAGAGTTCGCCAATGCAAGGGCGGTCGCCGCACCAAAGCCGCTGGAAGCGCCCAAAATAAGCGCCCATTTTCCTTCTAAGTCTTTGAAATGATGTTGCATTTTTACACTCTCTCCTTTATTAACCAGGGTACGAGTCGGAAGATAACTCAATATCGATAATAGTCAAAGGATGGAACGACATGAACATAGACCAACACAGCATCGTCATTATTACCGGGGCTTCCCGCGGAATCGGCAGGGAAGCTGCTTTGGCTTTCGCAAGAAAAGGAGCGAAAGTCATCCTTGCTTCGCGAGACCTGTCGAAAATGAATGCCGTCGCCGACGAGATTAAATCGCTCGGTGGACATAGTATGATTGTTCCGACCGACGTTTCGAACGAGGCGGATTGCAAGGCGCTGGTCGCGACCACCATCAAAACGTACGGAAAGGTCGACGTGTTGGTGAACAACGCCGGGTACGGGCATTACGCGAGCGTGGAAAATTTAAAGAACGAAGATCTCGATGCAATCTTCAAGACGAATTTATACGGAGCGATCTGGTGCATTCAAGCGGCGCTTCCACATATGAAAGCGCAAAAGCGCGGGCATATCGTCAACGTTTCCACGATCATTTCGAAACGTTCGGTACCGTTCATGTCGGCGTATTGCATGAGCAAGTTCGCCATGACCGGAATGGACGAAGCCTTGCGTCTCGAAGTTCGCCCCTACGGTATCGGCGTGTCCTTAGTTTGCCCAGGCATTACGCATACCGACTTTCAGACCAACGCCGGTAAGATCGGCTTTGCGCCCCCGGTGGCCAATACCGGAGGGATGACCGCGAAAAAAGTCGGGCAAACGATCCTGAGCGCGGTGGAGCATCGTCGCCGAAGGGTGTACCTCACGTTCTCAGGCAAGGCGCTGGTGTATATCCAACGCCTATGTCCGGCAATTGTCGACGAGATCATCTTTATGATGTATTCCCGACAAGGACTGAATTCTAAAAACACCTGATCGAAAACTTATGACGCAAAAAAAGACCAAAATTGTAGCGACCCTCGGACCATCTAGCAACTCGCCGGAAGTGATGAAACAGCTGGTGCTGGCCGGAGTGAACGTGTTCCGCCTGAATTTTTCCCACGGTACGCTGGACGAAAAAAAGAAGACCATCAAGAACATTCGCGAATTATCCAAACACCTCAAGATTCCGGTCGGCGTGTTGGCGGATCTTCCCGGACCGAAGCTGCGCGTTGGTAAATTCGGTGGCGGCGGTCCCATCCTTCTGAAGAACGGAAATCGCGTGACCCTGAGCACGCGTAGCCTCGAGGGTTCTTCCGAGGTCATCCCGATCGATTTCGCCAAGCTTCCTTCCGTCGTGCAAAAGAAAGATCGAATTCTACTGGCCGATGGGAACTTAGAACTGCGCGTGATGTCGACCACTGACAAAGACATCGAGTGCCAAGTCATCGTCGGCGGAGAGCTCAAGGAAAGACAGGGCATCAACATTCCTTCCCGCCACATCGATATTCCCGCTTTCACGTTCCGCGACAAAGAGGCGATCAAGATGTTAGGCAAAACGTTGGTCGATTACGTAGCGTTGTCGTTCGTGCAACGACCCGAAGATATCGAGAAAGCCCGCCACGAAATGAAAAAAGAGGGAATCCATTTCCCCATTTACGCCAAAATCGAAAAGCCGGAGGCGCTCAAACATATCGAACAAATCCTGAGCATCGTCGACGGCATGATGATCGCACGCGGCGATTTAGGCGTAGAGCTCGACACCGCGGAAATTCCGGTGGTGCAAAAACAGCTCATCCGTCTCGCGGCTAAGATGTCCGTGCCGGTCATCACCGCCACGCAGATGCTCGAATCGATGATCCATAACCCACGGCCGACCCGCGCGGAGACTACCGACGTGGCCAACGCCATCTGGGATGGCACCGACGCCGTCATGCTCTCCGGTGAAACCGCTTCCGGTGAGCATCCTGTTCGTGCCGTGACCGTCATGACCGAAATCATCGAGAAGGCCGAGAGTTACCCCGAGTTCCAATGGAGCCCGCTCGAAGAGTTCCATACATCACGAGATTCCGACCACCTTGTCCTGCATGCCGCGGCCAGTATCGCGCGACCGGGCGAGCATAAAGCCATCGTTACGTACACGGAGACGGGGCATACGGCCGTACTTCTTTCTAAATATAAGCCATCGGTGCCGATCTACGCACTGACCCCACACCAACAGACTTGCGATAAGATGTCGTTGATCTGGGGCGTGCGCCCGCTGTTAAGTCCACATGGCAAAAGTGTGGATGATATGATTACCCGCGGCGATCGCGTGCTGACCGAGCATACGGAGCTGAAGAAAGGTGATCTAGTCATCATCACCGCCGGCAATAAATTAAGCACCGGGGCCACCAACATGATGAAGATCCACCGCATCGGCGAAGGGCTGACGCGCGTTTAATCGGCATGGTCCAGCACGCAGAGAAAATTCAAAAAGTCCTGCTGGTCGCTTTTTTTTGTAACCTCGCCGTCGCCGTGTTGAAGCTGATCTACGGCTTCCATACCGATACCTTGTCCGTCATGGCCGACGGGTTCCATTCGCTCACCGACGGTGCATCCAGTTTGGTCGGGTACATCGCCGTTCGTTGGGCGGCCAAGCCTTCGGACGACGACCATCACTACGGCCACTTCAAATACGAA
>Ga0075163_10007582_pt1 | contig 14329 bp, 17 predicted proteins | sample JI1023141ADNA_FD_71478 | JGI IMG/M metagenome (GOLD analysis project Ga0075163, IMG submission 71478) | Wastewater effluent complex algal communities from Wisconsin, to seasonally profile nutrient transformation and Carbon sequestration -... | ecosystem: Engineered > WWTP > Effluent > Algae...
ACGATCAAGGGCACCGCCGGGTTCCTCGGCCTCGACGCCCTGCAGCGGCTGACCCACGTCGGCGAGACGCTGCTGTCGCGGCTGCGCGACCGCGAGCTGGTGTTCACGCCGGCCCTGGCGTCGCTCCAGCTCCGGCTGGTCGACGCTGTCCGGGCGATGTTGGCCTACATCGAGGCCAACGGCAGCGAGAGCCCCGAGGCCTACCCGGAGCTGGCCGCCGACCTGGCCGCCGCCAGCGAGAGCGACGCGGCCCCGGCTCCGGCCCTGGCCCCGCCCCAGGTCGCCGCGCCACTCCCGGTCGCCGCCCCGCCCCCGGTCGCGCTGGCGTCGCCCCCGCCGCCGCCGCCGCCGGCCCCCCTCATCGCGCCGCCGCCGGCCCCCGCCGCCGCGTCGCCCGCGCCCACCGAGCCCGCGCGCCCGGTCGCGACCGACACCACCGTGCGGGTCGACGTCGGCCTGCTCGATCAGCTGGTCAACCTGGCCGGCGAGCTGGTGCTGGCGCGCAACCGCCTCACCCGCTACGCGTCGACCTGGCTCGACCCGGTCCACCTCGCGAGCTGGCAGCGGCTGCACCAGATCAGCTCGCAGCTGCAAGAGCAGGTGATGAAGACGCGGATGCAGCCCATCGGCACCACCTGGGCCAAGCTGCCGCGCACCGTCCGCGACCTCGCCACCCAGTGCGGCAAGCAGGTCCGGCTCGAGCTCGAGGGCGGCGAGACCGAACTCGATCGGACGCTGCTCGAGGCCATCCGCGATCCGATGACCCACGCGCTGCGCAACGCCATCGATCACGGCATCGAGCCGCCGACCGAGCGCCTCGAGGCGTGCAAGGAGCCCGAGGGCGTGATCCGCCTGCGCGCCTACCACGACAGCGGCCAGGTCCACATCGAGCTGTCCGACGACGGCGCCGGGATCCGCCCCGCCAAGGTCAAGGCCAAGGCCATCGAGCGCGGCGTGATCTCGGCCGACGCCGCCGAGCGCATGAGCGACGCCGAGCTGATCCGGCTGGTGTTCCGCCCGGGGTTCTCGACCGCCGAGACCGTGACCAGCGTGTCGGGCCGCGGCGTCGGGATGGACGTCGTCCGCTCGAACATCGAGAAGATCGGCGGCCAGGTCGACATCGCGTCGGTCGCCGGCGAGGGCACGACGCTGCACATCGCGATCCCGCTGACGCTGGCGATCTTGCCGGCGCTGATCGTCGAGAGCGGCGGCGAGCGCTACGCGATCCCCCAGGCGATGCTGCGCGAGCTGGTGCGGGTCGACGCCGACCACCCGATCGAGCACGTCCACGCCGCGCCGGTGTTCCGGCTGCGCGGCCGGCTGCTGCCGCTCATCGATCTGGCGCGCGCCGTCGGCGCGCCGGCGTCACCCGCGCCGCAGCGGATCATGGTGCTGTCGGCCGACGGCCACGAGTTCGGCGTGCTGATCGACCGCTACCACGACACCGAGGAGATCGTCGTGAAGCCGCTGGGTCGCCACCTGCGCGACGTCGGCCAGTACGGCGGCGCGACGATCCTCGGCGACGGCCGCGTGGTGTTGATCGTCGACTGCCGGGCCATCGCCCGCGACGTGTGCCGGCAGATCGCCACGGCGCCGGCCGCCGCGGCGCCCAGCGACGCCGCCGCCGCCACCTCGACCCGCGCGCTGGTGCTGCTGCGCCAGGGTCCGCAGAACCACTTCGCGGTGCCCCTCGAGATGATCGAGCGCATCGCCAGCGTGGCCCCGGCGGCGGTCACCCGGACCGGGCCCGACGAGGTGGTCCAGGTCCTCGACGACCTGATCCCGGTGATGCGGCTGGGCGACGCGCTCGGCACCGGCGCCGAGGCCGACGACGGCGAGCAGCAGCTGATCGTGGTCCAGGGCGACGACCAGCGCATCGGCGTCGCGGTCGACCAGATCATCGACATCGTCACCATCGCGCTCACGCCGCGCTGGTCGAACCGCCGCCCTGGCGTCACCGGCACGGTCGTCGTCGACGGCAAGGTGATCGAGCTGCTCGATCTGCCCGACCTGATCGAGGCCCACGCGCCCCACCTGCTGCGAGGCACCCCATGATCCGGCTCTGCACGTTCACCGTCGGCGGCCACCAGATCGGCATCGACGCCGGCCGCATCCGCGAGATCGTCGTCTTGCGCGAGCTGACCACGGTCGCCGGCGCGCCCAGCCACGTCCGCGGCCTGATCAACCTGCGCGGCCAGATCGTCGCCTGCCTCGACACCGCCCAGGTGCTGGCGGTCGACGCCGTCGCCGCGCCGCGGATGGCGGTGGTGGTCGACGACGCCGACGAGGTCGTCAGCCTGGCGGTCGACGCCGTCGGCGACGTGCTCGAGTTCGAGCAGGCCCAGCTCGACGGCGTGCCGTCGACGGTCGCCGCCGACGTCGCCGCGCGCCTCACCGGCTCGTACCAGCGCCCCGGCCAGCTGGTCATGATCGTCGACCTCGACCGGGTGCTCGCGACCACCGGAGCGCCGTCATGACCGACGCGGTCCAGCGACCGATCCGGGTCGTGGTCGCCGACGACTCGGCGGTCATGCGCAACGCGGTGGCCGGCGTGCTGCGCGCCGACCCGGCGTTCAACGTGGTCGCGGTGGTCAAGAACGGCCGCGAGGCGGTCACCGCGCTGCTCGGCGTCGAGATCGACGTCGCGGTGATGGACGTCGAGATGCCCGAGCTCGACGGCCTGGGCGCGCTGCGCGAGCTGCGCGCCGCGCACTGCCGGACCAAGGTCGTGATGTTCTCGACGACGACCCAGCGCGGCAGCCGCGCCGCGGTCGAGGCGCTGACCAGCGGCGCGGTCGACTGCGTCGCCAAGCCCACCGGCGTCGGCAACCTGGCGGCGTCGATCGATCGCATCCGCGTCGAGCTGGTGCCGCGGCTCAAGGCGATCGGCGTCCGCCCCGGCGGCCACCGCGTCGCTCCGCCGGCGAGCGCGGGCGCCGAGTATCATCGCCACCCGCACCTGATCGCGATCGGCGCCTCCACCGGCGGCCCCGACGCGCTGTGCGCGCTCCTGACCGCGCTGCCGCGCGGCTTCGACATCCCGATCGCGGTGGTCCAGCACATCCCCGCCACCTTCGCGCGCGCGCTGACCGAGCGCCTGACGCAGGTGGCCCGGCGCACCGTCCAGGAGGTCACCGCCGAGGTGCCGCTCCGGCGCGGCGCGATCATGATGGCGACCGGCGACGCCCACCTGGTGGTGACCGCCGCGCCCGACGGCAGCCTGCGGGCGCGCCCGACCCACTCGCCGCCGGTCAACAACGTCCGGCCCTCGGTCGACGTGCTGTTGACCACCCTCCCGCCCACGCTGATGCCGGCCACGGTCGTGGTGATCCTCACCGGCATGGGCCGGGACGGCGCCGACGGCGCCCAGGTGGTCGCGCGCAACGGCGGCCACGTGATGGTCCAGGACGAGGCCAGCTCGGTCGTGTGGGGCATGCCGGGCGCGGTGGTGAAGGCCGGCGTGGCCCACGTGGTCGCCCCGATCCCGCACCTCGCCCGCGCGCTCGGCGAGATCCAGCGCACCCGGACCATCCCGATCCCGGTGATGCGGGGGGTGCCATGACGCTCCGCCCCGAAGACCGCCGCTTCCTCGTCGAGCTGATCCGCCGCGAGGCGGGGCTGGCGCTCGACGACGCCGAGCAGCACCTGATCGACAACCGGCTGGCCATCGTCGCGGCCCGCCATCGGCTGGCCGCCGGCCAGCTGGTCGGGCGGCTGCGCTTCAACAACGTGCCCGACCTGCAGCACGAGGTCATCGACGCGCTCTGCACCCACGAGACCAGCTTCTTCCGCGACGGCCACCCGTTCGACGCGCTCGCCACCGCGGTGCTGCCCGAGCTGGCCGCCCGGCGCAACGCTCGCCGCACGCTCGCGATCTGGTGCGCGGCGTGCTCGACCGGGCAGGAGGTGTGGTCGACGGCGATCACCATCCGCGAGCGGGTCGACGACCTCCAGGGCTGGACGATCCGCATCCTCGCCACCGACGTGTCGCAGGCGATGGTCGAGCGAACCCGCGCGGCCACCTACACCGACCAGGAGCTGGCGCGCGGCATGCCCGCGCGCCTGCGCAGCCGCTACTTCACCCGCGCCGGCGATCGCTGGCAGGCCCGCGCCGACCTGCGCGCGATGGTCGAGGTGACGCGCGCGAACCTGCTCGATCCGGCGCCCAGCGCGCGCCGCTTCGACCTGATCCTGGTCCGCAACGTCCTCATCTACTTCGACGCCGCGGGCAAGCGCCGGGCCCTCGACGCGATCCACGGCGCGCTGGCGCCCGACGGCGCGCTGCTGATCGGCACCGGCGAGAATCTCACGGACCCCCGCTACGAGCCGCGCACATCCGGCCGAACCGTGGTGTATCGGCCGCGCGGCACCCCGCGCACCACCGCCCCTTCGCCCCTGGAGCACCCGTGACCAACGCCGTCCTCGCTCGCCCGACCATGTTGAACCCGTGGATCGTCGCCGCTCGCGGCGCCGCGGTCGACGTGTTCGACCAGGCGCTCAGCCTCCGGGGCCGCGCGCTCGACACCGGCGTGCTGACCTTGGGCTCGGTCGGGGCGCTGATCCCGATCGTCTCCGAGCTGTCGCCGGTGCAGATCGGCGTGTTCGCGTCGGAGCCCGACTGCACCCGCCTGGCCCGCGCGCTCCTGTATGCGGCCCCCACCGACCCCATCACCCGCGCCGAGATGATCGACGCGATGTGCGAGATCGCCAACATGCTGGCCGGCAGCGTCAAGGCGCGCGTGACCGGCTACGCCACCCACGCCGCGCTCGGCCTGCCGACCTTCGTCCACGGCCCGGTCGAGGCCGCCACCAGCACCGCCGTCGACGTCGTGCCGATCGCCGTCGACGACCTCGTCACCTACGTGGTGATCGTCCGCGCCATCGACGCCTGAACCGCCCCCGCGGTCACCTGCCAGGAGCCCATCATGCACTCGATCCGTGCTCGCATCCTCGCCCTCACCGCCGTCCCGACGCTCGCGCTCGCGGCGGTGGCGCTGCTCGCGACCCTGGTCCTCGGCCACCTCGCCGACGATCTCCGCCGGGAGGACGCCAAGCTGAAGGTGCTGCGCGCCCACGGCACGATGGACATGATGCACGACGCGCTGCGCGGCGACGCGCTGCGGGCGCTGGCCGCGACCACGCCGGGCGAGTTCAACCAGGTCCGGACCGACGCCGAGGCGCACGCCGCGCGGTTCCGGAGCGAGTTCGAGATCATCCGCGTCGCGCCGTCCTCGAACGCGGTCCGCACCGACATCGCGGCGCTGGCGCCCAACCTCGACGCCTACGCCGAGGTCGTCACCAAGGTGATCGCGGCGGCCCAGACCGATCGCGCCGCCGGGCTGGCGCTGATGCCCGAACTCGATCAGCGGTTCCGCAGCCTCGAGACCGCCAACGCCGCGCTGGGCGACAAGCTCGAGGCGATCGGCGACGACGTCGACGACATCCTGGCGCAGGCGTCGAGCGGCCGCAACCAGGTGATCGTCATCTGCCTGATCGCCACCGCGCTGGCGATCGGCGGCGGGCTGTTCATCGGCCGCCGCCTGGCCACCAGCATCAAGCAGGCCGGCACGGTGCTGCAGGCGGTCGCCGACGGCGACCTGCGCAGCCGGGTCGACGTCACCGATCGCTCCGAGATCGGAACGATGATGAAGGCGCTCAACCGCAGCCTCGATCAGATCACCTACATCCTCAGCTCGATCCGCGCCGCCTCGCGCGACGTCCTCGACACCGCGTCGGAGGTCGACCAGGTGGCGAGCAAGCTCGGCAACAACAGCCAGCGCGCGTCGAGCGACACCACCAACGCCTCGAGCGCCGCGTCGCAGGCCAGCGGCAACGTCCAGACCGTCGCGGCCGCCACCGAGGAGATCGCGGCGACGATCCGCGACGTCGCGCGCAACGCCCAGGAGGCCGCGCGGGTGGCCGCCAGCGGCGTGGTGATCGCCCGGCGCTCGAACGCCTCGGTCGCGCGGCTGGGCACCTCGTCGACCGAGATCGGCGCGGTGGTCGACGTCATCACCCAGATCGCCGAGCAGACCAACCTGCTCGCGCTCAACGCCACGATCGAGGCCGCGCGGGCCGGCGCCTCGGGCCGCGGCTTCGCGGTGGTCGCCAACGAGATCAAGGAGCTCGCCAAGCAGACGGCGCGCGCCACCGAGGAGATCCGCACCAAGATCGTCGGCATCCAGCGCGACACCGACGAGGCGGTCAAGGACATCGGCCAGATCGGCGAGGTCATCGGCCAGATCGACGGCATCCAGCAGTCGATCGCGTCGGCGGTCGCCGAGCAGGCGACCGTGACCAGCGACATCGGCCGCAACCTGACCGAGGTCGCGACCGCCGCCGACAGCATCGCCCACGACGTCGCCGCCGCCGATCAGGCCATCCGCGACAACGTCAACGTCGCCGAGCGCGCCACCTCGACCGCCGCCACGCTGGGCAACCTGGCCCGACGCCTCGACCAGGCGGTCGCCACCTTCCAGCTCCGCGAGCGGCGCGCCAGCACGACCGTCACGCCGCCGAGCACCGGCCGGATCGAGGTCATCGACGAGCGCGACGTCGGCAGCCGCGCCGTGGCGTGAGCACGCGGCTCACTTGTAGCCGTGGCCGAGCAGGCGCTTGGCCGCCGAGGCGAAGGCGGCGGGCGGGCCGACGTGGAACTCGAAGGCGTCGGCCAGGCGGGTGATGATGTTGAACAGGTAGCCGACGTTGAGCGCCTCGAGGATGGCGGCCCGGGTGACGCCGGCCGCCAGCGCCGGCGCGAAGTCGGCCGCGGTGACGCCGTCGGGATCGAGCGACACCTTGGCCAGCAGCGGCAGCACCGCCCGGCAGCCCGCGGACAGCCGCGGGTCGGCGCCGTCGGCCAGCGCCACGTCGACGAGATCGGAGCCGAGCACCTGCGACGCGACCGCGCCGTGGGCGTTCGTTCAAAACTCGCACTCGTTCTTCTTGGCCACGTAGGCCGCGAACAGCTCGCGCTCACCGACGCTCCACGCGGACGGGCCGCGCATGACCTCCTGGATCATGTCGTTGAACGGCGTGCCGAACTGCGCCGGGCGGTAGCGCAGCGTGCGCACCACGTCGGGCATCGGGTGGCCGCTGACCACCCGCACGATCTTGTACAGCACGCGATCGCCGAGACGCTCGCCGCGCTCGATCGTCGGCACCCGCATCACGACGCCACCTCCTCGGGGATCGCCGCCAGCACCGCCGCCGCGCGGTCGTACTGCCGGGTGGCCTGGCCCACCGCCGCCGCCACCGTCAGCTCGAAGATCGCCGGATCGTCGTGGCCGGCGGCGCGCAGCGCGGCGACGTCGGCGTCGGTGACGCGGTAGGCGTGCTGCCGCACCGTCGCGACGTACGCTGCGACCGCCGGGTCGGCGGGCGTGCCGGCGAAGGCCGCCTGGCGATCGGCGCCGGTCGTGACCCCGGCGCGCTCGAGGATGGCCGCCGCCAGCGTCGCCCGATGGTTTGTGTACCGATCATCCATCCCGCCAGCGTACGTCAGCCGGCCAGCGAGCGCACGAACAGCTCGATGTTCTTGCGCAGGTCGCGGTCGGGACAGTGCGGCAGCGCCCGGCGCCAGGTCTCGACGGCGCGGCGGGTCTCGCCGCGCTCGTAGTAGAGGTAGGCCAGCCGGGTCAGCGCCGGGAAGTAGTCGGGGGCGTGGCCGACGACCGCCTCGTACTCGCGGACCGCGTCGTCGCGGTGGTGCGCGCGCTGCAGCATGTTGGCCAGCGCGAACCGCACCCGCACCGACGTCGGCACCTCGACCAGGCGATCGCGCAGCGCCGCGATCGCGCCGTCGCCGTCGCCGCGCTCGTAGCGATCGAGCGCGCGCCGCAGGTGCTGCTCATCGCCGGCCGCCCGCAGCGCCTCGCGCCGGCGGCCGAGGTGCTCGCGGACGATCCGCAACAGCCGGATCGTGTCGAGCGGCTTGGCGGCGTAGCCGTCGGCGCTGTAGCGGAGCAGCACCTCCGGCGTGACCCGGCCCGACTCGATCACCGCCGACATCAAGATCACCCCGACGTCGCGCAGCCGCGGCGTCCGCTTGATCGCGCGGCACAGCCGGAAGCCGTCGACGCCGGGCAACAGGATGTCGGCGATCACGACGTCGGGTGCGCTGTCGGCCAGCGCCGCCACCGCGTCGTCGCCCGAGGCCGCGGTCGCGACCTGGTAACCGCGCGGCGCGAACTCCTTGACCAGCAGCTGCCGCGTCGCGTAGTCGTCGTCGACGATCAGCACCCGGGCGGTGCCGTCGACGGTGGCCGCCGGGCCAGGCGCCAGCGTGCGCACCAGCGCCGCCAGATCGCCCTCGACCTCGGCGGCGCCGTCGTCGAGGCCGGGGTCGCTGTCGACCGCCGAGCCCGACCCGCCGCGCGACCACGGCCCGTCGGTCGGCCACGCCGAGCCGCGCGGCGCCAGGATCGGCACCTGGCTCGGCAGCTCGGGATCGATCGCCGAGTCGTCGTCGCGATCGATCAGCTCGCGGACGTGGATCTCCTTGGTGCTGTCGTCCTTGACCGCGCGCGCCGCCACCGCGGCGTCGGCCGGCGCGGCGCCGTCGACGGTGGCGTCCTCGTCGACGCCCACCATCACCGGCCGCGGGCGCCCGGCGGCGTCGGCGGGATCGGCCGACGGCCCGACCCACACCTCGTCGCCGCGCCGCCGCGCCGCCAGCCCGGCGCGCACCGTGCGCGCGACGGTCACCGCCAGCGCGATCGCGACGACGACCGTGCCGCGCAGGCCGAGCCGCCCGAGCACGCCGGCGTCGAGCTGCTCGGGGTGCGCCGCGGCGACGTAGACGTTGCCGCCGTCGACCGCGACCGGCATCATCTGCGAGCCGAGCCACGCCTCGGGCACGACGCCGTCGAGCAGCGTCAGGTCGATGACCGACTCGTCGAGCACGATCGCCGGGCGGCCGGTGGCCGCGGCCAGCACGCCCGCGAGCGAGCGCTCGTCGGCGTAGCCCAGCACGTACGCGACCGACGCGGTCGGCATCCGCTCGCTCTGCCGCGCCAGCACGTCGTCCAGCGCGTCTTCGTCCGGCAGCGCGCCCAGCTCGAGCAACCAGCGGCCGAACGCGTGGGACACACCTCACGCTATCACGGTGACTTCGCCTCGCTCACCGGCCCGGTCTGCGCACACGGCCCCACTGGCTACCGCGACCGCCAGCGCGCCAGCCTGTCACACGGCGCCACGATCCAGGTCGCCGACATTGCATCGCCGATCACCCCCGCCTTCGAGGCACCGCGCTTGCTGAACCCGGACCTCATGAGCTTCCAGATCGGACAGATGGCCGTCTACCCAGCCCACGGCGTGGTGGAGGTGGTTGGCATCGACACCAAGCAGATCGGCGGCGGGCAGTTCGCCTTCTATCTGCTCAAGGTGCTCGAGAACGGCATGCAGATCATGGTGCCGAAGGACAAGGCCGATCAGGTGGGGCTGCGCGCGGTCGCGACCGCCAACGACGTCGACGAGATGTTCGCGGTGCTGCGCGACAGCGAGGTGCTGATCGACAAGCAGACCTGGAACCGCCGCTACCGCGGGTTCATGGAGAAGATCAAGACCGGCTCGCTGTTCGACGTGGCCGAGGTGTTCCGCGACCTGATGCGCCTGCGCGCCTCCAAGAACCTGTCGTTCGGCGAGCGCCGCATGCTCGAGACCGCCAAGACCCTGATGGTCAAGGAGGTCGCCCTCGCCCGCCGCTGGACCGACGTCAAGGCCGGCGAAGAGCTCGACCTCGCCTGCGCCTGACCTATCAAGCATCTGATAGCACTGCACTTCTTGCACTCGGCGGGCGCTGACCTCTCTTGACTCTTGGCCCGGCGGCCGTCACGCTTTCACGCAAGGTCAGTCGTCATGGCGCACCAGCTAAGCCCAGCCCTGCGTGCTCAGGAGAAGGCCGCCTCCCGAGCCGACGACGCGCGCGCGCTCGCGTCAGGCGAGAAGTCGCCGGAGCAGCTCCGAGCAGAGAACAGCGCCTTCGCGTTTCCTCGCGATCTCGTGAGGGTCGACTTCTCGCGGCGCAAGCTCTGAAGCCGCCGTGCCTGACGCACCGCCACTGACCTACCGGGACACGGTCAGGATCCTGGCGCGGTTGCAGGGGCTCGACCATCCCATCGTGCTGGTCGGTGGTCAGGCGGTGAACTTCTGGGCCAGCTACTACGCCGACCGAGTCGAGGAGCTGCGGGCGGGCGCACCGTACGCGAGCAAGGACATCGACTTCGAGGGCAGCCACGACGCCGTCGAGGAGTGCGCTCGTCGATTGAACGGCGAAGCGCGCCTTGCGACGCTCGACGATCCGGGCACGCCAAACACCGGCATCGTCGCTTTCATCGACGATGACCACCACCTGCGAACGATCGACTTCCTCCTGGCGCCAGCCGGGCTCAACGAACACGACGTGGTCACCACCAGCATCCCGGTGACCGTGGTAGCAGCCGAGGGTCCGCTCACCTTCAGCGTCCTGCATCCGGCCCTGACGCTCCGCAGTCGGGTCTACAACGTCGCCTACCTCCCAGCTACGACTCGGCCCACGCGCTGAGACAGCTCCGCGCCGCGATCCTGTGCGCGCGCGCGTATGTGGGCGAAGCGATCGAGGATGGCGATCTGAAGCGCGCCCTCCGGGCCAACGAGCACGCGTACAAGACCGCTCGTTACAAGGGTGGCGCGCAGGTCCACACGCGCCACCACATCGATCCATTCGATGCGGTCCTCGCCGATCCACGGTTGCCCGACAAGTTCCTGGCAGAGCGCTACCCGCGGATGCGGGCCGACGTGGATCGGGCCTACGCCCGCTGCGCCGAGGCACAGCGACGGGCCGCAGCGTTCGCCGCGCCGTAGGCAGACGCGGCGGCTGTCAGGCCGCTCGCTCGATCAGAGGTTCTGGACGGCGTTGCGCAGGGCGTCTTCGAAGGTGTCGACCATCTCGGCGTCGGTGTCGACCAGGTAGATCGTCTCGGGACAGGCGCGCTTGTGAGCGCGGATCTCCTCGACGATGGCGCGGGCGGCCTCTTCCATCGGGACGTCGCCCTGGTCCGTGCCCATGCCCGAGAAGGCGATCACCTTGAATTGCTTGACGTCTGCGGCGATCAGCGCGGCGCGTGCGGCGCGGCGGACGTTCTCGGCCGGAATCTTCTGGCCGGGCTCGTCCATGATCGGCGCGTGGATGATGAACTTGCACGGGAGAGCCCCGGCACCGGTGATGATCGCGGCTCCGACCGCGATCGGCGCGCGCGCCATCGCGTCCTGCTGGATCACGTCGCCGCCGATGCGGCGGATGTGACCACTGGTCCCTCCCCCCATGATCCCCATCGAGTTGCCGGGGTTTACGATGGCGTCGACGGGTACCGTGACGAGGTCAGCAGTGGCTACGTGCACCTGCATTCGTGCGGTCGGACCCTAGCACACGCGCTCTTGCGATTTCAATCGACCCGCACCAGATGCGCGCGCGCAGCACGCCTCGCGGGGTGGCACCGAGGCGCGATCTGCCGCCCCGCTCGCCGTCGGAATCCCGGGTGCTGGGCGGGTTGACGGGCCGCGACCGAAAGTGCTCTATTCGCCCCGCTTTGCAGCTCCAGGCATATACGCCAGCAGGACTGGCGATCCTGTGCACGCTCTTGTTCTGCGGGCTCTTCGTGGCGCTCGCGGTCTTGATCGGGCCCAAGTCGTCCAACCCCGAAAAGCTCAAGCCGTTCGAGTGCGGCTCCGAGCCGATCGGCAGCCCCCGCGGGCGCTACTCGGTCAAGTTCTACCAGGTCGCGATCTTGTTCCTGGTGTTCGACATCGAGGCGGCGTTCATGTACCCGTGGGCCCAGCTGTTCACCCGGCTGTCGCTCGGCGCGGCCGGCACCATCAGCTTCTTCGGCTTCGCCGAGATGATGATGTTCGTCGCCATCCTCGTCGTGGCGCTCGCCTACGTCTGGCGCAAGAAGGCGATCGGCTGGGACTGATGCCGCGCGTCGACGACGTCGCCGCCGGCATCTCCTCGGTCAGGAGTTCCAACGATGCTTGAGCTCATCACGTCCAAGCTCGAGGACGCGGCCAACTGGGGCCGCAAGTTCTCGCTGTTCTCGTACCCGTTCGTCACCGCGTGCTGCGGCATGGAGTTCATGTCCGTGGCCGCGCCCAAGTACGACATCGCCCGGTTCGGCGCCGAGTTCCCGCGGTTCTCGCCGCGGCAGTCGGACCTGCTGATGATCGTCGGCACGATCACCGAGAAGCAGGGCCCGGCGCTGCGCCGCGTGTGGGAGCAGATGGCCGAGCCCAAGTGGGTCATCGCCTTCGGCGTCTGCGCGTCGACCGGCGGCTTCTACCAGAACTACCACGCGATGCCCGGCGCCGATCAGGTGGTGCCCGTCGACGTGTACATCCCCGGCTGCCCGCCGCGCCCCGAGCAGGTGCTCGACGCGCTGATCATGTTGCAGGACCGGGTCCAGCGCGGCGACGGCCACAGCCAGATCCGCCTCAAGCGCGAGAAGATCACGCTCGCCGCCGCCAACGCCGAGGAGTAGCCATGGCGAAGAAGGTCGTAGACGCCGTCAAGGCCAAGTTCGGCGACGCCGTCGTCGCCACGTCGACCGAGCACGGCGACGAGGTCATCACCGTCAAGCGCGACAAGCTCCTCGCGATCGCCGCGTTCCTCAAGGACGACCCGGCGATGTCGTTCGAGGTGCCGGTGTTCGTCACCACGATCGATCTCGCCCACTGGCAGCCGCTCGGCCGCCGGGGCGCGCCAGACGAGGGCACCCGCCCGGCCTACGACGCCGAGGCCTCCGACGGCCTGCGCTTCGAGGTCTGCTACCAGCTGCGCTCGCTCAAGCACCGCCACCGCATCCGGGTGAAGGTCCAGGTGAAGGAGACCGACACCAAGGTGCCGAGCCTGACCCCGCTGTGGCCGGGCTTCAACTGGCAGGAGCGCGAGACCTTCGACATGTACGGGATCCGCTTCGACGGGCACCCGGACCTCCGCCGCATCTACCTGTACGACGAGTTCGTCGGCTACCCGCTGCGCAAGGACTACCCCAAGGACAAGCGCCAGCCGCTGGTCCGTCGTCCCGACCTCGTCGGAGATCATTGACCATGGCTGACCTGAAGACCCTCGTCCTGGGCAAGAAGGACGTCGCCGATCTCGACACCGAGACCGAGCTGCCCCACGAGCTGATGACGGTGAACATGGGGCCGTCGCACCCCGCGATGCACGGCACCGTGCGCATCGTGCTCACCGTCGACGGCGAGCGCATCGTCAAGGGCGACGTCCAGCCCGGCTACCTGCACCGCTGCTTCGAGAAGGAAGCCGAGCACGCGACGTACACGCAGGTGTTCCCGTACACCGATCGGCTGAACTACGTCTCGCCGATGATCAACAACTGCGGCTACGCGATGGCCGTGGAGAAGCTGCTCGGCATCACCGACCGCATCCCGCGGCGCGCCGAGTTCATCCGGGTCATCGTCAGCGAGATCTCGCGCGTCACCGACCACATGACGTGCGTCGGCGCCTCGGCGATGGAGCTCGGGGCCTTCGGCCCGTTCCTGTTCCTGCTGAAGGCCCGCGAGTGGCTGTACACGCTGCTCGAGGAGGTCTCGGGCGCGCGCCTGACCCACAGCTACGTGCGGGTCGGCGGCGTCGGCAAGGATCTGCCGGCCGGCTGGCTGCCCAAGCTGGCGGCCCGCCTGACCGAGACCGAGGCCGCGCTGGCCGAGGCCGAGCAGATGCTCAACCTCAACCGGATCTTCCGCGACCGCATGGCCGGCGTCGGCGCGATCAGCCGCGAGGACGCGATCGGCTGGGGCCAGACCGGCCCGGTCGGCCGCGCGGCCGGCATCGACTACGACGTCCGCAAGGACCACCCGTACTCGGTGTACCCGGAGTTCGAGTTCGACGTGCCGCTGGGCACCACCGGCGACTGCTACGACCGCTACCTGGTGCGCGTCGAGGAGATCAAGCAGTCGATCCGCATCCTGCGCCAGGCGATGGCGGCGCTGCCCGACGGCCCGGTGATGATCGACGACGGCCGGGTGGCGCTGCCGCCCAAGACCGAGGCGTACAACACCATCGAGGGCATGATCCGCCACTTCAAGCACATCGTCGACGGCATCAAGGTGCCGGCCGGCGAGGCCTACACCTTCGTCGAGGGTGGCAACGGCGAGCTCGGCTTCTTCATCGTCGGCGACGGCACCGGCCGCCCGTACAAGTGCTACGTGCGCAGCCCGTCGTTCGTCCACCTGTCGACCGCCGAGAAGATCTTCAAGAACCACCTCATCGCCGACATCGTGCCGATCTTCGGCATGATCAACATGATCGGTGGGGAGTGCGACAAGTGAGCACCGA
>Ga0075163_10007583_pt1 | contig 14328 bp, 11 predicted proteins | sample JI1023141ADNA_FD_71478 | JGI IMG/M metagenome (GOLD analysis project Ga0075163, IMG submission 71478) | Wastewater effluent complex algal communities from Wisconsin, to seasonally profile nutrient transformation and Carbon sequestration -... | ecosystem: Engineered > WWTP > Effluent > Algae...
CTGTTTGACATCGGAACAGTGTTAGAGGGGTAATACAAGCAGTTTTTCGATTTCTCGAGAGAAAAAGCTCTATTTTTTTATACAATCCTGTAAACTCCGGCTAAAGGCGGAGAAGATTAAGCCTGTTTCTCGAGATAATTTAACACTCATTGTGGAATACCTTAAGGAGATTAAACAAAGCCTAAGCAAGAAAAAAGAATTTTTTAATGGTTTATCTGGGAGTCCTGGAACAGCTTTTTTGATCTATGATCGACAACAAGTAGTTGCAAGAATTGATCGTCAAAAGCCAATGCAAAGTGCTTTAAATATTCAAATACAGTATGGAAAGCAAACGATTGCAACAACGCTTATTGACAATCAGGTATATAACTGGGCTCAGAGAACTGACTGTCGTATTGCTGCAGTTGTTAACTATATTATTCATCACTTCATAGGAATGCTTGAAGGGGGCGATAAGAAAGAGCGTGCGTTTAGATGTCACGTAACATTTATAAATTCAAAGGGATGAAATTCTTATTCCCACTCTTTGGGGGGAGTGTCTTCGAGGAGGGTGGTGTAGGAGGCGTAGCGAAAGGGATGGAGTTTGTTGTCTTCGAGCGCCTTTTTGATCGCGCAGTCGGGTTCGTGGATGTGGGTGCAGGTTTTGAACTTGCAGTGGGGGGCGAAAGGGGCAAAGTCGGGAAAGATTTCGAGGATTGCAGTGGGATCGTTTTCCCAAAGGCCAAAGCTTTTAATGCCGGGGGTGTCGATACAGAAGGCATCGTTTTCTAAGGGGATCAGTTCGGCGGCTGTTGTGGTGTGGGACCCTTTGTTGGTTTTATGAGCAATCGGACCGATGGGGAGGGCACTTCCAAGGCCCGCATTGATAATGGAAGATTTTCCGACTCCCGATTGCCCTGAAAAGACTGAGGTTTTATGTTGCATGAGCTCTTTGAGTTGATCGAGGTTTTCTCCTGTAGAAACGCTGATAGGGAGGACTTTGATCTTGAGGGGTTCATACGCCTTTAAGAACTCTTCGTAGGCAATTTTTTCTGCGCTGATTTCTTCTTTTGAAAGTTGGTGAGGGGGATCGTCTAAAAGATCAATTTTATTGATGAGAACAATGGGCTCCATGTTTCCTTGCGCAGCAGACAGGATATAGCGGTCCACAAGGAGGGGTTTAAATTTAGGAGAGACGAGAGACATGACGATAAAGACTTGGTCGATATTTGCGGCGATGAGGTGTTTTTTGCGACGGGAAAGGTTTTCTGCGCGGATGAGAAAGGAAGACCGTTTTTCAACATGGGTGATCGCGCCAGAATCGACACTTTTTTTCTCAAAGTGAACCCAATCTCCAACGGTGATCAGATTTCTCTGTTTTGTCTTTTCTTTTTTGAGGGCCCCTTTAAGAACGCATTGAAAGGTCTCAGCACCACTTGAAACGATGATGAGGTCGGGTGAAATAGAGAGAACACGTCCGCGGAGATAGTTTCCACCGAGGGGGGGCTCTTCTTGTTTGAGGTGTTCTCGTTTTTGGTCTTGATCACTTTTTTTATATTTGGAGCGATCTTTAGCTTGTGTTTCACGCCGCTCTTTTCGGTTTTCCCGTTTTCCTTTGGGATAAAACTCTTCTTCATCATCTAAATAGTCGTCGAAGTTCTTCATAGGTTTTCTTGGATTTTATTCATCAGAATGCCACCTGCGACAGCAACATTCAAGGATTCTGTTTGATGATGCATCGGAATAGAGATGAGAACCCCTTTCTCTTTGAGGGTCTTTGAGGGGCCATGTGCTTCACTTCCAAGGATCAAGATAAGAGGAGAGGTGAAAGAGCTTTTTGTTTTTCCTTTGGTGTCAGCAACATAAGGAGTGAGGTGGTTTTCATCGATGAGGGCGATGAGTTCTTCTTCGGTTCCCATCTGAATGGGAAGGTGGAGGGTTGCCCCTTTAGAAGCGCGGAGGGCTTTATCCATAAAGGGATCGGCTGATCCTTTGGTCAAAAAAACTCCTTCGAAACCGAGAGCAAGGGCTGTTCGAATGAGGGTCCCTACATTACCCGGGTCGCTTACCCCATCAAGAGCAAGGAGTTTGGTTTTTCCTTTTAATGAAGAGGAGGTGGGGAAAGGAATTTCAGCAAGATAGGGTTCAGGGGTCTTTGTTCCACTGATTTTTTCGAGGATCTCTTGGGTGACGATAAGGATGGTTTCCGCCTTGAGCTCATGAGGGATGGGGGTTTTAGTGGAGATAATCAATGTTTTTACAGGGAGAGGAGATTCAAAAACCATCTTCTTTCCTTCAATCAAAAGGGTTTGGTGCTGAGCGCGATACCCTTTCTCTTTCCTGAGCTTAACGAGGTGCTTCACGGCGCGGTGTTGCAAACTCTTGATTTCTTTAGTATATGTCGACATAGGGAGCATGATATCATGAAGTGGGGGAAAAAGGAAAAGCCTTATCGGATGCGGGGGTCTTTGGTCTCCCGTATCCTCTTGATTGCCCTTGCCTTTCTCGTCTTTCCTCTTCTTGCTCTGGTGGGGCTCCTTTACGTCGAAGACTCCCGGATCAAAACCGATAATAATTATTTTATTATTAACCTCTTAATGGATCAAAAAGAGGAGTTTGTAACGGGAATTATCGGTCATGAACTCGAGTTTCTTTCAGGAGTTTCTTATCTACTTTCGCAAGTTTCTCACCCGGAAGAAACCCTTCAAGAGTTAGCAAAACGGGACGCCGTCTCAGCCCTTTTCCACATAAAAAGGGAGGGGGATGGTCACTTTCGTGTTGATATGGCCGCAGATTCGCGCTCTCTTGGGAAAGATTATACGGAGCTGATGAATGCTGCCGAAGGTGGGGTCGTTTTTGTTGTTGATCCTTCTATCTTAACTTTCTACCTGACTCAGGTTGAACAAGTGGGACAAGGGGGATGGGTGATTGCCTTTACTCTTAGGCACCTCCTTCAAAATTTTCCGATTGAAAATGAAGTGATTTGTCCCTCTTCCACTTCTCTTATCTCGAAGGAGGGGAAAATCCTTTCATCAACAGATGAATCCTTTCAAGGGAAGACCCTTTCTAGTCTTTTTCAGGGAGAAGAATATGTCACTCTCGAAAGAAACATTCCTCAAACAAATTTCGCTCTTTTAATTGCAGCTCCTAAAGAGATCGATTTTGTCGATATCCCTTACTTTATTTTAAAGGTGACCTTTGCATTAGGATTGATCGTGATTCTTGGAGGAGGCGCAGCCCTTTTCCTTACAAAAAAGATGGGGAAACCCCTCCGCAATTTAACGCTAGTCATGGAGGGAATTGAAAAGGGAGCTCTCCATCATCGTTTCAAAAAAGAGCCTCTTGGTTTTGAGATCAATTTTCTTGGCGAAAAGTTTAACGAAACTGTTGATGCATTAGAAGAGCATATGGAAACGGCGCAAAAGGAGCGGATTGAGAGGGAAACATACGAAAAAGAACTGAGGATCGGAGAAGAGGTGCAACGGTCGATTCTTCCCAAAAAAGTTCCCGATTATCCTGGCTTGGAGATGGCAGCCCGTTTTATTGCGGCAAAAGAAGTGGGGGGAGATTTCTATGACTTTCTTCCCAAGGAGCGACTGATGATTGCAATTGCTGATACAGCGGGGAAGGGGATTTCTGCTTGCCTGTATTCCCTCAGTGTACGCTCCATGCTCCGAAGTTATGCAGAAATGCACCAAGAGCTCGATGTGATCCTCAAAGAGACAAATGAGCTTTTCTGTCTCGATACAGGAGATACAGGGGTTTTTGTAACCACATTTGTTGCATTTTTTGATCCCAAAACAAAAGGATTTGAGTACGCCAACTGTGGTCATTTCCCTGCTCTTCGAATGACAAAAAAGGGAGAGATTGAAAAGTTAACAACCGAGGGAATGGCCCTTGGCGTTATCTCTTTTGAAAAAGTGGAGACTGCTAAAACCTTTCTAGAATCAGGGGATCTTATTGTCCTCTTTACCGACGGCATTGTCGAAGCACATAATGATGCGATGGAACTTTTTGGAGAAGGAAGGCTCATTGCGTTTCTCAAAGAGAGAAGAGATCATTCTCCTCAGCAAATTGTCGATGATTTGATTGAGGAGGTTGCCCTCTTTGCAGAGGGGGCTCCTCAGTTTGATGACCTATCCCTTGTGGTCATCAGAATCTCTTAAATGCTATTTATACCCCTTCCAGCTCAAAGACCTGCAAATTTCGTCGTCTGCATCTTTACTTTTCTGATCTCTTCAGTCGGCCTTATCCATTCGTATAAGGGCTCCTTCATCGATCAAAAAATTAAAGCGCAGATTTTGAAATTTCCTGGGTCTTTGAACTGGAAAAGGTATATCATGGAAAAGTACCATAAAATACGCAAAAAATCATCTTTTATGGTGCAAAATAAACTCAAAATAAGTACCATAAAAACATAAAAAATAACGATTTTATGGTACTAAAAAGGGGTGAAAAAAGTACCATAAAACATGATTTCTGCTTAATTAACTGGAGTTAAGATGTTTATTGGTAGAGAAGAAGAGATGGAAACCTTGAAAAAGCTGTTTGGAAGAAGGTCTGCCAGCTTTGTTGCTATCAGGGGTAGAAGGCGGATCGGGAAAAGTCGTTTGATTAAAGAATTTTCAAAATATTTCGAAAAAACATGGATGTTTACAGGTCTTCCTCCAACCAAGGGGATTACAGAGCAAAAACAGAGAGATGAATTTTGTAATCAAATGTCCAATCAAGGGATTCCCCTTTCCGAGGTTAAAGACTGGAGTCAGATTTTTTGGTTTCTTGGCAGGGAATCTGAAAAAGGAAGGGTTTTGATTGTATTAGATGAAATTGCCTGGATGGGATTCAAGGATGCCACCTTTCTTGGGAAGTTAAAAATTGCTTGGGACCAGTTTTTTTCACAAAATCCCCAACTTGTTTTAATTATATCGAGTTCTATTGCAAGTTGGCTTGATGAGCATATTCTAAAAAGCACCGGTTTCTTTGGCCGTGTCGATCTTACCCTAACTCTGCGAGAGCTTCGTGCAAAACAGTGCAGTAAATTTTGGGGTAGTAAAGAGAGTACTGTTTCAGGGTATGAAAAGTTAAAACTTCTCAGTGTCATGGGAGGAGTTCCACGCTATCTTGAAGAAATAGATCCTAAAATGAGTGCAGAGGAAAACATCCAGGAGCTCTGCTTTTCAGAAGAAGGTCTTTTATTCAAAGAGTTTGATGCGATATTCCACGATCTTTTTTCAAGAAAAGCAACGACCTGTCGAGAAATTGTGGAAGCTCTTGCTGATGCAAAATCACTCAGTCAAAAAGAGGTCTGTCAGGTGATTCATAAAGCCAATGGGAGACAAATTTCTGAGTATTTTCGCGATTTAACAGAAGCGGGATTTATTGCAGCTGATTTTACATGGGATTTAAAGACAGCCAAATTGAGTCACCTTCGACGTTATAGATTAAGTGATAACTATCTCCGTTTTTACCTAAAATATATTCTCCCTAATAAACAACAGATCCTAAAGAAAAAATTCAAAAAAGCCTCCATTTATAGCACTTCAAATTGGGACACGATTATGGGATACCAGTTTGAGAATTTAGTGATTAATAACTCTTGGGATCTTTTTGAAAAGATCTTCATTCGTCCAGAAGACTATGAATATGATGGCCCCTATTTTCAAACTAAGACGAGAGGTCGAGCAGGATGTCAAATTGATTATCTTATTCAGACAAAAAATAACCTCTATATCTGTGAAGTTAAATTCTCTAAGAATCCCATAGGACCGCAAGTCATTAGCGAAATGGAAAAAAAGATAAAAGCTTTAGATATTCCTAAACATCTCTCTTATCGCACAGTACTTATTCATGTAGGGGGAGTCACAAAAGAAGTGATTCATAAGGATTACTTTAATAAGATTATTGACTGGACAGAGCTTTTATGAGGATTTCTTCAGGAGAGGTAAGCCCCTGATTGATGGCGAGACGTTCCCCTTTGCGGAGGAGCTCTCCCATTTGGGGGCCATCTTTAATGCCTGCTTTGCGGAGATGTGTCGAGGTAAGGAGGGGATCCTTGTTTTGGATGCGCTCGATGTACATTTTAAGATGGTCGTATTGCATGTGGTGTTTTTGGAGAAAGGTTTGCCGCGCATCAAGGGGGAGATGGATGGCATAGATTTTTAGAGAGAGGGGGTAATGGGGGCTCGCATAGAAATAGGCCCAATCTGCTTTTTCCCGTTCTTTTTCTGAAAGGAGAATCTCTTTAGCTTGATGGTAGAAACGGATAAAGAGGAGATCTTGATTTGAAAGTTTTAGGTAAGAAGAGAGGGCTTCTTTTTCCTCTAACGAGCTATTAGGAAAGAGTTCAAGGAGTTTTGCAATGACGGGGGAATCTTCTGGGAAATAAGGGAGATTTTTAACCCTCTTTTCAATCTCATCTGTTGACACTTCTTTAAGCTCAGGAAAAATAACAGGCAAAAGATTGAGGCGATGAAGGGTCACTAGGGCCATATCGAAATTTGAGAAGAGGGCCATCTTTGTAAATTCGTTCCAAACCCGTTCTATAGCAACGGCAGGAAAAAGAGAATCGGCATGATCAAGGATTGCTTTGAGGGTTTCTTGATCAATAAAGAAGTGGAAACGAGAAGCATAACGGACAGCGCGGATCATCCGGAGGCGGTCTTCTAAAAATCGTTCGTGGGGATTTCCAATCGCGCGGATAACCCCTTTTTTGAGATCTTCCTGTCCTCCAACATAATCATAGAGCTTTTCTTGGAGAGGATCGTAGAACATCCCGTTAATCGTAAAATCACGTCGCTCCGCATCTTCTTCAGGGGTTGCTTTATCGATTCCAATGGGGCGCCGTCCATCTTTATACCCTTGATCTTTACGAAAAGTTGCCACTTCAAACTGATGCCCTTCCTCGACAACAATGATGATTCCAAAATGGATACCGACAGGAATTGTCTTTTGAAAAAGCTTTTGGATCTCGTCAACATGGGCATCGGTGACGATATCGATATCGTCAGAAGGGTGGTCCATCAGAAAGTCTCGGACCCATCCTCCTGCAAAGAAAGCGGTATACCCGTTTTCATAAAGCTTTTGGAGAACTGAAAGAGCAACGTTGTAGTGATCCATTTTACCCTTTTACTTTTGTAGTTAATAATATAAACATAAACTATCGAGGATTTTTTGAGGAGAAAGGTGTGAAACGACTTTTAATATTGTTGATTCCCTTATTTTTTATTGGGTGTTCTCGCCCTGAAGTGAAAGAAGGAAAACGTCACCTTCAAAATGTGAATATGAGTGGTGCAGATTTAAGTAAAATGGATTTACAGCAGGTTGATTTGACAAACTCCAACTTGAAAAGTGCGAATCTAACAGAATCTAACTTAAGCAATGCAACACTGATGAATACAAATTTTCAAGGTTCCAACTGTTATCATACGAACTTTCAAAATGCTGATTGTCGTGGAGCAGACTTTATTAGCGCTCAATTGGAACGGGCAAATTTCGAGGGAGCAAATTTAACAAATGCTCGGTTTCCGGGAGCCAATGTCAAGAAAACCAACTTTAAAGGTGCTGTTGGCCTTACCGACGATCAAATTACCCAGCTTAAGGGAAAAGGTGCCCTTTTTTAATGGAACTGATTGGCGTTGATATGGGGGGACAAAAGTTTCCCTATGCATTGGCAGTAGCGAGGGGGTGATTCATGCTTCGAAGAGGGTAGCAACCGATTCGTTAGGGTCTCCTGAAACAGGACTTCCAAGAATTGCTGAGCTCATTGGAGATCTTATCCGCGATGAAAACATCGCACTCGAAGAGATCAAAGGGATTGGACTGGCTTTGCCAGGTCCTGTTTCTATGAAAAAAGAGATGATCTTGAATCCTCCTAATATGCCACTCTGGATTAATGTTCCCATCGTCCAGTATCTGCGAGAAAAATTAAAGCGCCCTGTCTTTATGGATAATGATGCGAATGCAGGAGCTCTTGCAGAATGGACATTTGGAAGGGCAAAACATGTTGATAACCTCGTCTACCTCACCATGAGCACAGGAATGGGGGGAGGGATCATTGTTGATGGAAAGCTCCTTCAAGGGGCAACCGATACCGGAGGAGAAATTGGTCACTATATTCTCGATCCCAAGGGACCTAAATGTCTTTGCGGGCAGCGGGGATGTTTTGAAGCCTTTTGTGGAGGACTGAATGCTTCTTATCTCCTTCAAAAGCGGGTAGAAAAAAACAAAAAGTCGCTCATTCTTAAAGAAGCGGGAGGAAAGATTGAAGGGGTTGATATGAAATGTCTCTTAGCAGCGGTTAAAAAAAGTGATCCCTTAGCTCTTGAATTTTGGGAAGAATATATCGAACGGTTAGCGCAAGGGATCGGGATCCTTCTTCAAACACTCAACCCCGATGCTATTATTCTGGGAACGATTGCTTCACATCATAAACAGCTTGTCATGCATCCTCTTAAAGAGGCTCTCCCACGCTATGCATGGAAAGCCCCTCTTGAGCATTGCCGCATTGAACCCACAACACTTGGAAAGGATCTTGGCAAGTTGGGCGCTTTAGCAGTTGCACTGCAAGGGTTGAGACGCAGTAGCTCATCTCTTTGACAGCACGGAAATCCAGTCTTTTGTGAATCGAGTGTTTTGTCCCTAAAATCCTTCGCATTGCTCACATTCGCAACTTTTTTTGAAATGATCCCAGTCATCTTGAATGCAAGATGAAGAGACAATGCAAGGGAGTCCACTGCAGTATTCAAACCTCTTTAAAAAGGGTTGATATAAATAATAGAGAGGCAATACTTGAAGAGGTCCTGTTGTATTTTGTATGGCTACTTGATCTTCAGGAGAAAGAGGAGGAGGAAGAGGGGGCTCAAAAGGGAATTTATACCAAATCACAGGGCTTGAAAACACCCCATTTCCTGGAATATAGGCTGTTCCAAATCCTGGGCCATGATAGGGACCTCCACACTGGAATGATGTTGCATATTTGGAACACAAAAAGTAGGGAGAGATATTCATATCCCATGTCTCTAGATTCGTTGCAGGAGCGCCATTGACAATTCCACTGAGGTCAACTTGTAAGGAGGGAGTGATGTCAGGACAAGACAAGAACCCATTCACTGCATAAATCGCAACATTGTTGTTTAAAGCAGTGATACTTGTTCCTGATCGGAGATAGAACCACCCTGCTCCTCCGGCACATCCCGCTGCTTCATCGACGACAAAGGTACCATTTAAAGCAGACTGGATGGTAACAGGTGAGCGAATATCTATATCAAGATTTGCTGCGCAAAATAACGCATTTCCACAATTAATCAGCCCATTAATATCGAAGATGACGTTTGCGAGGGTATTGACTGCAAGGAGGGTCATTGTCCCCGATGTTGAAGTCACACGAGATTCGATTTGAAGATCATTTAAAACCGCTTCTAAATGAATGTTCCCAGATCCAGAAGAAAAAACACTCGGGGTTGCAGTGCCATTATTTGTAAGGAGTATCCCTTGATTGGGAGCCCCTCCATTTCCAGAGCCAAGAAGACGGATATTTCCATTGACTGAATTGATAAAAGAGGTTGGACCATCAACCATAATCCCTTGGTTATCACTGGTTCCGTTTCCTCCCGATCCAGTCATTGTGATTGCTGAGGTGCTCAGTGCATTGATGAGAGCAGTTCCAGGGCTGGATTGGAGATATATCCCTCTATTGCGAGTTCCCGTTCCAAGAGCATTTCCAACAATCGAGATATTACCGGATGCGGATAGAATGGTTGCATTGCCAGTCGTTCCATCCATGAATACCCCGCTACTATCACTGACTCCATGTGCGGTACTATTGATAGAAATAGGGCCAGTTCCCGTAGAATTGATTGCTCCTGCCGTACGTATGAGCGTTCCTGGAGCTGTACTTCCTGTTGAATTGTTTGTGCTATTAATAGAAATAGAGCCAGCGCCACTAGAAGAGACAACGCCACTACTTTCAATCATCGTCCCTCTTGTGGTCCCACTCGCTCCATTATAAGTTCCAGAAATAGAAATATTCCCATTAACGGTGCTCACTCTAGAGCCTGCTCCAGTCACAGAGACTCCATCACAATTTGTTCCCGTTCCTGAACTTTGTCCTATAAGGGTGATGGTTCCATTAGCAGTCGAGTTGACTCCTCCCCCAGCAGAAATGATGATTCCATCCGAACTTGTCCCTGCTGAACCATTAGCTGTTCCTCTGAAGGTGATAGGGGCTCCAGATTGTGTCTCAACAAGTCCAGTAGTTCCTGTAATAATGATCCCATGTTGCAATGTTCCATTGCTATTTCCCCCTATTCCATCAAAAGTAATCGGTCCAGTCCCTGTGGTTATGACTGAAGAATCGGAGACAGAAATTCCACTCGATGTCGCTCCTCCTGGACCTCCAACACCTATAAAATTAATCGGTCCAGATCCAGATGAAAGAAAAGTAGTGGTTGCTCCAATGAGGTGAATCCCTTTATCATTGGTGGTCCCTACATTAGAGGTTCCATTTAAGTTCATTGCTCCAGCTCCAGTACTGACAAAAGAGCAGATTCCACTACTAATCCCAATTCCATGGTTTGAGGATGTACCCGTCCCCGTGATTCCAGTCATATTCAAATCGCCATCTGTAATGCTTACAGCGGTTGCAGCTATTGCAATTCCAGATTGATTGGTTGAAGTTCCAATTCCCCCAGTCCCCTTCATTGTAATCATCCCTGTCCCTGTTGAGGTGAATACAGTAGATCCTTGTGTTTGAATTCCAACGAGAGAGCCCGCGCCTGTTCCCCCCATCCCATCGATTAAAATGTTCCCTGTAGTGGTTATAATGTTACACTGTGAAAATCTCACTCCACTACAAGAGTTCCCTCCAGTTCCCCCAGTCCCTTTAAGGGTGATACTTCCTCCACCGGTGGACGAAACTGTACAATTTAGTCCTATATTAACACCGCTCGCACCCCCTGTTCCAGTTCCTCCCTGTCCTGTCATAGTTAAAGAGCCTTGATCAACAATGACTTGCGCATTATTATATAGCTCAACGCCTATGTTCGATGCGTTAGCAGTTCCTCCAGTCCCAATCAATTGAATCGTCCCTGTTCCAGTTGCTTGCACAATAGTAGATCCATTTAAATCAATGCCGTCATAAGCACCAAATGCTGGTTGAACTGTCGATCCCCCGTCCCTGTCATGATAATAGCGTTTGAAGAGGTTACAAAGGTATTGACTAACTCTATCCCATCGACATCGGTAATGAGGGCATTGGATCTTCCATCTCCAGTAATGGAGATCACCCCTGATCCTGAATCTAAGCGGACGACATTGGCTCCAGATCCAGCTGTGAGGACCTCTCCAATGTTTCCATCGCTATTACTCCCATGAGAAATGGTTATATTGCCTCCGTTGGTATTGATTTGTGATCCAGGACCCATCGTAAATTGAGCGATTCCAGCATCTCTGTCGGTTACAGCTCCATTATCGTTAATGGTCGCAAAAAAGTTTCCTCCATTGAGGTTGATAATTCCTATAGGGGCTGGGGTTCCTGGGAAAACAATAGAGCGTCCTGCTTGGAGGGTTAAATCATTTGCAGTGGCAGGAAGAGCAACGACATCATCGATCGTGATATCTGTATTGGCTTGCAATACAACTGAACCAAGATTTAAAGCGGCCGTGATTGTTGCACCGGAAATGGTGACTGTTCCTGTTGGATTCGAGGCAAATGTTTGCCCTGTAGCTGGGTCGACACCAGCAGAGACAACACTGATGAATTTGGGGTCAAGGAGAAGGGTGCCACTTTTTCCATTTGGAGCTAAAAGGTGGCTTGATCCTTGGTAGTTGATGGTATTTTTTCCAGAAACTTCTACCTTTCCTCCATTTCCTCCTAATGGTCCACCCATAGCAGAGATTTGTCCTAAGAATTCTGTGTGGTTCTGAGACCAGATGTGAATGTGTCCTCCATCTCCTTGAGATAAAGAGTCTCCTTTAAGAAGCGCTCCTTTATCAATCAAGACATTTTCTACTGGCGCTCTAAGGGTTTCTTCTTTTTTCCCAACAAAGATGTTTCCACCTTGTATGGAATGTGAGACATCTAAACAGCTTCCTTCCTGTAGAGCAATCGTTCCACTATTGATCTCAATGGTCCCGCCTCTATTTTTCTGAGTGGCAGTGCAACTTCCTGTGCAATCAATGGTTCCCTTTTCAGCAACTAAATAGATTTCACCATCGATCTCTTTGATTCCGTCAGCATTGATCAACCCTTTTTGATTGATTGCGACGGAATATAAATTCCCGTCAGCGTAGATTTCTACATTGGCAGCTTGAATATCACCTTGATTAGAGAAACCTTCTTCTAGAGACCGTTTTGAAGAGGAGGAGATAAAGACTTTTTTATATTCATCTGGGTGGATCCAAACGTCTTTTGCTGCAGCAATGACGATTTTTCCGTTAGGAGCTGTAATCGTTCCTGTATTTTCAATGGTTGGGGCAAGAAGATAGATGTTGGCACCTTGAGCACGGATCACTCCCATCTGTTTGATGGAAGCGGTTGTTTCTCCAGAAAAATGGAGTCCATCCCCTTGCAAAAATAACTGAGGATCGAGGTCGAGCGTTGAAGCTAGAAAACCATTAACGTCGATAACACCTGTTTTCCCGATAATAATTCCATTAGGGTTGATCAGAAACACATGACCATTAGAATGCAATAGACCTTCAATTAAAGAGGGGTCTTTAGAAATGACTCGATTAAGGACTTTTGAAGCATCGGAAGGAAGGAGAAAATGAACACCTTCTTGATGACCAATGGAGAAGGTTTCCCAATCGATAATAAGGTTGTGATCTCCGTGAATTTTAAGGGTGTTTCCTTGAGTATCCAATGTAGCTTTTCCATGCTTGATCACAGGGGAGCGTGGAAGAGAAAATGCATAAGAGTGGATAAGTATTATGAAAGTCAAGCACCAATAGCGGATCATCAACACTGCCTAATTCCTCTTTAATTTAAAACATAAACTTATTTTAATCTTTCAACAACCCATTTTAATAACTTAATACTGCAGAAAAGTGAACTCTTTGCCAGTTAGTTTCAATGTCTGGTAGCTTAAATAATCGAATTCCCCAGTCTAGTTTTAGTGCAAGGTAGGGATCAAGGGTGTATCGAATGCCTGTGCCAATTCCCATAAGTTGGTAACTGTCTGGTTGATCTTGAATTCTATGACGAGGAAGGGTGATCCCGTAGTCGAAAAAAATGAAGTTAGTGAAAATATCTTTCAAAGGGCCGCAGCAGGCTTGAGACATTTTGGTGCGGCAGTCTGAGCATTTATCTAAACATCCTTTACATTTTCGAAAAAAGGAAAAAGAGGGGAAACGTAATTCTGAATTCATAAAGAATCCATAATCTCCTTGAACGATCCGTTCTTCGTATCCTCTAACGGAGTAGGCGCCTCCTAAAAAGAAAGACTCTGAAGGAAGAAGGTTTGCGCTTGAGAGTTGTCCTTGTAAGTTGAAGTAATAGCATATGTTCCGGGGAAGTCTCACATTGATATCAAAATGAGCATCAAAGTAGACATACTTGGGCTTTGCGCCTTCTCGAAGTTGATCGTAATCGGAGTTTGTTTGGTTGGGTAGGAATTTGAAAGGGGAAAAGACGAGTCTTAAGTCAGAGGTTAGGTTAAACAAGTGTCTTTCAAATTCAAGACGATAACCCACAAACCATTGCGTCAACCTTGTTGTACTTCCTAAAACCGGAATTAAGGCAAAAAGAACGTTATTATTGGTTTGCTTGTAATCAGTTCCAAAGTAAATGTCTTGTGAGTAGTTATTTAAAAATGGGAGAGGAACTGTATAATCTATACTTGTTTGAAGGGAATATCCTTCAGACTTAAAGGATTCATAGAGATTATGATCAGAGATGTTTGCATAGCCTCCATAGAGTTGCAAGATATGTCTCCAGGGAAAGAAAACTTCATAGGATCCAGTATACGCGTGCAGTTGTTTGAAATTATGGGTTGTTGTGTATTGAAATGAAAGGATCCCTGTCCAGGGTTTATAGTGACCCACATTGAATCCTAAAAACTGTCGGACACTATCTAGCGAAGGAGAGCCATAATCATCCCATCCATAGTAGACGCGATAGGGCCTTCTCATCCTAGCCATAATTTCGATGTCACTGGTCCTCTCTTCTATTCCTGGGACAATCATTGCATCGGCCCTTAAAAAGGGGTTGCGGTTGATCCAATTGAGATCGTTGCTAAGGGCTTTTGGTTCAATCAACTCCCCTTTTTCAAGAGTGATTGCGCGAAGGACATGCGCGCCACGAGGCGCGCGCATTCTAGCGAGATGTAAAAATCGCAATGGCAAAGCCTAATC
>Ga0075163_10007584_pt1 | contig 14327 bp, 9 predicted proteins | sample JI1023141ADNA_FD_71478 | JGI IMG/M metagenome (GOLD analysis project Ga0075163, IMG submission 71478) | Wastewater effluent complex algal communities from Wisconsin, to seasonally profile nutrient transformation and Carbon sequestration -... | ecosystem: Engineered > WWTP > Effluent > Algae...
AGGAAAACCATCGCCGTTTAAATCTCCGGCGTCAATGTCCTCAGAGTTTACGCCTAAATCATTTATAGCATACGCAGTAGTTTGAAATTCAACACTCCTCGGTGCCGTTCCTGAGATATTTAGAAACACAGAAATCGCATTATCCCCTGTAACAACCACGTCCATTCTGCCGTCTTGGTTCATATCCGCTTTAACAATCCCTCGAGGTCCAGCGGCATCTGTCGAAACTGTGTAAATCGGATTAAATGTTCCATTTCCATTACCTAAAATAATGCCTAAAACAGACCCCGCGTAGGAAGTTGCGATTATATCTTTTTTGCCATCTCCATCAAAATCATGAATTACCAAGTCTCTCGGTTGACTAAGCGATGCTATAGTAACTGTGTGCAAATTAATACCTGCAGCAGTAAGATTACACGTGGCTGCCGCAGGAATATTTACGGTCGCACTAAGGCCACAGTTAAAAAGCACTCGAATGTCGCCACTGGTCCAATTAGTTAAAACGATGTCTGGTTTACCATCACCATTAAGATCAGATACGTCAAATCCATAATTATCGTAACCCACGGCAAAACTCGCGGACGTAGGTGTATTTGGCCATTTACTAGCATTTCCTAAATAGACTTCCAATCGTGAATCCATAGTTGAAGATACAACATCCAGGACTCCATCACCATTAAGATCAAATAGCTTCACCATTCTGGGTCTAGCACCACCCGGGCTGGTGAAAAATGTTTTTGTAAATACTCCAGTTCCATCTCCAATTAAAGATATAATCCCACGAGAATTTTGAGCTCCCCAAACTACGTCACGATTAGTATCCGAGTTCATTAGCCCAACATCAAAGCCCATTTGGCTAGGGTAAGCCCAACTTGCTCCATATAATCCTATTGGGGTCTGAATAGCATTAGAGAAATTTATATCAGATTTTGTAGCAGCAACGACTCTTATTTTCTTAATTGTGCTAGACGAAAAACCCTGTGAAGACGTTGCGGTAAAAGTGACTGAATATGTACCCTCAGAACCAATAGCACACGTTCCAGAAATTCTGCCAGAAACAGAATTAAGAGAAAGACCTGCAGGAAGCCCAGTAGCTGAATAGGTGATTGCACCACCGCCGCCTTCTGATCTTAGAAAATAGGAGTAAGATTGACCTGTTCGCCCGACGGTAAGCGGGTCTCTTATATCATCAAGCACTCTGGGTATTGATGCAATGGTTAATGAAAGCGCCTGCGTGTCAGTTTGCCCCAGGGAATCGGTGACTCTAACAGTAAAGGATATTGGTGAGTTCGGAAAACTTGAAGAAGGTAAGTTATTTCCCGAAATAACTCCGGACGAAGATAACGATAGTCCTGCTGGCAGTGTTCCAACAGCGATAGCCCAAGTAAATGGGGCCGAACCTCCAGTAGAGGCCAATGTAGTAGAGTAATTCGCGGAAATCGCGGCTATTGGTAAAGAGGTGGTTGTAATATCAGGAGGAGACGATACCGAGAATAAAAATTCAGCGCTATCCTGTAATCCAGAATCATCTACAACTGTGATCACAACGTTATTCGAGGACTCACTGGCTGACCTACCTGATATAATTCCATTCATACTATTAATTGTAAATCCAGAATTTAATCCAGTTGCAGAGAACGTGTAAACCCCAGTTCCACCAACTACAGATATCGCAGTCGAGTAAGGAAGCCCAACTGTAGCATTTGGTAAAGACGTTGTGGTAATAGAAAGTTCATTAGAAATTATCATATTTAACTCTTTGGTCGCTGTTTCTCCTTTTGAATCAGCGACTTCAAAAACAATTTTTCCGGTGAATATCGAAGCCGGAGTTCCTTTTATTTCTCCTGTGGATGAAAACGAAAGGCCACTTGGCAACTGGCCGGATTTAATTTTAAATGAATATGGAAATTTTCCACCAGAAGCCGTTAAAATATCTGAATAAAATTTGGAATTCACTCCGGGCTTCAGGGAGGTTGTCGCTATATTTAACTCTTCAACACTAACACTCTCAGCAAGTTGAGTAATTTTAGAACAACCTAAATTTAAGGAAAACAAAATCAATGTGCCTACATAAAAAATAAATTTTGCGAGTTTCAATTTGTCCTCCCGCTGAGTTATATCGATTACGATAAAACCAACTATTAAACAGGCATCTAAAATACAGCCCGTATCCACTATAAATATCGGATTTTCAGGAGAATTCTTTAGGAAAAGAGTTAGTTTTTTGAATCGTTTTGACTGATCGCTTTCTCATCTAAGATGAACTTCATCGAAAAGTCTTTGATATTGTCGTTTCTGTTGACGATATAAAAAGGTTTCATCGGCTTGAATAGGTCTTTTAAATAAGTTTCAAGACGAGGCAATTTATCATTATGTTCTGAATTTAAAAAAATCTCAATTTTAGGCAGCGTCCCTTGCTCGGTCACAATCGCAATGACTTCCTCTATGACGGTCGATATTTTTTTAGGAACCATCATTCTACCATTTTTAAACTGCACCAAGGTATTTGCATCGAAAGAAATTATTGTTTTTGAATCCGACGTAGAAAGCGACAAAAACTGCTTGTGAGTTTCTTCGTTTATTGACTTTAGAAAAGTCTGAGATTCTCGCGTTAGATTTTTTAAAAAAGTATCTTTGGAAATTGCTTTTGACGAAATCTCTCTTTGCTGAAGTCGACTTAATAGCTCTATAATGCTTTCTTTTTTTTCTAGTAACTCACTGTTTTGCTTAAGATTTTTTTTGATTTTTTCATCAATTGAGGTCAACTCTTTTTTTAATTCAACTTTTCTGGTCTCGATTTTTTTATTTTCCAAACTAATTTCAGAATCAAAAGATTTTTTTGAATAAAAATGGTCATAGTATATCCAACCAAAAGTAGGCGTAAGAAGGCCTAAAATAAATACGTTAAGAATAACTTTATTAGATGCTGTCATAATTTTAATTCTATCGAATGAGATCTAATACTTCTACTCGACATAAAGCTAATTCTATCTAATTCGACGCCGATAGCTTATAAACCAATCCAAAGTTTTGAATTGAATTAGACCCAAATCCTTGTATTCTATTCCATAATTTGTATCGGCAAATCCTGCGCCTATACAGTTGTCAAACGTCCAGCATCGTTCTATGTCTAAGGACCACGAATTTGATAAAGTTGCACGAGTGGACGGAGTATCTGGCATAGGGGTATAATCGATTTTTATCGAACTCGACCACTGAGGATTAATTTGGTAACCAAGCTCAGAAGCAATTGAAATTCCTATAAAATCACTAAGCAAATAAACACTTTCGGGCCGAGCTGTTTCACCTCGATTTTGAATGTAGAAACCAGAAAGTCCGGCCTGAAAGTGCAACGGGGACCCTGGTTTAAAATGTCTTTTGGGTTCCCCATAAACTGAATATTTCAATCCAGTACTGACGAACATGGATTTTACAGAGTTTTTTGTGAACATTGAAATTTCTGGAGTAAATCGAAGGTCAGCTTCAAAATTAGAGTCCAGGATATAGTTCACAAATAAATCAAATGGAAGCAAATGTGATTGCTTTTCTTTCAACAATCCCGTTCCCGAGACAGTACGTAAAGACACTTGATTAGCCAATTTAAGTCTATATTGATTTCTAAATTTTAATTCCTCCTCAAGGGCGCCTTGAATCACTGAAACTGGTACTTCTTCTAATCTGAAACTATCTCGAACGCCTTTTTTAATAATAATTGAATTTGTCCCAAACCCCTCCAACGGCGACTCCCCTAGCGGCAAACTAGGGAGCGCTGCAATTGGAATGTTCAACAAAGATTGACTAGCATTCTCCAAAATTAAATTTATATTCTTTATAGGCTGATTAAAACTAAACAAAAAATAACCATCATTGCTAATTGAAATTGGAATTTTTCTAAAAGTAGATATTTGGGCGTACAAAGAAACTATCTCAGTATCTTTTTTTGTCACGATAGGTTGTCGCTGCGGACTTAAATAGCCTCTTACTTGAATCCCTCCTCCTTCAACTAGATCTCCAAATACTAACTGTATCTGAAAACCCTTAGCTGCGATAATCTGCGTAATCAAAGAGGCGCAATGGGCAAATTTTTTAGAACTAGAAGTAACTTCCATATCAAAAAGCATGTTTTTAAAGAGTCCAATTTGAGAAAGAAAAGTTTTAAATTCTCTAGTGTTTTCGCAATTTTTTATATCTCTAACAGGAAGAGTGTAATTCAAAGAATGGGTCAAATAGGAAAATGACTTTGTCACAGCTCCTGAAACAGTTTTCATATCTTTAGTAGATGTAGTTTCGTTGTCATAGTTAGATTCAAGATTTGAATTAGAGGGAATCTTATAGGTTTTCCATTTCAATTGATCATTTAAAATTATCAATGATTCTTTGTTGATTCTTCCAATTATTACTGTTGTTCTTCCCTGAAACTCTTGAGCCACTTCGCCTACTAGCCAAGAAGGCGGAGTTGGATCCGCAGTTGAAATATTAAAAAAACAAAATAAACCTAAATAAAAGTAATAAACAAAAGCTGAAGTTTTGAAAATTTTAAACACTAGTTAATACGTCCTAAATTAAGAAATGGTATTTCTAGACTTTAGTAATGTCAAGTTTAGGTAAATATTCCCGATCTGGAAGGTATGAAGTTAAAAAGTAAAATTGCATATAATATTTCTTTCATTTTCGGGATATTTGCTACTTTATCAGTAGCTGCAATTTCAATTTTTCATGCGACAAGCAATGTCCTAATTTTAATTAACATTTCAGCATTTGTAATTGTTGTTGGGGGTGTATTTTCCTCTGCGGTTATTATGCAACCATTCTCCGAGCTTAAAGACCTGTTTTTAAAGCTACTAAAATACATTCGGTATGAGCCCGATCCAAATTGGAAAGTAGCTGCGGACTTGGTGAATGCAGCTACCATATACTCTCAATTTAAATCTCTTGATCGCGTTGGGCAAATACAAGCACGACGTCTTGTTGAAGCATTGGAACTTGTCCAATCGGGAATGAAAAAGTCCGATGTCTTAGGCATTTTAGCGACAAAGAGGGAATGTTCCTTTTCTCAAAGCAGTGCGGAAGCAGGTTTGTTGCTTACCTTAGCAAAATTGGCCCCTGGTTATGGCCTAGTTGGAACAATAGTCGGTTTGGTTGTGCTTTTGTATGATCTAGGAACTGGTGGATTCGATAAAGTAGGTCCAGCAATGGCTATTGCACTCTTAGCAACTTTATACGGAGTCCTCACAGCCAATATGGTTTTTATGCCAATCGCAGAATTTATCCTGCACCGCTCTGCAAGCGTAGCCAGAATAGACGAAATGCTAGAGAAAGGTGTCGAGTCGATATTAGACGCAAAACACCATATTCACACCCGCGAAGTTGTTAGAGCATTCTTATCCTCTAATGAACAAAAGTTATATGATGTTGAATTAAAAAACCTAAGAAAGAACGAAATTAAGAGCGAACCCCAGAAACCGCTGAATACGCAGGTGCGCAGTGCCTAAAAAAAACTTATCCGCAGCAGATGTCAGCATTGCAGTCAAAAGAGAATCCGAAGTGTGGATTTATTCTTACGCGGACCTTTTAACAAACTTGATGGCATTCTTTATCTTGTTACTTACCCTTAGAGTTTCTGATTCTGAAAATGTACAAAAAATAAAAGATTCTTTTTCAAAACTTAAGGGTCAATCTCCAGTGGCGGGGCAGATGACTGAATCTGAATTAGGAATTACAGTAACTGAAATGATCGCTCAACTACCGTCATCATATCAAATAGCAGTTCAAAAAAATAGCGAAGGCGTGTCGCTTTCATTTATGGGCGGTTTGTTTTTTAATACTCTTTCTACCGATCTTTCACCCGAGGCCAAACAAATTTTAGACATGCTAGCGCCCATAGTAAAAAAAATGCCAAAAAATCTTCGAGTTGATGTTGCCGGACATTCGGACAATAGGCCGGTTAAAAGCACCGATCTGTATCCTTCAAATTGGGAATTATCAGCTGCAAGAGCTGGAGTAGTAGTGCGATATTTAGAGCAACAAGGTGTTCCAGCCAACAGGATGCGGGCTATCGGCTATTCATCAACTCGAGAAATTTCAAATGTTCCAGAACAAAATAGAAGAGTTGTAATCTCTATAGGAAGGGGTATACTTCCATGACAACTTTTTTAGCTCAAAAACAAAAAATAAATCTGATTGTTTTTACGTTACTTGCCTTATTTCAAATCGGATGCGCATCGAGTACCTACCATTTTACTAGTGATCCTGATGGCGCTAACGTTTATTATTTTGATCCCGTTACCTCTAAAAGAATGTTGCTTGGTGTAACTCCTTTAGGTTATCAAAAATCTTCAATTCCAGACAAAAAGTCATTTGTAATTTCAGTTGAAAAAGAAGGATACAGTCCCGAAGAAACACCCGTAGCGCCGAATGATGGCACTAAAACGTTTCTGCACTTTAAACTTAAACCAGACAAAAATGGCCTTAAGAAAAGTGATTTTGAAATTAACGGCGTGATAAAATCTCTCTTTAGGGCCCAAGAACAAATATATTCAAAAAAATACCAAGCAGCCATTGTAGAGTTGGACAAGATATTAGTTGATCGGCCTAATTTAGTGCAAGCCTTGATATTTAAAGGTACAGCTTATTATTTATTGCAGGATTTGAATTCAGCAATTGAGAGCTGGAAAAAAGTTTTGTCCATAGATCCTAATAACGAAGAATTGATTGGGTTTTTAAAAGAAAAGAATATAGGGTTACAAAGGTAATACAATGCGAGCAAACATTTTAATAAATATTATTTTAATGTGTTTTTATTCAATGCCTGCGTTTTGCCTTTCAACAGAAAGTTATCAGATTGAGAATAGACTTTATAAAACGCTGTCGACTTATCTTGAGCCATATGAATTCCTAGTAATTGTCAATGAACTAACTTCCAATGGCAACTCGCTCAAAGGAGAGGAATTGTTTTTACCTGGAATGCCAGGGGTTTCTTCAGATGAATCAAAAGTTAAATTTGGAGGATATTTTGATTTGAACGATCAATTACGAGGCGCAAAAGCTAGACCCCCAGTTGAAGTTTCAATAATTTTACATAAATCAGTAAGTTCAGAGACTCGTAGGCTGCTTAATCGGGTCGTGCCAGATATTGCGGGTTTAGACACAAAATACGGGGACAGGTTTAGCGTTAAGTTAGGCAATTTGGAGTCTCCCTCTAGAAAACCGATACCCTTAGAAGAGAAACCTCAACGTAATTGGCTTGATACTTTTGTTCAATTTAAAGGCGAATTGGCCTCTCTAATATTTGGAATTTTAACCGCTATCGGATTTATAGTTTTAGCAAATAGCGGGTTAGGTATAGTTCGGGAAAGGTCTAAAAAAAGTATTTTAGATACAAACGCCAATGGCTCTTCGTTTAAAGAAGCTGGAAATGCTAACCGCGACAATCCCTCTATTGCTTTTGATTCTAAACCAAGTTTAACAGCTGAAAATAAGTCAGAGAAAACTACGACAAAAGAATCCTTAAGTCGAGACGAGTTGTATTCTAAAGATTCTGCATTTTATCAGATGGTAGAAGAAATTAGAGCTCAAGCAGAGGAGCATCCTCACCGCATGAGTTTACTAATTCGAGAATGGATTCAAGATGGGGATGTGGGTATTCGAAATGCTTCAATTTTACTTAGAAACTTTAACTTTCCCGTCGTTGAAAAAATTATGATGAAAATGGTCGCTTCAGACCTTGATTGCTTAAAGGAACATATGTCTCTTGAATTTGATTTTTTCTCAAAGAACAATGAGCATGTTATATTAAAAGCAAGGCAAGACCTAATGAAAATTGTGGCGTCACAAACTGGAAAAGTACCAAATGAAAGTTTGGAGTTTTTACATAGCTTAGAAGCCGAAGTTCTGGCCGAGCTCCTGCGAGGCGAAAACATAAAAGCCTTTGTCATAGTGGGTTTAGTTGTTCCCGCAAATCGAATGTCTGAAGTTTTAAGGCATCAACCAATGAGTATTCAAGAAGACTACATAGCAAAAATTGCTGAACTTGACTCTTCTTTATACTTGGAGCGCGATTCAATAATAAAGCATTTGCTATCGAAAATGAAATCAATGGATAAAATATTTATGAGTGAAAATCAACGTATAGACTCGTTACTTCAAACACTTAGAAATATTAAAGATGAAAAACAAAAAATAGGTTTACTCAAAATTATTTTTGAAAAGAATCAACATATTTATGAGATAATTCGCTCCAAAATAGTTTTATTTGAAGACATCGTAAATCTACCGGAAAGGTCCATGAAAATTTTAATTTCAGATGAGGATCCTGTTTTAGTGGCTCATGCATTTATTTACTCCGACAATGTTCAATATGATAGAATTAGGCAATTGTTACCCGTTACGAATCAGGAAATTTTCGCATTCGAGTTTGGAAGCAAAGAAAATATTACGACAGATCAGAATGCCAGAGCGTGTAGTCATTTAGTTAAAAAACTTGAAAAGCTGGTATATGAACAAATTGTATCGACTCAAGATATTCGTCATAATACCATAAATTTTGAAGCAAATCGGAAAGTAGCGTGATTTCAAAAATACGATTTACGTTGCTAATACAACTAATATTAATTATCTTTATTCCAAATAAATCATTTTCATCAGAAATGTTTTTGTTTTCGGCCGGTCTCGGTTCAAATATTAGCTCGATAACTGGATCTAATTACAAGTCGTCAAGCTCTACCAGTCAAGTTGTTATAGTTGAGTCTGGATATTTTATTAATCAAAATTGGAAAATAGACGCCAATCTTGAAAGTAGTTTTTATGGTGACTATTTCAAAGGTGGAATCGGCACTTTGTACCATTTTGTTCCATTTTTATATTCAGTAAACATTCCATCAGATTCAGTTCAATACGCTATTCGATCAGAGTGGTCACCTTATTTAGGCGTTGAATTTAGCTTTGCTCGTATTCAAATGACTTTACAAAGGACTGATAACTTTCAATCTGATGCGGTGATAGGCGGACTTGCGGGGCCTACCCTAAAAGGCGGAATTTTATACAATATAGATTCTAAGCTGGCTATCACTTTTGGTTTAGATGTGTCTTATATGTTTTCTCCCCAAGTCGCTGGTTCTGGGCAGAAATTGAAAATTTTAGCTTCGTTTGTTTTTCCATAAAAGCAAATGAAAACTTCTAGGTCCGTTGTGTGATATAGCCGGATTATAGGAGCTCATTGAGGCAAGTCACTCCACTTTTGAATATGAATTTAACCTTGCCTGGACTAAGAAGTTTCGCAAGAAGGTGAAAACTTATCTTTTTTTACAACACTCAAATAAAAATAATCTATTTTTTATAAATATAAACAGCACCAAAAAACTTGCTTGGTAAAATATTGGTTACCGGTGCCGACTCTAAATTTAAAACAGCTCGTGAAGAGTTGTGTTCTTGGCTCGCTCCCAGCACGATATTTCCAAAATCATCAATACTTATAGCACTGCCTAACAATGAATTAGAAAAATTATTCTCGTTGTTAGAAGGACGTATCAATGCGACATGCCTTATTTCCGAAGCATCCACCTCATAAATTATTGCACCTCCTGAGTTACAGTAAAAAGAGCTACTTGGGCAATTCTGACCTGCATCTTCGTAGTAAATAGAATTATCAATATAATTGCGAGTATCATCCAAGTCAGGTGTACCTACTAAAAGGGTTCTGCCAGCAAGAGCCAATGGGAAACCAAAATGATCTCGATCAAAAACGGTATTGGCTTTTAAATAATGTGTAAACGATAGAGCCGTTCCATCGTAAGAAAAAATATAGACAGCACCGCTATCGGACATTGAGTTGTTATCTGCCAAAGTCGAAGAATTGAATATCCCTTTTTGGTCAGAGTCCTCATATGGAGCACCAATTGCAATTATGTTTTCCGAAATGGCTACTGAAGATCCAAATTTATCACCTGGACCGTTATTTGGCGCTTTTATCATAGACTCAAAATTAAAATTAGAACTGCCCACCTTTCTCTCCCACAAATAAGCAGCCCCTGAATTAGTTGAATCTTGATTATCTATAAAAGGTTCAGACAGTGGAGTATTGAAATCGCTATCATCCATCGGAGCCCCTATAAGCACTCGAATATTTTGGACAGGATCTCCTGAAGTGGTAAAACTAACTGCTGACCCAAAGCTCCTGTTATTAGAGCCTCCCGGTGGAACAAAGGATTGAGCTACTATCCAAACCCCATTAACAAATTCAAATAAAATCGCTCTTCCCTTATTTGTGCCAGATTGTGGTTGGCCAACAAGTAAGTAATTACCTTCTAACTTTGTCGCCTCTCCAAATCGATCATCTCCGTTATGCAAATCAGATTTTATATATGATTCAAATGCCCATTGACCCGAAGTTCGCGTGAACGAGTATACAGCGCCATTATTGGAGCCACTTATGCGTGGCGGGATAATACCCACATACACGCCGGTTGATGCATCATCTACGCCTGGCGCCGACACAACGATGCGGTCACCACTTATGGCGACGGAATAACCAAACTCATCATTAGCCATTGGGTTAGGCGCTTTGAGGTACGCCTCAAATTCCCAAGCTTCTGTACTAGAATCCCGACGATATACGTATACAGCTCCCGAATTAGCTAAACTGTTGTTATCGCACGCAATACTTAGACCGGGAAGATCTGAAAAGCTTAAAATATTGCACACAATCTGAGTGCTTGAATCTTCTTTTCGAACACCCACAACCATTGTGTCACGATCAATCGAGACAGCGCCGCCAAATAGATCATCTTCTTCTATATTAAAACCTTTTACGTAGGCATGCTGAGAAACACCGATCAACACAGGTGTTAATGAGGAAATTTCAGTCTGATTATGAGCACGATCTTTAACTTTTAATGACCAATAGTACGAACTACCGTTTGGTAGCTTTGAAAATGCTGCAGGTGCTTGACTCAAATCAATAGTATATCTGCGATCTAAAGCTGAGGTGTTTGTAGGAGTTATTTGATACCACCCTAAAATGTCATCTGCGTCCGAGGAAGTGCCCAGTTTTATCCAAGTACTCGCTATATCAGTGCTACTTACTGACCATTCAAAAGGGCCCATTAAACTTCGGCTATTAATGACTTTTAAAATTTTCAAATTGAAACTGGGGGGCTCTAAGTCTACTGAAAAATTTTTCGCAAGAACACTGGAATTTCCAGCTTCGTCAATCAATTCAAGAATCATATAATATTGATTCTCGTTTGCTAGCGACCTAGCAAGCTGACCATTCTGTTCTGTGCTTAAGTAAGAACTATTCAAACTATTAAATAGTTTAGATCCTAATGCACTTGTTGTTGTCGAAGTCGAACTGATATAGATTTTCTTTGTTAAGCGATCCCAAGACGTGCCTGCGTCGACTGCATTCATAGGTATATCTGAATCATTGTAAAATCTGCTCGCTGGCCATGGACTTAATTCAGTAATATAAGGAGTTTTTAAAGAATCGTTGTGCCAATAAATGCCTCCAAAAAAATTCGCACTCAGCTTGAAGTCATTCAGCGCTGGAGGTAAGCGATCAACCTTGATATTAAAGCTCTGGGTTTTAAACTCATTTCCCATAGAATCGGTAGCGGTTAAATACACCGCGTTCAATCCTTCATTTAAACCGCTCACATCTATGCTATTCAATCTAAACTCTGGATCAATGCAGCGCCTATTCACAAGACTACTACTACCAAAAGACAAGTCCGGGTCAGAAAGAATATTTCCCAAATCTTTCTTAAGGTGAATTTCAAGTCCCGGCTTTGAGCATCGTCCTGAAATGTCATAAATATTGTTCAAACTCTGAACTACGACAGTAGGGTCTAATAAATTAAGTTTCAAATTTTCTATTGCCACTGGAGCTCTATCAATTTTAACTTTAGACCTGTGAAGAAGAGAATCATTACCTTTTTCATCTGATCCTGTAATCAAAATATCAAATTCACTTTCAATGGAATTAGGAGCCAAACCAGTAAGCGAGCGTTTAAATTCGAAATCGGACGAAGACGAATTACCAGGAATTATCACATGAAATCGTCCATCTGGTAGCGGAGTTTCAAACAGAGCGTTTAGACCTCCGAAGTCAATTTTAATTCTGGATTCCTCTTCTGGATTACTGATTTTAAATTTCAAGGAAATAATTAATTCTGAGTATTCTTTCGCCACGATCTTTTCAGGTCCCATTATAATGATTTTCTCACTATTCTTTTCTGAAAAGAAAAAGCCAGAAAGTTCGACGTTTTGCTTTGAACAACCTACAATTAAAAAGGCCACAAGAAGAACACGCATCAAGCTAAATAAATTGAACATGTATTTCCGATCGGACCAAAGTCCAGTAAACTTAAGATCTATTTTGAGAATTTCAGGTTCAAGAACAGTGAAATAACGACGTCCTTTTTGTCTAAAAGACGTTTCAAAATAGTCCATTTGAGATAATAGTAATTATCTGGGCAAACCAAAGGACGAAAATAACTAAAAATAAATACTAACTTAGTGACTCCTTTAACTAAATTACATGTTAAAATTAAATGCAGTGATGGGTTTCCAAATCTACGATACGTTACTCAAAATTTAAAACTTCGCTTCTTCTGCAATTAGTAGGGAATTAAACCCATAACTTTGAATCGGAAGTTATTAAGGAGAGGACAAATGGAAAAAGTAAATTTTTCAGTTATATTTTTGTTATTCGTTATATGTTTTAGAAATACCTCGCAAGCTGCTGATGCACAATTTCTTGTTGAACAATTCTTATCTAAAAATGAAGTAATTTCTTCACAAGTCTTCTGTAGGACTGACATTCCAACTGCCGAATGTAGAACTCTGATTTTGTTTAAAGATAAATTAACGGGTAAAGGCTCTCTTTCTTTTCAAATAGCTTTTTCAGCTCCTAGTCGACAAATGTCTGGAACTGAATTTTTTATTCTGAACGACGAAGCTAAAATGTCGTATAGTCGAATAGTTGATTCATCAATGGATGGAAAACTTAATGTAGTTTTAGAAGAAGCTAATCAACAGATTTTTGTTTCTCAAAAACAGATTTTCATTAAATCGATCAAGTTCGGTCCCGTTATAGCTGATTTGCATTTTAACAGCAAAAGTGCCGTACTTAATGGAATTAAAGATGGGCAAAAGATTCAAATTGTTTATCCGAAACATACTGTTTTAAAATAAAAGTTGGGTAATTTTAATCGGTTTAAACAATCTCCACTCCGGTGTTAACTCTCGAAATTTTGGATTTTTTTTAATACCGTTTAAAAGGTTTAATTAATTTCATTCAGGTTATCTGATTGAAACTGTTTAATTTTAGCGACCTACACAACGCGCAGATAGGCTATTTGTTCGTACAATATCATATACATAACCTACGGTTCCGCCATATGTCCAAGCCCACAATCGATAGTCAGATACAATTGTAGAACTCCACTCTCCAGCAGCGCCCCCGTTTAGTGAATCTGGCATAACAAATCGAATCCCATTTACATCAGCGACTTTATAATCGTAAATTGTTGGTAATCTCCAAGCTACTTTTGGAGTAGAAATTAGATTTAAACCCGCCTTACCATTCGGATCAATTGCTATATCTGCATCTGTAAAGAAAACTTGGCCGTCTTCAAAACAAGCACTAACTGCTTTATCAGATGGCCCGGCACCAGTCGTCTGATATATAGAAGAATCACAGAAATTATTTGGGTCATCTTCAGCTGTTGGATTGTTAGTAATATAATTACTTCCAGAGGCCTTGCACCAATTCAAACTCGTAGCCACTTTTGAAGACCAGAGCAATCCGGTGCGCTCATCACGCCAAACTTCTCGACCTTTAATCGGAGCGAAGGTAGTCGCACCAGTGCGCGATACAAGTTTCCAAGTTCCTTGTCCTGAGTTACCTTTTAAATCCCCTCGCCAAATTGTTTCGGCTCCCAAAACGTTGTAACAGTCTAAAATCCTATCCTCTATTGTAGGCTGAGAAGTTCCGCAGGTAGTATTTGACCATGTAGCCCTATTTACAAAAGTGACGTTGGAACCAAAAAAACCGTCATCGTCCCCTGATATTTTAGGCACAGCGCGATAGCCACTCGAAGAATTTACAAAGATTTGACCCGCGTCAGTAACTGTTTCCTGGAACAAAGTGATTGGTAGCTGCACTTTACTCCTATGCTGCAAAGAAAAAGAATTTAGTTTATAACTACCTACATTGTTCCCTGGAACATTGTAAATAGTTGCTCCAAATGCAATATTACTTGGGACCAAATTCGGTTCTTCAATATGAATTTGATTTGATTTGTAGAAACCGGCAGCGTTAACCACAG
>Ga0075163_10007585_pt1 | contig 14327 bp, 22 predicted proteins | sample JI1023141ADNA_FD_71478 | JGI IMG/M metagenome (GOLD analysis project Ga0075163, IMG submission 71478) | Wastewater effluent complex algal communities from Wisconsin, to seasonally profile nutrient transformation and Carbon sequestration -... | ecosystem: Engineered > WWTP > Effluent > Algae...
AAAGATTAAAAAAAATGAGGCCAAGGCTATTTGTTTTCGATTTTGATAACACAATTTATACTCACTCCAGAGAAGGATTACCAAACAGCTGCAGTCTGTTGTCTCCACCAGAAAACTACAAATTATCTGACAATGAATTTTTACACGAGTTGCTAACAGATTTAATCCAACAGAAACATCATGTTGGCGTTGCTTCTTTTGGTAAAAAACAAATAATCATCGAAACCATGAACAAAATACTTGGTTTCAACAACTCGAACTCTTCTTCGAAGTACGCAAACAACGTTTGCGAAAACCGTAGCGGGTACTTTAACGACCAAAATGTCATGACTGCACAAGACGTACCAGAATTTTGGGCAATAAAACTCCAAAAATACTCCAAAACGTTTCAAACGTACATGCAAAACGCCAACAACGACATTTTAAACGCGTTTGAGTCGTTCAAAGCAATCGAAAAACCAGAAACAAACCCAAAAATGTACTTTTGTATGGATCTAGGTCCCCAAGCCAAAGTCCAAATGATCAAACAATTATGCCAACATTACGGCATCACCCAACTATCAGATGTGCTGTTTTTTGACGATAATACAGCCAACATTGAAGAAGCGCTCACTCACGGCATCCAAGCTTTTGCAGTTCCACCTTTTAGTGGCATAACAAAGGAATGGTTTATTCAACAAACTTTTCATCCATATTGTCCTGATAAACCCTAGATTAAATCTAATCTAGACTAACAGCAACACTTACATAACGAGGAAAGATGGCGCCCAGCATGAAGCGTGCCAAGTTATCACCAGGCGTGTAAATGAAACTGAGACCTTGCTTTTTCAACACTTCTTGTCTCTCGGAAAGGTAATCGTCAATGACATCCAAGTTGCGAAGCTCTCTGTCCATTTGGTCCAAATACCTGTCAAAAGTTTAGGGCTAAAGACTGAACAGTTTTCGTTACACCAATCAGATAGATTACCCCGTTTCGTTATCATCGTTCGAACACTTCAAAATGCTGACAAACGTCTGATCTGGATCACGCTCACATAAGACTTGACGAAACATCGCAACCGAATCCGCACTGTCAAAGTTTAATTAAACACCATTAAACACAACCACGCAACTTTGGATGATCGGCATTTGGTTCTCCATCAGTGGCAATGAGCAAAAGTTGAGGCTTGAATCCTTTCAATCTCATCGCTTCACGAACACGTTGACCTACCAAACGAATGTTTAAAGTCATCTCAATCGACTTCAGGCTTACTCAACGGTGTTTTGCCATTTGGAGGCTCCACAAGCAAGTCAGCGATTTGATTGATAGTTGTGACGTTTCTACGCATGCCGCGATTCAAAAATATGATGTCAATCCCATCTTGATCCAACAGACAACCTAACGTGAAACGTGGAGTTAAAACTGAAAGTTTGTAACTCGTTAGCAAGCTAACCTAACGCGACAACACACTTTAACATGTCAATCAGCTCGGACCAACGTGTGCCGTTTTCTGTTGGCTGCCTCATACCTTCCAAAAACAAACATTTAAACAGTCTTAATGTGACAAAAGGGCTAAAGCTAACTTCCAGAATCATCGGCAACGACGACAATGTCAAAGTTTGCCAACGTCATCAGATCAGCCCAATAATAAGACTGAATGTTAAACTGAGCAAAGAAATCAGCAAACGGTTGATGCGGAAGCGGTAGAGCCAATCCAACCAACGGAGGTGGTGCTAATCCGATCGGTGGAGGCGGTGCCAAGCCGTAACTTTTCTACAATCACACTTCTACAGTCCACACGTTTCCACTTACATCGCTTGATTCATTTCCACTACAGGTTGCTGCTCCGGAGGCATTTTGGTTTCACAACAACCCATTTTTGCGTCACGAGTCTAAAAATTTTAATCTTTGTTATTGTTATCAAAATTAAAAAACGATCTAACGATGTCAATCGCAAGAATTTGCAACACATGTTTTGGAAGATGTGCTGGAAGATGCATTAATTGTGGTGAAGACGGAATTCACAACGGCTTATCATGCCAAGAATGCACTCTTAAAATACAAAAAGACGGAACTTGTGCCGTTTGTTGCCAACCAGCTGCTTTACTAACAGATATTAAGTGCGCAAAATGGTGTTACGATTGTTGGTTGAACAAACGTTGTGTGCATTGTTCCAAAAATCTTTAACTTTGCAAAAATGGGGTGCTTCAAAGACCTACCAAAGGATGTTGTCACATACCTAATGACGTTTGATCTTGACTTTGCAAACACGTTGTCACGAACGTCAAAACGACAACACGATTGTTTCATGACTTGCATCGTTTCATCACCAAACATGATGCAATCCGCTGTAAGCTAAACTCTATCATATTTGAATCTCACGTGTGATACAGTTGTACCATTATTGTCAACTTGGACTTGTTAACGCGTAAGTCTCCACAAAAATAAACCAAAAATGACTGATCTGAAACGTTTAGATATGACCGTTTGAAAGCAGTTGCAAAACAACGGTTTGATTCAATCAAGGATCTCCACCTTTATATCCATGTTCTTGCAAACTGTACGTTAAAGCAAACGAACTCCCAAGTTAAACAATCTGTTTAGATACAACGGATGGTCAACATGAATTGCTTCGAAAAATGGTGGCAGACGGATTCGTTGTGACAGACGAAACTCTCGATTATGCATTGATGACAGGGAATGTATCAGTTGTTCAGAACTTATTAGCTTCATCGGCTAAAACAACTGCACATAAATTTCTTCGTGCTTGCTCATCTGGTAACACTCCAATCGTTAAACTCATGTTAAAAGCTGGAGCGGATCCAAATGCGAAAGTCAGTTATTGTCAAGAATCTCCAATTGAGTTGGCCGCGTTATGTGGTCAATCACGTGTTGTGGGCGTCCTGTTAGATCAGGGCTGTCTTCCAGATAACGCACCTGAGTTAGTTCAAAGAATGCAACGGTTCCACCCAAAAGCTGCTCGTCGTTTAATCAATGACGCAAGGATTCGACAAGTATGGGGCATGTACCAATTTGACTAATGTCTTAATTTCACGTTTTAACTTTAATAATTGGATGTTCACGTCAATAAACCACCTCAAGTGGTCATCTTCTTCTTTTTAACTTTCAATTAAACAATAACAGGATGAAAACGGAAAAACAACAGGATTTCACGTTTTTGAAGTTATCATCGTTAACTCGATTTATTACCGTTAATTTCAACTTTTCAAAAATTTTGTGTGTTGCGGAAAAAAAATTGAAGGTCAGCTTAAAAAAAAACGAATCACCTTTTTTTAAAATGAGTTTCATTTGTCCAAAATGTTCAAAGCAATTGTCCTCCAAAGAAAGGTTACAAAAACACTTGGAAAAAACTTACTCATGTGTCATGGAGTGCTGTGGTTACACATACAAATCAAAGACGAACTTTTTGAAGCATAAACGTGACGCTCATCCTCGAATCATCAAACGCAAAAAGAAGACCAATGACGAATTAGAACTGATGAAGCTAAAAGTACAGATGCAACAGCTGGAAATTGAAAAGAGCAAAATAGACTTAGAGAACAACAAAATAGACCTTGAAAAAGGCAAGCTGGAAATGGAAAAAGCAAAAGAACAACGCGCTATTGAGCCTATTGAGCGAATACCAATGCTGCGGGAAAGTTTAGTTCCATTCGAATACAGTGCTCAGTATTTGATTGATGGCACTAATCACATAACATGTGAACAATTAGAAACAAAGCATTTCGTCAAGACAAAAATTGTCATCGAAAATACTCGTCGCAAGTTAACCGATGAAGAGAAAGAGAAAATGTCTGAATCTATATTTGGAATGCAAGATTTAGTTGGCGGAGCGCTGTCGTGTTTAGCGTCAACAAAAGGCAGCTTTTTGTTTGACAACGTTAATCAGCTTCTGCATCGTGTGTTAGGACGTGTTCATGTGAACAAAAATCACCCAGAACTTTGGAATGTCATGCTTAGCGATAAAAGTCGAATGATGATCAAGTTCTTTTCACAAGAAACACAACCACCAAGTTGGATCAAATTGCCTAAAGAACACGCAATCCAGAAAATATCAAAACACGCCAGAGATCTGGTGAGAGATTTGATTGAGGCTGCACTGTTGCAAATGAAACCCTTCCGTGTTGGAACGCTTCCAGTGTTTGGTTGTATGGGGAAAACCGAAACAATCATCATACATCAGAACAATCAAGATGATCATTTGACAGTGAAGACTATTCCAAACGAAATGTTAACAGTGATTCCGAGCGATGGTCCTGATCACATCGATTTGATTGCTAAAATTCAACGACGGAAGCATGAAATCGTTTCCAAAATTGACCTTTTGATATTTCAAGATAGCAACATTATCCATTTTCTGCAGCAATGCGAAACTGTTTCACATTTAGCAATAACGGATGGGTAGGTTTAACGACTTGCCAAAGGATGTTTTATGGTTAGTCTTTCGTTTGGTGATACAATCTTTTACGAGCGAAATCACTCGTATGCCATTTTATCCACCAAGTTTTTATGACAGTGGAAGTCCTTTTCTTTTTTATGGTCACACAACCTTTTGCAAAAAGATCAGTAGCCTAAGTTTAGTCTCAAAGCAGTGTTTCAATGTCATCAAAAGCAAAACTAAGCGGGTCAACCACAACAGCTTTCTCTTCATTAAAAACTCTTTTGCGTGACAATGGGTCGCTTTAACGACTTGCCCAACGATGTTAAATGGTTGATCTTTCGGTTTGTGATACGCAGTCTGTTTGTCTTGGACCATTTGCCAAGTTTTTTTGACAGCGGGCAATGTTTTTCCTTTGAATGTCACAACTCTTTTTGCGATAGAATACGAGGTTTGAGTTTACTCTCAAAGCAATGTTTCAAACTTGTCCGAAGCAAAACAAAGAGGGTCGACCACATCGGGTTTCTGTTCATTAAAAACTCGTTTGCTTAAATCATTCAATGGGGTGCTTTAACGACTTACCTAAAGATGTTAAATGGTTGATCTTTCGTCGCGTGATAACCAATGATTTTTTTGGTAGTCAAATTATTGGAGGTCGTTATGTTTTCTTTGAATCAGGACCAGTGCTCGGTTTTAATTGGAATGATTGCATCGGCCGCTTAGCTACAATATCTAAACAAACGTTAAGACTGATTCAGAACAAGACGTATAGAGTTGGTAGTGGTTTTCTGTTCGTTAAAGGCTCATTTTCTTGATTGAGCTGTAATGGGCTCGTTTAAGGACTTACCGAAGGATGTTGTGTGGTTAATCTTCCGTCAAGTTATACTTAATCACTTCAATGGATACTCAGACTACGAGTTTTATGAAAACAGGTGCGCATTCGGTTTAGGGTTTGGTTTTGGCAACTTAATTTGTAGTCTCTCGTTAATATCCCGAGTGTGCCTGAAAACAATTCAAACTAAAACGCGTCGTTTGAAATCTGGCGGAACAGTCGGTTTTTTGTTAGTTAAAGGTTCATTTTCTTGATTGAGATGGGCTCGTTCACGGACTTGCCGAAGGATGTTGTGTGGTTAATCTTCCGTAAAGTCATCATTGATCTTTGGACTCCCAACGCACACTATTTCGATGTAGACGTACATGATATTCTCGAATCGGGACACCCGATTTCCTGGGCCAGTTTAACATATCGAATGTCGTTGATTTCGCGATCGTGTCTAAAGTTAATGCAAAGCAAAACTTATCACAAGGGAACCGGTTTCTTGTTCGTTAAAGGCTCATTTTCTTGATTGAGGTGTAATGGGCTCGTTTAAGGACTTGCCAAAAGACGTTGTGTGGTTAATTATACGTCAAGTCATCGTTAATCATCATCACAAAACGTTTCCTGGTTTAGACGACTATTACTTTGAGACATTACCGTTTATGACATTTACGGGCATGTGTGGTCATTTAACATCTCAGTTAGCTTGTGTGTCGCGTCAATGTTTAGACGTGATTAGCAGCAAGTGCCACCGTGTCTGTGTTGGATTCATTTTTAATAAAGGTTCTTTTCGCCTTTAGCCTTTAGCTAACAAGTCCATTGCATGAACAACTCTTCAGTCTCACGATCATTAAACGGTTCTAACACAAACGAGACAGTAACGATGGCATTGAATCCTTCATCTACACTCGGGGCCTTGAAGTGACTGAAATAAATATTGAAGGCAATGTCTGGAACCCTAACACGCGTTGAAACCACCGATCTAAACACATTAAGATGCTCGGCAACCGCTCGATCTGTTTGAACGTGAACACAACGAATAGCTGAGACGCCAACACTTTTAGCCAAATCAATCCACTCTTTACGAGTCTCTGCTGATGGATTCGTGTTGTCTACAATAACCGATTTGTTGTTGCGCAAAGCTTCCATGGCGAGATGCTGAGCTTTCTTCTTGTTACCAACTTCATCGTTGCAAACACGAACGTAATCACCACTTGAAGCGAAACGTTTTGACCAAGTTGTTTTCCCCGATGCAGGACACCCAACCATTAACAGCAATTCACGCTTGAGCGGACTAACCTCGATTTGTGGCTTTGGAACCGCCAACATCAACGATCGCGGATCTACAGAGCCCCAGGACCATTTATCAGTTGTAGGCACTCCCAAAAAGAACTCTTCTGGCGTGTAGAACTTGATTCCAACGTTAGCAGCAAACATCCGGTCAGAGCAAGCAAAATCCTTCTTTGTCTTCTTATTGCCATCCCAAGCCTTGTGACGCCCAGCAGCGTCACCACAATACCACGAGTCGGAAGTGGCGATACCATCGTGAGCGGCGGCTCCGACAAGGTGCTTCCACATACCAACGCTCGGCTTACGATTAACATCATGATTGCATGCAACCATCGCTGATAAATCAAAACCTAATTCCTTAGACATGTCCTCAATCTTGCCAGTGATGTCGTTAACGTTTGTAGTGCCTTTCGAAACACCAGATTGATTACTGATGATCACGACCAAGTAGCCGTTAGCGTGCAATTCACGTAGCCTAATCGAAGATTACTGAAAGTTTGTAACTCGTTAGCAAGCAAACCTAACTGGGACGGTGGGATGCCACCAACGCCAATTGTCACGAGATGATGCAAACTTTGCTTTTGGATCCTTAGGAACCACCAAAGTGGAATCCAAATCAAAAGCAGCAATCTTAACCGAGTTCACGCAGACGTTGCTAGACACCAAACGCGAAACCAATCCATTCACAGAACCCCACTGCATATTTTTTTAATTGTTAGCAGAGTTAACGGAGTTAGAAGGTAAAACAAAATCACACGGAACGGCAACACTAGCAGATAAACATTCGCCAGTTGTTTCTGGCGACAGTGTCACATACTTTATGTTATTTGATGAGCACTGACTTTGATTAATATGTTTGTACACACAAAGAGGCTTTGGCCGGGTTAACAAGTAAACAGCAACCACAAGACCAAAACAAACCAAAAACAAAAGAATCACCAAAATCATGTTATGCTAATAGACCAACAAGATTATTTTCCAAATGAACAGAGAGGGCCTTGCCAAACCAGCTTTTGTCATCGTTTCAAGCAGTTCAATTGACCAACTCGATGACAGCGTCGCCAATTGGTCCAACGGAGTCATCCAAACGATGGAACACCGCCAACAATCATCACCAACTCAGTCCAAAAAAGGCTGTCCAACAAAAAAATAAATCTTAATTTAAAAAAATGCTACAGGAGCTTGATGCTATTCCTTATTTGTGTCCAATGGCGACCACAACACCAAAAGCGAAACTCATAACAGAAAATATCAAAGACGTGTTCACGTTAAGGAAATGCTGGCATTGGTTGGAACTACATTATGGAAACCCAAACGGCGAAGAATGGTCACCAAAGCAAGTGGAACGTTGTTATACTGTGCTCTTAACTCTGTTAGAGCGCCAAACAGGAGGGGATCAAGTTATTTATCATCAGCCAAATGATTTTGGTTTACTTTACGGCACTAGAAAAAACATTATTAACCGAATGTTTCGACAGTCTGATATGACGGTGTGTTCTTCTGATCATACAGCTGAAAAACCTGTTTCAATTGTTAAAATCATCAAAGATGATCTAGAGTGAGTACTTTTTCCTTTTGAGAAAGCTTAATCGAAGATTAGGTATAAGAAGTTTTGCGACTTTTGGAACAAAATACCAACATGTCGCCAACTCCAAAAAGTGTTATGTCGTCGCTTTCCAAAAGATATCTCAAATATCATCATCGAAATGTCTGCGAATCTGGCATTACCAGGCATGCTGTCAAACCAAATACTAATCGGAAATTCTATGGGAACAAGTTCAGTAGTCACTGGAACATATTCAATAGCTCTCGGCAATGGGGCTATCACTATCGGCTAATCTGTCGTCTTAATAATGGTGGCAGTCCATTTGACCGTGTTTGGCGACTGCGTAACAACTTGTATAATAAACGATGTTTGATCAGCTAAATAATGTAACACAACCAAGTTGGATGGCAGCGTACCCTCACCAATCGCCGAATAAGTGTTATTTTAAGTGGAGGCCGCCGCTTGGAAACATGCATTAGTGGCGCAACAACATTTTTTGCTTGGCTCATCCACGTATTTGGCATTGATGCGTTTTTGGTTGGCTGTATTATGTTGTTCCTGTACGTCTAAAAAATTGAAAACTTTGGTTTCTTCTAATAATCTTCGATTAGGTACTTTGTCACTGTGGATGTTCGTGGTCAATCGTATTTGACCGTCAACGATAATTTTTGTTGCCCCTACGTCAGAACCATCGGAGTCAATTGTGATTGCAATTGTCGTTGTTATGACTTGAACGAAAACAGCTGCTTTCAAAGAAGCAATCTGTTTTTTGGATTGGCCATGTTTTGCTTTTCATCAGCAGCGTTTGTCGGAGTGATATTGGTTAGTTATTATGCAGGACCTCCGTTCGCATTTGCAGCTTTTGAACAATGCAAAAGGTTAGAACATCAAGTGGCTTGTTCAAACCTAAACCCCACTTAATCAGATATAACAACACGATCATCAACTTCTATGGAGACAAAACATGCATGGTCAAAACGCCCGTTGGATTTCTATCCATTGGTGCTCAATACGGAAACCAAACGGTACGTTTTGCAAAAACGAGAAACCTAAACTAACAAATTTGTTTAGGTACCTGGTAGTCAATTTGATTGCCAACGCTGTCAAGACATTGGAATTGGAGTGTTGTTCACCATCATATCTGTTTCTATCGCTCTGGTTTGGTAAACTACAACATTCGGTTTGAGTCCGGACCTAATCAAAAGATTAGGTTGACCGTGTTGTTCATCATCTCAACCAAACGCAAATATGAAGCGGCAAAAGCTGTGGTAGTTGCAAAGAAGAAGGAACAACAAAATGATTTTAGCGTTAGCTGGGATAGCGGCGCAATTAGCATGTCAGAATGAAATCTTCGCAACTTTTTAATCTTTGCTGCTTTAACAGAACGCCGAATGAATCTTAAATTGCTACTTGTTTGTATTGTTGCAGCTATGGTCCTAGTGATTCTCATGAAGCGTGCAACAAAGCCAGCATCAGCGCCAATCGTTCCAATCAAATCCACCATCGACGGCAGAACGTATTACGTCCAAGACAAACCAGACAAACAGACTGCTGCAAACATGTTAGCTCAAACACGTGCTAAAATGATTGCTCTAGTCGAATGCCTCAAGTCAACTAAAGGCCAAGTCGAAGGATTACCAGCTGATGATGTCCAAAAATACGGTCCCTACCAAGAACGCGTGAACCGACTGATTAAGCGTTTTAACCCCGATCGTATAGCAGAAGGTAACGAAGATATACGCTACACAACATTCACGTTGAACAAGGGCGAAAAGGTTGTCTTCTGTCTACGCGCAAGAGACGGAACCGATGACAGTGTGCATGACTTGCCCATGATGACTTTCGTTGCCATCCACGAAATGGGCCATATTGCGTCGGTAACAGAGCATCACACACCAGAGTTTCATGCCAACTTCAAATGGCTGTTGCTTAACGCCGTAAAGTGCGGCATCTACAAGCCAGAAGACTTCAATCGGGCACCAAGAAATTACTGCGGAATGCAAGTCACCGATACGCCAGTCAGATCATGAAAACGATCACTTCGTGGAAGCGGTAGCGGTAGCGTTTGGTGAAAAGTAGATGAGCCTGTTAAGATTAGAGTTGGAAGAACACGTTTTTTGTTCCGTTTTAGCCTTACTGATCACCGACACGTACAGCTAATGTCACAAAATTAACATCTGCTTCAAACGGAATGCCTTTAGCAGTCAAGTCGGCGATGAAAGCATTGCGTTGCTCAATCGGTGTCAGGCCTGTGATTGGATCTACAACATGATTACGTTGCGTTAACGGTTCTACGTAACAGCGCAACACGTTTAATTGATCATCATTCGTTGTGGCAGCACCTGGCCATTTAATCGGTTTCATTGACTCAGAGCTCCTTTTACAAACAGCCACCCTACTCTTTTTTCTTTCCAAATGCTGGTGGCGTAAGTTTTTGTTTTTCTGATTGTTTTCTTCTTTATCAGAGCAAGGGAACTCTTCGAAATGCAGGCCAGAGCGGCTATCGAAGTGTTTAGCACATGGTTTGGCGAATTAGGTCCGTTGTGGGTTAACATAGTCAATTCAAAAGAACCAACTTCAAAAGCACAAAAAAAGGACATGTTCCAAACTGGTCTTAACGCTTCTTTTAACACGTAACGATAAATTAACCACATCACATCGTGTGGTAACTGATTGAAACGACCCATCTAATCTGAAAAAGGGGCTAAAGCGGTGTTGTTCTGCGATTTGGATTGGAGCAAAAATCAATTCCGGTTTCTCTTGACGTGCCCCACTTCACGTCCTTGTATAAACGTGAATTATTACATGCCGTGTCATCACAAAGTTGTTGATCGTCTAGTGTCCCGTCGCTTGCAAGTCTTCGCTTTGTCCAAGTACTTGCAAATGGTCCAAGTTATGTTGTTCAAAACATGTTGACGAATTTATCTGTCCGGATTGCAACCAAGAGGAATAAAATACTATTACAACGTTGTGTTTTTCAAAATGAAAGCTTTTATCAGGACAGCTTTTTCAGAACTGACATCAGGCTTGTTGGCAAAGTTAGCCATTTGTCCAAGCACGTCTAATGCCATTTGCTCTTCCACAATACTTTGAAACACGGCCAAATCTGACAATGTACAAGCTTCTAACGTGTTATGCACCTCTGTTTGGTTGCCACGCTTGATTACGTTGTGAAAGTATGCATGCACTGAGCCAACATCATTCACTCCTTTACGCAGTCTTAACCGATTGACAGTGTCTGATAACGTTGTTGCAGCAGACTTTGTGATGCTAACGCTAACGTCTGTGGCATCACACAGTTTAACGGTGGATTGATGTTTGCGCAAATCTGATAAATGATCAAAACATTGAAAACAACGTTTGCAAATATGCCAAGCGCCGATGCAACCTACATTTTTGAAGGCCCGATGCTTCTTTAACGCTTGCTCTGATACAAATGTTTTGGAACATTTATTACACTTGTTAAGAACTTCGACTGGTGGTTCCGTTTTCGGCTCCTCTTTCGCGTTCGCTTTCCCGTTCTCGTTCGCTTTCACGTTCGCGTTCAGTTTGTTGTCCATTTTCTTGTTGCATCAATCGCATATCTTTTAATTCTGGCCTGATTAAACTCACCCAAACAAACCTTTCAAAAAAAAGATTAGTCTTCCAAAACTTATTGTTTCAAGGTCAGAACGCACCACCAAGCTAACGAAACCACAATCATCGTGACTAAAAACCATGCAACCATGTTTTTTATTTAACAAGAAAACCAATTCCTGCTCCAATGCAGCCAGGAATGACTGTGATCAAAAAAGTGGCACACACAGGAATAATGGAACAGAGTAGACCAAGGGTTGCCAAAGACATTTGTCCAATGTCACTACGCACATTGTTTGCTGGAATGATGAAAATGCTGTACACTGTAGAACACGGAAGAACACAACAAAGGTTGAATCCAATGGATGCTCCAGATTCAATCGGCTGACCATTGCTTTCAAAACAACCTTTGTAGTGTTGTTTCACATCTTCCTTGAATGAACCATTACCCATTTTTTAAAACATTTAAAATGGCCAGGAATTTTTTGTTGTTTCATAAAGACCTCACGGAGTTTGTTTTGGACTACTTAGATGTCCAATCTTATTGCTCTTTGGTGGAAACATGCTGGTCCGCCTTATTCGATAACAAAAAGAAGTGGAAATGGCAAAAACAATACAACAGAAAAAGAGATCAGCACATTTCTGAAACGTACCATAAACTTGTTTATGCAAATGTGAGCTGGCAAGATTATCAATTAGAAAGACTCAAAAAAGAAGAAGAACACGAAATCAAGTCTCATAAGGAAAAAAGACATTCGAAAAACACATTTGATTGGAACCAATACATCACATCCAGATATGTAAGACGAAGTGGTTTAGCAGGAGGTTTAATGCGATTAGTTGCATACTTGTAAATTAAACTTTTCATTTCAAACCCAAAATTTGGCGATCACCAACATTTGGCATGCAACAACCATTCTTAACGCAATGATCGTGAACGTAAGTCTTGAATTCTGCTTCGCTAACAGCAGCACGCATCGCCATTAAGTCCTTGTACCCAAGAGCCCAATAACTTGGAAATGCGTTGCTGTGCTTGTGGCGATTCTTGTTGTTTCTCTTGTACCTGCAAAAATGTTAAATGCTAATCACGTTTGCAAAAGCAACGTTACTTGTAGACACCGTATTTGTCCGCAATCGCGATGATTTGATTTTCAATCGCCTCGGTGAAATGCTTTCCACGACCATCAGCAAACTTCTTCCACTGATTCCAAACGTTTCCGTTTGCCCAAACTTCAACATCAGGCACGTTAATGTCACGGCCAGTCAACAACAAGCCCAACTTTTGCTGAATGACCACGTTAGCTGCCGAATCAGACCCAATCAAAGCAGCGAACAGCTTGCAGAAACCTGGATGATCGCGATTGCTAATCTTGGACGCCAACAACACAGCCTTGAACTCGTCAAATGTGACCGTGTCAATGAGTTGCTTGACCACACGCTCCGTGATGATTCTCTCCTCTTCAGCCTTTTTCTGATTCACCCGCTTTTGGTACCTGCTAAAAATTAGTCATGCGCAAGCCTTTTGTAAACAATTTACTCTTCTGCATAAATGCGCATTTGAATCAGAGACAGATATCCAATCGCGTGCTCTTCGGTGAACACATCAGGAACTAATGCAATCTGATTCTTGGTGTCAATGCGTTCTGATTCCGATGAACATTCAATGGCCTGAACAGCAGCGATGAGCTTGAGCACTGCAGCGGAGCATCCAAACGCGAGCAAATCACTCGATGGAGCACCAGTCAACAATGAATGCACGCCAACATATGGTCTGGCATCGGGCACCCACTTGGGAACAACCAGTTCATCCAGCACAACTTGACTGTAATGCTGGGGAACTTCTGGTTCTAACTCGAAGAGAGGCGTCGTTGGTGTCGATCTCGTGGTGAAATCGATCTTCAACAACTCGCGAAGTGCTGTTAAACGAGCTAACACGGGATCTTCTGCGGCTCTGAACGTTCGTGCGCCTTGTTGAAACGTTTCAAAGCAAAACAGAGCACGTGCTGCCGTTGGTCCTGTCCAACCAAACTTGATAATGGTTGCAATCGGCTTCAACACATTGGTCACTTCGTTGACACCGCTCAGCCAAGGTCTGGGATCGGGTCTCAACAGATCATCGTGAAGCTGTTTGAACGATGGCGACTTGTACCTGTTTAAAACATTTAACACGGGTGGAGTTCGTTTTTTGAGACGTACCTGCTAAAATGTTAAATGCTAATCACGGTTCTCGCAAACTTTTTGTTTGCGTACCCCCGTTAAAACGGGGGAGTTCGTTTTTTGAGACGTACGCGGTTCCAATCAGAAAGTCAATGTTCTGACGCAATGCTGCAATGGTCGCGCGTTCCACACTCGACAGCGTAGTGACATCGTAATGCCTCACCAATCTCCAAAGACCAGCGGCGCTAAACGCGATCACATCATGGGGAAGACAAGTGACGGCACGTCGCATTTGAGCACTTGCTTGACACTCTGCCAATTCACGACCAGACTGCATATAAAGCGCGTAAGCATCGCCATCCAAAGTGATCAACGGAATGACAGCGCTGTCGTGAGGAGTTAAAAACTGAAAGTTTGTAACTCGTTAGCAAGCTAACCTAATCTCTGCATCAGGCTTTCCTGGACACTTCAAAGCGTTTGTGGTTGCTGCTCCTGATTGCATCGCAGCGCTAAACACGTCACACTCGGACAACACTGTTCCACAGTAAACTTCTTGCACACGAAC
>Ga0075163_10007586_pt1 | contig 14327 bp, 14 predicted proteins | sample JI1023141ADNA_FD_71478 | JGI IMG/M metagenome (GOLD analysis project Ga0075163, IMG submission 71478) | Wastewater effluent complex algal communities from Wisconsin, to seasonally profile nutrient transformation and Carbon sequestration -... | ecosystem: Engineered > WWTP > Effluent > Algae...
TCGAAGGTGCGGCCCGGGACCGGGATGTTCTTGGTGTAGTCCTGATCGATCGTGATGCCCTGGGTGGTCGACGTCGGGTCGATCGCCGGGGGCTTGTCGTCGATGACGATCGTCTCGGACACCGCGGCCGAGGTGTTGATCTTCTGGAACAGCGGGATCGTCTTGTTGACGCCGACCTTGATTCCGCGGCGCTCGATGGTGACGTCGCCGAAGAAGAAGGTCACCAGGTACTCACCGGGGGTAAGGTCGGTGATGCGGTAGCTGCCGTCCTCCTCGGTGATGGTGGTCTGCGACGAGTTGCCGCTGACCACGATGGTGACGCCGGCCAGCGCCGCGCCCGACGAGGTGTCGGTGACGCGGCCCTGGATGGCGCCGGTGGTGGAGCTCTGGGCGCGCGCGTCGGTGGTCGACAGGCCGGCGCCGAGGAGGGCCCCGGAGCTGCCGAGCACGACGGCGAGCAGGATCTTGGAGGTCTTCATGGGGGTCCTCACGGGGCGGTGGTGAACTGGAGCACGACCGGGTCGAGCACGACGCCGAACGTATCCTTCAGGTTGGTGACGGTGACCGTGTACATGGTGTTGGCGACGAGGTCGGCCGCCATCGTCACGTCGACGCGGCGAGCCACGGTCGAGGTGAGCGTGAAGTCGGTGCGGGCGGTCGCGCCCTGCATGACCGTCGCGGTGGCGCCGGTGACCGAGGCCTGATCGAACTCGGCCGACAGCGTCATCTGCAGCGCGCGGCGGGTCACGGCGACCGTCGTCGAGCCGTTGGTCGGCAGCGAGCCGCTCAGGATGATCGCCTCGGTGCCGAACTTGAAGGCGCTCAGGTCACCGCCGGTGCAGTCGCCGTAGTTCTCGGTGTCTTCCTCGCCGCCGGTGGGCGCGCACGGCTGGATGAAGTCCTTGTCGGTGACGTCGGGGGCGAACGCCAGGCGGCAGTCGGTCTGCTTGCTCGGCAGGCGGCCGTTGGCCGGCGCCAGGATCAGCGCCGGGCCGAGGCTCGAGCCGGGCGACTGACGGGCGGGCACCAGCTGGTTGCCGGCGGGCTGCCAGAAGCTCTGCTCGCGGTTGAGCGGCACGTCGAAGCTGCCGCAGCGGAGCGTCGCCGCGCCGTCGATCAGGCGGGTGTTGTCGGCCGCGCCGTCCTCGTCCTCGTCGACGATACCGACCGGCGCGCCGGCGGGGTTGAGGCAGGTCGCGTGCTCGCCCTTGCACAGCGTGGGGAGCAGGTCGAGGGCGACGGCGCAGTTGGCGATGTCGTCGGGCGTGGTGCCCAGCGGCACCCGCGAGAACGAGCCGTCGCGGCACTCGATCTCCTCGAGGCCATTGCCGTACAGGATCTCGTCGAAGACGACGCGCATGTACTGGGCCGACACCGACGCGGTGGTCACCGGGTGGGTGTCGTCCTCGGTCTCGGCGGGCGGACCGACGCGGCCGTTGGCCACCTCGGGGTGCCAGCCGAAGGCCAGCACGTTGCGGAAGCCGTTGGCCGAGGTCTCCCACATGAAGACCTGCCGCAGCATCGGCGGACCTTCCGGGACGAGATCGGTCGAGGACTCGGGAACCGAGCACGCCGACGCGAGGAGCGTCGCCGTCGCCGATGCGAGTGCCCACCTAGTGAGGTTTGCCATGGTTCAGTTGCTCCGTCGCAGGCTCGAGGAATCGGATTCGGAAGCCCCGGCGTGGGGCAACCGCTGGAAAAGTCGCGTGGTCTTACTCGTCTGGTCTGACGCTTGTCAAGCACATCGGAGCGGCTAGACCTACAGGTCGGGGGGGCCGCGCCATCGTGTCCCAGGTCGTGTCTATCACCTGGGAAACGCCCGCTCCTAGCCCCCGGTCTCTGACTGCGTGTGACCACGCGATCGCTGCGACCCACGCGCGGTCGGCATCGCGGTGTCGCAGGGCTCCCGTGCCCGTGCCCGTGCCCCGCCTCCCATGCCCGGCTCCGCCTCTCGTGCCCGTGCCCGTGCCCGTGCCCGTGCCCGGCTCCGCCTCTCATGCCCGGCTCCGCCTCTCGTGCCCGTGCCCGTGCCCGTGCCCGGTTCCGGGCACCGGATCCCAGATCGGGCACGGGCACGGGCAAGGGCACGGGCACGGGTGTCTACGCGGGCGATAACGCACGAACGCCCGCGTGGTTCAACACGCGGGCGTCGGAGTCACGTCAGCAGGTCGCCGCTACGGCTGCGGCTCGGCGGCCTTGTCGTCCTTCATCTTGAGGGCGACCTTGATGTCGTTGTGATCGGGATCGGCGGCGACCGAGCGGATGGTGTCCATCGCGGACACCACGTCGCCCCACGGCACCTTGTCGTCGAAGTCGACGAAGACCAGCTTGTCGGTCTTCTTGTCCTCGAGCATCGGCCGCAGCGTCTTGGCGATCTCGACCATCTTGATCTCGGTCTCCTTCTCGCCGTTGTTCAGCACCACCGATAGGTCGGCCTTGATCAGGATCGTGATCTGCCGCGACGCGACCGTCGGGTCCTCGAAGTCCTGGATCTTGCGCGGCACCTCGAGGGTGATCGTCCGCATCATGATGGGCATCGTGACGAGGAAGATGATGAGCAGCACCAGCACCACGTCGATGAGCGGCGTGACGTTGATGTCGTTCTTGACTCCCCCGCTCCCCCCGACTTGCATGCCCATTACTTCTTCTCCAGTTCGTTGGTGCCGAGGTCGATCGACGCCACACCCATGCGGTTGATCGCCATGAGCAGCGGGTAGACCTCGGCGTACGGGATGTCGGCGGCGGCCTTCACGTAGACCCGGCCCTGGCTCTCGACGTCCTTCACCTTGTCCCAGCCGCGGGTGATCTTGTCCTGCAGCTTCTCCTCGACGCCGGGCTCCGACAGCAGGCCGAGCTTCTCCTTGTCGTAGTACACCGGGTAGGTGTCGGTCTTGGTGTCGTGGTCGATCGCCACCACCGGCTGCTGCTTGTCCTTGCGCTGGTAGTGGTTCGAGGTCTTGGGCAGCTTCACCTCACGGCCGCGCGACATCATCGGGGTGATGACCATGAAGATGATCAACAGCACCAGCACCACGTCGACGAGCGGCGTGACGTTGATGTCGCTCTTGGGCGCCATCATCTCCGTCTTCTTGACGCGATGGATGTGCCCCTTCCGGCCTTTCCCGGCCGTCGACGACATGGGCTAGCTCCGACCCTCGCGGAGGATGTGGTCGAGGAACTCCGACGAGACGTCGTTCATGTCGACCGTCAGCTCCTCGACGCGGCTGGTGCAGTAGTTGTAGCCGATGGCCGCGAAGATCGCGATCAGCAGGCCGCCGGCGGTGGCGTAGAGCGCCTCGGCGATGGCCGGGCCGATGACCTCGATGGTCGCGTTGCCCTTGAGCAGGGCGAACGCGTTGATGATGCCGATGACGGTACCGAACAGCCCGACGAACGGCGTCGCGGTGGCCACGGTGCCGATGCCGGCCAGGCCCTTGCGCAGGCTCGACACCTCGCGCTCCTTGACGCGCTCGATGGCGCGGTTCACCGAGTCGACCAGGTCGAAGTCGCCCACGTCGTTGGGGCCCTGCTTCGACAGCGCGTCCTGGCCCTGGCGGTAGGCCGCGGTGCCCGCGCCGACGACCTTGGCGACCGGGCTGTACCGGAACGACTGGGCCACCCGCTGGACCTCGTCGTAGCGCCCGTTCTTCAGCTGCTCGCGCAGGCCGAGCACGAAGCGCACCGTCTCGCCCGCCGCCTTCGAAAAGGTGATGAGGCGGTCGATCACTCGATACGCCATGTAGATCGACATCCCGAGCATGAAGACCATTACGATCTGCACGGCGATGCTCATGTTCTTGGCGATGTCTACGAGACTGTGATCCATGGCGCGGCCCTACGTGTTGGGGTTGTCGTAACCGGAGTCGTTCATCGCCTTGCAGCAGACCAAGGCGTCAGTTGCGATCGGAGCCGTATCTTTGGGGTGACGATCTGGGTCGTCTCAGGTCGGTCGTCTCAGTCGGGGAAAGGTCGTCGGAGCAGTCGGGGCCACGCTCCGGGCCGTTTCGGGTGGGGGCCCCGGCGAATGCCGGGGGAGGGTTTTTGCGAAAAACCCTCTTCCTATTTCTGCCGGTACATGAACTGGACGATCGAGCACACCGGCGCGGGCTGACCGTTGATCATGAAGGGGTTGTAGCGCCAGCGGCGGATCTCGCGCTTCAGCTTCTCGTCGTACGCGGCGAAACCCGACGACTTCAGCACGGTGACGGCGTCGACACCACCGCCGCGGCTGACGCAGACCTTGACCGGGATGATGAGCTGGGTCTTGCCCGAGCGGCTGATCTCCGTCTTGGTAACGTCGTCGGGGAAGATGTTCTTGTCACCCGACACGCGCTGCTGATCGAACGCCGTGGGCGGGACGATCTGCGGCGGCTGCGGGGGCGGCGGCGGCGGCGGCGGCGGCGGCGGCGGCGGCGGCCCACCGGTGGCCACGCCACCCGCGACGCCGTTCGGATCGCCGTTCTCGTCGCCGTCCGGATCACCGTCGGGCGGCCCGTCGGCGCCGTCGCTGGCCTCGGCCGGCTTGTCCTCGGGCTTGGCGATGGTCGGCTGCACCGGCTCGGTCGGCTTGACCTTCTTCACGACCGGCTTCTTCTGCGTCTCGAGCTTCTTGCCACCCTTGAGCGGCGGCGGCGGCGGCGGCGGCGGCGCGATGGCCAGGTCCACGCCGGACCCGGGCACGTCCAGCTTCTTGATATCCCAGAACGACTTCACGACCAGCGCCGTCCCAGCGGCCGCGTGGCCGGCGACCACGACGATGAGCACACCCATCGCCCACGTCATGCCCTTCGATCGCTTTGATTCCGCGTAGTTCTCGAACATGTCAGGCTCCTCGAGGTCCTACGGTCAGGTTCCGCTTCCGGGGGGTGACCCGGCGGGGGGAGACCCAGCGGGGGCGGCCCCGGGGGCAGCCCCGGCGGGGGGAGTCCCGGCGGGTGCGGCGGGGTCTCCGCCGGCGGCAGCCTGTGCCTTCTTGGCCTCTTCCCGTAGAACGCGCGCCTGCTGGGCAAAGACCTGAGCTTCTGCTTGATCGATCTGATAGGCCCACGATTGACCGTTGGCCACGGAGCGGTTGGCCCACAGGCCCTGGGAGGTGCCCCACAGGGCGATGGCCTTGGGATCGAGCTTGATGCCCTGCTCGGCGGCCTGGAGGCCGATCTCGGCGATCTCGCACCGCTCGACCCCGAACACTTTCTCGCGACCGCCGAACAGCTTGCCGAACGAGACGTTGGCGATCGCCGACAGCGCCGCGACCTTGCCGGGGATGTCCTTGGCGGCCTCGACGTCCTTGCGGTACCAGTCGATCGCCGAGCGCCAGTCGCCCGACTTCAGGTAGATGCCAGCCACGGTCTGCAGCACGTCGCGCGACGCGGGGTCGCGGTCGTGCTCCTTCTTCCAGAAGGCCAGCGCGGCCTCGTACTCGTCGGCGTCGATCCAGATGCCGGTGATGAGCTTGCGGATCTTGGTGTCGTCGGGGTGCTTGGCGAGCCACCACGTGAGCTGCACCGCGGCCTTGTCGGCCAGCGCCTTGTTCTCCGGCGTGTCGACGCCCGGCTTGAACATGCGGCTGTAGGTGATGCCGAGGTTGTGGTGCGCGATCTCCAGATCGGGCGCCTTGGCGATCGCCTTCTCGAAGTGCGCCGCCGCCTTGTCGTAGTTCTGCTCGCCGTACTCGGCGTTGCCCTCTTGCACCGCGCGGCGCGCCGACAGCTCGTTGCACCCGCCGAGCGCGACCAGCGCGAGCGCGAGGCTCGCGTAGCGGATCGTCGCTGACACACTCGACGGACGTGACGGCCGGCTCATAAGCCGCGGCACTGTACAGAAGTGGTCCCCACGCGTAAAGAGGCTCCGCACCCAGCGAGGGATACACGAGCGCGTCGACGCCGGGGGCACGCTGACCATAAAACGCCCTGGCATGCCCGGCGCTTGCGTCGACCGCACATCGCAGGCGTGTCCCAGCGCCGAGCGCGTTCGGGCGCAACGCGGTGCGGCGTCCATCACTTCAACCTGATCGGGTACTGCACGATGTAGTCGGTGCGATCCGGCTCACCAGACTCCGGAACCTGGATGGTCATCGCCTTCGCCCGCAGACAATCGGTGAAGCGCTGCGCGCTCGGGCCCTTGAGATCGTGGAGCGTCGGGTAGACGTCGGTCGGGGTGAGCGTGCCCTGGTTCACCGCGACCGTCAGCGTCACGTAGACGAAGGGATCGTCGCCGCGATCGGCCGGGTCGAACTTGCCCGCGCACCCGGCCACCATCGGCTTGAGCTGCAGGTAGACCTTGGCGGTCACGGCCGAGTTCATCGTCTGCTTGCTCGGCGGCAGCGACGGCGGATCGATCGGCGGCACGTCGGGCCCGCCGCGGTGGTCCTGCACGACCGCGCCGTTGTCCATGACGTAGGTGCGCATACCGCGATCATCCCGGGTCGCCGCGCCCGGATCGTCAGGCGTGGCGCTGCCGCTCGGCACCTCGACCTTGCCGACCGGCGCGCGGCCGGGGCGCGGGGTGACGCCGGCGTGCGGCGTGGCCGCGCCGGCGGGCGCATCGGCGGGCGCGGCGGCCGGCGTCGACGAACGCCCGCCGCGCCACCAGATGACGACGATCGCGATCACGGCGGCCGCGACGACGGCGCCGAGGAGACGAGCACGCATACGGGGGTACTAGCACCGACGCATCACGCGATCCACACGACCTCGCCGGCGAGCCCACGTGCCAGCGCCAGGCGTCTCGCGTATCGGGTGGGGGCCCCGGCGGGGCATGCCCCCGCCGGGGGAGGGCTTGTCGACAAGCCTTCCTTACAAGACGATCCACTCGACCTCGCCGGCCAGCACGCGGTGGCGCGCGCCGTCGGCCTCGACGACCAGCGCGCCGTCGCGATCCAGGCCGCGGGCGACGCCGGTGACGCGATCGGTGCGCACCACCAGGCCGGCCGCCATCCGCGCCTCCCACGCCGGCACGATCGCGGCGACGCCGGCGGCCTGGTAGCGCTCGATCCACGGCGCCAGCTCGGCCAGCAGCCGCTCGAGGAACGCGTCGCGCTCGACCCAGCGCCCGAGCAGCTCGCCGATGGTCGCGGCCCGCGCCGCGAGCTCGGGCGGCAGCTCCGCGACCGCGCCGTTGACGTTGACGCCGATCCCGACGACCACCGCGTCGCCGGTGCTCTCGCAAAGGACGCCGGCCAGCTTGCGCCAGCCACCGTCGGCGGCGACCAGCACGTCGTTGGGCCACTTGAGCGCCGCGGCGGCGACGCCCTCGGCGCGGATCGCGTCGCACACGCCGACGCCGATCGCCAGCGTCAGCGGCGGCACCGGCACCGTCGGGGCCAGCCGCAGCACGATCGACAAGTAGATCGAGCGGCCCGGCGGCGACGCCCAGGTCCGGCCGTGGCGGCCGCGCCCCGCGGTCTGGGCCTCGGCGGTGACGATCGCGCCGTGCGGCGCGCCGGCCCGCGCCCAGGCCAGCGCCAGGTCGTTGGTCGAGCCGACGGTGGCGTGGGCCTGGCGGGCGACGCCGAGCCAGGTCACGACGGCTCGAAGTCGAGGCCGATGTCGACCGCCGGCGCCGAGTGGGTGAGCGCGCCTACCGAGATCAGGTCGGCGCCCGCCAGCGCGTAGGCGCGGAGCGTCGCCAGCGTCACGCCGCCCGAGACCTCGACCTTGACGCCGCGGCCGTGGGCGATCGCCGCCGCGCGCTCGACCTGGGCCGGCGTCATGTTGTCGAGCAGCACCACCTCGGCGCCCGCGTCGAGCGCGTCGGCCAGCTCGCGCTCGTCGGTGACCTCGCACTCGATCCGCAGCGGGTGCGGGGCCCGGGCCCGGGCGCGCTCGACCGCCGCGCGCACGCCGCCGCACGCGACGATGTGGTTGTCCTTGATCAAGATGCCGCTGCCGAGATCGAAGCGGTGGTTGCCACAGCCGCCGGCGGCGACCGCCGCCTTCTCGAGGACGCGGTAGCCGGGCGTGGTCTTGCGGGTGTCGACGACCCGGCACGGCGTGCCGGCGACCTCGTCGGCGTAGCGGCTCGCCAGCGTCGCCACGCCCGACAGCCGCTGCACGAAGTTGAGCGCGGTGCGCTCGGCCATCAGGATCTCGGCGGCCGGGCCGCGCGCGGTGAGCAGCGGCGTGCGGCCGCCGGCGACGCGGGCGCCGTCGACGACGTGGCACGTCACCGCGATCCGCGGATCGACCAGCGCGAACACCGCGGCGGCGACGTCGAGCCCGAACACCGTCAGCGGCACCCGGGCGTTCATCACCGCGACCGCCTGGGTGTCGGCGTGGCCCACCGTGGCGGCGGTCGTGACGTCGCCGCGGCCGAGGTCTTCGTCGAGCGCGAGCTCGATCAGCCGGCGCACGTGGGGCAGGAGCGCGAGGCCGCGCAAGGGAGACTCGGACATGGCGGCAGCATGCCCGCTGCCGGCGATCATCGCCACTGCTCGATGCGCCAGCCGCGGGCGCGGGCGTGGCGCCACAGCCGCACGTCGGGGTTGACCGCCACCGGCGTGCCGACCCGCGCCAGCAGCGGCAGATCGTTGTAGCTGTCGGAGTAGAACGTCGAGCGGTCGAGGTCGATGTCGGCGGCGCGGGCGAACGCCTCGACCAGCGTCACCTTGTGCACGCCGAAGCACATCGCGGCCAGCTTGCCGGTGAACCGGCCGTCGACCACCTCGAGCCGCGAGCACAGCGTGTGCGCGATGCCCAGCCCGCGCGCCACCGACTCGGCGGCGTACTGGGTGGCGCCGGTGGCCAGCGCGACGACGTCGCCGGCCGCCTGGTGCGCGGCGATCGCGTGGCGCGCCGCCGGCGCGATCATCGGGACGACGTCCTCGGCGTACCACGCCGCCGCGGCGGCGATCATCGGCGCCTCGGGATCGCCGGCCAGCTCGGCGGTGAGCTTGGTGGCCAGCGCCTCGAGGTCGAGCACCGCGGCCTTGTACAGGAGGCTCCAGCCGATCGCCCGCGCGAGCCCGGCGGTCGACAGCTCGCCGCGCCGCCGCTGGTAGCGCATCCAGCTCATGCCGGTGTCGCTGGTGAGCACGGTGTGATCGAGGTCGAACAGCGCCGCGGACCGCATCGCCGGTGGCGTAGCACGCTTCCCTCCCCTGCATTCACCTGACAAGCTGGCGGCGATGGCGACCACCGAGCTCCCGCCCTGCGGCCTGTACCGGACCACCACCAAGATCGGCGAGTGCGAGGCCGATCGGCTGGTGTACTTCCACAACCACGGCGATCCCGGCCCCGGGTTCTACTTCCCCGAGAAGTGGGTGAAGAACCGCGCGCAGTTCTCGGCCCGCGGCATGACCGCGCCCAAGGGCTTCGACGGGAGCGGCCTCAAGCCGCTGCCGCGCGAGGGCTTCTACCGCGTCGCCAAGACGTTCTACTGCTGCAGCAAGAACTGCGTCGAGTTCACGCCCGAGACCTTCGTGCAGCTCGGCTACAACGGCAACGGCGTCGCGCTGCTGTTCAGCCCCGAGTTCGTTGGCACCGGCTTCGACCTGCCCGAGCGCGGCACCAAGATCGACGACGACGTGCTGGCCAACCTGGTGCTCCTGCAGATCCGCGAGAAGAACGACGTGCGCGACGACATCCCGGCGTTCCCGCGCGTCAACATCATCCACTGAGCGCGCTGTGGCGGGTGAGACCGCCCGCGGGCGGTCCGCGCGCGGGGCGGGGGCGGCGGGGGCGCGCGCCAGCGATCGCGCGGCGTTGCGGCTGGCCTCGGGCTTGCGAAAGGCCCCGGCGCCGCCGGACGACGCCCCATGCGGGGGCGGGCGCCGGCGGTGCTCGCACGAGGAACCCCATGCGCTCGATCGCTCTGCTGCTCCCTGGCCTCTCGGCCGCGCTCCTGACCGCCGCCGCTTGCACCTCCGCCGACGACGCCGCCGACCTCGGCTCCGACGAGGCCGCGGTCATGGGCGGCACCAGCTTCGCCGCCTCCTGCCCGGCCGACGTGCAGGCCTACGTCGAGGACACGATGTTCCACGGGCGCGCCGCGATCGGCAGCGCGGCGTTCGCGCAGTGCCTCGACCGGGCGATGCGGACCGGCATCACGAAGGGCGGCGCGTCGACCGGCCCGTACCGCCAGTGCACCGGCGATCCGTTCCACGGCCGCGACATCACCACCCAGGTGGCGCAGGCGCTGGCGGCCACCCGCAGCTCGAACTCGCTGGCGCTCGACTGTCACGACCAGCAAGGCGCCAACGCCAGCGCCGACCTCGGCACGTACGAGCTGGCCGGCGCCGAGCAGATGAACCTGTTCAACTGGTTCTTCAACGCGACGCGCACGTTCTACAAGCTGCCGCTGTGCCCGCTCGGTGGCAGCGCCGGCAACGGCACCACCTGCGTGGTCGACCCGTGGGGCGCCGGCATCATCACCCACGAGTCGATGCACCAGCACGCCTACACCCACGGCGCCAACGACGAGCCCGGCGCCAAGACCGCGTGCGGCTACGCCACCGACCCCTCCTGGAACATGCGCCGCAACAGCCTGCCGTACATCGTCGAGGCCTGCGTCGACATGGTGCTCCGCGAGTCCGAGCTGGCCTGCGGCCCGCTCGACGTGTGCCCGGCCGGCTCGGTGCTCATCCTCGACGGGATCGACGCCACCACCTGCCACTGCGAGATCGATCCCGGCGTCGACCCGATGGCCGCCGGCCCGGCGGCGATCGTCGACGCGACCGGCAAGCTCGACGTGTTCGTGCGCGGCGCGAACAGCGACGTGCACGAGCGCTTCTACGCCGGGACCGGCTGGCAGCCGTGGGCGTCGCGCGGCGGCGCGGTGGCCTCGCAGCCGAGCGCGGTCGTCTACAACGGCAAGACCTACCTGTTCGCGCGCAGCGGCTACGGCGGCGCGTACGCCAACGCGCTCCTGCAGCGGATCTACGATCCGGCGACCGCGACCTGGGGCACGTGGCAGCTGGTCGACTGGACCCCGATGGGCTCGGCGCCGGCGCCGGTGGTGAGCGAGGGCCGCATCGTCGTGTTCGCGCGCATGCCCGACGGCTCGCTGTCGCACAACATCTTCGCCGGCAGCTGGAGCGGGTGGATCGCGGTGCCCGGCGGCGGCAACCTGGCCTCGGCGCCGGCGGCGGTGGTCGCCAACGGGCGGCTGATGGTGTTCGCGCGCGCCACCGATCGCACGCTGGTCTACAAGTACTACGCGGGCGGCTGGAGCAGCTGGCTGTCGCTGGGCGGCGTCATCCAGTCGGCGCCGTCGGCGGTGATGGCCGGCACCCGCCTGGCGGTCTACGTCACCAACCACGAGGGCATCGTCCACCAGATCTACTCGGACAACACCGGCGCGAGCTGGTCGGGCTGGGTGCCGTTCGACGGCGCAGTCAGCTCGGCGCCGACGGCGATGATGGCCGGCGCGCGGCTGGTGATCTTCGCCCGCGGCACCGACGGCAACCTCTACCACCGCTACTACGAGAACGGCTGGACCGGCTGGATCTCGCTGGGCTCGTGATCCGCGGCGTCACACCGCACGTACCAATCGCCATGACCGCCCCCGCGCCCGGTGTCGCCGACGTGATGAGGCTCCTGACCGCCGCCGAGGCGGTCGCGGCGATCGCCGCCGACCTGGCGGTGCGGCTCGAGGGCGCGGCGGTGCCCGACGCGATCGCGGCGCGGGCGGCGGCGGTGGCGGCGGTGGCGGCGCCCGGGCTGGCGACGGCCCCCGAGCCCCAGCAGCGCGCGACGCTGGGCGCGATCCGCGCACTGCTGCGGCAGGCCAGCGACCTGGTGGCGGCGCCGACCCGGCCCGCCGGCTGGAGCTACGACGACCCGGCGCTGCTCGATGAGCAAGGCCGAGCGTCGCGCGCGTTCGGGCCCATCCTGGCGGCGCAGCTCGCGCGCCTGGGCCCGCCGCCGCGCGGCCCCCGCCACGTGCTCGACGTCGGCACCGGCGCCGGCCACCTGGCGCTGGGCCTGGCCGAGGCGGTGCCCGACGCCCACGTCACCGGGGTCGACGTGTGGGCGCCGGCGCTGACGTGCGCCCACGCCAACGTCGCCCGCGCCGGCCTCGGCCATCGCGTCACGATCGCGGCCCGCGACGCCGCCACCCTCGACGAGCGCGAGCGCTACGACCTGGCCTGGGTGCCGGGGCCGTTCCTGCCGGCCGCGACGCTGGCGCCGATCCTCGCGCGCGCCCACGCCGCGCTCGTGCCCGGCGGCGTGGTGTGCTTCGGCCTCTACGCCGGCCCCGACGACCCGCTGGCCGACGCGGTGATCGCGCTGCGCACCGCCCGCTCCGGCGGGCTGCCGATGACCGCGGCCGACGCGATCGCATGGGTCACCGGCGCCGGCTTCCACGACGTCCACGAGGTGCCCCGCACCTGGGCCCTGCCGCTGCGGCTGATCGCCGGCGTGCGCTGAGCCGTTCCAGCGAGCCCGGTCAGCGCAGGAACACCTCGTCGAGCAGCCGCACCCAGATGTTCGACGCGGCGTGGACCGCGACCGAGCCGGCGATCGAGCCGGTCGCCGAGCGCATCCAGCCGAACAGCAGGCCCGGGAAGAACGTCGCCAGCGCCCGCGGGTCGCCGGCCTTGGGCAGGTGGATGACCGCGAACAACAGCGACGACAGCACCAGCGCCCAGCCGATGCCGCCGCCGAGGAACCGCCGCGTCGGCGGCCAGCGCCGTTCGAGGAGCCCGAGCACGCAGCCGCGGAAGAACAGCTCCTCGGGCAGCGCCACGACGACGATCTGCACCGCGGCGAACTCGAGCAGCGGCCCCGGGTGGCGCGGCCAGTGCGGGACGAAGCCGTGCCAGCCGCGGCAGGTGCCGGGCGGCGCCAGGTCGCGCAGCGCGCGCACGTCGCAGACGGTGTCGTAGAACAGCGCGTAGCCCGCGGCGAACAGCGGCAGGATGATCGCCAGCGCGACGCCGGCGTAGAGCACGTTCTTGCCGACCGGCGCCGTGGCGAAGCCGTAGTCGAGCAGGTCCTCCTTGCGGCGGGCCGCCACCACCACCGGCGCGTACAGCAGCGTCACCGCGACCAGCGCGCTGCCGAGGTGGCCGATCAGCGGCAGCGTGACGTCGATGCGCACGACCGACGCGACCAGCGCCGCCACGATGGCCCACGCGACCAGCGCGTCACGCCCGGCGCGGCGCGCGTCAGGGGACACGGGGGACGCCGGCGACGCGGGGGACGGCGCCGCGGCGCTCACGAGCCGATCTCGCGGCGCACCACCCTCACCACACGAACGCGATCGACGACTGGAACGTGAACGAGTAGTTGGCCTCGGTGAGCTGCTTCTTCAGCGCGTCGCCGAACCGCAGGTAGCCGGCCTCGAGCGACACCCGCATGTTGCCAGCGAACGACGCCTTGGCCGCGACGTCGATCTCGGTGCCGAGGTGCTTCGAGTCGGTCTCGTCGGCCGCGCACGCGTCGCCCGGGCCCGAGCAGGCGCGGAACAGCGCGGTGCCGGCGGTGGCCAGCGAGTCGACCCAGGCCACGAGCACGCCGGCGGTGAGCTCGGTCGAGGCCACCGGGGTCGGCCGCCAGCGGACCTTGGGGAAGACGTAGTTGGCGTTGATCACGCCGCCGTTGGACATCAGGCCCATCGCGCCCTGCGGGTTCTCGGGCGAGTAGAACGGCACGCCGTAGGCGCGGGCGGTGAGCTCGCGCAGGGTCTCCTCGAACAGGATCAGGCCGACGTTGAAGTCGGGGTGCATCGCGCGCTGCTTGAAGTGCTCGTCCTCGAGCACGTCGTCGCCCGAGGCGTGGCCGACCTCGAGCACCGCGTCGTACTTGTTCTCGAGCCACGCGAACCGCGCGACGCCGGCGTTGATCGCCGCCTCCTTCTTGGTGTTGCGCGACGGGAACGGCACGCCGCCGAAGGTCTTGCCGCCGATCCAGTAGCCCTCGCCCTCGGTGAACAGCTTGCCGTAGCGGATGCGCCACCAGATGTCGGCGATCCACACCCGCGAGCCGGTGTCGACGCACGGGTACGGGACGCCGTCGAAGGTGCCGCACACCGCGGTCGGATCGGTCAGCCGCGACGGCTGGGTCGAGCCCTCCTTGGAGGTGCGCAGGACGCCGTAGAAGCCGACCCGCAGCTCGTCCTGGAACGACTTCTTGTCCCAGTCGGGGTCGTTCCACACCGCCAGCACGACGTGCTCGTTGACGTCGTCGTCGGAGCCGCGCGAGATGAAGCCCTGCTGGCCGAACGGGCGGAACTTGCGCTCGAAGGTCTCGAACGGCAGGAGCGGCGCCTCCGACAGCTTGTCGAACGCGTAGCCGACCACCAGCGGGTGCTCGACCTTGCCCAGCTTCTTGAGCGTCCGGTAGATCGTGATCGGCTTGGTGATGAACAGGATGCGGTCGGCGCTC
>Ga0075163_10007587_pt1 | contig 14321 bp, 12 predicted proteins | sample JI1023141ADNA_FD_71478 | JGI IMG/M metagenome (GOLD analysis project Ga0075163, IMG submission 71478) | Wastewater effluent complex algal communities from Wisconsin, to seasonally profile nutrient transformation and Carbon sequestration -... | ecosystem: Engineered > WWTP > Effluent > Algae...
TTCGATCCGAAGTGCGCCGCAGACGCCCACGCCGGCTGCTGCTGGAAGATCACTTCCACATTCTCGAGCCTGGAATTGTCGGCCGACAGCGTCGCCCGCGCGAGGCTTGTCCCGTTGGTCTTGTTGCCCCGGTCCTCGGAGAAGCTGAAATACAGCTGCCGCTTGTTCGTGAAGTCAGGCCCCACCGAGATGTCCAGCAGTCCGCCCTGACCACGGCTGTCGACTTTCGGAACGCCGCCGACTTCCTTCTTGCCCGTCGCCGTCACAAGCCACAGCTTTCCGGTCCGGGCGGTCACCAGCAAGGCGCCGTCCGGCAGCGGCGCCATCGCCCAGGGATGATCGATGCCGTCAGTCACCGTCTGCATTTTCAGTGTGACGCCTGATTTTGATTCAGGTGCGCGCGTCTGACCGGCAAAGGCGGGGACAGTATCCTTCTTGTTGGGCGGACCCTGTTCAACCGGCGCACCGGCAGTCGTTCCCGACGCAGCGGGCGTCGATACCTGCGCCGTCGCCACATCGCTTTCCTTGCAGCCTGCGAGCACAAGCGCGACAGCAGAAGCGGCCAGAAGCATTACACGCATGTCAGATCTCCGTCGGTGACTCTCCCGATGAACATACGTCATCGAACAGAGGAGCCTACCCACGAATACAGCGCAAACTGGCGCTCAGCGCCCCAGGCCGGCTTCGGCGTGCGCCATCTCCAGACTGGCCAGCACGTCAACGCCAACATGAATGAACTCGGCGATGCCGGCCGCTCGCAACCCGGCTTCCAACTCGCCGGGCTTGCCTGCCAGATAGATGCGTCCGGCGCCCACCGCCCGCAGCGCCGACGCCACGGTCTCCGCTTCGGTCGCATAGCGCTTGTCCGATCCGCAGATGCACGCCAGCACGCAGCCCGACGTCTCGAACGCCTGCGCCAGCCACGTCGCGTCCCCGGCCGACATGACGGCGTCGATGCCGCCCGCCGCAAAGAAGTTCTGCGCATACATCAGCCGCGTTGTATGCTCTGCCAGCGATCCGACCGCTGCAAGGAACACCTTGGTCGGCTTGCCTTCGGCCAGCTTGGCGTCCGCCAGATCGCGGAGCCGCTCATAGGGCTCCGCCAGACGGATCGGCCAGAACGGCTCCGCCTCTGCGCCCGTCTCGCTGGTGCGCGACAGGTCGGCCAGCGTCGCCTTGTCAGCCGCCGCCGCACGCAGCGCCGCCCAGCTGCGATCCGCAGGCGCCCGGCCCGAAGCTTCCGGCGCCGCACGCACGATCACGGGCAGGTCGACAGTCTCGACCGCCGGCACTTCTTCCTTCAGCAACGGGAAGTCGTTGACGCCCGTGATCCATTCCTTGCGCTTGGCGGCCGCCTTCACGCGCGCGCCGCGAGCCTCGGCCACGCCAATCTGGAAATCGCCTTTCAGCAGCGCCGCGACCAATCCGCCCTCGCGTTCGATCTGCTGGAACAGCGTCCACGCCGCCTCCGCCAGATCATTGCCCAGTTTCTCGATGGCCCACGATCCGCCCGGCGCGTCCGTCACCTTACCGAGGCTGGATTCCTCCTGAGCGATGATGTGCGTATTCCGCGCCAGGCGTCGCGCCAGCTTGCTGGGCAAGCCCATCGCATCGGTGAAGTTGCGCACCGTCACGATATCCGCGCCGCCCACGCCCGCCGCAAAGCATCCCGCCGTGTTGCGCAGGATGTTCACCCACGGATCGCGCCGCGTCAGCATCCGCCGCGATGTCACCGCCTGCAGCTTCATCGCGCCCGCATTGCCTGTCGCGCCGAACGCCGTCGCCACGCGGCCCCACATCCGCCGCGCCGCCCGCAGCTTCGACATCTCGACCTGATAGTCAGCCCCAACGCTCACCGTGAACACGATGGCCGCACACGCCTCATTGGCGCTCATCCCCACCGTCATCAGCGCGCGCACATATTCCGCGCCCGCCGCCGTCAGGAACGCGATCTCCTGGACTTCCGATCCGCCCGCTTCATGCACGGGTCGGCTATCGGCGCGCAGCGCTGTCGCTTTGGGGAAGTCCTTCAGCGCATCACGCGCAAACGTCGCCGCCTGTTCGATCTCGTCTTCGACCGAGCCGGGCAAGCCGCCCGTCCGCGCCAGCGCGCCAATCGGATCGACGTTGAACGCCAGCAACGCCTCCGCGCCGCCCTGCCGCGCCGCCACATCGGCCAGCAAAGCCGCCAGCGCGATCCCCTGCGTCGACGACGCCCCCGCCGCCTCCAGCGCTACACACGCCAGATCCAGCTTCACGCCATCCAGCAGCCGCGCGAAATCGACGGCAGACCGCGCCACAATCCCTTGCTCGCCCGCCGCGTCGACGCGCAGCTCAACCGACGACACGCCGCCTTCCAGCGCTTCCATCACCTGCATGGCCGCAACAGCCGGATCGGGATGCGCCACAACTTGCCGGATATCCCAGGGCAGGTAGAAGTCGTTGACCGCCCGTCCGCCGCGGATGAACGGCGCGACGCCCGGCACGCCCGAAGCATCCCCGGCCGAGGCCCAATCCGGCTCCCGGTACAGCGGCTTCACCGGCACGCCATGCTCGGTCTTGGTGGTCAGCCGCTCGAAAGCGGCCCCATCCAGCGCCTTGTCCACCAGCGCACGCCATTTGGCCTCGTCGCCGGGGGGGAATTCAGCCGAAAGGGACAGGTCGTCGGCCATGAATCGGCTCTCTCCAGGCTGGCAATAACTCAGCCGTTATGGCGCATCCGGCCGCCCATGCGTCAAGGGCTCGGCCCCGTGTCCTGTTGCCGAACCTGACAGTGTCAGTATGTTGGCCGCCGAAAAGGGCTATCGGGCCCTGCTGCACGACAGGACCCTCATGGCGCTCCCCGCATCCCTCGTAGGCAAGCTCTCGATCCCCGTGATCGGCTCGCCCCTGTTCATCATCTCGAACCCGGATCTGGTGATCGCCCAGTGCAAGGCCGGCATCGTCGGCTCCTTCCCCTCGCTCAACGCCCGCCCGATCGAGCAGTTCGAGGAATGGCTGATCCGCATCACCGCCGAGCTGGACGCCGCCCGCAAGGCCGACCCGAAAGCGAAGATTGCGCCCTTCGCCGTCAACCTCATCGTCCACAAGTCCAACAACCGGCTCGAGGAAGACCTCGCCCTCTGCGTCAAATACAAGGTGCCGATCATCATCACATCGCTCGGCGCCCGTACTGACGTGAATGATGCGATCCATTCCTATGGCGGCATCGTCCTGCACGACATCATCAACGTCGTCTTCGCGCACAAGGCGCTGGAGAAGGGCGCCGACGGCCTCATCGCGGTCTGCGCCGGCGCTGGCGGCCACGCGGGCGTGCTCTCGCCCTTCGCCCTCATCCAGGAAATCCGCGAATTCTTCGATGGCCCGCTCGCGCTCTCGGGCTCCATCTCCACCGGCTCGGCCGTCTACGCCGCACAGGCGATGGGCGCCGACTTCGGCTATATCGGCACCGCCTTCATCGCCACGGACGAAGCCCGCGCGCCCGATGGCTACAAGGACATGATCGTCGAAAGCGCCGCCAAGGACATCATCTATTCCAGCCTCTTCACCGGCGTCAGCGGCAACTACCTTGCGCCTTCCGTCGCCGCTGCGGGGCTCGACCCCAACAATCTTCCCGATGGCGACAAGTCCACCATGAACTTCGGCTCCGGCGAAGGCTCGAAAGCCAAAGCGTGGCGCGACATCTGGGGCTCGGGCCAGGGCATCGGCGCGATAAAAACCCGCCAGTCCGCCGCCGCCTACATCGCCCAGCTCAAACGCGAATACGACGCCACACGCGCCCGCATGGGTGTCCTGTCGGCGGAGTACGCGGAGAAGGTGAGCTGAGACCATATAACAAGCGCGGAGCTGCCCCCCAAGGATTTTGTCCGCGCCGCCATGCTGGACTGCGGGCTCAGCGTTCAGAAGACCAGTCAGCTCGTTCGCGGGGTCAGACCCCGGCCCACAGGCAGGGGCGACGGTCCACAAGCCGCCATGATCTTTCTCGGCCGTCGCTTCGATGATGGGTCCTACTGGTTGGTGTTCGAAACCGGTGCGGTTGATCCGTTCGTCGAGTCAACACTGGAAGCGTTTCTCAATGTCTCGCGCCAATCGACAGCCATCGCGCGAGGCAGCAAACGCCAATGGCTCGGGCTAACCGTTTTGGACCGCCGCCAGGTTGCACTTGGCGCAGACTTCGCGGCGTCCAAACCCGAAATGCTCCGTTGCATAACCGATTGGAGCGGCGATCCACGCGTCATCGAGCCGGTGGATGTTGAACTGTCACTCCGCTCGATGCTGGCGTAGGGCAGGCGGCGGGGAGCAGACGCATCGGACCAAGCCACGCCAGAATGTCTTTGCCGGCGGATAATTGTTGCCCGTGACGCCTACGGTTGGGAGTTTCCGTCCAACGCAGAACTTGCAGAACGTCTGGAACTTCGCGTCGACGACGAAAGTCATAAATCAGTCGTAACGTGGTGGTCAGACAGACAGCGGTCTTCTCGGTAACGCCCCTCGCTTCGGACGCCACCTCATGCGCGCACTCGCTCTCGCTTTCGCACTCATGCTCGCAGGCTGCGCAACCGGCCCAGCACCCGCCAGCGCACCGCCGCCCATCGCCAGTCTCACCGAGGGCGTCTGGCTGAAGGGCGATCTCCACATACATTCCCGCCACAGCAAGGATTCGAGCAACAACCCGGTCGCGACCATCATCGCCTTCGGCAAGTCGGTCGGCATGGACTATCTGGCCATCACGGACCACGACAACCACGTCAACGGCGACGTCGCCCATCACACCTGGGCCGACCCTGAGTTCAAATCAGACTCCATCCTGCTGCTCTACGGCGCCGAATGGACCACCCATCGCGGTCACGGCACGCCGCTTTCCGCCAAACCCTATGACCACCAGAAACTCTACGACGTGCGCGACCAGCGCGACGCAGCCGTCGGCGCCGTCAAGAAGAGTCTCGGCATCCACCTGTCCGCCAACCATCCGGGCACCTCAGACCATTTCGGTTTTTCCTACGACATCCTCGACTCGATGGAGGTCTGGAACTCGGCCGTCTGGTCGCGCAACGCCGCCAGCATGAATATCTGGGACGATATGCTGAAGTCCGGCCGCAAGCTCACGGGCAGGGGCGGCAGCGACTCCCACCACGGCTTCCCGCCCACACCCGAGCAGAAAACCGATCTCAGCTGGCAGGCCCCCGCCAACAATGTCGGCACGCCAACCACCTGGGTGTTCGCAACCTCGCGCTCATCCGAAGCCGTCATCGCCGCGCTCACCAATGGCCGCGTCTCGGTCAGCCCCAACCCCTATGGTCCGCGCGTCGAATTATACGCCGACCGCGACGCCGATGGCGCGATGGACATGATGATGGGCGACAACGCGAAAGCGTCCGGAAAACCTGTCACGTTCCGCGCCCAGCTCTCCGGCCCGATCCCATCAGACGCCGCCTACACCGTCAGCGTGGTCAAGGATGGCGCAGCCTTCGGAACCTTCGAGGCCAAAGGCGCAATACCCACAGTCGAATTCACCGACACGCCATCCGCCGATGGCCGCACCTACTACCGCGTCACCGTCGAAGGCACGCCCACGCCGTACCCGGAAGTCCCAGACTCCGCCTCGCGCACCGCCAACATGATCGGTCTCTCCAATCCGATCTATTTCAATTTCGACCCGGCGTTCTGATCGGGCAACCGCGTGCAGAACTCAACGACCGGTTAGATAACGTCGTTTGTCGGTCCGGCATTCGCTGACGCATAAGTCCCATCATGATCACCGATCCCCTCCGCGACTTGCCCACCTTCGCCGACATCGAAGATGCCGCGAGACGCATCGAAGGCATCACTGTCCGCACCCCGCTCCTGCGCTTCGATGTGCTCGATGAAGCTGCCGGTGTGCCTGTCTGGATCAAGCCCGAAACGCTCCAGCGCACTGGTTCGTTTAAGATGCGCGGCGCGTGGAACCGCATCAGCCACATCCCGGAAGCCGACCTCAAGCGCGGCGTTGTCGCCTTCTCCTCCGGCAACCACGCGCAGGGCGTCGCCGAAAGTGCGAAGATCCTCGGCATCGACGCTACCATCGTCATGCCGTCCGACGCCCCGCGCGCCAAGATCGAGGCCGCCCGAGGCCGCGGCGCCACCGTGCGTCTCTATGATCGCATCAACGAAAGCCGCGAAGCCATCGCCGCCGAGATCGCGGAGAAGACAGGCGCCACGACCGTCCGCCCGTTCGACGATTCCTGGATCATGGCCGGGCAGGGAACAGTCGGCCTTGAAGCGGCGCAGGACGCCGCCGCAAAAGGCGTCACGTTCGGCAGTGTCATCTGCAACGCCTCCGGCGGCGGCCTGCTCGCTGGCGTCGCCACCGCGTTTGAAACCTTGTCCCCCGCCACCGAGATCGTCGTCACCGAACCGGAAGGCCATGACGATCTGATCCGCTCGCTCGCCGCCGGCCATATCGTGTCCAACGCCCCCGGCGCCCGTTCCATCGCCGACGCGCTGATGTCGCCCGAACCCGGCCAGCTCACCTTCGAGATCCACAAGAAGCGCGTCGCCAGCGGCTTCGCACTCTCCAACGACCAGCTGCTGGATGCGATGTCCTTCGCCTTCCATAATCTCAAGCTGGTGGTCGAACCCGGCGGCGTCGCCTCGCTCGCCGCCCTGCTGACCAACAAGGCCCACTTCGCCGGCAAGGGCCCCGTGCTGGTCATCCTCTCCGGCGGCAACGTCGACGCCGACATGTTCGCGCGGGCAATCGCGCGCCTGGCCTGAAGCGGACGGCCCTTGTCAGAAGCCCGTTCCCAAGGTCTGCTCGGCCATGCAGATCCAGATCATCCACCTCACACGAGAAACAGCTACGTGCCTCAAAAGCGTGGCGGTCGATGTGTTCGACGCGGACATCACGCCCGCCTGGCTTGACGCCTACCTGTCAGCGCCAAACCACGCCCAGTTCGTTGCGACGGTGGATGGCGTGGTGGTGGGGCAGGCGCGGGGCATTGTGCAGCATCAGCCGGATGGGCCGCTCTCGCTCTTCATCGACAATCTGGGCGTCACGCCAGACATGAGACGGCAAGGCATCGCCACTCGCCTCGTCAAGGCACTCATCGGCTGGGGCGAGGCGAATGGCTGCCAGACAAGCTGGGTCGCCGCCGAAACTGACAATGACGCCGCGCGCAGGTTCTACGAGTCATTCGGATTCAACAGCAGGCCGGTCACCTACTACTTCACCGGCCCGGACGAGCCTGAGTGAGGCGCCCTAAGGCCGTCCGCGTCGCAGATCGCTCGACAGGTTGATCTCCACCGGCTGGCCCGTGAGCCTGTGCCGATAGACCTGCGTGTTCTCCAGCACGCGCTGGATGTAGTTGCGCGTCTCCGAGAACGGGATGCTCTCGATCCAGTCCACCGGATCGACCTGCCCACGCGGATCGCCGAAGTCGCGGATCCACTGCCGCGCCCGGCTCGGCCCGGCGTTGTAGGCCGCCGCCGCCAGAATGTACGATCCGTTGAAGTCGTCCACGAGATCATCCAGGAAGCCGCGCCCCAGCCGCAGATTGTACGTCGGATCATCCGTCAGCCAGCTCTGCTTGAAGGGCAGGCCCACCAGCTTCGCCTCCGCCTGCGCATAGCGCGGGATCATCTGCATCAGCCCGCGCGCATCGGCGCTGGAGATCGCACGCGGATTGAACTCGCTCTCCTGCCGCGACAGCGCCAGCACCAGCGCCGGCTCAGCCGAGCCCGTGCGCGGCGAAGGCGGCAACGGCAGGATCGGGAACACAGCATCCGGCGCCACCAGCCCGCGACCCAGCCCCGCCTTGGCGCCGCGAACCGCCGCACGCGTTTCCAGATAGCCCTGCGCGATGTCGAACAGCATCTGGTGCTCGGCCGGCGTCGTCAGCTGGTCGTCGATATAGTTGGAAAACCGCTCGAAACTCGCGAGCCGGCCCGACTCTGCCAGCAGGATCGCCGCTCTGACGATCGGCGTGCGCGCGAACTCCGCCCGTTCTTCATCCGTCGGCGCCGCCGGCAGGCTGAACGCGATCTTGGTCGATCCGGGGATCAGCGGCCCCAGCTTTTCCGCCGCCAGCTGGCCATAGAACACATAGCCGTAGCGCGAGGCGGTCTCGTAGGCGATCTGCGCCTCGATCACCCGCTGCTGCTTGCTCAGCGCCTCGCCCAGCCAGTAGTTCGCCCGCGCGATGCTGATCGGCGTCTCGACGCCCGCCGCGAACGTCCGGAAGTGCGCTTCCGCCTTCTGCGCATCGCCCAGCTTCTGCAGCGCTAGCCAGCCGGCCATCCACTCCGCATCACGGAACGCCTCGCCGGCGACCATCCCGTGATTGGCGGCCAGCGTATACGCCGTCGCATAATCCCGCTCGCGCAGCAGGCGCCGCACCACGGACTGTTTCTCGCTCCAGATCGCCTCGCGTCCCGCCGGAGAGGCCGCCGCGCCATTGATCTTCACCAGCAGGTCAAGCTCGCCCTGCGTCTGGCCGCGCCGCTCGCGCCAGCGCGCGCGCTCCAGCAACAGGCCGGGATCGTTCTGATATTCGTCCGGCACGGCCTGGATAACCGCATCGATCGTCTTCTTGTTCTGCATCACCGCAATGCGCGCGTTGACCAGCAGGGTCCGCCCGCCGCTCAGCTTGGGGATCAGCGCCTGCGCACCCTTGATGTCCCGCCGCCACAACAGCATGTCGGCGCGGGCCCAGTGATCTTCCGCCGTCAGCTCGCTGCCGTACTTGGCCTGCAACGTCCGCGCAGCTTCCGTCGACAGGGTGCGCGTCCGCCATGCCTCGCGCGCCGCGGCGATCATCATGTCGCGCTTGCCAAGTGAGTTGTACGCGTCCGCCAGCGCCAGCACGCCGTCGCCGGTCCGCGGCCCACGCGCCAGCAGCCACATCACCCGCTCCTCGGCCGTGAGGCCGGAGAACACGATGGTGGTTTCCGCCTGCGACATGATCTTGTCGCCGTCGGGCCAGCCCTTGAATTCCTCCGCCGCTTTGGAGAGATCGGTAAAGCCGAACCCGGCATTGCCGTCCGTCGCCATCCGCCAGCGCAGCAGGCCCTTGGCGCCGGGGTCGCTGATCCGGTTCATCGCCGTGCGCACGTCGCTCCAACGATTGTTGTCCGCGGCCTCCAGCGCCTTCACCAGCGTCTGGAACTCAGCCGCGCCCAGCCAGGCGGAACTCACGGACTGGTTGGGTTTCAGCGACGGAGACGAGGGCACGGCCAACGCCCCCTCCGCCCCCATCAGGGCGACACAGCCCACAGCGATAACGCAGCGCACCCTGGCCATCGGCTTGCCAAACCAGCCGACGCCATGATTATCCGCCCTGCCACGCGCCCGCGCGCCGGCTGAGCAACCCCGTTCGGAGCCCGAAATGTTCAAAGGGTCGATCCCCGCACTCGTCACGCCCTTCCGCAATGGCAAGGTGGACGATAAGGCGTTCGTCGCCCTGGTCGAGCGCCAGGTGCAGGGTGGCTCCAGCGCGCTCGTGCCCTGCGGCACCACGGGCGAAGCCAGCACCTTGAGCCACGACGAACACCGCCAGGTGATCGAACTCTGTGTCGCGACGGCGGCGGGTCGTGTGCCAGTCATTGCTGGGGCGGGCTCCAATTCCACCGAGGAAGCCATTGGCCTCCTCGAACATGCCAAGGCGGTCGGCGCGCATGCTGCGCTGGTGGTGAACCCGTATTACAACCGGCCCACGCAGGATGGCATATACGCACATTACAAAGCGTTAAATGATGCAGTGCAGTTGCCTGTTTTTGCTTACAATGTCCCCACCCGGACGGGCTCAGACATGTTGCCGGAGACAATGGGCCGAATCGCGCAGCTGCCAAACGTCATCGGCATCAAGGATGCGACATCGCTGATGGACCGCGTCCCCCGTCACCTCGCCCTGTGCGGACCGGACTTCATCCAGCTCTCCGGCGAAGACGGCACGGCGCTGGGCTTCGCCGCCATGGGCGGCGTCGGCTGCATCTCGGTCACCGCCAACGTGGCCCCGAAACAGGCCGCCGCCATGCAGGCCGCCTGCGCCCGTGGCGATTTTGCCGAGGCCCGCAAGATCAACAACACGCTGGCGCGTCTCCACCGCGCCATGTTCCTCGAAGCCAGCCCCGCGCCGGTGAAATACGCCATGTCGCTGCTGGGACTCTGCACCGACGAGGTCCGCCTGCCGCTTATCCCGGTCCAGTCCGAAGCCGTGAAGGCCGAGATCGCTGCCGCGATGAAGGAAGCCGGGGTGCTCTGATGACCCCACCCAAGAGCGCGCGCGAACAGGCCCGCAAGCTGGTGGCCGAAAACCGCCAGGCGCGCCGCAACTACGAGATCGAGGATACCTACGAGGCCGGCATCATGCTCACCGGCACCGAGGTCAAATCCCTGCGCGCCGGCCGCGCCAACATCGCCGAAAGCTACGCGCGGGAAGAGAATGGCGAGATCATCCTCGTCAACGCGTCGATCCCGCCTTATCCGCCCGCCGCCCAGTTCAACCACGAACCCGGCCGCAAGCGGAAACTGCTCCTGAAGAAAAAGGAGATGGCGAAGCTCATCCTCGGCATCGACAAGGAAGGGCGCACGCTCGTCCCGCTGAAGCTCTACTTCAACAACAAGGGCCTCGCGAAACTCGAAATCGGCATCGGCCGCGGCCGCAAGAACATCGACAAACGCGACCTCGAAAAAGAGCGCGACTGGAACCGGCAAAAGGGCAGGCTGCTGAGAGATAGAGGCTAAGAACAGGATGGGGGAGGAATCAGACAACCGCCCGTTTTCACAGCGACATGGACTGGAGCCGATTCCGCAGCAGTTGAAAATCGGCGAGGTTTCAGCCGAGTTTAGACTCTTGCTCTGGCATGCAGTCTATCCGGAGTTCAGTCATTGTATGAGCGGCAGCTATGGCCGTGGTTACATCGAGGGCTACTGGGAGGACATTTTGCGCGACATGTGTGTCCGCATGTTCAAGCAAATGCCCGACGAGTTCGATATATATGGCGATCACACATCGACCCTAAAGGCGGTTTTTCAGAAAACTCGGCTTTCCCAGCTTTTTGACGTTGTGGAGTTCATTCTTCGACATCGATCCACGCCTAACTCGCTCCGAGTATCTATTGCTTCAGCATTTGTTGATGCTCGAGCGGCCTACCGCGTTATGGATCAGCGCACGATCGTTCCGATCGCCTCTCAAGAGGAGGCACAAGCTTTTGGGGATGCCCTCGCCGCACTATCGAAGGCTCAGGCAGATGGAGCGCGTGTACACCTAGTCGCTGCAGGCCAAGCGCTGCGCGAAGGTCGTTGGGCGGACAGCGTTCGTGAAAGCATTCACGCGGTCGAGGCTGCTGCTACGAAGGTTGCGCCCGGAACTGGCAAGCTTGCGGAGGCGCTCGCAGCTCTTGAGAAAGACCGAAAAATTCACGGCGGTTTGAAGAAAGCCTTCGGCTCACTGTACGGATACTCCAGTGATGAGCAGGGCGTACGTCACGCGCTGGTGTTCGAAACCACCGCGCAAGTCGATGAGCGAGATGCGATGTTCATGCTTGGTGCGTGCGCGGCCTTCATTTCGTATCTTGCGACCGGTTTTGCGCAGGCGTCGGACTCCCGAGGCTAGCGTGATAGTTGCTGAGCTTGCTGGCTTGTCCCACACCCCTCCCGCAAAATTCCCCGCAAACTCAAGCGCAAGAAAATTTCTGCGCCGAATTTATCCCCGCCCTACGCCTGCGCGCCGATACTGTGCGGATGACACAGGCACAAACGCACGCGCATGAGGGGTTAGCGGGGCCCCGACGCCCGGTCCGGAAACGGCCCAAGGCAGTGCTGCGCGCGTTTGCGATGCTGGTGTCGATCCTCGCGTTTGTCCTGCGCCGCCGCGCTCGCGTCTCCCTCCGTGAATGTCACACGGAAGCGGACACGAACCCGGAGCCGCAAGCCCCACGCGACCAGCAGGAGACACGCACCACCGCCGCAAGCGGCGAGACGACCCACCATCGCCAACCCCAGGGGGATTTGTCATCCCGGACGTGCGCAGCACGAGCCGGGACCCACTCCTCGGCACCGGGACTCGGCGGCCAATGGCTCCCGGCGCTCCAGCGCTTCGCGCTTCCGGCCGGGATGACAACCGTGAGAGCGGGACACGCTCCCCCTCACACACGCGCGCAAGGCCATCGCGTCAGCGGGATTGTCTCCCGTCTCGCGATTCCGCGCCGACAAACACAAACGGCTCCAGCCTAAGCCAGAGCCGTCTCTCGCACTCTTCCGCGCTCCGCATGCCCTGCATGCCGGAGGCGCAGCCGCATGTCAGCCCGGCGGCAGGCTCTTGCGCGTCAGTTCCATGCACCGCTGCACCCAGTAGTCGTGATCATCGTCTTCCAGGTTATCCATCAGCGTAAAGGCAGGCACGAGGTACTTGGAGCTGTAGGTCTCAGGATCGACCTCGCGCCGCTTCGCGCCTTCCTCCCGCCAGGCATTCGCGATCGCTCGGAGCGGCGGAAGGCTGGCATTGTTGGGATCCACGTCCAGCATCATGGACGCCACGTGCGTCAGCGCCGCCGAACAGATGTCCGCCTCAACCACGCCATTTGCCGGAACCGCGCTGCGGATCTGCAGGTCGTAGAAATTGACGCCCCACTTCCACTCTTCGCCAGCATGGGCAGGCGCAGCCGACAGCGCTAAAGCCATCGAGAGACAAACCGCAACCACACGACTCATGAAGCCACCCACGCAAGCACTGCGCGCGGCATACAGGATTTCAGGTCGGGCGTAAGCGCACTTCGCCTTGATGCACGATGGTCCGTGCGCCTAGCTGACTTTCCCGCCATTCACCGTCACGCGGCGCATATGCCTACGCTGACCATGATAGTCGTTCAGCGCGTAGTGCCACACGCAGCGATTGTCCCAGAAGGCGAGCGAGCCCGGCTGCCAACGAAAGCGGCAGGTGAACGCCTCGCGCCGCGACACCTCGAACAGATACTCCAGCAGCGGCCGGCTTTCCTTCTTGCTCCACCCCTTGAAGCGCAGCGTGAAAGCCGGATTGATGTAGAGGCCCTTGCGCCCCGTCTCCGGGTGCGTGCGCACAACCGGATGCTCATACTCGGGCACATCATCGCCCACGACTTCGGAATCCATCGACGCGCGCGGCCGCGAGGAATGCCCCCCCGCGCCATACTCTTCCGCCGCCGAGTGAACCGCCGTCAGCGTCTCCAGCGTCGCTTTCAGTCCGGGCGTCAGCGCATCCCACGCCGCATACTGGCTCGCGAACAGCGTATCGCCGCCGACCTCCGGAACCTCAATCGCATGCAGGATCGATCCCAGCGCGGGCTCTTCGAGGAAGCTCATGTCCGAATGCCAGCCGCCGCCAAAGTTCACGCGGTCCGTCGGCTCCTTGATGATCTCCAGGATCTCCGGATGCCCCTCCATACCCTTCACATAGGGATGGATGTTCAACGTGCCCCACCGCCGGCCGAACGCCTTGTGCTGGTCCGGCGTCAGCGTCTGGTCACGAAAGAAGATCACGTGATGCTTCAGGAAGGCGGTGTGGATGTCGTCGAACGCCTCGTTGCTCAGCGGCTTCGACAGGTCGACGCCAAAGATCTCCGCGCCCAGCACAGGCGAGATCGGCTTCACGGTGATGGTCTTGTAGGTCATGTGGTCCGCCCTGATTGTTCCGCAGCGTGGCGGCCAGCACCATGGCGGGAAGGGCGAAAGCTGGCAATCAGTTGGCCTAAGGCCGCCCTTTAGCCAGCAGCTCTCGGAAGTCCGCCGCCGGCATGGGACGCGACAGCAGGAAGCCCTGAACCTCGTCCACCCCGACGTCCTTCAGGAAGTCGAGCATGTCCTTGGTCTCGACGCCCTTGGCCACCACGCGCAGCCCGGCCGACTTGGCCATCTTCACGCAGTCCACCATCGCCGCCTTCGCGAACGCCTCGTCCAGCGCCAGGCGCGTGAACGCCGGGTCGATTTTCACCTCGGTGAAGGGGAAGGTCTTGAGCCGGTCGACATTCGATTGCCCGGCGCCAAAATCGTCCACCGAAAGTCCGAACCCGATCGCCCGCAAAGCCGCCATCGTCTCCAGCGCCCGCGGTCCATACTCTGTCTGGCGCGCCTCGGTCAGTTCCAGCGTGAACTGGCTGCACGTCAGGCCCGCTTCGTGGATTGCGCCAGCCATAAGGTCCGGAAAATCCGCACCATTCAGCGACGCTGGGCTGATATTGATCGAGCAAGGCAGGGCAGGGCTCGCCGTGTTGAACTCCGCCGCATGTTTCGCCACCGCCCGCGCCATCGCAAACGTCAGCGCATCGATCCGGTGATTGCGCTCGGCCGCCTCGACATAAGGCCCCGGCGC
>Ga0075163_10007588_pt1 | contig 14321 bp, 14 predicted proteins | sample JI1023141ADNA_FD_71478 | JGI IMG/M metagenome (GOLD analysis project Ga0075163, IMG submission 71478) | Wastewater effluent complex algal communities from Wisconsin, to seasonally profile nutrient transformation and Carbon sequestration -... | ecosystem: Engineered > WWTP > Effluent > Algae...
ATGGCCATCCCGGATGTGCTGCCGATCGCCAGGTAGAGCAGCGTTCTCCAAAAACCGTTGCCCATGCCATAGGAAACAAGCCCGGCGAACAGGAATTTGACCATCGCGGTGGCAATGACCGTGAGGGCACCCAGCAGCTCTTGCATTTCTTACATCTTGGCCCCGTAGGCCAGATCACCGGCATCACCCAGACCGGGAACGATGTAGGCCTGAGCGGTCATCTCATCATCCACTGCACCGATCCAGAAACGGGTGCCGGACGGCAAGTGCAGCTTCGCGTACTCAAGCCCTTCGGCGCTCGCAATGGCAGCGGCAACATGAAGTGCCTTCGGCTTGCCCAACCGCAACAAGGCTTTGTAAACGAGGACCATGCTGCGTCCCGTGGCCAGCATCGGATCGCACAGGATCACTACACGTTCCTCCAATGATGGGCTGCTCAAATACTCTACCTCGATGTCGAACGCATCCTCACCTTTTCGGTGTTTGCGGTAGGCGCTGACGAACGCACTGTCCGCACGATCGAAGTAGTTCATCATACCGGTGTGGAGCGGAAGGCCCGCGCGCAGGATCGTCGCCAGTACGGGTTGCTCCGCCATCAACTCGGTGCGCGCCACACCCAACGGTGTGGTCACCTCCTTCTCCACATACTCCAATGTCCGGCTCAATTCCAATGCCATCACTTCGCCCACACGTTCCAAATTGCGCCGGAACCGCATGGGGTCCTTCTGCACTTCCACATCACGCAATTCAGCGATGAAATGGTTCACCACGCTCCGCTGTTTCACCAGTTCCATCACCATGGTATCGTCATCGCTTGAACCACCGAAGTGGGGCCGGAAGTCGGTTCCTGACCAGGTGTAAATATACCGTGCTGCGCGCACCGAAGCCCGCATTGAAACGCGCCACGGATGGTGTGTTCGATCCAGCGAAGTCCAGTAGCAGGCCCGAACCCGCGTGATCAGTGATGTACCGGTCGATCAGGTGGAACATGGCCTGCTTTTCTGCCCCCACCGAGTCGTTCGCGGATTTCAACAGGATGGACCGCCCCTCCCATTCCATGAAACACACGGCAGCGACAGGCGCTCCTTGGTCACGAACGCCAAGGATCGTGCATTGCTTGCGCTCGATGCCGGAAAGCAACAGGCGCTCCAGGAGCGGAAGACCTTCGGCTGGAATGTTCTTGAACCGCTTACCGGTCGTCTTCGCGAAAAGTTCCATGAAGTCGTGTACGGTGATGTCGCTCAAGATCACCGGAGGATCGTCACCGCACTTCCGCAGATTGCGGCGATGGCCTTGTGAATAGGCCGCACGCAGGGCGCTTGCATCGGCTTGCAGAAGCAGGTCCTGGTTGGTGTTCGAGCTCACGCGGTCGTCGGTCGTCGCGCGAACGTGCATGTGGGCGTTCAGGTGGATATCCCAGTACTTGAAGCGCTCCGGCACAACATCGAGGAACTGCGTGTCCAAGTGTTCATCGCGCAGTGGGGAGAACACACCTTGTTGCTGCACACCATACGGCTGGAACAGATAGTCGATCCCGAATCTCCTCCGCCAGAGCAAGGGCATGATGGAGCCATCATCGCCGATCAATGCTTCCCATTTTGGGCAGCAGAGATCAAGCACCCAGCTCTGCATGTACCACAAGCGATCGGAGCAGCGCAACAGGAGCGCATCCCATTGGGTCTTGTCGATCTCGTGATGGAGCAGGTGCTTGATCATGCCTTGGCGTGTTCCATCACCCGTTCAAAGACCGCGGGCCACGCAGCGAATTCCCGATGACCGCTCAAGTACCGATCATGCCACACACTGATGAACTGGCCGCGCACTGCGCGTACAGCATCGCTCATCTCCGCCATGGCCTTGAACACCCCATCGGGGTCGAGCTTCTGTTGTTCGATGAGCGCGCTGTCCATCACCGCGAACGGATGTAGCATGAGCTTCGACTCCTCCTCGCGCTCCATGTCGTACCATGGAAATGGGGAGCACGTACCGGCGCGAAAACCCGGCCTATCGCTGAACCCCAAGGTATGGTCCTCCGCAAGTTCGGACCCGCTGAGGAACTGCAAGGTCCCCGGGATCTGCCAACGCAGGAAATGTTGCCGTGAGTACTGAACGCTACGACCGATGATCTGCTGGAGCAGGGTCCGTTCTTGTATGTGCAGTTCGTTGTTCCCTTCCGTACCGTAGGATGGGTGAATGCCTATCTCGCAGTGGCGGGCCGCCCGTTGAATGAGCGCTTGTGTTGCTGGATGCCTTGGATCGGCCGCATGGTCGAACTCCCCTTCCCCACGCATCAGGAAAAAGAGGATCGCCCGTTGATACTTGGCCCGCTGCGCCTCGACCAGTTCGATGGCCTTGGCATAGGGATCCCGGACGCTTCCCGAACGCACCAGCCAACGCTCTGACAGCGCGGCAGGTGCACCACTGAACAGATCCTTCACAGATGCACCGACTGCGCGGTGGAATGGCCGTCCGGCATAGCGGAGGATATTGTCCATGTCCACGGTTACGATGTTGCGATACTGCAATTGGCGCCCCAATTCCCCGGGCCAACGCATCTCCAGCATAGTGCCGAGACGCATGACCTTTTGATCCACCCAAGGTCGATCGGCAAGTCCTTTCCGCACAGTGAAAAGGGAGGTTGAAGGTACACGACCATGTGCGTCCCGTTCCGTGCAGCGTGCCTCATCCGTCAAGCTCAACAAGTAGAAGATCCCCGCGAAGAGGTCCTCTTCATCCCCTACCGGGAACAATGCTGGACCATCATTCCGAACATCCACTTGCGGGTCGGTCCTTGGAAGATCGTTGACGCCCCCGCTCCACGGTACATGCACCACGTCTGCTAAACGTTCCTTGCCATAGCTCAGTCGAGGTCCGTTCGCGCTGCGGAACTCCTCCGCCCCGGATGCCCATTCCACCGACATTCCCAGCATGCGCTCGAACACATGGTGGATGACATAGCGCACGCGTGGCGTCGAATATTCACAGTACACCAGCATCCTGCTCGTTCAAGAGTTGGACCGAACGGGACGGTTTCCGGGACGGCATCACTGCGTGCAAGGTATCCCGCAGCCAATTGCGCCATGTGAAATGAACGATGCTCTGCGCCTTGTTCGACCGGATGTCGCTGACGATCACATCGTGCGCCTTTCCAAGATCGACGCGAAGGAATTTGACGCCTTGAACAGTTCCTTCGGTCATGGACCCGGCTTGCATCAACCGAGGTGCCAACAAGGTAAGTTCGTTGGCATATCCGGCCCGCTTGGCGTAGAGGCGATAGGTTCGTTCGACGCGCGTTCCATCCTGATCGGAGACGGCGATCCGCAGATCACGCCAACGCCGATAACGGACCGCTTCAAGTTCTTCCACATGGTGGAAATAGGACAACGCATAATTCAGGTGCATATCCAATCCCAGCAGGAGGAAGTTGCCCGACCTGAACAATGCGAACGGTGATCCGGTGGAGAAGCTGCTCGCATCATCCAACGCGAGAAAGTCGGGTTGCAACTTGCCAGCGACCGCAAATGAGTGCAATGGGTGCGCCGTGCGCGCGAAGGCCGGATGCTCCAATGCAGCTTGACCGAGCGCACCAGAGATGGTCGGTGTCCGCTCGCGATCATAGATCTCCCCGGCCTTCAGGTCATAGTTGAAAGTGGGCACGACCACCGTACCGGACGGACCCACATGCTCAAGGAACGCATCCAACAAGGCGGTCGGGGCCTTCTGTGCGCCGCTCCGCCGCAATAGCCAAGCGATACGGGTGATATCGGCTGTCAACAGGATGTTCGCTCCGTGCGGAACGGCCATCTGCTCCGGCCAGCTTCGCAGTTCTGGCTGGTCCGTCAAAGCACCTTGCGCAAATTGATCCATTCCACCTGGTAGCCGAACGATCCTGCGAAGGGTACTGAACTGGGGTGCTCACGCACTACTTGCGTCTCGATGCTCGTGACCTGCTTCTCGCGGAACCACTCGTGGAGCAATTCGGACATGGCGCGCGATACACCCCCTCGACGGTGCGGGGCGGTCACATAGAGCTGTGTCCAATGGCCCACGCGCGCACCACCCAAGTATTCGGGGGCCAGCTTGATGGATCCGCACGTGAAGCCTACCACTTCATCCCGTTGCACGGCCAGGACCATCCTGTTGAAACGTTCCAAGCCCGCCTTGACGCCATCCAGCCAGATCCGAGCACCGTTCGGAGCTAGTTCCTGCATCATGCCATGGGCGTGCATGACCGCATGCAGGTCGATGAACATGGGCACGAGTTGCTCCAGGCGTTCATCGCCGGGGTCGGTCACTGCAATGATCGACAGGTCGCTCATTGATCTTGTAGGAACAGATCCGTTATCCCGCGGAGCGTCGTAGCACCCGCTCGATCGAATGCCTTCTCCAATTCCACTTGGCGACCAGCAATGGTCTCCAACTCCGTGATCAGGTCAACGAAGCCCAGTGAATCCAAAATACCGGTGCGCACAAGATCGAGGTCCGGCGTTAGTTCATCCACGTTCATTCCCATCCGAAGCAAACGCGGGGACAACTTTCTCTCAAGGATCGAGCGAAGCTCCTCTCTATTCATCACCTGCCAGCATCATTAGTGCGTTACGGTCAACCTTCCCGTGGGGGGTGGTCGGAAAAGCCGTGACGGTGATGATCCGCTCCGGGACCATGTATGCCGGTAGCTCGCGACGCGAACGGTCGAGCAAAGAAGGAACATCCATATCCACGTCAATAAAAGTAATCAAGCGTGTGGCTCCACCCTTCGTGTACGGAAGAGTGAGCACATTACCGCTCGGGACCCAAGGGCGTAAGACCCCGTCAATTTCGGCAGGTTCCACCCGGTGACCAAGGACCTTTACTTGATCATCCATGCGGCCGTGGAAGTGGATGACGCCATCGGCATCCATCCGCACACGGTCCCCGGTCCGGTACCAGGTCCGAGTCCCATCCTCCAAATGGATGAAGGCCGAAGATGTGGCATCCGGCCTGTCAAGATATCCAGAGGTTACCTGTGGACCGGAGAGCAACAATTCGCCTTGTCCCAAGACATCCGCTTCATGGACGCGTATCACGTTCTCGCCGATCGGTCTGCCAAGTGGAACAGTACCTTCCATAATGTCATGCCCCTTGTCCAGATCAAAGGCCGTGATGGCAATGGTCGCTTCCGTTGGACCATAGAGGTTCGTGATCGTCGTATTCGGTGCAGCCCTATGCCACTCGCTGGCAAGTTCCCAAGGCAAAGCCTCCCCACAGAAGAACGAACGCTTCAGTGTGGGCAATGAGCCATGTGTCAGTTGGCGCATGCGTTTCATCAGCGCCGCCAACGAAGGCACGGAGAACCATACCGTGATCCTGCTCTGCTCAACGTAGGAACTAATGTGCAGGGCGCTTTCATCCTCGGGGACACACAGGCAGGCTCCTGAACCCCAACAGACGAACAGATCGTGAACGCTCAAGTCGAACGTGAGCGCGAAAAGTTGGGTGAATCGTTCCTCTTCCGTGAATGCATACCGCGTAAGCATATGCTCCAGATAGGCAGCGACATTCCCACGCGAAACAGGAACTCCCTTGGGTCCACCTGTTGTACCGCTGGTGAACATCAGGTAGGCCTCCGATCCTATCCGGATGCTGCCGGTCGAACCAAGCGTGCTGCTCGAACAGCAAGGCATGTGGGTATCCAGCGGCACTTGGGCGATGAGGCCTGCGGCACTTGAGAGACCTAGGATGGTGCTCCACCGAATACTCGGATCCTGCGGATGCAATGGAACGTACGACCTGCCTGATCGCAATACACCAAGGATCCCGGCATAGGCCAAAAGGTCCTTGGCACCATGAACGGCGATGCGCGAGGCGGGAGGTGTATGGGCATCGCACCAACCCGCCAAGGATGCTGCGTGGATCTCCAGTTCGGCATAGGTCCAGACCCTCGCACCAATGCACAGCGCTGGACGACCCGGCCATCGCTCGACGGATCGTTGGAATACCGCGTACGGGTCGAAGGATCGTGAACCGCTCATTGGCGTACCTTATCATCTGCGATCCGTTCCGCACACAGCAGCGCGTCGGCGAAGTACTTCGTTGCCCAATTGGGGAAGGCGAATTTCTCATACCTCCCCCACAATGGATAAGATCCTGGCAGGGCACCGTGTATCGCTGCCGGACCTTTTGCCGAAGCCGATCCCACGTGCATCAACTGGTCGGTCATCCGCACCACGCCGTCCCGAAAGCCCTTTGATCCAGTGCGTTCGAAGATCTTGCTCCAAACAATGGCGAGCTGAGCGCAGCCGGTCATGATCGGATACTCGCTACCTCGCCACTCAGCGTCATAGCGGCCGTTCAAGGAGCCGTTCTCGAGGAACTTCTCCAGGAGCACCGTAGCCGAGGTCGTTGCCACATCGGCCAGCACATCATCGCGCAGCAACGATGCGCATTCCAACAACCCATCGAGGGTGTAGGCGATCGTATGCGTGATGGGACGGTCGTTATGCCGCAGCGTATTGTCGCAATTCGCGAACCAGCCATTTGGAAGGCGCTGTCCCAAGACCCAGTGCAGGTTCTTCTCCGCCTTGGACTTCAGCTCCGGTTCATTGGTGATCGAATGCACGGCAAGTAGGGGCGCATCCACGTATGTGTCGTACACTCTTCCCACCCCAAGGAAGTTCGATGTGCGCCATGCCCCGTCGGCATCCTGCACTTTCGCGATCCAGCCTGCGGCACTTGATGCGGCATCCAAGAACCTGTTCTCCTCGGTCACCTTGTAGATCTCCAACATCCCGCGTATCACCTGGGCCGTATTGAAGACGATACTCGGCCTCTCCTCTCCGACCCGCCCCCCTTGCCAGCCACCGTCGGCCCGTTGGATGGAGAGCAACCATTCGGCAGCCTTCACGGCTGCTTCAAGCGGTTCCTGCCACTGCAAATGATCACTCGCTGCGATCAGCGTTGGTATCGCATACCCCGTGGTTTCGGGATATGACGCGCCCCAGCCTTTCAGCAAGTGATAGCTTCCCATGCCCGCATCAGGCCCATGCTGTTGCGCATGTATCAGGTAACCGATCGCCGATCGCATTGCGGCCTTACGATCCATGGGTGTATGATGGGAGAATGGTCGAAGGTGCGCTCCAAGCAAGGCACGCGTTTCTCCATCGGCAATACCGACTGCAAAGGACCTACCGTACTCGAGCACTGATCGGATCACCTTGTGTGCAGGAGTTGTTCGCAGATGCGTTCGGCGGCATGCCCATCTCCGAAAAGTGGTGGACATGCAGGTGTTCCCTCCTGCAGATAACGTTCAGCGGCAGCGATGATCCTTTCTTCGTCCGCATCGACCAGCATGGCTTGACCACGTTCGATCAACTCCACCCACTCGGTCTCTGCTCGAAGGATCACACAAGGCCGACCGAAGAAACAGGCTTCTTTCTGTACTCCACCGCTATCGGTCATGATCAACCTGGCCCGTTTCTCCAAGGCGATCATGTCGAGGAAACCGACTGGAGGAACCAGATGGAAAGATGGAGAAGCGTTCAAGGCTTCCAACAGGTCAGGTTCCAAGAAACTGTCCATCATTTTCCGCGTACGAGGATGAAGCGGAACAACGATGGTGATGGCGTGTTGCGTATGCAATCGCAAAAGCGAACGGAAAATGCTGTTCAACCGGTCCGGGACATCGGTGTTGTTGTCACGATGAAGAGTGGCCAGTACGAACCGCGTATCAAGTCCCAGGTCCCGCACAATGGTTGTGCGTTCATCGGCCAAGGATGCAAAGTGCAGACTGTTGTCGTACATCACATCACCACACTGGAAAATATGCGGGGTGTCGATCGTGGCAACCCCGATACGCTCCAGTGGATATCCTTCGCGTGCAAGATTCCGGACCGCAGTGTCGGTGGGGCAGAAAAGCCATGTGCTACACTGATCGCAAAGGATGCGGTTCAGCTCTTCCGGCATCCGCTTGTTGAACGAACGTAGTCCAGCTTCGATGTGCGCGACCGGAACGTGGAGCTTGGATGCAGCCAAGGCACCGGCCAACGTGCTGTTCGTATCTCCGTAGAGAACCACCGCATCGTGTTCCCGGCGAAGGAGGACCTGTTCTATGCCCTCCATCATCCGTGCGGTCGTGGCGCCATGTTCACCACTGCCGATGTTCAAATTGATATCAGCGGCCGGAATGCCAAGTTCATCGAAGAACACCTGGCTCATGTTCGCGTCATAGTGCTGGCCGGTGTGCAGAATGGTCTCAACGAACCGTCCGGCAAATGGACCACGAACTGCCCGGCTCAACGCAGCGGCCTTGATGATCTGTGGCCGAGCACCTATGATAGTAAGGATCCGGAACGGAGCTGCCATCCTCAGTGCAACTGGCCGTTGTCCGCAAAACTGTAGTAGCCGGTCGCCGCGATGATCAAATGGTCCTGCACCGTGATGTCCAAGAACCGCCCACCCTCAACGAGTTTGCTCGTAAGGGAAATATCCTCTGCACTCGGTCGCAACTGACCACTTGGATGGTTGTGACAAAGGATCACTGAACTTGCCCTAGCGTCCAGCGCCTTACGGAAAATGAACTTGGGATCGGCCACAGTGCCATGCAGGCCACCTTGGCTCACTCGGGAACTTTCCAAGAGCCGATTGCCCCGATCCAGAAGCAGCAACCAAAATTCCTCATGTGGGAGGTCTGCCACCAAAGGGCGAAGGACCTCATAGGCGGAATGGCTGCCAGCGATCAACGGGCGTTCAACCACCGTGGCCTCCCGTCGACGCTGACCAAGTTCAAGAGCCGCTATGATGCTCATCGCCTTGGCCTCACCTACCCCATTGATGCGCATGAGTTCCGTGGTGCCAAGGGTTGCGAGTCTATGCAAGTCGTTACCGGCTTTGTTCAAGATCACGCGCGCTAGATCCAATGCACTCTCGCTGGGTGTACCGCTACGGATCAGGATGGCTACCAACTCCACGTCGCTCATGGCCTTGGCACCACGCGCGAGCATGCGCTCCCTCGGTCGGTCATCCTTTGACCATTCGGGAATGCTGAGCTTGCCTTTGACGACCGGTTCCATCGGATGGGGTGAAAAATAGGACAGGTCCCCTTTCGGAGGACCTGCCCAAGATAACTTACCGGAAGGGCTTACTTCAGGGTATTCACGTGCCGCTTCACCGATGATTTCAGGTTGGCAGCCTTGTTCTTGTGGATCAGGTTCTTCTTGGCCAGCTTATCCAGCATGGAAGTAACCTCCGGGAGCAGCTTTTCGGCCTCCTTCTTGTCCTCCGTGGTGCGCAATTTCCGCACGGCATTGCGCGCGGTCTTGCTCTGGTAGCGATTGAGTTCGTTGCGGGTCTCGGTCTGCCGGACGCGCTTCAGGGATGACTTGTGGTTGGCCATGACTTTACTAATGCCTTTCCCGAAAAGGGAGCGCAAATATAGCAGGATCTTCCATTAACAGCGGAATGGGGACAAGAAAAAGGCCCCGGAGTGCGGGGCCTTTCCGTTCAAACAGGCTGTTCAGAAGGCATTCTCGTCCCTCCCGAACATGTTCGTCACCGTCTTGACGACGATCTTGAGATCGAGGAGGAATGACCAGTTCTCGAGGTACCACACATCCAATTCCACCCTGCGCTCCATCATTTCCGGAGTGCGGGTCTCGCCCCGGAAGCCACTCACCTGGGCCCAACCGGTAATGCCAGGCCGAACAAAGTGACGCACCATGTATTTGTCGATGATGTCGCGGTATTGATCATTCAGGCGCAAAGGGTGGGGGCGTGGGCCAACGATACTCATGTGACCGAAGAGGACATTGATGAACTGGGGCATTTCGTCCAAGTTGCTCTTGCGCAGGAAACGACCTACGGCCGTAACGCGCGGATCGTTCTTGGTGGCCTGTTTCACATCCGCTTCAACGTTCATGCGCATGCTCCTGAACTTCCAGCAGACGAACTCCTTGTTGTCCTTGCCCAAGCGCATCTGCTTGAAGAACACCGGACCCTTGCTGCTCAGCTTGACCAGCAGGGCCAGCAAGGGAAACAACCAGGTAAAGATGAACAGGATCACCCCCAACGAGAAGGCGAAGTCGAACGCCCGCTTGGCCCCACGGGCGAACGCGCTATCCAACGGCTCACGGCGCAACTTGCTCACCGGTACTGCGCCATGGAATTCCAATTCGGAGGTCTTCACCACCGGTATGAAACTCTCGGCGCTTGGTATCACCCGGAAACGGATCGTGTTCCGTTCGCAGAACTCCATAAGGTCCGTTATGTCCGCACGACGCGTACCGGGCAACGCACAGTAGAGGATGTCGATGCGGTTCTGGATGGCGTACGCTTTGGACGCCTCAACATCACCGATACGGCGCTGACCAAGGACACCATCGATCGCATCATCGTTGAAGATGCCACGGAAGCGATACCCCCGCACGGTCTGGTCCTCGCAGTATTGGAAGATCTCCTCAGCAGCAGGACCATCGCCAACGATCACAAGGTCCTTGACCGTGGTCAAGGGTTCAAGCGTTAAGACCTTCGTCAATCCTGATTGCACGTGCTGAAGGGATGTTCGCCCTGAACGGAGCAAGGTAGAGAGTTCGGCGCTGAGTTCAGCTCCAACGTCGGAACGACTGGCCAGCCGATCGCTTGGTCCAAGGGTCTTTTCCATGTTCGTGGTGGCCAAATTCTGTTCAAAGGTGTCCGAGTGCTTCAAATGTAGTTCTTCCGTCGACGAAATGTCAAATTGGTCGATAATAATCTTTCTTTCGTCGATGAACCACGACGTTGGTCGGAAAGGGGCCACATCCATTCACTTCACCAAGACCGACCTGGTCATTTGTCTTTTAGGAGGTTACATAAGGACCGTTTTCCCTTCAGCGAGATCCGGGGTACATTCTTTGGATCTCCCTACCTGAAAATTCGCTTCATGAACTCCTGGGCTAATAGGACGAGGAAGATGCTGTTCGTCACAACGTACCGCTTCCAGAGCCGTCCAGGCTCCAGCCATAAGCGATAGACCCACTCCAAGGAAAGATCCCGCATCCACTTCGGCGCACGTTTGTCAATACCTGCGTAGAGAAGGAAGGCCCCACCCACACCCAGCATGATCGCATTGACCTGCCCTTTCATGGCCGCCATCCACTTCTCTTGTTTAGGGCAGCCTAGGGAAACCATTACGATGTGTGCACCGGACCCATTGATCCTTGCAGCATCCGAAGCGAGGTCCATGTCCTTCAGCGGTGCAAACGGCGGCGAGTAGTTCCCTGCGATCTTCAAATTGGGCAGCTCACGGGCGGCACGTTCCTTGATCTTTCGCTGTACCTCATCCGAAGCGCCGAAGAGAAAGACGCCCAAGCCATGGTCTGCAGCCTTGGCGAAAAGTGCAGGCAGAATGTCATTCCCAGCAACGCGATCCTGATCCACCTTGTGGAACAACTGCATCACCCGCAGAACGGGCATGCCATCCGCTGTGGCGAAATCCGCTGCATTCACCACACGCGCAAATCCCGGATCCCGTGCTTCCACGGTCATGTGCGCATTCACGCAGCATACATAAGCGGACCGGTGTGCGGCGCCATAAGCGGCCATCACTTCGATCTGGTCGGCGAACTTCCCAACGGAAATGTCCGCCGTAAGCACACGCAGCTTGGGGAATACAGGTAATTCTACCATATCACCCTGGACATCTGGCGCTGGAGCGCAAGTTCTCCCAACGCATACTCATGGTACCGACCGCATGCTCCGCTCATGACCGTGTAAAAAGACCATCAAGCTCTCGCTCCATGGTCGCATGAAAGGTCTTCAACGTGAATTCCCTCTCAAAGATGCGTCTCCCCTCCAACCCCATCCTGCGTCGTAATTCAGGGTCACGGCCCAACTCGAGCAACTTCTCTGCAACCTGCGCAGGTTGTTGCACCGGCACCAGGAACCCGCTCTTCCCATCGGCAACCACCGATGGGATACCCCGCCAATGTGTACTGATCACCGGCTTGGCAAATTGCATGGCTTCGATCAGTACCAGGCCAAAGGTCTCGGCATCATAGAATGACGGAAAGCAGAAGATGTCGCAGGCAGCGAATCGCGCGAATTTGTCCGCACCGCTCAACACCCCGATGAATTCCACGCGATCACCGAGACCATGACTACGAACATATGCTTCGCATTCCGCTTGGTAGGACGTGTTGCTCCATTTACCCATGAGCTGCAAGCGCGCATCCAACCCTGCTCGTATCACTTGTCTGAAAGCCTCCAGAACAACAGAAACTCCCTTTCCCGGGACCAACAATCCGGTGAACAGCACGGTGATCCGCTCGCCGGGGCGAGCAACTATTTCCGGCACCGTTCCGCGCATGTCATCCACACCATTGGGAATCACGACATCCCGTTTGGCACCAAGTTGGGCGCCATCCTCCGGGTTCTGCGGAGCCGTGCGAATGGCCAGGTCAGGCTTTCGGTATGCCCAACGGAAAAGTGTGCGTATCGGGTCGGACAAACTATCACCGAACGACGCAACGCCCCCGGCGTGAAAATGGAAAACCGTTCTACCAAAGAGCCCGCGCGTTGCATTGAGCAGGACGATGTCGCGCAGGACTGGCACTTTGCTCGGGCCACTGGGAGGGTAGTACAATACAGCGGTCCTATACCGCACCCTGTACCACCAGATCTTGAGAATGGTGGTCAGCAGCACCCACACCTTGCGCAATGCGAACTTGCCTACGCTCTCTATGTCGTCTGAAAATGCCAGACGCACGTGGTAGAGTTCGATCCGCTGTGACCGCAGCTCCAACAAACGAGCGATCATGATCGCCTGACCATGGTACGGGGGCGGGGTTTGGCCAACGACCAGGATACGATGAGGGACAGTTGCTTCGGGCACCGGCCAAAAGTACCGGTGGCGCATAGGGTCCTTCTCATGGCGTAGAGGCCGGTATCAACATTCTCGCGTGGACCTCGGACAGAGCCCAAAGCATGCCCGTCGACAACTGAGCGTCATTGGTCGGATCAACGCAACAGCGGCCTATCCAAGAAGGTTGAACGACCCTGTAACTGCCTCATATGCGCTCCATCACTCATCCTCTACTCCTCGTGGTCGTGGCCTTGTTACTTGGGTCCAGGGCGACCGCCGCCACGTACTACGTTTCCCCCTCAGGCAGTGATGCCAATAATGGCACCACGCAGGCGACCGCGTGGCGGACGGTTGCACGTGTCCAGCAATACAGTTCGACTTTCCAACCGGGTGACCAGATCCTGTTCGAACGGGGTAGCTCCTACCCCGGCCAGTTCACATTGAACGCCTCCGGATCGTCCAGCCAACCCATTGTGATCGGGGCATATGGCAGCGGCGCGTTGCCTGAGATCTCCGGCGCTTCCACAGTATCTGGATGGACTGCACACCAAGGGAACATCTGGCGTGCCAACATCGCTGGCCCGGTCAAGTACGTACGCGTGAACGGCAACCTGATGACGCTGGCACGCTATCCCAATACCGGATGGCTTCGAGTGGCTACCGGCTCTACCACGAGCGTCAACAGTGCCTCACTGACCCAAGCGAACGGCTACTGGAACGGGGCGCGGCTAGTGCTGCGCAGCACGAATTGGTGCTATGAGAATGCGGAGATCGGCACGTTCACCAACAGTACGATCACTTTCCCGGCCATCCACTATAGCCCCGGTGCTCACCAATGGGGCTTCTTCCTGTGCAACAAACTCAGTGAACTGGACAGCCCCGGCGAGTGGTACCATGATGCCACGACCGGAGTGCTGTACCTGTGGGCGCCTTCCAACGCTGATCCGAACGGGTTACAAGTTCTTGCATCGGTATCAGACTATGGCGTTGAGTTGGCCTATCAGAAACACCATGTGACCATCCAAGATCTGGCGTTCCGCGGCCAGCGCGTGGCCGGCATCTACAACAATGGTGGAGCCAATGTCACAGTGACCGGTTGCACGTTCGAATGGAGCTATTATGGGCTGCGGACCTACGGCAGCTATGGGACCTACACCGGCAATACCGTGCGGCACACGTTCGCCACCGGCATGACCATCAGTGAGGACCATTGCACGGTTTCGAACAATACGGTGGAGGACATCGCCCTCGTGCCCGGCTTGGGCGAGAGCTATTGGGGCTACTACGGAATGCACGTTTCAGGAGCCACGAACATTGTTCGCAACAACCGCATTGCCCGCACCGGCAACAGCGGCCTGTTCCTCGGCGGAAGCCCCTTGGTGGAGAAGAACGTCATCAGTGATGCGCTGATGACCGTGAACGATGGCGGCGGTATCTACTGGGATAGCGCGAACGGTGCGACCATCCAGGACAATATCATCTCCAACGTCGGGGGCAATATGGAGAGCGT